>Ga0315282_10017994_pt1 | contig 10151 bp, 16 predicted proteins | sample YL17G07_20_MG_FD_203693 | JGI IMG/M metagenome (GOLD analysis project Ga0315282, IMG submission 203693) | Sediment microbial communities from Yellowstone Lake, YNP, Wyoming, USA - YL17G07_20 | ecosystem: Environmental > Aquatic > Freshwater > Lake > Sediment | place: USA: Wyoming | collected... | reverse complement strand
CAGCCCGCACCTCGGACACTCGGTGTCGCCTGAACGCACTATCCTGCCGCACTTGAAGCAGCTCAGGAAGACGTCCTTTCGGCCTTCCGCCGTCATCGTCATGGAGAAGCACTTCCGTAATATAAATTATGGATGTATTTCACTTCTATAATACGGTTCATGAGGGAATTATCGAAGTCCTGATGTCGTCTAATCATCATTCAAGTCCCACCTTCTAGCATGGCGATTCAAGTACCGAAGGACCAACGCGCGAACTCTTGGTGACATCGGGATCGCGATCCCTATGAGGGCCGAACATTCGCGGCACTTACCCATCAGAAGCTCCGGAGACCTAGCATCGACATCCACCACAATCTCGATGTCCTCAGAATGACAGATGCCACATCGGTATGGGATGTGAAACGAAGTCCCGATTGCGATCTCAGCGATATAAGGGACTTCGGATGGAGACAGCCCAAAGCTCGTTCTATTGGTATCCGGCAATGGTTATCACCCTCTCATGTGTTGGTTGTCCATCGGCCAGGGAGAGGTATTCGTACATCTTCGTTTCTGAGATCTCTCCGTCCAGATACTTCTCTAATATCCTGTCCCTGATGCTCCCTTTGTCATTGGGCATTGCACTAAGTGCTGGCATTGGAATCGGCATCGGTGACTTTGCTGTGACTATCTCAGGCATGGGCGCAGCCTTGCTGAAGGCCGAATCGTATGCGTCCCGCACAGACTTCTGAGACAGATGGGTATATCTCTGGACCATGTCCAGGGACTTGTGCCGAGTCTGCGCCTGGATGAAGCTGGCCGATATTCCCTTCTCGGCCATGTGACTAATCATCGAATGCCTGAAAATATGGGGATGGACGTTCTTCTCAATGCCCGCTTCAAAGGCAACGCGTTTGATGATCTGGCGAATGAAGGATGTTATCAGAGGTCCACCGTTCAGGCATGAGAATAGTCTGTCAGGTACTCCTCTCGTTGGCGTTATCCGGCCATGCTCGATGTACTCTCGAAGGCTCTGGACGGCTTCGGGGGCTAGGTTCACCATATCATAATTCTTACCCTTCCCTGCGTTCACGCGGAGTCGGTTCATGTCCAAGTCCAAGCACGAAATCGTTAGGGTCGAAACCTCAGCGACTCTAAGTCCACCGTAATACATCACGTCGATGAGAGCCAAATCCCGAAGTCCAGTCTTTCGCTCCGATGCCGCCTTACGGATCGCCTGAACCTCATCAATAGTCAGGGGTATCTTGGTGACACTCACCATTCGCGGAGGTCGAATCCTTAAGTCTGGCCTGTTGAGTATCCGTCCGGTGTACTGATTGATTCCGGCTACAACCGCATACATCGAGTTGTCAGAATATCTCTTCGACAAATCCACCTTGACCTTTTGCATATCCTTGGGCGTCAACTTGTCGGGAGCTTTCCCCGTTATCCTAAACATCTGCTTGACGGCCTTTGAATAGGAGTTGACCGTCAACTCGCTCTTCTTGTCGGCCCTCAAGGATGTGTTTAGGCGTTCAATCTCCCTGCTCACGATCTGGTCCAAGCTAGTCTTGCTCATATGTTCACCGAGCCAGACATGGGATTCAGGGATAATAAGGGTTCGGTGACATGGGACGGGAGAACATACATTTGGTGAACATATGAGCCTCCGCCCCATGCCATCCCGTCATAGGGATTGACATTCTTAAGGCTCTGCGTTCTGGTCCCCTCCCGCGAATTTCCCTTCTATTGCCATCTTGATATGTTTGGGAGAGAGTCTAACCTTGGGCCTATCTCCGATCTCCCGCCTCATTGCATTCTCTCTTTCGTGAATCCTTGAGGCCTGAAGCGTCAACTTCTCGGCCTCGCGCTCTAGATGAATCTTGAGGAGCCTGGCAGCATCGTCCGCGATCTTGCGGCCTGGAACTGTGCTGTGCATTAGCATCTTGATGGACCGAAGGGAAAAGCTCAGGAACGCCGCCTCCTCTTCTCAATCTTGAGCGATTCGATGGATCGCTCGCTTCGCTCTTGAGGTTGCCCAAGATTCTTCGCACATTTGACGCATACGATTCTATCATCTGGCAGAGACTGACCGCAGACGACGCAATAGTGGTCTTTCATCCTCTGCTGTCCCCCCGTCCAAAGAGCATTGACAGCACCCAGAGGACGAAAATCAGTACGATGATTATGAGAATCACAGTACAAATGCCGAAGAGCGCGTCGAGCCAATGGCTGACCTCTCGAGGGAAGGAGCCACCAATGTTGATAAGAGGAAGGAACGGGAGAATGGCGAAGAAGGAACGGTTCATCCTCTACCATGCCCCCTCGAGAAGAAGTTGACCAAGCCCCAGGCGATGATGAGAAGGACGCCGACTATCAGCAGCAAGTACAGAAGTGAGAAGACTCGGTCCAGCAAACCGTTTGCTTTATCGAAAAGGCTGCTGAAATCCGGCAAGCCACAGATGCCAGCCATGTTCAGACCTCCAGAAGCTTGCTTAATTCAGGTGTTGTTAGCTTTGTTGCGCCCTCGTGATAATCTCCTTCATGATACCATTTGGCCTGCTTCCCCATCTTGGTGGCAAGTTCCCTGGCCAGGTCTTTCAAATCGTCCATAACGATGTCCTCTAGATCAGGGAGACTCACAGATACCGCCTTGCCTGTTGGCTTCAGCTCTTCTATGGCTTCTGAGACTGCGCGAGAAATGAGCGTACTGAGAGCCATGTCAATCCTCCCTTCGAGACGAGAAGCGAGCAGAAACTGTTTCCATGTTTCAGTGGGGCTAAGTGTCGTTCCAAAAGCCAGCATCTTGGAAACAACGTAAGCTAGCTTTGGATTCTCCAACCCCATTGTCTTTTCAAGCAATGATAATGCGGCTGTTTCGACTCTTCGCTTTTCTCCGTATTTGCGCGGTTCGGGTTCTGTCGGCAGACCGAGCTTATGAGCGTCCTCAGTGGTCAAGCCGAGGTCCGTCACTCTGTCGCCTAATGCAAAGTTCAGATGCTGCGTTCGCGTTGTCGGAAATCCTAAGGCGCGGTAGATTCCGCTTCCGGCAGTGTCGGCATCATGGAAAGCGTAGATCGGGCGTGTGTCTTCCTTGAGCATTTGGCGTATTTGCCTTGTCGGGAAGCCGGCGAACCCACCGCCAGCGATGATAGTCCAGCCATAGCTCGACAACTCGCGGAGGTCTTCGCCGTCCTCAAGTTTCTCAGTGAAGATGAACCCCCTTGCTTGTTTCCAAATCGACGACAATCTGGAGATCGGGTACTCTTGACCATTGTCGTAGATCGTACCATACGGTTTTGCCTCTGGCCTTTGTAATCCCTTCTGCTGTTCAAGAGATGGCCAAACGTCGCTTGCATAACTACAGTAACCCTGTCTCGTGGTGGAATACCAGTCAAACTCCTCTTTTGATATGTCCCGGCCGATCAAGACTGATAGTTTGTTTCTGACCAGATAGAAGCTCTCTCGAAGCCGGTGTTTCAAGAGGTCTTCGTGGTTCTCGATGATGATTCGTCTCACAACGCTCCAGAGATTTCTGTATTGTCTGCCCTTTTCCATCTACGTCTTCCTCCCATCCATCAATAACGCCTCTTCTTTTCATTTCCAATTCGTCCATTCGCCTCGAAGAGCTTTCGTACCTCTGGATCGGCTTCCAGGGTTCGCAGCCAAAACAAGGCTTTCTTCGCTCTGGGAAGTGCCTTGCAATCGAGGCGATATTGAGCGAATCGCTCTTGAGGAGAGACGACTCCTCGAGCGCCATAATCCTCTAATCGAGAGGTCTTCGAGTTCATGGCCTCCCTCCAGCCTTCAGTGTCTTCTCGCCTTCTCGTGGTGTTCCCGGCTTGTGATAGACAAAGAACTGGCAGGGCATCTCGTCAAGTGATTCTTGCTTCTCAGGCGGCAACGATACCCAAGCCGTGTTCTTATATCGAGTGCAAACGCGAACCAACGCACAGTTAGAACAATCGACGCCTTTCAGCGCTGGGTGATGAGGAACCTTCCAGGCTGTCATAGATTGCTCCTCCTCAGGAAGTCGATCTTCTCAGCAACGTCAGTGATGCCGTTTTCCTCGCACCGTTCCTCAATCCATGTTTCGCTGTAGCCCGACTTCTCTGCTTGTTCGACTATCGCTTTGAGCTGTTGGAGTTTTGTATACAACTGATTGATGCTCGACCAATGACCTTGACCTTGATCTGCAGGATTCTGTTCGCCTGCTTCTCCGCTTAACTCCTTAACTATGCTTAACTTCGATGAGTTAAGCACATTTTCACTAGTGCCAGTCGGTTTGAATTCATCGATTCTTAACTTCTTAACTGCTCTGAGAGCAGAGGTGTCTAGTAGCTCACAAGCAAGCCCGGTGTAGTCTAGGGGGGTGACGTGCCCCATTTCCCGTAAAATAGTTAAGCGCGCCTCAAAAATGGTTTTGAGTTCATCGGCCAGTGCCTTCTCGGATGGCAACTCAAGCGCTAAACTATTGGTAAGATATGCCTGGTTAAGGTCAGTTAAGAAGTTAAGAACAGGCGCAGCTCTGATGCTCTTATATTCCATCCCCTTCGTTGCCTCGTTTCGGACAGACGTAACAAGTTCCTCCGTCCGCAATTGTGATAGATAGTTGAGCACAGAGCCATCCGACAACTGCTTTCTGAAACCCTTCGCCTGACCCTCAGCGGAGACTGTCAGCTCCACGAGTTCTTCAACGGTATACGGCCTGTTCGGTACCATGAGATCCAGCAGTCTGAGAACCTTCTCAGGCACGTGGGTGTGATACCGTTCATTGGCAGCCCAGAGTTGCGCCGCCTCCTCATAGTCCCGGAAGTTCGCAACGATCTCTCCAGAGGGGAGAACAGACCTCTCTCCACTATGCAGGATGGCATTCATCTCGATTAGGTCCAGGAACTTCGGGAACTCGTTCCTCCGGTCAGCTTCGACTTTGATCCACCTCGCATACGGGACGACAACCTTGCATGTCGCCGCGATCTCAGTGAGCAGAGAAGAGATGGCCGTGGCCTGTTCAAGAGTTGCCCTGCCTCTGTCCTCACGATTGCCCAAGGTTCTTCCTTCGACGATTGCACCATGAGCACGTACACTCTGTTCTTCAGACTCATCAATGTTCAATACATGAAAGCGATTCGTCACCTGGTCGCCCTTCTCTCCAGTCGGGACGCTGACGGCGCTCGAAGTGACCTGCGGAAGGCCATCGACAAACATCTGAAGGAGTTCGCCGTCAATGACAGTCTCGTGGATGGCAGAGTCCTTGTTCATCGAAGTGAACGCTTTAGCGGTGCTCCAGATTGATTCATTGTCCAGGAGTTCATCGACAATTATGATCTTGCCCTCGAAGTAAGTCGGGCCGTACTTCTTAGCACGATAGTAGAAGGCTTTTGCCGAGGCGGAATCGAGATAGAGAACCTTCCCAGGGAACAGTTTCGCGACCTGAGTTATCAGATAACTTTTCCCTTGCTGTGAACCTCCGATCAGAAAGACATGAACCTTTTTGTTACGGCGGGCGGAGGAGAGAAAGCCCAGGTAGACATATCTCCGGCGGCATGGGTCTCCTGCAAACAATACATCCCAAGCACTCTCAAGAATGGAAATATGCTTCCCGGAGGCTATGGCCTGCCGAGCAATAACCAGCTGCTCCTCAGAGAGTTCGGTCGGTTCGGCCTCGGAGCTTCCTGCAATTAGCTTCAACTCCTCAGTCGTTCGCAGGCTTACCTTCAGAAGAAGCTTGTCGGCCTCTGCGCTGAGATCCTCTCTGACCTTCTGTAGAAACATGTTTCTGCTCTGAATCGACGATAGGTTGACCATGCCTGTATTGACAAGCTCACCTCCATGCCAGACAGTGAGAATGCACTTGATCGCGCCATTCTTGTCAGCACGACCTTGGTCGAGCTTGACCATCCAAGTCCCTTGATAAAACTCACCTCTAACACTGTTCCCAAGGACCTCAAACTCGCCCTGAAAAGATGATAGCTGTCCGGCAGGCGGTGTCATTGCCGCTGCCTCCTGGCTTGTTCGAGAGCACTCGCCAACTTACCCAATTCATCGAGATATTCGCCAGCCACTGAAGCACCAAGGGCTGACAAAGTAATCTGTTCCAGCGTGGTCCCGAGCCGCTTAGCCAGCTCATCGAGACGATGAGCCAAATGTGGCGGGATCGTGATTGTGATTACAACGTCTTCGGAATCAGTCATCCCTAGACCTCCTCGATCTTGATGACAGAAATCTTATTGAGGCGAATTATGCGGCCATCAGCCAGAATGAATTGCAGGAAATCAGGGTCTGTGATTGTTGTTGGCGTTGCGACTACCGCATGCGCCTGATTTCCCTCGTTCCAAACGATCTTGACCTTTGCCATCCCCATCCCTTCTCCAAACTAGCTCGGCTTGCTCCTCAGATCCTTCAAAAGTTGATCGAGGGGGTCAACGCGCGAGACCACGGCGTTTTGAACCGGGGGGCTCAGATTATCATGCCCAAGGTTGTTGTTGAGCTGTTTGCAGGCCTCTGTGCGTTCCGAAAATCGAATGGGGCTATCTAGGGCAAATTCGGTTAGGACTTGCCGAAGAAGATCGGTTAGACTCGAGTAACGTCCTTGAGCGGCCTTCGCTTCGAGTAAGTCGCGGATCTCAGGCGGAACTCGAACCGCCATCGTGACGGATCTCGGACGCTTGTTAGTCGAAATCGGGGACGTGTCCCATCACACACCCCCCGTTCCGTTTATCCCGATTTCCCTTGGTGATATGAATCCTTGAAGATCGACCCTCACAGAAGAGAATCGAATCCTGTGCTTGAGTCGCGCTTGAGCGTGGCATTGTACAGTAATCGGCATTAGAGTACTTAATCCTTTGCTCACAAATGTACAATCTAGTCCAGAAATGGGGGTTCCATCGGGTTAGTCAAAAGCGTCTGCCACGACACGACTCAACTTTGCCCGATGGTCAGCCCATTATCCATAAGGGCGACGATGGTTCTTAATAATTTAGCTCGAAACTATCATAGCCAATCATGTAATCGGAGCTGCCACTATGCTACCAATCCGTCGTTGAGGCGCATTCTCGATGATTCGCAGCTCGGACTTGCTCCCGTACTCACAGATCGCCTTCCTCATGTCGGTTACGTTCAATCCCAGGTAGAGTCTCGTCATGTCCGTGGACGTATGGCCCATCAGCTCGGAAATCGTTTCGATTGGGATCCCACGCAGCCAAAGATTCCTTCCGAACGTCCTTCTCAGAGTATGAGTCGTGAATCTCCGTCCGAATCTCAGAGAAACGCCAACGACAAGGGCGGATGCTCGTTCCCGCCCTATGGAGATGAGACTATCAGAGCCGCATAGTTGCGGATTCCTGTCAAGGTGAGCTTTCACAGCCTGGGACAAGCCGATATGCAATGGGACTTGACGGTATTTGCCCCCCTTGCCTCGAATCGTTATCTCCCCAAGGGAAAGGCCTTTCCGTGCGTCCTCGACAGACATCCTGACAGTCTCAACCCTGCGAAGACCTTGGAGAAGACCTGCACGAATGAGAATCGCTTCTCGAGTTGTCATCGGCATAGCGAGTATGGATTCTGTCTCTGCTGGTGTCAACCAATCGACATGACTCGGTTTGTACCCCCGAATGCGAAGTTTGAATTTTAACGCACTGGCATTGTCATAGTAACCGAGAAACCCGCGAAGGACCGCGTACACCTTCCGGCGATATGCGCCAGAGTACCGTTCATAGGTCGCATGATAATCCTGAACGTGTTCGGACCTTATCCTGCCAGTTGCATTGATACCGATCCCCATACAATACTCGCGGAAATGCAGGAGCATCCGCCTTGTCTCTCTAACATAGTCCTTGCACAGATTGACATCATTCATGTGCTGAATGTATTTCGAGATGTCACGGTTCATACGCGAATTAGCATCGGCCATGCCAATCATCAGAGTTATCCATCAGACAAGGGTTCTGCGATCCCCATCGAGAGGATGAGGTTCCTTGTCCTCAAAATCCATTCCAGCTTCCGCGAGATCTCCAGCAGCATTGACCAAACCCAGGGCGATCTGGAATCCATGCCTCACGCCCTGTGAATATCCCTTCAGCCAGGGATTCCAAGTGTGAGTATCCAGGTCATCCATAGATTCGGAAACCGCCTTGAACCGGTTGTCCAGGTGCCAATGTATCTGTTCAACAATCTGAGCCACATCAACGCCAGTCTTCTCTTCAACCACTTCGGCCATGTGAACCTCCGCCATTATCCGATAGAAACTGACAAATATATAAAAGGTAGGACGGCCAATCTATCCATTGATAGCCTACCATTATGGAGATGGGAGATTGTCCGGCGGTCGTCCAAGGAGCAAGGAGAAGCGTGTCAAGGTCAGCGTGACCATACCTCAGCAAGAATTTGACTGGCTGCTGGCAATGGTCAAGCAGAGGACTTTCAGCACGGTCAGTCATGGGATAGAGATGGCGCTCATCGAAGGACGATTGAAGTATGGGAATCCGAAAGGAAAGTGAGCTCAGATTGCATGACTGGCTATCACGCAGACACATCCTTTTGACCTCGAAATACCCCGTGGTTTTGCGCCCAAAGCGCGTGGTGTACGCCCAAATCTAATAGAACAAACACTCACCTTATCAGTCTTCATGGATGAATCGAACCAACAATCTCCGCTAGTCTGTGCGAGGGTTCTAACTGAGCGAACGAAGCTCACATTACACAAAGAGAAACGCCGGAAGATCTCTGTGACTCTGCCACCGAATCAGTACATCTGGCTCTCGAGCAAGGTCAACGACGGAACCTTCTACAATATTAGCCACGGACTGGAGATGTGCGTGAGGGAAGCCCGCAAGCATCAGCCCAGGAAAGTAGAAGAATAATCCCATCGAAAAGGCTGACGGGTCGCTGCCGTGCGCTATCCCTCTATCCGTCATCCCCGTAGGGGGTTGGTGCCGCACACATACGTAAAGTAAGTAAAGATATTGTTTTCAAGAAAGTAAGTTGTGAGAATTGAGATGCCAGTCATGGAGAGTGTCGAGATCGTGTATCATATCGCAATGCTGGAGCCAAAGGGTGAACCTGATCCATACTCAGCACCCTGGAGATTCATCTACTGTTCTCATCCTCTCGGTTCATGGCCGAGCTTCGATGCTACCCAAGAATATCCACGTCCGATTGCCTCGGCCAGTTTATCCACGCCCCGTTCCGAGATGACCTGTGCCCTTGCGGCAGCACGAGCGCCGCCTTCGCCGAAGCGCACTTGCCATGTGCGGCCCACTGACCTTTGTACGGGTACGATATGTTCTCCTCGAGCTTCCCGTTCCTTGTCCTCTCGGTTCTTCTTATAGAGTCCGTACAGTACGATTGCGAACAAGTACCAGACCGTGATGACGATAAAGACCAATGGCATAGTCTGAGTGAAGATGCCTGGTGCGGGATCCGTCGCATTGTCGTTCACCATGTACTCGATGATTATGAACAGGGGGAACAGCATCACCAGGAACATGACGATCTTTGTGACTTCCAAGAGTACGTTCCAACGGTCCTCTCCCAGGAATGCGGCATACTCCGAGCTGGCCTTGCGCCATTTCGTGTAGACCCTGAGCGCCCAGTCTCTCAACCAGAAGAAGACTAGGAGCGTGAGCAATGCACCAAGGACCATTAGCATGACTCCAAAGTAGCTCACCACATCATTGAAATTCAATAGTATCACCCCCTGCTGCTTTCCCATGCAGCCGTTGATTCCTTCAATCCATATACCAATCCGTACCATCCTGCGGATCTCTTGAACTCGATTGTGAGCTTGCGCTCGAGCTGAGAGTCTTGGTGGATGAGAGAAACGATCTCCGACGGACTGAGGTATATCTTCTCGTCACACAAGTCGTTGGAGATCTCACGCGCTCTGAGCTGCTTACCGCGATTGGAATAGAGGACTTTGAGGACCGACATCCGCAGGCGCTCGCGGCGCACTTCGTAGGTGATGTTCGCGGTATTCATCCCCCCGATGATTCCAGAATGAAAACATCTGCTTGGATGGGCCGGATTGAGTAGTCAATTACCGTGTGTGAATATAAATAGTCAAACTCCGGGCATGCTGGAACTGCGGAACCTCAGCAACCTAAGCCTTGCGATTCCTGCGCGTTCGTCCCACGATGAGAACGAACAACGACATCATGAACACAATCGGGACTACC
>Ga0315282_10017993_pt1 | contig 10151 bp, 10 predicted proteins | sample YL17G07_20_MG_FD_203693 | JGI IMG/M metagenome (GOLD analysis project Ga0315282, IMG submission 203693) | Sediment microbial communities from Yellowstone Lake, YNP, Wyoming, USA - YL17G07_20 | ecosystem: Environmental > Aquatic > Freshwater > Lake > Sediment | place: USA: Wyoming | collected... | reverse complement strand
TTTTTCTTCGCAAGATTATAATCGCCCTTTTTTTAAAAAACAAGATTGTCTATTTTTATGATGACCTTTTGAGAATACATCATGAAATCATCTCCTTGATTTAAACCCAATGGGATGGTATCTTTTTAAGAGGAGGGATTCATGATTGTTCTAAAAATTTTATTGGGTTTGTTATTGGGTGGTGACGCAGGATTTGGGTTAAGTTATCTCACCCGGGCTATCGGAAGCTCCTGAGCCTTCACCTGTAACCCCTATATCTCGATTCCTTTGGGTGCTGTTTTGGGGTTACTCTGGGCCTTAGGTTAGGCTAACGATCAAAAAAATAAAAAGAAGAGGCAAAGACGAATCCTTTCGCAGCGGTGAGCCACCGGATCATAGAAAGTGGGGAAAAGAGAAAGGATGGATGATTCATGAAACGTTTCAGTTGGCAGGTGACCTTAGGCCTATCTTTAATTTTACTCTCTGTTCTTTTTTATTTTATCCATTATGCAATCTTTAGAGATGCCCACCACATCTTCATTTATCTCGTAGGGGATATCGCCTTTGTCCCTATTGAGGTTTTACTGGTAACCTTGATCATACACCGATTGCTCAATGAGAGGGAAAAACGGATGAGATTGGAAAAGATGAATATGGTCATCGGAACCTTCTTCAGTGAAGTGGGAACCAGACTTTTAACTTATCTCTCCGATTTTGATCCTCACCTGGATAAGATTAGAAGCGATCTCATTGTGACGAACAATTGGTCTGAACAAGAATTTGCAAACGTCAATAAACATCTCAGGAACTATGAGTATGAGGTTGACATTAAAAAGATCAATTTAGAAAATCTAAAAAAATTACTTTTGGGAGAGAGGGATTTCTTATTACAACTTTTACAAAACCCAAATTTACTGGAACACGAATCCTTTACTGAGCATCTGCGAGCCGTTTTCCATCTTACAGAGGAATTAGCCTGTAGAGAAGATTTAAGACATTTGCCGGATGCCGATACTAATCATCTTGCCATTGATATCAAAAGGGCATATGGATTGATTGTCCACCAGTGGTTAGATTATATGAAACATTTGAAAAATAATTATCCCTATCTCTTTTCTCTTGCGATGAGAACAAATCCTTTTGATCAGAATGCATCACCGATCATCAGGTAAAATTTTAATCTGCAGTGTGTCATGTTTGAAATAGGCACATTGATAGAACACTTCCCCTATGTAGGAGTTTTTGTTCTTCTTATCCTTGGAGGGATTGGATTACCCTTTCCAGAAGATGCTACTCTTATATTAAGCGGATTTTTAATTGCCCATGGCCTCATGAAACCATTACCAGCATTTTTAGTCATCTATCCTGCTTTAATTATGACTGATTTTTCACTCTATTGGGTTGGTAAAAAATATGGTAGAATGAAAGGATGTAAATCATTTCATAGCTTTCTTTTAAAAACTTTATTCATAGCTAACATCGCAGATCATTGAGAGAAGAGGATAGGGTCCAAGACATTTTCTTCTTATTTTTTTGAGGTGAATATGAAGACAGAAGCCCCGAAGCAAACATCGGAGAAAGTGGAACTCCGCAGAGATGTGACGGTCTGGGGTTCTTACATGTGGGGATATGCCGATGTGGGAGCCGATATCTATGCTGCCTTAGGTTTGGTCATGGGAGCTGCTCGTGGTGGGGCGAGTTTAGCCTTCTTCGTGGCTGGGCTCATCTATATTATGATCGGACTTTCGTATACTGAAATGGCGTCTACCTACCCGGTTGCTGGAGGAGGCCAATTTTATGCATTGAGGGGCTTGGGAGACTTCGGGGGCTATGTTGCAGGTGTAGCCCTCTTGCTCGATTACACCATTGATATCGCCCTTTTTGCAGTTGCTTCGGCAGGCTATATGAACTTCTTTATGCCTTATGTTATAGGTGTGACCCCAGAATATTTTGCGATGGACATTTGGATCTTTAAAAAAGTAAATCCTGTCTGGGCAGCAGAATCAATGTTGCTTATCATTTTTCTTATCTGGCTTAACATCAAAGGAATACGTGAATCCTCCCTCTTCAATGAGGTCATCGGTGCCATCGATATCCTCACCGAATCCTCCATTATTGTCATCGGTTTTCTCTTCGCTTGGAAACCGGAGTTTCTCGCCTTTCAGTGGAAGACACAATTTCCAACGATGAAGGAATTTATGTATGGCTCCTCCCTGGCAATCATTTCTTTTGTTGGGTTGGAATCGATTTCACAGGCAGCCCAGGAGACAAGAAGACCTGCGACAATCATCCCCCGCACCTCCCTCACCCTGATTTTTACAGTTTTCATCTTTGCCTTGGCTTTCTCCACCATGGGCCTCGGTATCCTGCCTTGGCAGGAATTTCCGCAGGGTGACCCGGTGGCCAAACTCGCTCATGTGATTCCTTTAATTGGCGTGATCGCTGGCCCGTTTGCAGCCATGCTGGGAGCAACAATCTTGCTCATTTCATCTAATAGTGGTGTCATGAGCGCATCGCGGCTCACTTATTCCATGAGCCAGCTTCACCTGCTCACTCCTTGGTTTGACAAGGTTCATCCAAAATACCGGACTCCGGTTCGAACGATCGTCTTCTTCTCCCTCATCGGAATGCTTGAGGCGCTCCTCGCCTTTTTGACGCCTAGTGCCATGGACACACTGGGGAATATGTATGCATTTGGGGCAGCGAGCGGTTATATCCTTGTCTTCATTTCTATGATCAAGCTTCGCTTCGATGATCCTTACTCACCACGACCTTATAAGATGCCTCTCAACATCAAGTGGAATCATAAAGGAAGGATCGTGGAAGTCCCCATTCTTGGGTTCATTGGGACGGTCGGGGTCAGTTTCGTTCTCTTTGAAGTCATTTTGACACACGAGATCGGCCGTATCGCAGGCCCGACGTGGGTTCTGGTCTGTCTGATTTATTACTTCTGGTTTCGTAAGAAAAAAGGTTTCCCTGTGCTTGGCAGTGTGAGACATGACTGGGAGGCAGAGCAAAAAAAGATTTTGACCTCTGCAGAGGAATTTGACCTTCTTGAACAGTACAATATCGCTTTAGCTGAGCGAGACAAACGGGAGAAGGAGAAGGCCGTTGTTAAGGGCACCTAAAGCTCCTGATCGACCCGGATGGCGGGATTATTTCCAGATCGTTACAACCATCCTCATGGTGGGATTAGGTGGGTACATCCTTTGGCAAACCATTTTTATGAGATGGGTCATTCCATCCTTGATCTTTGGCGTTGCCCTATTGCTCTATAGCCTATTTCGAATCAAAATGATCTGGACCTACTTTCAACAGAAGGGAAAGAGGCATGACACCTGAGCTACACATTACCTTTCTTGGAGCCTTATTGGCTTTTGTATTTGCCGTATCCATGGGAACACTTCTATGGTGGATGTTTCATGTTCCAAAGGCCATTCCTTTGGCTGCAGCAAGAGCCAGAAGAGCTGTAGGCGCGATCAAGAAAATCTTGGTTCCCACTTCAGGGACTCTTTATTCCGAGCGAGGGATTGAATTGGCCTGTCGCCTGGGGCAAGAACAGAAGGCAGAGATCTATCTTGTTACTGTTCTTGAAGTCCCCAGGACACTGCCCTTGGAGGCGGCCATGCCTGAGGCTGAGGTCAAGGCCCAGGATATCATCAAGCGGGGAGAAGCGATTGTAAGCCTGAAAAAACTTCAAGCAAAAGGAGAGGTCAGACGGGGTCGAGTAGCAGGGGAGGAGATTATCCGAGCAGCCAAAGACTGGGAGGCTGACTTGATTGTAATGGGTATTCGAGCTCAGATACGGATGGCCCAGGAGATCTTGGGCCGGACCTCTAATCTGGTATTGCGTCGTGCACCCTGCGAAGTGATTGTGGACAAACTCTCTTAGCAAGCATAATGGAGGAATCGAATGAGAGTGATGATCATTGGTTGTGGAAGGATAGGATCGGTTCTGGCAAACCGGTTGGATGAAGCAGGACATCATGTACTGATCCTCGACAAGGATCAACAGGCATTTCGAAGACTCTCTGAAAAATTCTCTGGAGAACGAAGGGTGGGCAATGGTCTGGTGGAAGAGTATAGGGGTCCAGCCCTTCAAGAAAAGACCGATATCCTCTTTGTCATGACAGATAAGGACAATATCAATCTAATGATTGCCCAGTGGGTGAAGATGAAGTTTCAGGTTGGAAGGGTCATCGTTGAAGTGCACGACTCCATTCTGGCGGGTCTCTATAAAGAGCTGGGTTTAGAAACGGTCTGTCCCACAGATCTGATCCTGAAGGAACTGTTGCATATGGTTCAGGAAACTTAGGGGAGGAGATATGTACATCATCATTGTGGGTGCGGGAAAGGTTGGATACCATCTTGGAAAGCTCCTGATAGCAGAAGGCCATGAAGTGATGCTGATTGAAGAAGACCAGTCCAAGGTTAATACCCTTTCTTTAGAATTTCACGATTCGATTATGCAAGGGGATGGTTCGATGGTCGAGGTGTTGAAGGAAGCTGGAGCCAATCGTGCGGATGTGGTCGTTGCGGCAACAGGCAATGACGAAGACAATTTGGTGATCTGTCAGGTCGTCAAATTAGTGTTCCTCCGGCCCCGGACAATCGCTCGGGTGAACAACCCACGAAATGAGGAACTTTTCACTGGCTTAGGGATTGATGCCTCTGTCAGTGCAACTAAGATCATCAATGCCGTTATTGAGGAACAGGTGAGGGCCGGAGATATGGTCATTCCTCTGCTTACATTGAGGGCAGGAGATGTGGAGATCGTGGAGGTGGAGCTCTCTCGCTCTTCTCCGATCCTGAGAAAGAAGATCAAAGAATTGTCACTTCCTCAAGGCTCGATCTTCATCGCCGTCATTCGGGGGGAAGAGGTCATCATCCCCTATGGGGAGACGGAGTTTCAGCCGGAGGACAAGGTCATCGCACTCGTAAAGCGTACGAGTGAACAAGCCCTTCGTGAGATGTTGTAATGGGACTGAACTTAGGAGAGAAGAATTACGCTGTGAGCGCACAGATGGAGACAGGCAATATCCTCAATGCAAATTCAGCCCTAAGCATTTTGGTCGGGTAGCTTCACTAATGGGGAGAGGATAAGAATGCTTTGGAAATGGCGTCGATCAATGAAGTCAATGGTTACAAGGATGTTGCCTTTTTTCCTCTTTTCCTTTGTCCTCGTTTCACTTTCAGAGGCGGGACTTAAAGAGCAGGTTTTTGAAACGGTCTTGCCCAATGGATTGAAAATCATCCTTCTTGAAAATCACAAAGCCCCTCTGATCACCCTCCAGGTCTGGTACCGAGTGGGATCCCGGAATGAGGCGTGGGGAAAGACAGGTCTCTCTCACATGCTCGAACATATGATGTTTAAAGGAACGAAGAAGATCGGTCCTGAGGAGTTTTCCCGGATCATCCAGGAGAACGGAGGAAATGACAACGCCTTCACTTCTCGCGACTATACAGCTTACTTTGAGAACCTCAGTGCAGACCGGGTTCAAGTGGCGATAGACTTGGAATCGGACCGGATGCAGAATCTCATCCTTCGAGAAGAAGACTTTCGTACTGAGCGAATGGTGGTCATGGAGGAACGGAGGCTTCGTACAGAGGACAGCCCCACGGCCTATCTCCAGGAACAGATGGAGGCTACTGCCTTCCAGGTTCAACCCTATCACTGGCCCACCATTGGCTGGATGGAGGATATCGCCCGTTTTACACTTGAGGATTTGAAGTCGTACTACCGAATCTACTACAACCCTATCAATGCCTTTCTCGTTGTTGTGGGAGATTTTAAGAAAGAGGAACTTCTTCCCAAAATTGAGAAGGCCTTCGGTTCATACCCCAAAGGGGTGGCACCAAACCAGGATAAAGACAAAGATCCTCCTCAGACTGGGGAGCGAAAGATTTTTGTGAAGAAAGAAGCACAGCTTCCCTCCCTTGTGATGGGTTATCATGTCCCGAACCTTCGCGAGCCGGAGAGCTATGTACTAGAAGTAATTGCTACGATTCTCTCCAGTGGGAAAAGCTCCAGACTCTATCAAAGCCTCGTCCGGGACAAGAGGCTTGTGCTCAGCGCCGATGTTGACCACTCCCTTCTTTCTCGGGACCCAAGCCTCTTCTACATTTCTGCAGATCTTCTTCCAGGCAAAGAGATCACTGAAGTGGAGAAGGCTTTAGATCAAGAAGTGGAGCGACTCAAAAAAGAACGGGTAGGAGAGCAGGAGTTGGAAAAGGTAAAGAATCAATTGGAAGCCTCCTTTGTATTCGGGCAGGACTCGCTCTTCTTCCAGGCCATGCTCTTGGCCCAGCATGAGATTGCTCTCAGTTGGAAAGCCATTGACGATTATCTTCCTAATATCCGAAAAGTGACTCCAGAAGAGATTCAACGGGTTGCAAAACGTTACCTCATCCCTGACAACCGAACCGTTGGGATCCTCATTCCCCTGCCGCCGAAGGAGGGAAAACCTGCACCTTCTGGATCTTCAATAAAAGAACGGATGGTCAGATAAAAAGACTAAAGATTTCAGATTGCAGATTTCAGATTTTATACATAGCGGCATAAAAATATGCTCATTAAGAAAGAATTATCCTCTTTGTTGTCATTCCGGGCTTGACCCGGAATCCAGTCTTTGAATTTCTGGATTCCCGCTGGAGTTTACCCCGTACCTGATACGGGACGGGAATGACACTGTATGAGCAATTATTTATGACGTTATGTATAGATTGAAGAAAATCAAAAATCATTCGGATTTCTAATTGTGGATTTTCAATCTGCAATTTACAATCTACAATCTGGTAATAGTTAAATAGGGAGGTTTCATGAATCCAAAACACAAAAGGATCTCATTTCTTTTACTGATTTTAACATTTTTATTTTTGTGGTTTGGATTGTTTAGGAGTGTTCTCCAGGCCATGCCTCTGGTTCAGAGGATTGTCCTTCCAAATGAACTTGTCCTCCTTGTCTGTGAGGAACACTCCCTCCCCTTTGTCACCATCCAACTTCTCATCGATTCAGGGTCCCGGAGAGATCCTTCTGGAGAGGAGGGTTTAGCACACCTGACCGCCAGAGGGCTTCTTTTGGGGACATCCAGCCGGACAGTCACTGCCATTAATGAGGAACTCGATTTCATGGGTGCTTCTCTCAATTCTTCTTCCGGCAGAGATTACGCTACGCTAAGCCTCAGGATCTTGAAGAAGGATCTGGATAAGGGGCTCGATCTTTTCATGGAAGCACTCATACAACCCACTTTTCCTGAGGAAGAGATTCGGAGGGAGGTAGAGAAGACAATGGCTGCCATTCAATCGGCAGAAGATCAGCCTGAAGAGGTGGCTGAAAAGGCGTTTCAGAAAGCCCTCTTTCTTAATAGCCCCTATGGCCATCCCATCGAAGGGACAAAGGAGTCACTTCCCCGACTGACTAGGGGGGCAGTCGTTCGATTTTATCGAACCTATTATCATCCAAATAACTCGATCCTTACTGTTGTGGGAGATATTTCTACTGATGAAGTTAGGACAAAACTTCTTCCCCATATCACAAAGTGGCAAAAGGCTGAGATCCCAAAGGCGCCTTTCATCACCACATTCGCAAGAGAACAGAAGACGGTGAAGATCGATCGGCAAATTACACAGGCCAATATCATCCTTGGCCACGCAGGAATAAGCCGGGAAAATCCGGACTACTATGCCCTCACTGTCATGAACTACATTTTAGGAGGTGGAGGCTTTGCCTCTCGGCTGGTGGAGGAGGTTCGAAATAAGCGGGGACTCGCCTATTCTGTGGCAAGCTTCTTTGATCCCGGCAAATACCCAGGTTCTTTCCAGATTGTTCTTCAAACAAAAAACGCCTCTGCCCGTGAGGCGATCTCCCTTGCGCTTCAACAGGTGGAGCGGATCAGAAAAGAATTGGTTTCAGAGAAAGAACTGGAGGGCGTAAAAAAATACCTTATTGGAAGTTTCCCCTTACGTCTCAATACCCAGGCAAAGTTAGCCAATTTTCTCACCCAGGTGGAGTATTATGGTTTGGGTTTGGACTATCCTGAGAAGTACCCTAACCTGATTAGTTCCATCACAAGGGAAGAGGTGCTTCGGGTGGCGAAAAAATATCTCTACCTGGAGAACTATATCCTCGTTGTCGTGGGCAATTTGAAGGAAGCTGGGATGGACTCAGTGTCAACTACTCCCCTTCTAAGAGAGCGGGAAATGAATATCGCACATGAAAAAGAAAGGACAAGGGGAAATTACTGCCTCTGACTCAGCCGGTTCTCTAAGATGACTTGGTCAAAAACCTCTCCGCAAACAATGCATCTCCATCCGAAAAAATATTCACATATACCGTAGAACTTTTCGTAGACCATGACACCACCGCATCGATGACAACTCATAGGAACCTCCCGATAAATTTTTATACTATTGGACAATTTTTACTAAAAAGAGATGAGAAGTAAATAAGGTAAATCCCGTATTTTATGGCAAAAAATAATGTATTTTGAGGCTTATTGACTATGTATTTTCCGTCAGGATAAAAGATTAAATTGCATAAATCTTCGGAAGTGAGTTATAAAACCGTTCAATGTCTATACCGACTGATATTTTTAGAAGAGAGAGGAATTAATCTATGCAACGAGAGGTCATCAAGGCCAATATCGTTGTCTTCATCGCCAGTTTCTGCACCCTGGTCATTGAGCTGGTGGCAGGAAGGATCATGGCCCCCTATGTAGGGGTTTCGCTCTATACCTGGACGAGCATCATCGGTGTTGTGCTTGCTGGCATCAGCATTGGAGCCTACCTGGGAGGCCTGATTGCTGATCGATATCCTCTTCCCTCCACACTCGGCTGGCTCCTCTTTCTCTCTGGCTTAGGGGCATTCTCCATTTCTCCACTGACCAATCTGATTGGAGGAGCGGACTTTCAGACCAGTCTGATGGTTCGGATCCTACTCATCACAGCCATCATCTTCTTCGTCCCTTCCTGTCTCCTCGGAATGATTTCACCTGTCGTCGTCAAACTGACGCTCAACAATTTGGAGAAGACAGGTAATGTTGTTGGAAAGATCTACGCCTTCTCCACTCTCGGTTCCATCCTCGGGACATTTGCCACCGGATTCTTTCTCATCTCATGGATGGGGACACGGAATATTCTTTTGACAATGGGAGCCATCCTGGTCATCTCCGCTCCGATCTTTGGGAACTTTTTCATTAGGAAAAAGACCCTTGCTCTATTCTTTTTTTTCCTATTTCTCATCTTTATTCTTCCATTGGCAGGATTGTACGGATATGCCGCAATCCGTCCGGGTGAAATTTCCCTTTCCGCCTCTCCCATCCATTCAATGAAGATATTGTATGGGTATGCGTTCAAACTGCCTGTGGATGAACACACCTATTTTTTTAAGGAGAGCGATTACTATACGATCAAATTGAAGAAGGATCTCACCCGAAGCGAAGAAGCTCCTTTAGAATCTCTCATCCTTGATCATCTGGTTCATTCTTATACAGACTTAAAGGATCCGCTCCATCTGGAATACGAATATATTCGAATCTATGAGGAAATTGTGAGATGGCAGGCGAGCAAAAGGAAACCTATTAAAGCTCTCTTCCTCGGCGGAGGAGGATATACCTTCCCTCGCTTCATCGAGGCAAGATATCCAAAGGCAAAGCTCGATGTGGTGGAGATCGACCCGGAGGTGACACAGGTGGTTCAAGCATACCTTGGGATTGCAAAGGATACAAAAATCCGTTCCTTCAATGAGGATGGACGGTGGTTTGTGATGAATTGTAAAGAGAAGGAGAGTTACGATTTCATCTTCGGAGATGCCTTCAATGACCTATCGATCCCGTATCACCTGACCACCAAAGAATTTGCCCTGCAATTGAAGGCGCTTCTCAAGCCAGGTGGATTGCTTCTGGCCAATGTGATCGATAGTTTTAAGGTGGGTGCCTTTATGCCCTCCTATATTCGAACATTGGAGGAGGTTTTTGGAAAGGGGAATGTTCATCTCCTCACTCTCAGTTCGGATTATGACCACATCGGGATCAGCACCTGTGTGGTCGTGGCCAGTCCTCAAAGATTAAACATGGATGATTTCATCAGGAAGATTAAAGGAAAAGGGAGAGAGGAGATGACCTCCCATGTCATGCCTCAAGACCGGTTACAACAATACCTGAAAGAACGTTACT
>Ga0315282_10017992_pt1 | contig 10151 bp, 10 predicted proteins | sample YL17G07_20_MG_FD_203693 | JGI IMG/M metagenome (GOLD analysis project Ga0315282, IMG submission 203693) | Sediment microbial communities from Yellowstone Lake, YNP, Wyoming, USA - YL17G07_20 | ecosystem: Environmental > Aquatic > Freshwater > Lake > Sediment | place: USA: Wyoming | collected... | reverse complement strand
CGATGCCGCAGAGGTGCAGGTCTTCGTCGTAAATCTGTGGGGGTTTGAAACCGGTGGTAAAAGCACCCCGGACAGCAAAGCCGCCGCCAATATTGAACTTTCCATTGACCCGTGGACTGAAAATCCAATCTTCAAGCTCGGAATGCTTATCCATTCGCGTCCCGATCACAAGTTGGATCTGCTCTTCGGAGCCAAGATAAATATCATCTTGCAGAAAAAAGCCTATGTTCGTGAAAACCTCATCAAGGTGATACGCAGTTACCGCAGCCGTTTCATCCTTAAGCTTATCCTGACCGTATTGCGCGCCGGCTGTGACCAGATGACTTCCCAGCCGATAGTTGGCCTGCAAACCCGCGACATGAAGCGGGTTGTCTGTTCTCCCGTAGAACCTGAGAGCATCCAATTGGTCTTGAACCGTATTACCATGCAGCCCGCCATAATACGATTTGCGATTTTCAAGGGCAAAAGAATAATATAAGCGGTAATCGAACAACGGAGTGGGCCGGTGTGTCCAGCGTACCGTTCCTCCAATCCGCCAGTGCTCAACCCATTCGGCGATTTCGGCTTCATGTACGGGCAGTTCAAATTTGTTGCCGCCGCGGCGCTCCTCGTGAATCCGATGGAAAGAAGTCATCAGTTCTCCAGTTTCAAACGCCTGGAAATACGACTGGAAACCCAAGGATTCATTGTTCAGCTCGCCTATTTCGCTATAACCGTCACCGTTGTGATCATAAGGATTTCTCTTGCGGAAAGAACCGAAAACGTAAGCGCCGGAGGTTCCGTTCTCGTTTACGATTTCAGCAACCGCGCCCACATGGTGATCCATTACTCCATGCACTGAGTTGCCGAGATATCGAATGTGCACCTGGTTGGTCAAGGGTCTGCGGGTAATGACATTGATCACGCCTGCCACTGCGCCGCCGCCGTAGAGCGAAGAGCCGCCGCCCTTCACGATCTCAATCTGATCCACCATCTCTTCCGGAAAATGTTCCAGACCGTAAACGCTTGCCAGACTGCTAACCACCGGATCGCCGTCAATCAATATTTGGGAGTATTTACCATCGAGCCCCAGGATTCTCACCTGCGTAAAATTGCAGTTCTGACACTTGTTTTCCACTCGAACCCCAGTCTGAAAAGAAAGCGCTTCCGCCAGGTTGCACGCTTGCTTCTGTTCAATAGCGAGCCGCGAGATAACCTCTGTTCTTACCGGCACATCCTCCACTAGGTGGGGCGTTGCCGTTCCGGTAACCACGACGGCCCCCATTTCAACAGCTACCTGTTCCAACTCAAAATCGACCGTAACCGGTCGATTGGGTTTGACAACCGTTGTCCGATGCTCCGTTCTGTAACCTATCATCGATGCCGTCAGCTGTGTTCTGCCATGCGGAACATTACTAATGGCATATTGACCTTTGTCATTCGTTGTGGCACCAATGGTTGTGTGCTCCACCATGATGTTGACGCCCGGCAGTGGATCTTTAGTTTTAGCATCGACCACTTTTCCTGCAATCTTACCCCTCTGAGCAAAAGCTGGTGAAAGCTGTAAAGAGGCTATTGCCAACGTTAATACCAATAAGTATTTGAGAAAGCTATCCATCCCTTAGCTCCTTGTTTCAGAACCGAATTAAAGGAACAGTCCGACTCAACACGGACAACCACAGAACAAATCCGCCAACCATGAGACAGTGAAAAAGCAAATTTGTCATCATCTCATGAAAAAAGAGATCGAATTCTGAGTGCTGGTGATTCGGAAAAGCCCCGTCGTTACCCGCATCCTTTGCATACGGATGCGCATGATGTATCAGTCGGTTGCCAATCCTGCAAGATTCTTCGCGCTCACCCAAGACAATCCCGGAGGATGCCTCGACCGCACATACATATCGGATCACCGGCACCACTGCAAATACAAAGCCGGTGGACATAAAGAGCTTCGACGAATGTCAGCAATGAAGAGAGAGCCGTCGTCAGCCAGAACTCGTTCGAGTTCATCAAGCATTCGAATAGGGTCTTCAACGACATGGACCATATTAATGTTGAGCACCACGTCGAAATACCTGTCCGGGCATGGGATACCGCAGACGTCAGCTTTTCTCAATTCAATTCGGTCTGCAAGGCCCGCTCTGGCAGAACCGGATCACGAGTGGGCCGTTCACGTTTCAATCTACTCGTTTCCTTTCATCTCATCCCGAACAACTAAGGTTCTGCTGCGACGCTCGGCCTCAGTCCTGCGACAAGTAGTTCTCGCAGGCCGCCTTCAGAGTGTTGGCCGCAAGAAGGGCGCAATGTTCGCCATCTTTCGGCATGTTCCCGAGAGCTTTGAGGATATCATCCTGACAAGTGGCCATCGCTTCTTCCACCCGTTTGCCTTCGATCAGACACGTTGCGATACTTCCGCAGGCTCGCGATGAACCGCAGCCGTCGGTGATAAATGCGGCCTTCTCTATCTTGTCGTCTCGGATAGCCAACCAGAATTCCATCGTGTCCCCACAGGGACCCGTGATACGCGCGTGGCCGTTGAACTCTGAAAGCGGTCCAAGGTGTCGCGGATGTTGCGCGTGGTCGAGCGCTGTGGGTGAGAAGTCCTTCTGAATTGTGTTTTCCACGTTGTGCTCCTTTGAATCGAAGTAATTCCACGTAAGTCGACGATCCTTTGTGCCAAAGGTGCCTGTCGGTCGCACAGGATGCAGCCGTTCACTTATTGGGTTGCTCTCCAGATTTGATCTCAATCGCTGCGCCTACCCCGATCGCAACGTAGTTCTTGCCATATGCTTCGCTGAAGATCAATCGGGCCGTATCACCGGTGCAGTGGCAGGGGGCGACTCTTTGGACTCCGGCTTCCCTGAAGCCCTTAACGATTTCCAGAATTGCCTCTCTTGAGGAGCGGAGAAGATGGAATCCGCCTATCACCAAGTCCAGAGGTTCCGCGCCGAACACCTTCTTTGCCCGTGAGACGATCGTCATGATGCCGGGATGCGCGCAGCCGGTGACAATCACAAGACCTTTCGGGGTCTGGATGGCAAGTGCTTGTTCCGGAATTGTACCTCCGAATTCCCCCAAGGTGAAAACCCCGGGCTGAATTTCCGCAAACGAGGAGACAGGAACGGGGGTTGCGCCTGCGTTCTTGATCTCCTGGGAGAGAGACTTCGGGAAAGAGCGGGAAAAATAGACTGGAAGGCGGGGATGTATGTGGAGAAAGTCGGATAGCCCGCCGGTGTGGTCACCGTGAGCGTGGGAAAGAACCACCAGATCGATGTCCGCCGGGTCGATTCCCAGCCTGCGCATGTTTTCCAGAAGGAGAGGGCCCTCCCCTCCGGTATCGAAGAGCACCTTGGTCTCGCCCGTTTCGATGACGCATGCGAATCCCCAGGCAGTTCGCAGGCCGGCCGTCATTGGATTGTTGTCATACACGACCGTGAGACGGACAGCAGAGGTGTCTCCTTGCGTGACGTCGTTTTGATGGGCATTCGCTGTCATGATGGTAGCCTTTGTGCAGAGAAAGAACATGCCGCCCAGCGCAATAACTGAGCAGAACAAACATGCGGCTCTGGTCATCAGCATGTGAGTGATTTTCCGGCTTCTACCCATGCTGATCACCCTCGATGGTGACGACCGCGGGCCCGTGATCGATGATGAGCACGCCATTCAGGTGATCGATTTCGTGCTGTATCACGCGGGCTGGGAGCCCGCGTACTTCCTGCTCCACTTCCCTCCCGTCTGCACCGAGGCCGCGCACAACGACTGCGTGCGCGCGCCGGACATCAACTTGGATGTTCGGAAGGCTCAGGCAGCCTTCCCGCAAACCTTCCTCGCCCTCCGGAGCACAGATTTCGGGATTGGCCAGCGCGATCAATTCCTCACCGATTTCGGCAATGATCACTCGTTGTGCTATCCCCACCTGCGGCGCAGCCAATCCGATCCCTTGGTACCTGCGCACGAGTCTGGTCATGGCCTTCATCAACACACGAACCGCGCCGTCGACATCTCCAACCGGCAGTGCCTTCGCGCGGAGAACCGAATCCGGGTACAGCCTTAATTGCAATGACTTGTGTGTCATAAGTTGCCAGTGCGTTCGTTTGTGACTGTCAACAACTCTCTCTGTAGATACAATGGCTCAGGAACCAGCCTCTGGGGCCAGGAGCGCTTCCAAATCCTCGATGCAGGTTGCGATCTCTTCCTTTGCCCGGCACGAACCGATCGCAGCACCCTCCAGCCCGGCCCTGCCAACTTCCGGATCGTGTCGAACGGTCCCGAGGATGCTCGCGCCTCGTTTCTAAATGGCGATCCGCATCTTCGCAGCGATTTCCTCGGACCGAATATCATTCAAAATGGCCCAGGCGTTCTCAATGCCCATCATCCGACAAAGACCGATCACTCTCTCGGCAATCTCAAATGATTCAAACGTGGGGTTCACAATGATCAGGACGATGTCGACGTTCTTTTCCACGCCTCTCCCGAAATGTTCAATCCCCGCTTCCACATCGATGACGGTAACGCGCGTGCCCCTTACAATGAGGTCCCGTGTCACCTTTGACATCGGTCCGTCACAGCCTTCGCATGCGCTGTGAATCTTGCCGACTTGAAACAGTACAAGATTGCCTCTTCGGACGAAGTACTGTGGAGGGACTTGCTGCAGATCGAGGTGTACCTCAGTGACTGGTGTCAGGTCTGTTACGCGGACGAGGGGAGAGGGATCATCGACGGGGCACATCACTTTCTCCCGACCGCCGAAGAATTCGATGAGCGACTTCGGGCCAGCTGCTGCTCCGAGGACCACACGGCCCAATCCTCCGGGATTGGAGGCATCACCATCCACAAGAGCCACCTCGTACGCCCGCGCGAGCAGAACATCTGCAATGAGTGCGACGAGTGAGCTCTTGCCGCTGCCTCCCTTCCCACAGACCAGAATTCTCTTTCCCGCGAGGCGTCTCATGACGACGATTCCTCTTCCGGTTTTCCCTTCTTCCAAAGCTGATGATGATATGATCCTTCACGTAACATTTTAGTGCCGCACTTCGGACAACGTTCATTCTGACACGGGACTCCCCGTTGATGGGGAATTCTCTCTCCGCATTTCAGGCAAACGCAGAATCCGCCGCTGCCCATTTCGTATCTTCGTGTTTGTGGCATACTGCTGCTCCATGGTGTGCCGGAACATGCGGTCCGGCCCGTGGCTTCATGGTCCCGCGAGACCGTTCTGATCGCGTCGCGGCCAATCTGGTTATTTCGTCCGTCTACGCTGAAGCCGGAAGAGGCTTCGGCTAGTCTCTCGTCCGGCGCAGCTCATCGGCGCGGCGCGATTCGTCTTCTTTCCTGCTTTCACTCATTCCTTTGTGATTTTCCATGTTCGGTGCTTCCTATGGAAGCAAGACTGCCATGGCGACGACGGAGGTCCACCTGCCATCCTTGTCTCCTTCAGCTGATTGCGTAATATTAAATGTCTTCAGGATCTTCCCGCTCATCTTGTAGTATTTCTCACGTTCGTCCCAATCAACGGATGGATCGAAATCAACACCCAGCGTCGTCGCGAGCATCGTCGCCGCGAGGTCCTCCGCGTATTCTCCTGCACGATTATCCGTCTCACCCAATGAATGGTGCTCCGAGAGATATCCGTATGCCGACTCATCTGAAGGTTGGGCAACGCCGATTGAGGCAGCGATCAGGCGATTGGGTTCGTTCGTAGCATTGCGTGCCATTACCACGAAGGTAAGAGACCCCGGCTCAAGCAGTTTCGTTCCCTCTGATGCTGTGATCCGACGACACCCGGGTGGAATGATGCTCGAGACATTGACCAGGTTGCATCGTTCCACGCCTGCGCTCCGAAGGGCCAGCTCGAACGATTGCAGGTACTCCTTATGACGGCCGACGCCCCTCGTAAAAAAGACTCTCTGCGGTACAAACATCGATGTTCTCCTATGGTCTGTTAGCGAAAAAACATCACCCCCCGCAGCGCCACCAAATCCAATTCACTAAGTGCGATCGTCGGTTTGCCGCCGAGCTCGATGATGAGATCCCTTATTCACTCAACGGAATCTCCTTTTTTTGTTGAATTACCTCCAGACATGTTGATCAGTCTTGTTTTCATACGCTAGTTCCTCACTCCACACCTTCACCCATAGAAGCGATGGCGGTTTCTCCTGCTCGCACCTTTTCTTTTACTCTTACCGTAGTCTTGGCATTCATGGGGACAAAGACTTCCAACCGAGAGCCAAATTTCACGATGCCAAATCGCTCACCCCGTCGCACCTTATTTCCTTCATGCAAATTGCACACAACACGCCGTGCGAGAATGCCGGCAATTTGCCTGACGAGTATCTTACCCCAGGGCGACTCGATACCGATAATGGTTTGCTCGTTCTCCATCGAAGCTTTGGGCGACCAGGCCACATGAAAGCGGCCTTGTTGGTAGCGAAAGTACTTGACAATACCCTCAAGCGGTACGCGATTGACGTGAACATTCCACACCGACATGAAGATGCTCACCCTCTGCGCGCGACCGCGTATGAATTCGTTTTCATCGACCTCGTCAATGCCGATCACCCTACCGTCGGCAGGCGATACGAGTTCTTGTGCCCCATTCGGTATGTGCCGTTCCGGATCACGAAAGAAAAAGACGACCAGCCCTGTGCACACCCAGAACAGAACGCACAAACTCAAACCGACCCATCCACTTGCCAGCGTCAGAGAAGCGAGAGTGACGATGAGGGCCGTGAGTGCCAACTGGAAGACGATTTTGTATCCCTCTCGGTGCATGATCGTCTTGAACGAATCCTCTTCAGGTGTACCATACCGCCCAACATTCCTGGCTAACACATACAATGTCGAGGCGACAGCGACCTGGGTGCCAGATTCTTCAAACCTCATTTCCAGCAGATCAGGATCTTGGACCGTCCGGCTGGCACCATAACCTTCTCGACGCGCCCGAAGTATCTTCCCAAGAGCTCCTGCTCGTGGCGAAGGATGCTGATGGCCCTTCCGGCACCCATGAAGGCGAGGCGAAGGTAAAAGAGGGCCCTTACGAAGGGGTTCAGGGGCACGTCATGTTCCATCATGAGGAAGGCGCCCTTCGGCCTCAGGACGCGAAGGATCTCCCGCAACGCCCTGTCCTGTGTTTGCCCCTTGAGCTCATAAAAGGCATGCGAACAGGTAACCGCGTCGAAGGTGGCGGCTGCAAAGGGCAGATATCCTGCGTCGGCTTCCACCAGATGGATATTGACGAAGCTCTTCATCTTGTCCCGGCCCACCTTCAGCATGCCACTGGAAAAATCCACGCCGACCACGCGCGCATCAAGACCAACTTTCGCCAGCAGGTGCGATAGAAGCGTAGCCGTTCCTGTACAGATATCGAGGACCGATGCGCCTTCTTCCACAGGCAGCTGATCCGCGAGGAACTTCCTGGCCAGACCCTGCTTGTCGCGGGAATGGAAGTTGACGAAGCGGTCGTAAAAGCTGGAAAACCAGTTATAGTAAACCCGTCTCAAGGGACGATTCATCGCTATTCCCAACGCGATACTCGCAACTCCTTCAATTTGATGACCCAGGCAATCCTTGCAAGCTACCAAGCGACTCCCGGGATCGCCTTTTGCTTCCATCGGACGCTATCGGGTCCGCGTAAGGCAGCCAGGCACCCAACTGCATGGCATACTGGGTTCCTTATCCTCGTGCTCCAACAACGCATCTCTTGCCTCAATACCCCGCCAGCCTCAGCATCAAATTGAGGAGTCCGCCGACTGTGACGACCGTTGCCACCATGATTGCTGTACTCTTCAACGTGCCGAGGATTCCTAATTCCCTCAGAATTACGGCAAACGTTGCCACGCATGGGAAATAGATGGCGAGCACGGTGCTCGCCACGATTGTCTGTTTGAACGAGAGATGGAGAGGGATAAGCATCCCCACCGCCACGTCTTTCCTCAGGAATCCCACCACCAGGGCCCCGGTAGACTCCGGGGGCAGACCAAGGAGGGACACGATTACCGGAGACGCAGCCCGCCCGATGGCATCGATCACCTTGAAGTAATGGAGGAGATTGACCAGAAGCACACCCAGGAGCACAAATGGGACCGCCTCCACCACGAAGGAGACCAGACGCATCCAGACCTTCTGCGTCAAGCCTCGCAGGAACGGTACTCGATAAGGTGGCACGTCCATAACCATCTCCAAGCTCTCGCCCCTCAAGGTTGTTCTGAGTATCATTCCGAGGACGAGCCACAGCGCAGCGAGCGTGCCAAATATGAGGGCGAGGGCGGGAGCACCGTAGGGCCCTGCGAGCATAATGATCATGGCGACCTGAGCCATGCAGGGGATGGCTATCGCCATCAGCGTAATGCTGATGAATCGTTGCTTTGCGCTTTCCATTATCCTCCCCGCCAAGGCGCCGGGGACGTTGCAACCGAGGCCCAGGAGCATCGGCACGACGCCCATGCCATGGAGGCCGACGAGATGCATGAATCGGTCGGCGATCACGGCGAGCCGGGGGAGGTACCCGCAGTCCTCGAGCAGAGACAGCACCAAGTAGAATGCGAAGACATAGGGCAACACCGCGGCGATAGGCACGTAGAGGCCCGTCGTGAGGAGGCCGAAGGATTGTCCATAGTCGATCCCACCGTCTATGAGATCCCCGATGAGAAGCATGTGGAGGAAACCGTCCCCCCCAAGCAAGCCTGACAGCCGGAGCATCAGCGGCGACCACAGTCCCTCAAAGAGGGGTTCGAATATCCATCGGATCGAACCTTTACCAATCAGCCGGATGGCCTCGAACGATATCCCAAGCACGAACAGGGCGATTACGAGACCGGCCAATGGCCTGAGCGACGCGTCGCCGAGCCGCTCGAGAAGCGTGTGGTGTTTTTGAGTGATGAGTTGCACCCTTCTGACGATTTTGCCGACCTCATCCCATCGCCTGGCGGAATCGAAGTCAAGCCTGGAGACCCGGGCACGGGGAAGGCTGTCGACGAGCGCTTTGACACCTTCGCCCGTCAACGCGACAAGGGGCATGCAGGGTACGCCAAGCATCTCCTCAAGCAGTCTCGCATCTATCTTCACGCCCGTATGAGCAGCTTCATCCCAGAGGTTGAGCGCAATCACCATGGGCCGGCGGAGCTTCACAAGCTGGAGCGTGAGCGCCAGGCCTCGCTCGAGATTTGTCGAATTCAGTACGTTCACGGCAATGTCGTCCTTTTCAATTCCACGGAGCATCTTCACTGTAACTTTCTCTGCCTCGGTCGTCGGCTCCAGTGAATACGTTCCGGGGAGATCCGTCACTTCTGCGATGCCCTTGCCCGCGCGCATTTTTCCCGTAATCAATTCCACGGTCGTCCCGGGGTAGTTGGAGACAACGGCATACATCCCGGTGAGCCGCCGGAAGACCACACTCTTACCGACGTTAGGATTTCCAACAAGGAAGACCCTCATGATGGGCCCGCCTTTTTTACCTCTACCATGACCTTGCTAGCCATGCCGTAACCGATGGCGAGGCGCATATGTCCGATCCTGATGACGACGGGGCCACCGAACGGAGATCCGGTCATCTTCTCAATCGTCACGCCCGGTCGCACGCCCATGACCTCCAGTCGGCGCTTGGAACCGATACCCCCCACGATCTCGAAGACAACTCCTTGCTCACCCGCTCTCATTTCTACGAGCCTCAGGCGATGACTCATTGCTCGGCCGTCCGTTTGATCGAGTCCACCTTCCGTCGTTCTATGTGACTCCATTTACAAATGCGTTTTGTGTCACATGTTGCCAAAGTCTGCGGATATCTTCCGCCGCGGGCGAGTCCAGCTCTACGACTGCCCGCTCCTGTATTTGCGCCAAGGTCACGCCGGGGTCGTACCGGATGCGGCCAGCGATCTGCGCGCCCATCCGGTAAGCCTTTTCCTCGATTCTCTCCGTCATCTCGGCGTTCAGGTCCCATTTGTTGACGCACACCGCCGCCGGAATGTCGAAGTGTCTCATCAGGGAGAGAACACGCTCCAGATCATGTTCACCTGAGACCGTGGGCTCCGTAACGACCAGCACGAAAGAAGCGCCCGTCACCGATGCAATCGCCGGGCAGCTGATGCCTGGAGGACCGTCCACGATGACCATGTGACGATGCTGCTCCTCGGCGATGCGACGAGCTTCCCGGCGAACCGTGGAGACCAGCTTGCCTG
>Ga0315282_10017991_pt1 | contig 10151 bp, 11 predicted proteins | sample YL17G07_20_MG_FD_203693 | JGI IMG/M metagenome (GOLD analysis project Ga0315282, IMG submission 203693) | Sediment microbial communities from Yellowstone Lake, YNP, Wyoming, USA - YL17G07_20 | ecosystem: Environmental > Aquatic > Freshwater > Lake > Sediment | place: USA: Wyoming | collected... | reverse complement strand
CTCCAAGTTCCCATCAGGCTGGGCACAGTGCGAATAGGTCCCGCAAAAGCATTCATGATCGCTCAGACGCTCTTTGCCGCCGGATTCACCTGTTTCATGGTTGCCTCGAACTTCGTCGAATTCTTGGCAGCCATTGCCGTTCTAACGCTCGGGGAAATAATCTTCTACCCGGCGACTTCGGCTTTTGCCGCTAATCTTGCACCAGCAGACATGCGGGGGAGATACATTGCCGTGATGGGACTGTTCTCAGGAATAGGAGGTTCAACGGCTTCAGTCACAGTCTTTGGCATTTACGGAATGTTGGTCAATAAAAACACGGTATGGGGTATATGGGGAGCCCTCGGGTTTGCGGTTCTTCCGGGCTATTTTCTGCTGTCTAAAGTCACCAAGAACCACAAGAATCAGTAGCGTAGACGGTGGTGGTTCCGAAGTAGGTAGACTCCTGTTTGGATACTCTTTGCCTACACGAGACATCTCCACTTCTGGAGTTTGCGACCAACACACCAGTATCGGCTCTGCCGAAGATAGAGCCTAGGATTCTTAGCGCGCGTTATAGATCTCGAATAGTTTTACTGATAGATAAATCTGTTGGAGAACCACGCGCACTAACCAAATCCATTAAAACGATATTGCACTACGATGGATTCTTCCAGTTTTGGGTTTTGGGATAAAACTTTACCCCCAAACCAACCAACAACAAAACTTTGCCCCCTTACACATTCCTCTGTGGAAGAAAACCTATTTGTGGCAAGATAGCGTAGAATGGTCGTTGAGGGAGGTCGCAATGCAGCTTGCGAAAGACAATCAGAATCCGTCAAGCGACCAAGAAGGACATCTCGACCATCAGCAAGACTATAACGGAATGGCTAGAGTGGAAAGTCCCTAGAGAATTGTCGATCAAGCGGGCTATGGAAAACAAGGAACTACTTGTGGCTGACCGAAAAGGCACGGTCATAGGCTTTGTTCACTACGTAATGCATGAAGACGTAGTTGATGGTGGTTTGAACGCTTTCATCACGTGCTTCTATGTCGCTCCAGAATTCCGTAACCAGAGAATCGGCTCTCTCCTTCTTGACAGAGCAATAGACGATGCTGTAAGGAAGGGAGCAGTAGGAATCGAGACATCTACAGCTAGTCCTGACGCACGACGACTCTATGAAAGACACAATTTTAAGCAATTCATGGGCAAATGGACAATGGGGGAAGTCTTCCTCGAATTGGACATGGAAAAAAAGTCACCTAAAAAGCGTCGATAGGCGCGCGCGCTTTAGCGCGCTAAACTGGAATGCGTGATTTATCCGTCAAAACGTAACAATTTGTGTAACAATGCTGTAACAATCGCCTTTTTTCGACTATTTCAGCAAGAAACAATGGAACTAATGTTGAGAAACATTCCTGTACAGTCGCAGTAGGGCACGCGAAAAGCTTAACTTTGACTCTTGTTGAATATAAATGGGGAATACGTTGGACTGGCCCTAATCCTTCTTAACGATTTCTTGCATCTTGTAGCTAGCTTTCCGATCATGGGCGTTCTCTCCATGGGAGGGAGTTAGCTTTGACAGTAGTTTCTAGAAAAGAGGATTCGATTGACCCGTTCGGAACAAGCTCAGTCGAGGACTATGAACATCTCTACAAGGAATTCGGTATCGAACCTTTCGGTCCACTGCTATCAAAAGTCTCGAAACCCTCATTATACATGAGACGTGGGATAGTTTTTGGACATAGGGATTTTAGCAGAGTATTAGATGCTATGCAAAGCCACAAGAAATTCGCGGTCTTGAGCGGCATAAAACCGACTGGAGAATTCCATCTAGGCACGCTGATGACTGCCAAAGAGATCATCTATTTTCAAAAGCACGGGGCTCAGACATTCTACTGCGTCGCTGACATAGAGGCCTATGAAGACAACAAGATTTCTCTCGATAGAAGCGAGGAGACCGCGATCGGCAACATTGCGGACATGTTTGCCCTTGGGCTTGATCCGAAAAAGACCTACATTTACCGGCAATCTAGGGAAAACAGAGTCAAGGATTTGGCCATACTCCTTGGAAGACCAGTGACGTTGGCTACGATGAAAGCAGTCTATGGTGAACGACGAATCGGTTTATATTTGTCAGCTTTGATTCAAGCTGGAGACATTTTGCTGCCTCAGCTTGAAGACTTCGGTGGACCCAAGCCTACGGTGGTTCCTGTAGGTATTGATCAAGATCCGCATCTTCGCTTCACTCGAGACTTGAGCCAAGCGTTCAAACGGAAGTATGGATTTGTCCCTCCATCCTCAACCTACCACAAGCTCATCAAGGGACTGGATGGTTCTCCGAAGATGTCAAAAAGGCTAAGAAACTACTTTACTCTGCATGATAAAACAGAAACCATCACCAAGAAAGTGTCCAATGCTTTCACCGGCGGAAGAAACAGCATTAGGGAGCAGCGTGAACTCGGTGGAGTTCCAGAGATTTGTCCCGTGTATGAAATCTGTCTGTTTCATTTTGTTGAAAGCGACGACGCGATCAGGAAGACATATGATGCATGCAAGACTGGAAAGATTCTTTGCGGGGAACACAAAGAGCAAGTCATTGATTGTGTTTTGAAATTTGTGAAAGAACACAAGAGAAGAAAGAGGAAGCTCCTAGACAAAGCGAAAGCTGCTGTTCGGGCGTCTTAGTGCATGCGAGTGTGAGAAACCCAGCAAATGTAACAAATTGAAATGCGCGCATATAGAGACTGTTGCATAATTGAATTCCTATACCTAACGTCAAAACTCTGCAAGACTAGTTCTGCCATTTGGGGACAGAAACTACTCTGGGTCAAGGCAGGAATACTTTAGCTGCAAAGGCCATAGAGCACGCGTGGTTAGCTTTTTAAGGCCTACTGACATGATCTAGCTCAATACTGCGTTGGATGTCGTATGGATGATCATTTCTTCATGGGTTTCGCCGCCCATGCACACACGATGAACGAGCTGGAAACTGACCCACAAAGAGAGTTGGAGCTGAGAAGAAGAAACGGTCCAGAAGAAGCCCAGAAACTAGTCGGAACGGGTCTTGACAAGCTTGAAAGAGACCTTTTGAAGAGCGACTGCAGTCTCGAAGATGTGAAACTGTTGATCTTGTACCTGAGTTACAGAGGGGAACCTGCGGAGAAGGACGCACTGATACTTGAATCGATTCTTAGAGCCATAGGAGACAGATTCAAGAAACACGCTGCAAACCAGCTCAGATTCATCGGTCACACAACTGGTGGAGAATTAGAAAACGAAGACCTTGAACTAAAGGAGATTTCGGGAATAGGCTACAACGGTTTGTCTCTCTTAGCTCTGGCCACGAACCTTCCGATAGGCGTGGGACGAACTTGGGGTCTTCGAACGCCACAGGAAGCAGGAGAGCAGGGGAGGGAAATGGCGCGTGACGCATGGGTCGACTTCACTCAGCAGACAACCACTAGCAAGGAGCATCTTCACATGGGAAAGACTCTGCTTGTGCTGACTCAGGGGTCGAAGGTTGACACTCCAGGTTACGAACATTTCTTGGCGGAGGGAATCGCCAATTTCATGGGCAGCACTCGGGAGGCAAGGATAATGAACGTGATAGGCGGAAGCAGCGGCGATGGATTAACTGCCAAGCTTTGTCATCAGTTCTATGGGAGGCTGAAAGAGCATCCGCAGTTGAAAGCCTTTGATGGAGAAGCCGTGTGTGCCTTGATTCCCAACCTGTGTGAAACCTCTATAGGCCTAGATGTGAATGCCATAACGAGAATTGGAAGGCAACACACATTTCATTTCAACAGCGAGAAGGAACCTCGCTTCAAGTACGTCAAACGCATCGGCAACGAAGATCCCCTCACTAAGTGTGCCAAAGTGATCTATGAAAACGAAGTTCAACTATCCAAAGAAAAAAGCCTTCCAACAGTCGATAAGGAAACAATTCAGGAAGCAATACGACTCTCTCAAGCACAGAAAAGGTTACTGATATTCAATCCAGTTGTGGCTAGATACGCCTTTGCCTTCCCTTTTGACAACTATGCCTGTGTTGCCGGCATGCGAATGGTAGGAGAAGATATTGAACTCATGTTTCCAATCCGAAGCTACACGCCTGAGATGCCGGGCTACTTTGTGATAGGCGATTATGAAAAGGTGCAGAAAGGTGCTCGCCGCCTGTACGATATGCTGAGAGAAGACCAAGGCTTCAGCAGAAACGATGCCACCATCCTCGTTTCCTGCATTAACAGAAGAATGGTTGAGCTGATGGCTGGATGCAGGTCGGGGACTGAGGCTGAGATATTGAAAGAAGGGCTTTCATCAACACAGGTAATAGGATTCTTGGCATACGGCGAACTGTCATTCACTCACCTTATCCAGGAGCCTTACATTCATGCCTTCAGCTGCTGGGGAATCACTCTTCATTCCAAAACTGCAAAGACCAAACCAAAGGAAAAGAAGAAGGAAGTGGGGATTAAGGGCTGGCTCAAAGGCCCCAAAGACTAACCTTCACCTGTCCACTTGTTGTGGAGACGCGCGCAAAACGCAACATCCACAAATTGGGTACGAGGCGTATGCTACATCCAACGCGTTTTTTCGTTCTCAACTACCTCCACCTCTCCTCAAACGTCAAAAGCAAAACTTGTCAAGGCCCAATGCCAACCTCGTCGGATTACAACAAGCAGGTTAGCCTTTTACAGAAACATTTCTGTTCTTTTCCTGAGCTGCTGCTCACGGCTTAGAATTCTTGGCCCTTCCACTGCGTCAGCAGGTGTGCTGCCTGTTTGTGCTTAGACTGTTGAAGTTGGGGGGGGTTGCGCCGTAGAGTTGTCATTCTTTTTTCACTTTCAGGAGCAGTTTCATTCCTTCGAGGAGAAATATCAGCATGGCCACTGCTGTTGTGATTGTGAGGAATACGAAGTCGAACCTTGGGGTTTCGGCTGCTGAAAGCCGTACAGCTATTATGATGATTTCTGCGGTCAGGATGCCCGTGAAGAAGAAGGAGTAGAATATCAACCTGGGGACGAGGTTTCTTCCGACCCAGAGATGGCCCTTGATGCTGACCTTTTCTTTGACTGCGTATTGCCCATAGCTGTCTTTCTGTATAAACCCGAGGTTCTCCAGTTTCTGCAGGTGCCTGTAAGCCACGCTGGGGCTGCTGAGTCCCAGGTCTCTCATGACGTCCCGTGGGCCTTGAGGTTTCCCTTTTCCCATCAGGTAGACGTACACCTTGAGGGTGGTGCCCTCAAGCTCTTCGTCAGCGTTCAGCCTGTCAACTCCTCGACTGGACGGACACGTCGAAGCCGTTGTTGATCAGTAACATCTGGTTTCCCGATATTAGATCATTGTATAAGAACTCTCTGCCGTACGCTTGCAGCTGCACCTGCTTGACGCTTAATCCGACGGAATATGTTTCTTCTCCAAGAGGCCGAGCTTCAACGCGCCCGTACAGGTACAAGGTTCCACTCGTCAGTGACAGGTAGACCGTTTCAAAAACGTCGACCATTCCGGTCAGAGCGACCAGCCTAGACTCGTTAGGACTCCAGTACTGGTCCCAGCCGGGGTACCATTTGACTGTTCGAACATCGTACACCACGGGGTTTTGCATCTGAGGGCTGCCGTCTTCGACGCGGATCATCGGGGCCGCGGCCGCTTCGAGCTCTTCGACGTACGCGAGTTTGTCAGAGCGGTTCGTGATGTTGAGCACGATGAGGTACGAGATATGATGGCGCTGGTACTCCTGAGAGTTGCTGGCATTTCTCCACAGACCCGAAATATTCTGGCTGAACACCTGATCGCCGAAATAGGCGTACTTGACGTCCACAATCAATTCCATATTCGTCACCGGCCTCAGGTTTGAAACCAGAAGCGGAATGGAAAAGGCCAAACCGAGCAGAAGCGCCAGAACCCCGCCTAACATGAGCTTCCAACGAAGGTCCATGAATCATCGCCCAGTGAACACTTGACAAGAGGTTGCTCATAGCTCTGCTTCAGGAACACGACGTTCCCCCCCCACAGAACACTTGGTGAGAACCAAACTCCTTCGAAGACAACGCCACTGAAGCCGTTTTCTCCACGGTTAAACAACACAACTAGCCCAATTCAGGCAGTCACAAAGATTGAGCCGAACAACCGGAGCGGCACATATGACTTCAAAGCGACACACGACCATATCAACAAAACGTATATGCAAAACGTATAAGCAAAACGTATAAGCAACACGCAAGCATCTGCACGAAGCTGAATGACTCCCTCCCAGTCTGCTTTTTCAACGACAACATCAACATGACCAGGACCGACGCAAGCGTGCGCTGGGCAACGGAGTCTCTGGCACACCCACGCTTCGATGAATTGCAGCATGCGACAAGCTGGTTCATATTTCCACTTCACAAATGACATATCTCACCTAAGCCGCAACTTGAAAGATTGCAGCGAAGCGGACGAAAAAGGGCACGGTGACGATTCTGTTAACCAGCATCCTCATCGTTGACGATGATGTCGGAGTGAGAACCATGCTCTCATCGATCCTGAACGACGAGGGATACCTGGTTGAAGCCGTGGAAAACGGCAAGCAGGCAGTTAAGACCTGTGAAAAATCTCTTTTTGACGTTGCGCTCATCGATATCGAACTGCCAGACATGAAAGGCACCGAACTTCTCAACAAACTGAAGAGAATACAGCCGAAAATGATCAGGATAATCATCACGGGACACCCCAGCCTCGAAAGCGCCATGAAGTCCGTCAACGAAAGGGCAGACGGATACGTACTGAAGCCCTTCGAGGCAACAGAATTACTGCAAAAAATAAGAAGACTCCTAGAAGAAAAGACCAACGAGTACCTGCGCATCTCCACAGAGGCCACTCGCGCAAAAGAGAGCACTCCAGTCGTCAAGTACCAACGCTCAGACAGATGGTAGGGAATTAAAACCATTTTTGATCATTTTAGGAACACGCATGCGCGCTATTGTGATGGGAGTGAGCGCAAAATCAATAAATATCAGTGAATGACAACTTATGCAGAATGTGTTGTCTGAACTTAACAAAGCAGTGGCTCGCCGATATTTTGAAGCCTACGGTACTGGAGACATAGATGCTGTAATGGGATTCACAGACCTTCACTGTGTTCTTCACCCCGGAGGAGGCGGACAACCGATGAATTCTTACGAGAGGAAACGCCATGAACTGGTGTTTCTTAAGGCTTTCTCCCACATCCAAGCCATCGTGGAAGACCAGATCGCTGAAGGAGACAAGGTCGCAAGTCGCATAACAATGTACTGCACTCACACAGGTGAGTATCAGGGTGTTCCTGCAACTGGAAAGCGAATTGCAATCCCATACATAGACATCACCCTAATCAAAGCTGGAAAGATCGTTGAAGAATGGGTCGAGTATGACACGATGAACATTCTCCAGCAAATCAGAGTTCCCAGCGCGCACGATTTTTCAAAACGTTAATACCTCTACAAAGGATTGATCCCTTTGAGATTGAGGCGTGCTGGGAAGAAATGAAGTTCATATACACGGGCATCAGAGTCAGAGATTTGGAACGGTCTATCAAATTCTACACGAAAACAATGGGTATGAGAATAATCCGCCGAGGAAAAATGCATGCAGGCGGCGTGTTCGTTCAGTTGAAAAACGAAGATTCTGAGCAGGAATTGGAACTGAATTATTATCCGCCTGGAAAGAAATACTGTGAAGACTACGTAGAAGGCTCTGAGTTGGACCATCTGGCCTTCTGGTGCAATGATGTTCGAGCAAGCTACAGGAAAATATTGAGGGGCGGCGCGACCTCAGCCATTGAGCCCTGGGACGAAAGTGGATACACGCTTGCGTTTGTCAGAGATCCGGATGGAGTCTGGATTGAGCTCATGGGTAAGAAGACCCAATCGAAAAAAAGACTTTTGCTAGACGCAAGCAGCAGATAAAATCAGAAGATAGAGGAGGTACTTGTGGAATTCTTCAATTCCTATGCGGATGGCAGACGTGCAGAAGCCTACGCGAAGCTTGAGTTTCCAGGCACGTACTATTTGGCCTACAGGGATCTGCCTGAGATCATACGCGAATATGCCAAAGGGAGAAGAGCAGTTGATTTTGGGTGTGGAGCTGGGCATTCTACGCGTTTTCTGCAGAGGCTTGGGCTCGACGTTGTCCGTGCTGATATTTCAAAGGACATGCTGAAGAAGGCAAGAGAACTAGACCGCAAGGGCGATTATCGTCTGATCGAAGAGGGCGACTTGGGCCAGTTTGAGGACAACGCCTACGACCTTGTGCTGTCCGCGTTCACGTTCGACAACATTCCCACTATGGAAAAAAAGGTGAGGAATTTCAGAGAGGTTGAACGTCTGCTGAAGAGTGAAGGAACCTTGGTTAACCTGGTCTCGTCACCTGAGATCTACACGCACGAGTGGGCGTCTTTTTCCACGAAAGACTTTCCGGAAAACAAACATGTGAAGAGCGGAGACAAAGTGAGAATAATCCAAACAGACCTGGACGATAAGAGGCCGGTGGAGGATGTTGTCTGGACGGACGAGTCTTACCGAGAGACCTACAGGAGGGCTGGGCTTGAATTGGTCAAGACCTACAAACCATTGGCAAAGGAGAGTGAGCCGTACGAGTGGGTCAATGAAACGAGGATTGCGCCCTGGGTCATCTATGTGCTGAGAAAACAAGAGGTGCGCTCTAGCCGAGGCGGGCGCCCTTCCTAGGGATGGTTAATAGCATTGAGAGAGACTTACAACGCTGACTGAACAGAAGGAGGCAACGAGTCATGGTCGCAGATTTGGAGTTTCGTCCGCTAACTTCTGAAACGTGGCAAGATCTTCAAACGCTTTTTGAAGGGGATAAGGTGTGTCGCGCTTGCTGGTGCATGTGGTGGAGGCTTTCGGCATCAGATTGGATGAGACAGAGAGGCAAAGAGAACAGAGAAGCCATGGAAGCAATAGTGAAATCTGGAAAAGTTGCCGGCATAATGGCTTATTCCGATGACAAACCGATCGGCTGGTGCTCGATATCGCCTAGAGAGCAATATCCCCGGTTGGAAAGATCCAGAACTCTCAAGAGAATCGATGACAAACCAGTGTGGTCCGTTGTGTGCTTCTTCGTGGCCAAACCTTTCAGACGACAAGGTGTAGCAACCGGATTACTCGGGGCCGCTGTCGGCTATGCTGGAAAGCATGGAGCCACGATTGTGGAAGGCTATCCGAACAGGTCAAACAAGAAGCAGCAAGACCCGCTCGTTTACACTGGCATTATATCTTCGTTTGAGAAAGTCGGGTTTGTTGAAGTCCAGAACAGTTCCAAGACCAAGGCAACCATGCGGTACGTGTTTGGAGGCAAGTAGCGACAACGTCTCATCGGTGTTTAGTAGAAAAGGAGATGGTTGAGAGAGACATCTCCGTGAGCTATGCGTTGCAACCAACACGCTGGCCTTTTGAAAAGATGCCTGGTTTTCACTTGCGCTTTGGCACGCTGTCCACTGGATTCAAGCACGCTCTAGTTTCAAGCTAGGAATAGAATTGCAACCCCGATGATGGCAACGAATGCCCCTAGTATGCCGCGCCAGCTGGTCCTTTCTCTGTAGATTATCCATACCACCGGGATGATGAGGACGGGCATCAAGGACATCAACGTCTGCGCAATGCCTGCTTGAGTATCGGCTACAGCGACCATGGACAGCGTCATGCCCACGAACGGCCCGACCAGAGCACCCGCAGCAGTGTACTTGATTCCCTCTTTGTCCCTCACAGCCCGGTGCAGGTCCGACAGTTTCCCCGCGAAGAGAGCACACGTCCACACGAACAAACCAGCCAGCATCATCCGAATCAACGCTGCGGACACAGGATTCATCGCCACGCTCGTGTCGAGGTACATTCCCTTTTTTGAAAGAACAACGCCGAACCCTTGACCCATCGCCGAAATCAAACCGAAAAGCACTCCCCAAGCCTTCCGCTTCTTTGCTGCAAGCTTCTCTTCCGACTTCTCTTCATTCTCCAGCAGGACTACAACGATACCTGTCAACGTGACCGCTATTCCAAGTATAGACAACAGTGAGAACGTCTCTCCCAACATCCAGTACGCGCCTAATGATGCAAATATCGGGGCTGAAGACTGAATGAGGACTGAACGTCGCGGACCGATCGTAACGTACGCTGCAAACAACCCGAAATCACCG
>Ga0315282_10017990_pt1 | contig 10152 bp, 10 predicted proteins | sample YL17G07_20_MG_FD_203693 | JGI IMG/M metagenome (GOLD analysis project Ga0315282, IMG submission 203693) | Sediment microbial communities from Yellowstone Lake, YNP, Wyoming, USA - YL17G07_20 | ecosystem: Environmental > Aquatic > Freshwater > Lake > Sediment | place: USA: Wyoming | collected... | reverse complement strand
CGCTCGGTGGCAGCAACCAGGCTTGATTGGGATCGTAAGACTGAAATTTCATCGCGGGCCTCCTCACCCCGCCATTATACTCAAGCGTCAAGCCCTAGTTGTCACACAGACTCTTCGGGAGTGGCTGCGGACGCATTATCTTTCCTCCTGTCCCCCATCCGGCAAAGCCCCTAAGCACAAAAGGATAGGAATCGTGAAAGGGTGGAGACCGCTCCTTATCTGATAGGAGAATTTCCGGGACGAGGTATCAAGGGAAGCTCCCGCCGTAGTCCACGCGAGGATCACCGGCGTCGGGGTAACCCCTGGCCCAGCCGAAGAAGCTATCTGCCCCGTACATGCCGGAGAGAGGCAAGGTCAGCGGCCCATCACTTCACCTTCACCACCAGGGTTCGTCCGCGCAAGCTCCCCTCTGTCATCTCCTCGCTGGTGGCCGCGATTTGGATATGAGTGTCGCCCACATTCAGGTCCGTCCACCGAATCAACCATCTTCCACTCACGCGCTGAGCCGTGCCCTCGATGGTGCTGCCTGCTGGGATGACGACGCCCGCGCTCGGAAACACATCGGAGATCGTCTCCCCCCGCACCTGCATGCGCCCTACACCTCTGGACTCGAGGGCGCGGATGGCCACGGAAAAGGTCGTCCCCCGGGGAACATAGAGCGGCTGGCTCAGCGAGCGTTCGACCTGCTGGCGGAACTGGCTCAAGGGAATCGCAGGCGCCCGCGCCTTGCGGCCGGCAGCAGATTCACCCGGCACGGTTTCCTGGAAGGCCTCTCTAAAGGGAGGAACCACATACTCCATACGGGTCCGCGTATCCCGGCGGATCTGGTAAGCCCCCTGCGCCATCCCCACCACCCGGTAATGAGAAGGCTCCGTCTTCGAAGGCTCCAGAAAGAGAACGTAGTCCGTCAGAAGCTGGAAGGTGACGGTCCCCGCAACGTACACGCGCGTATTCCCCATCTGACCGCCGGGTTGCTCGACAACGAGTTCACGGGGCGGATTGCCCTTCATGGTCTCGAGCACAGCAATGGTAGTGAACGTCAGCATTTGCGTCCGGTTGGCGTTCCAGCCACTCTCCTGCTTGATAACGCGGCCACGAACCACAGCCCGCGCCGTGTGCGCCAGTTGTTCCACACTCATCGGCACCAGCGTCGTAGCCAAGGCCGGCAAGGCGGGCCCGTTCAGCGCCAAGGCGAGTAAAACCAGGAATCGTGTCTTCATCCCTCATGACTCCGGAATGATCTGCCGGCCTCCCCCTGCCCCGCCGGTTCCCCTGCGTCCACCGCAGGCTTGTCGCCACCGTCCGCGCCGTTAAAGGGAAAGCCGGGGAACTCCTTTACCGGAACGCATAGCTTGACCGCGGGCGTTCGCCTACCGTAAGCGGTAAAATGCAAACCTCCGCTCACACAAAGCGAAAATAGCACGAACATCAAGCCGCATCAACGCAGGCTAAAGGCCAGGGGCGGGTCTCGACGAGGCAAGCCGCGTGCCTTTCCCCCGCGCTCGCGCCCACGCGCAGATTTGGGCTACCGCTCAGGCTTCACGGGAGAAATCACCGGTTGCGAAAAGTCCCGGTCGGAGACGCCGGCGCGAAAGGTTGAGGGCTGGAGGTCGAAGCCCCCGGCGATCCTCCGAGGGTAGTCGTCAATTGCGGGCCGCCATAAGGGGTGAAGCTCGTGCCCAGGAACTCCCAGTCCTCGTAGCGTGTGTGTCCATTCCAAATGCGGATCGATTCCTTCTTACTCTTGCTGGCCACGCCGACAATGGATGACCCCACCGGCTGGTCGCTGTCACTAAAAAAGGCGGAGCGGCTACCCGAACCCTGCGAAAACATCGAAGAGCGCTGGGATTGCCTTTGGCCGCTCTGCCCTTGCCGGCTCGAACCCATGGTCCGTGAGTCCAGAATGGCCCCGCCGGGACCCACGTGAATGAACCGCCACTTCCCATCCCGCGTCATGGGGTCCGTGTAGGGACGGCGCAGAAAGCGCATGCCACTGGTCGACAGCAATTCCTCCACCGAAACCGGATAACGGCGAAACTGCCGATTGAAGAGCGCGATCGCCCGCGCGTATTCGTTGCCCCGGAAGAGGAGCTCTTCCTCCCGCTCGCGCTGACCCTCCTGATAGATGCTGGGCAAGGCAGCGGTCAAAGTGATCAGCAGAATTGTGGCCGCCATCATTAAAATCAGCAGCGCGTAGCCCTGCTCGTTCCCGCCACCCAACGCCTCACTGCGTGACAGGCAGCTTGATGGTTTCCTTCGAAGACTCATCCTGGACCTCAACTTGCGCCGGCGTAACCTTGAGAACCTTGAACTTGTTGGCGATGGTGTCTCCCTCTTGGACCGAATAGACCTGGTCCTCATAGGACACATAGGCTTCGCGGGCACCGCCGGGCATTTCCATGAAGCCCACCGCCTTAAGGGGAGGAGGAGGGGGTGGCGCGGGAGGGGCGGCGGCCTCCGCCGGGGCTGCTGGCGGCGCGGGCCGCGCCGGAGGCGTATAGGCGAAAGGATCACGGCTGATCTGGGCCGGCGGCCGGCTCGTGAGCTTCTTCAGGAGAGCAAGTTTCAACTCGGGATCATACTGAGATACAGTGTCACCGCGGCGCGCGGTGTCGCTTCGCAGTGGGGCTCTTGCGCCTGCCGCCGTATGGCCGGCTGCCGCCGCCGTCTTTACCCGGATGCGGCCAAAACTCCGAACTAAATGGACCACCAGAACCAGGCACACGACCCCCAGGACCCCCACCGCCCATTTGGATAGTTGTTCCCGGTTCTTCATGGCGAAAGATAAAGGTCCGCGGTCAGGCGCATTTCGACCCGGCCGGACTCTCCTGGTCCAAAAGTAAAATCCCGCAACACAATCATATCACTCGCGGTTTCCAGGGCATGCGTGAACTTCATCAGGTCCGGAAAGTTCCCTTCGACGTTCAGTTCGACGCCCAGACGTTCGAGCGGCTCTTCGCGCCCCGCATCCAGCCGGTAGGATACGCCGGAGAGTTCCAGATTCGATTGTTCGCTCAAGCGGCGCACCAAGCGCGCCACCCGCGAGAAACCCTGGCGCCGCGGCGGAATGTGGTCGCGTTCAAAAGCCGCCAGTTGCTTCTCCGCGTCGGGCAGGTTGGCCCGGAATCTTTCCAGACGGGCGACGCGCACCTGCGTCTCCTGCACGCGATGCCGGGTTTCCGAGAGCTGGGTCCACACCCTCGTTTCCCGGTTCTGGAGAGGCCGCAGCACGGCCAGAAACAACACGGCATCCAGCAAGACCAGCGCCAGCGCCGCCCCTTCAATAATCCGGATTAGGACCTTGCGATGACTCTTAGGCATTTGGCCTACATGCCTTCCGGCGCGCTCTTCCCTCCCGAAAAATGCGCCGAACAGGTCAACAGCACCTGCGTGCTGCCTCCCTCGCCTTGCTCGACACCCTGGTTGAGAATCTCAACCTGTTCGAAGTCCGGCGCGTCCTCGAGATTCACCAGGAAAGTCTCGACGGCTTCTTCCGTGTCCCCCGCCAAGGTCAAGCGCACGACCTTCTCACCCTCCTGGTGCGAAAGGGCAAGTCCCACCAGGTGAACCGACGCCGGCATCAACTTGGCCACCTTCTGGGTAAGGTCGCCCACCGAAAACTGCCTGTTCTCAATCAGCGCGTTGATGAACTGAGCATTCCGAAAAAGTTCCTTATACTCCGGCCGGCTGAGGTCTCGCTCCAGGCTGAGCTGGCGGTCCCGCAGCCGCGCCTCCTGGCTCCTCACTTCAGAGAGCACCCCATTGTATTTGCGGTAATTGCGCCAGCTCGCCAGGCTCGAACTCAAAAGGAGAAACAGACCAACCAACGCCACGAGCGCCACCGGCAGCGCCCAAGCCAGGGCATACCGCTCGCGGGGGCTCGGTACGCTCGAAAGATTGAGTGTGATCTTCATGGTGTCTTAGCCACCGTTCAGGAGCAGTCCCACCAGAGGGGCGCCCAGCCGTTCACAGACGCTCCGTTCCCCACTGGAAAGGTGCACCAGGCAACCCGCAGGCGGTTCGAGCGGCTGGACCTCCTGCCCCACTATGCCAGCCACCGTGGGGGCCATTTCCGGCACCGCCGGGGGCCGCGCGCACAGCCACACCGCTGCCACTTCCAACCGGAGGTGATCGCGGCAGCCCGCCTGGACGCGGGCCACTTCGCGGCCCACTTCGTCCGCACATGCCTCCGGCGCCGCCCGCTCCACGGCACGGTTCCGCCAGAAGCGAACCCGGTCCCCTGCCACCACCACCGCAGTCATCCAGCCGGCGCAGACATGCACGAGGAGCTGGGCCCTTCCCTCCTCCGCCGGCGGCAGCAAGGGCAGCAGGCTCATGGTTGCGGGCCAGATGAGGTTGGGGCCGCCGTTAAGCGGTTCGAGGATTCCCTCATACTCCGCCAGCACGGAATTCCGGCCGCCGACCACCAGCAACTCGATCGCGCCCGGCTCGTGCCCCAAGAGCTGGTACGAAAGCCGCACCTCCTCCGGGGGAAACGGCAGAATATCGCGCAGCCTCCAGAGCACCAGCTGTTCGGCTTCCCGGGCATTGTCAGGCAACGTCTCAAACTCAAGCAGCGTCACCCGCACGGCGCCGTCCGGGACCAGCAGGCCCAGAGGGCCGTTCCCGTTGCCCACCGTGGTGACCGCTGCCCGCAGGGCTTCCTGCAATTCGGCCTGCCCACCGAAACCGCCCCGGTACACTTGCGGAACAAAGGCTCCCGCTGGAAGTTCCTGGACGGTCACCTGCTCAACCAGGCACCCCGAGGCATCGAGGCGGCCGGCCACCACAAAGTCAGGCTCGAGTTCCACCACCGTCCGCGGCATGACGAAATGCGCGCGGGCGCCTCGGTGCAGCGCGTGGAACCGTTCCTTGAGGTGTTTCCAATTCATCGCGTCGGCCCCTGCCTCTCACTCCACAAAAGTAACCTTGTTGATTTCTCTCAAAGTAGTCAGTCCCTGACGGACTTTTTCGAGAGCACTCTCGCGCAAGGTAACCATGCCCTCCTCCCGCGCCGCCCGCCGAATTTCCGAGGAGGGCCGCTTCTCCAGGATGATCTCGCGAATGCGGTCGGAAAGCGCCAGGAGTTCCCCAATCGCGGTACGGCCGCGGAAGCCCGTTTGATTGCATTCCCCGCAACCCGTGCCCTCGTAGAACACCATGTCTTTCCACGTCGCCGGGTCCAGTCCCGATTCCTCGAGCAGCTCCCGCGACGCCTCGACCGGCCGCCGGCAGCTCTCACAAATCAGCCGCACCAGCCGCTGCGCCAGAATGCAATTGAGGGCCGAAACAAAATTGTAAGGTTCGACCCCCATGTTGAGGAAGCGCCCGAGCACATCCACCACGTTGTTGGCGTGCACCGTAGTGAACACCAAGTGGCCGGTGAGCGCTGATTGGATGGCAATCTGGGCGGTCTCATTATCCCGGATTTCGCCCACCATGATTTTGTCCGGGTCGTGACGCAGGATGGAGCGCAAGCCGCGGGCAAAGGTCAGGCCCTTCTTTTCGTTGACGGGAATCTGGAGGATGCCGCGGATCTGATACTCGACCGGGTCTTCGATGGTAATGATCTTGTCCTCGTCACTCTTGATCTCGGAGAGGGCCGCATAGAGGGTGGTGGTCTTGCCGCTGCCGGTCGGCCCAGTGACCAGCACCATGCCGTAAGGCTCGCGAATGTAGCGGCGCAGGCGGCGGATCTCCCGCTCCGCCAGTCCCAGCACATCGAGACGAAGCTCACGGAATTTCTCGTGCAGCGACTGCTTGTCCAGGATGCGCAACACCGCGTCTTCGCCATGGATCGAGGGCATGATGGAGACACGGAAATCGATGGGGCGATTGCGGTAACGGACCCGGAAGCGGCCGTCCTGGGGAACGCGGCGCTCGGCGATGTCCAGTTCGGACATGACCTTGATGCGCGTGATGAGATTGGATTGAAACTCGCGCGCCAGCGGCGCCATCGCCTGTTGCAGCACGCCGTCCACGCGGTACTTGACCACCACGGAATTGTCCGTGCTCTCGATGTGAATGTCGCTGGCCCGCCGCTCCAGGCCGGCAAACACGATGGAGTCCACCAGGCGGATCACCGGGCTTACGTCCCGCTCCTCCACCATGTGCTCGAGCGAGAGACTCTCCTCCGCCGCCTCTTCTTCCTGGATCACGTCCAGGCGGAATTCTTCCGTGGCCTCCTCCAAGACGCGCTGGGAGGGATCGGTTTTCTTCAGGAACTCCTGCACCTGGCTCGGCGTCGCCACCTTGACGATCAACCGGCAATCCAATTTCATCTCGAGCTCGTCCAGCCGCGCCAAATCCGTGGGATTCGCCACCCCCACCACCAGATATCCGTTCTGCCGCTCCAACGGGAGGAACTCGTAGTGCAACATCAATTCCAGCGGAATCGAGCGCAGCAGCTCCATGTCCGGGCGGAAATCCTGCAGGTCCACAAAGTCGAAGTGATAGCGCGCCGCCAACTGCCGTGCCTGTTCAATCTCCATCTTCCGTTCCGGGTTCAAATCCGCCATTTGACCTCCTTCCCTTAATGCACCTGCGCCGCCATCGAGAATAGGGGCGCATAAAACGCGAGGAGTACCACCGCCACCACAATCGCGATGGCCGCAATGACGAGAGGGTCAACCAGCGAGATCAAGGTTGCCAAGTCAATGTTCACATCTTCCTCGAAGAATTCCGCCGCGGCTTCGAGCATCTCCGACAGGGCGCCGGTCGTCTCGCCCACTTCCACCATATCCAGCGCGATCGGGGGAAAGAAGCCGCTCATGCGCAGGCTCTCGTTGAGTGAGCGGCCACCCGCCACTTCGGTCTCAGCCTGACCGATGGCGCGGGCCAGCAAGGGGCTGGAAACCGATCCCCGCGCGGTCTCAAGCGCGGTGACGATGGGGATGCCTCCCTGCAGAAGCGTGGCCAGCGTGCGCGCAAACTCGGCCACGGAAAACTTCTGCAACAGCTTGCCGGCAACCGGCAAACGAAACTTCAAATAGTCCCAGGCCAGACGGGTCCGGGGCGAGCTCCAGAGCAGCCGCAGCCCCACAATCCCACCCACGATCACCACCGGAACGACTGCCGCCAGCTTTCTGGCAGCCATGGAAAACGAAATGATGAGCATCGTCGGGGTGGGCAGGGCCACGTCTAGTTCGGTGTAAAGCTGGGCAAACCGCGGCACAATGAACGTGACCACAAAGCTCACCAGACCTATCAGGAAACACATGAGGAAGGCAGGATAGATCAGCGCCGAAATAAACTTCTTGCGGAACGTGCGCGTTGCCTTCTGATAGGTCAGATACTGTGCCAGCACCTTGTCCAGGCTGCCGCTGCGTTCGCCGGCGCGCAAGCTGGCGCAGAAGATCTTAGGAAACACCCCGACCGAATCGAAAGCGTCGGAGAGCAAGTCGCCCGCGCGCACGCGGTCGCGAACCGTGTCGAGCGAGGTGCGCACCACCGGGCTGCGGCTCTGGCGGGCGAGCAATTCCAACGATTTCTGCAGCGGCAAGCCCGACTTGGAAAGAGTCAGGAACTGCTGGTTGAAGATCATGAAATCGTCGGCCGGCAACGACCGCGGCTTTAAGGCCTGCAAGTGCAGCCGCGCCAGACGTTTCCGGGGCTTAATGGAGAAGACATAGTAACCTTGCGCCCCCAGCCGTTGGCGCGCCTCCTGTTCGGAAGGCGCATCTTCCGTGTGGGTGACCGTCTGGCCACTTGCGGTCCCGAGTTTGCAAACAAATTCCGCCATTGTGGGCTACGAGTTAAAGGTCTAAAGTCAACCGTCAAAGGTCCCAAGTCAAAAAGACTGACGCGGACTTAAATCACCAAGCTCCGAATCTTCCGCTCTTGGCTTCCAACCTTCGACCTTCAACTTTCACCTTCCCCCTTTTCACTACCCCTTCACTACCAACTGCTATACGGCGTGCCCTCCATGGAGTTCTCCTCCGAGCTGCTGTGAACGTCCACGATGCCGGAAACAGCCTGGTTCGGCGCCAGCGGCACGTCCTCCAGCACGACCTGCCAGCTCTGACTGGTGCCCGTGAAAGGGTCCACGGGAATCCCGCCGCGCAGGTAGCCGGCGGACACCAGATCATCGAGCGTCGCAGGCGGATACTGCTTATCGAGAGTGTACTCGTCAATCAGCTTCCGCATGGTGTAGAGGTCTTCCCGGAGGACGGCCTCACGCGCGCGAATGATTGCCCGCTGGTAGGTGGGAACCGCAAAGGACGCCAGAATCATGATGAGCGTCAGCACGACCATCAGTTCCAGCAGAGTGAATCCGGCAGGCGGCATCTCCGCTCCGGCGCCGTCCCGGCAGAGCTGCAAAGAAGGCCTACCAGTCCGCATAGTTGGTTCCATTCAGGGCCACACCCTGACTTTTCGAATACACATCGAACACGTTGGCCCCACTCCAGCTCCGGGAATTCGGGTCATCCTGCATCGAACGCAGCCCCCAGTCCGTACTGCTGCTCATGGGATCGATCGGGATCTTCCGAAGGAACTTGTAACGCGCGGTGGCGCTCCCCCGCAGAGGAACTCCCTTGACCAGGGTTTCGAGATCCGGCGGATAGCCGAACGAGTCCGCCTTAGCGGGGATCATCCCCCGGTCAGCAAAATCTTTGTACCGGTCAATCCCTTGGCGCAGGTCGCGCAGCGCCCGCCGCAGCTCCACCTCCCGCGTCCGTTGCACCTGGAGGCGCACCAGCGGCAGCGCGACGCTGGCGAGCAGCAGCATGATGATCATGGCCGCAATCAATTCCAGGAGAGTGAAGCCGCTCTCCGCATCGCTCTTTCGGCCGGGGATGTGCAGCGAAGAGATCATTCTGGCGGTGCGGCCGGACGAGGACCGGTCTCCGGCGCGGGAGGGGCCTCCGGCGCCGGCTCGGGGCCGCCCCCTTCCACCGGAACCCCCTTGACAGACTCGACCATCGAGGCCGGCAAGCGAATCACGCGCGGGGTCAAGGTCACCAGGAATTCAGTTTCCACCCGCTCGCGGTGCTCCGCCGAAAAGAGGTAGCGGAAACCTGGGATGTCACCCAATCCCGGGACGCCCGTCACCCGGGTTATCTCGTTAGCTTCAATCAAGCCTCCCAACAGGCTCGATTCGCCCTCCTTCAAGCGAATGTCGTGTTCAATTTTCCGTTGCGTGAACGTCGGCTGCGATAAGCCTCCCAGGTTGACGCTGGGCCCCACCGCGGAAATCTCGACGCTGGCGTGCAGACTGACCTCACCGGAGGGCAGCAAGCGCGGTGACATGTCCAGGTTCACACCCACGTCCTGATATTGAAACTGCGTGCTGGCCAGCAAGTTGAAACCACCAACCCCCCCACCTGTTCCCGGCAGGAAACTCCCCGTGGCGTAAGGGACGCGACTGCCAATCCTCAGCTTAGCTGTCTGACCGTCCGTGACGCGCACCTTGGGGTTCTGGAGAATGTGGGTCTTCGAATCGTTCAGCAGAGCGCTTAAGGCTGCGCTCGGCATCGTCACGATGTAGTCCGCGCCGCTCAGGTGGCCGATGTCGCGCAGGGTCTGCGCCGCCAGCCCGGTCGTCACGTTGGCAGCGGGCGTCAGCGCGAATTGGGTAGCGGGTAGCAGGCCGAGCTCACGAATACGGTTGCGGTCAGCTTCCATCACGCTCACTTCTACAAGAATTTCAGCCTTGCTGCGGTCCAATTCTCGCACCATCTTCTCCGCCGCCGCCACCTTGGCAGGCGTGTCGCGTAGCACGATGGCGTTGGCATCAGGATTATCAATAATCCGTTGAATCCCTAAGACTTGCTTGAGAGCCGTCGTAATCGCCGTCCGGTCGGCCGGCGCCAGGGGGTTCGTCAGGTAGATGGTTTTCAGGACCTCTTGCTCGTAATCCCGCCGGTTACCCGGGGTGTCCGGAATCACGATAATGGTATTCGGGGTAACCGCCTTCCAGAAGGTCTTGGTCTGCATGGAGACAACCCGGAAGGCCTCTTCGACCTTGACGTTGCTCAAGTCCACGGCCGCCGGCTTCGCCTGAAAATCCGAGGTAAAGGCCACGTTCAAATTAGCCAGCTTGCCCAGGGTTTCAAAAACCTTGCGACTGTCCGCCGAGAGGCGCAAGTGGGCAATTGGTTCCGTCGGGAAGGGCTTCAACTGGATCTCGATGGGGGTGGGCTGGGCTTCCTG
>Ga0315282_10017989_pt1 | contig 10152 bp, 7 predicted proteins | sample YL17G07_20_MG_FD_203693 | JGI IMG/M metagenome (GOLD analysis project Ga0315282, IMG submission 203693) | Sediment microbial communities from Yellowstone Lake, YNP, Wyoming, USA - YL17G07_20 | ecosystem: Environmental > Aquatic > Freshwater > Lake > Sediment | place: USA: Wyoming | collected... | reverse complement strand
GCAGTGTGAACTGGCTTGAGCGTTTGGCGATGAGGAGGGAAAGCCATGAATAGAATTGTACTGGATCCTAAAAAATGCACGGGGTGCCGGGTGTGCGAGGCGGTATGCAGCTTGAAAAACGAGGGGGAATCAAATCCGGTTAAATCCCGAATAAAGGTTGTTCGTACGGTGGAGGACTTGATTCTTCACAGCATTCCGGTTTTCTGTCTGCAGTGCGAAGAAGCCTATTGTGCGGCGGTCTGTCCGGTGCAGGCCATCGCGAAGGACAGCATGGGCGTTTTGAACGTGGATGAAAATAAATGCATCGGCTGCAAGCTATGCGAGATTGCCTGTCCCGTGGGCGCCATTGCCGTGAATCCGGAAAAGCATGTAGCCTTGAAGTGCAATCAATGCGGCGGCGATCCGGAATGCGTCAAGTACTGCTATCCGGAGGCGATCCGATATCTGCCGGGCGAACGCGTCGGCATCGCTGTGGCCAGAAGCAGAGCTGGAAAATTCATGGAGCTTGTCTGAACGGAGGAGAGAGACGATGTCCAGAGCTGGAACGATCTTGAGAGTGAATCTCACGGATGGGAGAATCGAGAAGGAGCCCACCTCAACTTACGTAAAGAATTATATCGGCGGCGGCGCCATCGGGGCCAAAATCATAAGCGATGCGGTGCCGCCTGACGTCTCGGGCTTTGATCCGCAGAACCTGCTGACCTTCAACGCCGGCCCGCTGACCGGCACGCTTCTCGGCAACAAATGCGAGGTCATGACCAAATCCCCGGAGCTGATCAACAACACCCTGGTCACGGCCGGCATGGGTGGTCAGTTTGCTTCGGAAATGAAATTCGCCGGATACGACCACATCGTTATTCAAGGCCAATCGGACGTTCCGGTGTACCTGTGTATCAATAACGAGGACGTGGAAATCCGCGATGCCCGTCACTTGTGGGGCTTGGGCACTGGCGAGACACAGCAAAGGATCAAAGAGGAATTGCGGGACCCCGAGGTTCAGATCGCTTGTATCGGTCCGGCCGGCGAGAACCGGGTCGTGTATGCCCTGATTATACACGATATTCAGAATGCGGCCTCTAAAGGCGGATTCGGCGCGGTCATGGGGGCGAAGAAGCTGAAAGCCGTGGCCGTTCGCGGTACTAAGAGCCTAAAGATCGCGGACCCCGAAGCCTTCATGGGTTACTGGCGGGAATACTGGGATTATTACACCAAGGGCCGGGGCCGTCTTTTCGCCAGCCTGAATTTCCGTGAAGGGCTGTCCGTTCACATCCAGGACCACGGGAAATATAAAGACGTTTATCCATACGGCTATTATGACACCTACGTCAGTCCTCCCATGAAAAAAGAAGATACGGCCGCGGATTTCGTGAAGAAATATATGGTTGGTCATATCGGGTGCGCCTTCTGCCCGGTCCAGTGTCAGCAGAATTTCAGCGTGCCAGGAATCGCCAATGGCGGGTCGGCCTGCATGAATTACGAAGGGTATCGTTTCCTGGTCAAGGGTCTTGATCCCAAGCTCTGGTGGAAGGCCAGCGCCAAGGCCCAGCAGTATGGCATAGACACCGTATCGATGGGGAGCATCACCGGGTGGCTGATGTTGCTTTACGAAAAGGGCGTCATCACCGCGGCGGACACCGAGGGGGTGCCGATGGAATGGGCCAGTGAGGAAGCCGTCATGACCGTCATAGATAAAGTTTGCCGGAAAGAAGGATTCGGCGCGCTTTTTGCCGACGGCATTGTCCCGGCCGCTCGGGAAATCGCCGGCGGCATGGGACTGGAATATGCGGTCCAGTCCAACAACCGGCTGTCAACCCCGTCCGGCGCGCCGGGCGGCCCGGCTCTTTTTGGCGCGGGCCTGGTCAAAGGCACCACCCAGATGATCTGGCTGCACCCCGCCGCCTTTGATATGCACGGCATCTACCCGTGGTATGCCAAAGAACTTGGCGTGTCCTACGACGAAGCGCAGCAGATGGTCGAGGACTGGGCTTCGGACTTTACCGAGCGGGTTGTGGGCAACCGAAACGTGTGGAAAGGCCAGTCAGTTCAGGATACGGCCCGATATATCATCGCGAGCGAAGACGCGATCGCCTCCTGTGATATAAGCGGCCATTGCGATTTTCTAAGCGACCGCGCCCCGCAATTCGGCTGCCGGACCGGAATCGAAGAGATTCCCAAATGGCTGACCGCGGCCACCGGCACCACCTGCACCTCCGAGAAGCTCCTTGAAGTTCTCCATCGGAAGCGCCTGCTGGAGCTGTCTTATAATCTTCTTTGCGAAAAAATGATGGGTCAGGAACAGGTGCGCACCGGCCGGCCCCTCCGGGACGGTTACTGGAAGGGCAAAGACATTCCAGACCCAGCCATGGCCATACAGGTGGGTACGGAATATTACCAGCTCAGGGGCTGTGATCCGAGCACAGGCATCCCCACCCGTCAAACGCTGGAGCGGCTCGACCTTAAAAATATGGCCGACATGCTTGAATCGGCTTTTGGGGATTCCGCAACCGATAAAAACAATCCCGGTGCTATTAAATAACCCGGCCAGCCGACATTTCGGAAATCCGCGCATTCTCGAAAGTCCGCACCGGGTGTAATGAAGGAGCGTCTGAATAGCCGAACCATGCTACCCGTCTTTTTGATGGAGCCCGCGGCTGCCGAGAAAACACGGCGCCACTCCCGCCTGTTGATGGACATGAGGGGAGGGGGTGCGCCGCCTTTAGATGAGATCAAAGAACGAATAAAGAAGCTGCGTCATCAGGCCGTCGCCCAGCAGGATGAGCTGATAAGCGGTTTGACCGCTTGTCTATCGGATAACCCCGATGTGGAAGTTGCCCTGGCTGAAGATGCTGAGCAGGCGGTGCAAATGATCCAGGGGATCACCACCACAAGGCAGGTGGCCATCAACAAATCATCCGTGGTCGCCAAGGAGTTGGTTCCGGAACTGACGCGGGCCGGATACCAGGTTATCGAGACCTATGGCGAGGAATACCCAGCCGGCGAGCCTCGATTCCAGGATTACTGGCAGCTCCCGACCATAGACCCCACCATCCCGTTTGAATCGGTGAGCCTTTCTCGACGATTTTCAGACTCGAGAGAAAAGAGCGTTCGCCAGTTCGGCAGTAAAGATTTCACGGGCCTTTTGGGCGTGAATGCGGTCTCGGCCCAGGACGGGTCGATCCTGCTGCTCCAGCACACCAATAACATTCGCGAAATTTTCACACAGGCCCGAAAAGTGATCTTTGTAGCCGGCCTGGATAAAATCGTTCGAGATTTCGAGGAGGCCGTTTTTCAGACCAGGTGCATGGCCGCCTTTGGCTTTAAAAACGTTCTGCTTCAGTTTTCGGTTAAGCATGGGAACGGCGAAAGTATCCAGGAACGGCCGTTTGCCATATCGCCGGAAAGAACGACCAAACCGATTCACTTGATCCTGCTGGACAACGGCCGAAGGACGCTTCGCAGCAGTCGATACCAGGAACTGTTGGCCTGCATCGGCTGTCGGGCCTGCGGTGCGGAATGCCCTATCTCGCAATTCATCGATAAGCCGGGAGCCTGGACGCCCAGGGAGTATGCCTTTTTCCTGGCTTTGGGCCGCGAAATAAACGCCGACCTTTGTTTGCAGTGCCTGACGTGTCGAACGAATTGCCCTCTGGATATCGATTTGCCCGGATTGATCCTTGAAGCCAGAACGGATTCGCTTTGGCGAAAAAAATCGTCGCTAACCGATACGCTGCTGGCTAATCCGGACATTTTTGAAAGGTGGGGGACCTCGGCCTTTCCTTTCATGGCAACGCTCTTAAACAATCGGCTGATCCGGCTGCTGGGAGAAAAAATGTTCGACATCAGCCGGCAGAGACGGTTTCCAAGCATAAAAAGAATGACTTTTGCCAGGTGGTTTCGATCGCATGCTCCGAGACCTTGAAAGAGAAAACGTTTCTGTCCGGAAAGTCATCTACTTTTCAGGTTGCACGGCCAACTATATTGAACCGGAGATCGGTCAGGCCGCGGTGGAAGTTCTCCTTAAAAACAAACTTCAACCCCTATTCCCCGAGCAGGGCTGCTGCGCTCTGCCGCAATTGTCTTATGGCCGAATAGGCTCGTTCAAGAAGCGTGCTGAAGCCAATATAAAGTCGCTGTTAGAGTTTGACTCGGATATAGTGACGGCCTGCACCAGCTGCGCCCTGACCCTGAAACGCGAGTATCCCGCCAGATTGGGGTCTAACAAGGCCCGGGAAATTTCACAGCGAACCTATGACATCATGGAATACCTTTATCGGTTAAAACAAAGAGGGGAACTTCTCACCAGTTTTAATTCGCTCAATTTGTCAGTTTTGTATCACACGCCCTGCCATCTCAAGGTGCTTGGCGCGGACGTGGCTGAACAGCGCCTGGAACTGTTGAGGTTGGTGCCGGGAATGAAGGTCAACCAGATCGATCGAGGTTGCTGTGGCATGGGCGGGACCTTTGGCATGAAAAGCTCTTACTATGCTATCTCCATGGCTATTGGCAAACCCTTGTTTGAAGAAATTAAACAGCGTGCGCCGGACCTGGTCCTGACCGAATGTCCAGCGTGCAAGCAGCAAATCGAGCACGGAACCGGGTTAAAAGTTTCTCACCCCATTTTGCTTTTTAAAAAGGCCTACGGTATTTGAGTGCCCCTAAATTAAAAGTCAAGCCCAACGAAAGGAGATTGCGGTATGGCAAAAAACAGGTCTAAGGCGGTCTTTGGATTGCTTATAGCAATGTCGTTCATTTTAGCATTTGCACTTTTTACCCCCATGGCCAAAGCAAAAGATATCGAGGGGTATGTGAAAGTGGCGGAGTCTTTCGCAACCTTCTACCAGAAAGGCGGTGACCCGGCCACCTCCATTGGCGCCTATCCTATCGTCGCCGAGACGGTTTTCGACAGCCTGGTCTGGCTGGATACGGAACAAAGGGCAAAACCGGCCCTGGCCAAGTCCTGGAAGATAGCCGACGACTGGAAGTATATCGACTTTACGCTTCAGGAGAACGTCCCGTTTCACAATGGTGCTCGGGTGACGGCCGAGGATGTTAAATACTCGCTCGAAACAGCCATGCGCAAGGAGCTTCGCTTTGCCTACGGGTTCCATTTCAGGAACAAATTCAATCGGATCGAGGCGATCGATCCGACCCACGTGCGCATCTACCTCAACGTGCCTTATCCGGGAATATTTTTCCATCTCTGGGCCATGACCGGAATTTTTCCGAAAAAGTACCGGGAGGAAGTGGGAGACAACGGATTTGCCGAGAAGCCTGTCGGGGCCGGCCCTTTCAAGTTAACGGGCTTCAAGCAGGACCAGTACTTCGAGATGGAGTCCGTGGAGAACCATTACCGAAAAACGCCCGCCTATAAAAAATTGAGGATCAATTATGTGCCTGAAGACAGCACGCGGCTGGCTATGCTTAAGGCAGGTGAGGCCGATATCATCCGCCTCGGCAGCGAGCACATTGCGAACATAAAATCAGACCCGAACCTGAGGTTGGTCTTGAATAAGCATACTTCCGGTGCCTGCCTGGTTTTTTGCGACCTGGCCTTCCCTAACGACCCCAGCCCCTTTCATGACATCCGCGTCCGGAAAGCAGCCAGCCTGGCCATCGATAGGAAAACCATTTGTGAAAGAATTTTATTCGGGGTGGCCGAGCCGATAGGTGAAGCCATCTCGCCGATCACCGTCGGTTACGACCCCAGCATCAAATCGGACCCTTATGACCCGGAGACGGCGAAGGCATTGCTCAAGCAAGCCGGATATCCCCGAGGTTTTGAGACGGTCATTCACGGCCGCAAAACTCCCTTCCTGGAGGCGATTCAGGCCAACCTGAGGGAAGTGGGGATCGAAACGAAACTCGAGGCGTACGAATCCGGTGCCTGGTCATCCGGGTTCATCGCCAAAAAATTCCGCGGACTCACGAACAGCTTCCTTTGGTATGTCCCGGAAAGGCACATTTCGCAAAGCGCTGAAGGATGGTTCGGCAAGGGCATGCCTTGGTGCTATTCCACGACGGATGAAATTGACGAAGCCATCAAAGGGTCCGTCCGGGCCATATCCGAGAAAGAAATGGCGGATTGGGGGCGCAAGGTTTCTCTGTTAATCCGGGATTCGAGAATTCGGCTTCACCTTTGGTCGGTTCATACCCCGTTCGGCGTCAACGGCCGGATTAAATACTGGCAGCCGCCCATGGGCTTGAATTTCGGCACCCATTACGAGTACCTGACGCTCAAGGATTGAGACATAACGCCAAGCTGTTCAGGCTTAGCTCAATTATAAAAAGACGGCGGGACTGCTCTTCGTCGGGCATGGAGGGAGCATGCACCATCTCGCCGATTTTCTGTGTAACGTAATGACCGGATGGTCAGTAAACCAAAGCCGAAGTGCTCTTCTTTATGGCGACCCACCAGGAGAGGGCCGATTTAATTCTTAATGTAAGCAGAGGAATATGCGTATGAGCAATCGCGAGGTATTCAAAGGAAAGATCGGGCGCACCTATCAAGAATCTGTTCCCTGGTGGCCGGAACCGAAGCGGACGGCGGACAACAGTCCGAACGTGGTGGTGATTTTATTTGACGATACCGGGTTTGCACACTTCGGCTGCTACGGTTCGACTATTGAAACACCGAACATCGACCGCCTGGCCGCCGAGGGGCTGCGTTTCACCGGTTTTCACACCACGACGTTGTGCTCTCCAAGCAGGGCCTGCCTTTTAACCGGGCGCAATCATCATACCGTGGGCCTAGGCTTTATTTCCAACGCCAACTCCGGCTTTCCGCACACCCGGGGCTGCATCACGCCTCATGCCGCCACCCTGGCCGAGATGCTCCGGGAAGAAGGTTACGCCACCCTGGCCGTGGGCAAATGGCATTTAACCTATACTCCGGACACATCGGCCGCCGGTCCATTCGACCAATGGCCCTTACAGCGGGGGTTTGACCGGTACTATGGCTTTCTGGAGGCTGAAACCGACCAGTTTTATCCGCAATTGTGCTACGACAACCACTACGTTGATCCGCCTTATGGCCCTGAAAAAGGTTATCACCTGACTGAGGACCTGGTCGATCGATCCATGGCCTTCATCCGCGATCTGAAGTCCGTTCGGCCGGACCGACCGTATTTCCTGTACCTGGCCTTGGGAGCGACCCACGCTCCGCACCAGGCGCCTCGCGAGTTCATCGAGAAATACCGGGGCCGCTTTGACGCCGGCTGGGACGTCATCCGGGAAGAATGGTACCGCCGGCAGCTGGATATGGGCATTATTCCCCGGGGCACTGAACTCGCGCCGAGAAATCCCGGTGTCAAGCCGTGGGACGAGCTCTCCGAAAACGAGAGGCGATTCGCGATCAGGCTCCAAGAGGCCTTTGCCGGGTTCCTGGACCACACCGACCGTCACCTCGGCCGGCTAATTTCCTTCCTGGAAGAAATGGGTGATCTTGACAATACGATCATTTTTCTTCTTTCAGACAATGGCGCCAGTCAGGAAGGGATGGCGACCGGACTGATGGATGAGGCCAAGTATACCATGCGCATCCCCGAGGATGTGGACGCGGTTCAATCCAGGCTCGATGACATCGGCGGGCCGCACAGCCACTCAATTTATCCCTGGGGCTGGTCCCAGGCCGGAAATACTCCACTTAAGTGGTACAAGCAAAACACCTTTGGCGGCGGCGTCCGCGACCCGCTGATTATCCCCTGGCCGTCCCGTATCAAGGACCGGGGCGGTTTCCGAAATCAGTTCCACCACATCATTGACGTGGCGCCGACCATTCTGGAGTTGTTGGATATTGAGCCGCGGGATATGTACCGGGGCTATTCCCAGATTCCTATCGCCGGCACGTCAATGGCCTATACCTTTGATGCACCCGATGAAAAGAGCCGTAAGGGTCCGCAGTATTTCGAGATGATTGGACATCGGGGCATTTGGGTCGACGGGTGGAAGGCCGTAACCTATCATCGGCCTGACCAACCTTATATGGACGACGAATGGGAGCTGTATCACCTGGATGAAGATTTTTCGGAATGCCGCAACCTGGCCGCGGAAAACCCGGAGAAACTCAGGGAAATGATCGACCTGTGGTGGGTTGAAGCAGGACGCCATGGCGTGCTTCCCCTGGATGACCGGGGAACGGCCCTGTATGCGCAGGGCAGGTTCCGCCCAGGGACGCCTCATGCAAGGGGCCATTATGCGTACTACCCGCCGATCTCCCACTTGCCTCTCGGCGCTTCGCCGCAATTCGGTGCCCGCGCCTGGACAATGACCGCCCAGGTTGAACGGCCTGATGCCAGTGCTGACGGGGTCCTGGTGGCGCATGGCACCCAGAACACCGGGTTCAGCTGGTACATCAAAGACGGACAAATGGTGTTTGACAGCAACATCCTGGCCGAACATCACGTCGTCCGGTCCACCAAGAAGGCGCCCGTGGGATCGAGCACGCTTGGCGTGCGTTTTACTTGGGTCGACAATAAAGGAACCATCACCCTTTTGATTGACGGAAGCGAATGCGGCTCGCTTGAAGTGCCGTCTCCAGTGCGCACCTTTACGACCGGCATGAGCATCGGACGGGACAGCCTGTCGCCGGTGACCAGTGATTACGCTGCACCATTTCCGTTTGCCGGAACCATACATCGGGTGGAGATGAAACCCCAGCCATTGCGGTCGCCGGCTGACGAGCGAAGGGAGGCCGAGATCATACACTGCGCCGAGATGGCCAAGCAGTAATGATCTGAGAAGGTGCTGATTGAATTTGAGGGGGACCCTTTTTATGGGTGTATAGACCGGCGACATAGATACACCCGTTCGGGGACATGGGTAACGTTTTTAATCACTGGGTTCCCCGGGAAGGAGATTGGGAGCCATGCCCTGAAAAGAGCTGCCAGAGAGATATCCGCCGTGTCAGACGGGCCATCGGCGGGGCAAAAGCACGAAGATCATGGCCGTTGCATGCGCTTCTGGTATTCCTGTCGCCGCTCACGTGGAAAGCGCTTCATCGTATGAAGTGAGATGGGCGAAAACCACCCTAATATTAGTTTGCCGTCAAAGATATAGTATTGATCCAATCGAAATTGGTCATAAACCGGACCTGATCGGGATTTTGGATCAATGGTCGAATGGCCCGGCAAAGGACTTCCTCCACCTCATCCAGGCTGGTCATGACCCGGTTGGAGAAGTGGTTCTCCCGGAGGTGCTCCCAGAGGCATTCGACCGGATTGAGCTCGGGACTATAAGGCGGCAAGGACCTAAGTTTCATGTGGGTCGGAATCCTAAGATCGCGGGCCTGATGCCAGCCGACCCCGTCCAGAAACATCAGACAGTAATCCTCGGCAAACAGATGGGCGGTATGGGCCAGGAAGACGGACATGACCTGGGCACCACGACCAACTGGGACAAGGCCCTGGCCGAGGACAAGAACCTGGCCGGCGCGAGGATCATGGTTCAGCAGGCGGAGTAGTTCGGAGAGGACAATCACAAAACCGCCAGTCCAGGGGGAAAAACCTGGGCTGGCGGACTTGTTTGAAAGAAAGAACCTATAAAGCTAATTTGCGCTTAGGATAATTATTGTTGAGTGTTGCTGTTATTAAGAAATATAACTGCCAATCATGTAGGTTGGGTAGAGCGTAGCGAAACCCAACGCTTTTATTCATGCCCTACCTCATCTTTAAATGTCAATTCTTGCCCGGCTCCCCAATTTTGGTCATATACCCCTTTCTTTATATAATGGTGAAAACTCGAGAATTTCCAATCTTTAGGTGATTCGACCAAATGATGCTTGACCAGATTATAGGTAATTGTTGGGTTTCGCTTCACTCTACCCAACCTACTTTCTGGTTAGATGAAGAAACCCAACGCTTTTATTCATGCCCTACCTCATCTTTAAATGTCAATTCTTGCCCAGTTCCCCAATTTTGGTCATATACCCCTTTCTTTATATAATGGTGAAAACTCGAGAATTTCCAATCATTGGGTGATTCGACCAAATAATGCTTACTCGGATTATGGAAATCGTTGGGTTTCGCTTCACTCTACCCAACCTTGTATTATGTGACTGTTGACTTGTTGAACCAAGTAACGTTTGTTTAAAGGCCAGAGGCCAGGTTCCACCAGGGGCTGTCCCCGCCGGCTGGCCAGCCGGCGGGGACAAGCGAC
>Ga0315282_10017987_pt1 | contig 10152 bp, 5 predicted proteins | sample YL17G07_20_MG_FD_203693 | JGI IMG/M metagenome (GOLD analysis project Ga0315282, IMG submission 203693) | Sediment microbial communities from Yellowstone Lake, YNP, Wyoming, USA - YL17G07_20 | ecosystem: Environmental > Aquatic > Freshwater > Lake > Sediment | place: USA: Wyoming | collected... | reverse complement strand
CCAGGTCGCGATACTTTACGGCAGGAACTTCAATATGAATATCGATTCGATCCATTAAGGGGCCGGAGATCTTGGACCGGTAGCGCTGAATCTGTGGGATGGTGCAGATGCATTCATTGTTCGGGTCGCTATAATAACCGCATGGGCATTCCTGCGTTGCCATTCTGCAAGGTGACTCTGAAGGGTCAAAGACCAATAAATCCTGCCTATCCCAAGTCATTAAAAACATTGGGAGACCACCTCCGAAAGAGGCGACTTGACCTGAAGCTCCTCCAAAGAGACGTTGCCCAGAGGTTGGGGGTTGATGAAGCATCTGTTTATAACTGGGAGACCAACAAAACTCATCCATCGCTGTCTATTATACCAAAAATCATTGAATTTATTAGATATATTCCTTTTGAAACCTCAGTTAAAACACTTAGTGAAAAAATCAAAATCTACCGACAACTTATTGGAATTACTCAAAAAGCCTTGGCAAAAAACCTTGGAATCGATCCCACTACCCTTGCCCGATGGGAAAAGGGAAAGGGTAGGCCTTCAGAGGAACTATTAAATTCAATACTTGATTTGGCAGAGAGTGTGAAATTAAATCTTCCCGAATTGTCATGAAATCCTTCAATACAAGCATGCGATTGAATGTAAGCAAGAAACAGCCACCATCTGGAAAAGCAAATGGTATTGGGTCTTGTCAAATTGAACTACCCACCCAAGGTCATGCCCAACGGTATTCCTTATCTTCCCAGCAAATCTTACAGCAGTAGGTATTGAATTGTCTGCATGATTGAGTTCTTGAAGGATAGTTGTGAAATCGGTTTCGCCGATCTTAATGTCGTGTGGTAGGCCCAGATGTTTATGTAAGTACTGAAGAATTCCTATAAGCGTGGATCGACCTCTTGGTGGAGGATCTTTCGGATTTGCTTTCAAAAGACTCTCGAAAAGCACACACCCTTTGAACAAGTGAATAAAGAATGGTTCGGCAGTACCCTGCCCAACTCTTAAATCCAACAGAGCACTGCGATAATCCCATTCAAGGACGAAAGAGATTAATACTGTAGCAAGAGATCGCCACCCCTCATAACCTTGGGAAACTGCAAGACGAAGAAAACGCTCTCTTAGCTGAAGGATGTGAAAATCAGGCACATTGGTAGGACGCCCAGGTCGTTTGTTATAATTATCAATAATTTCCTCAATTCGAGCTTGAGTCGCCATGACAAGCGGTCGGGCAGCTTGGTGAGGTTGCTCACCTTCTATCTGAATGAAGCGGAGAGCTGGTGTCGAATTATTCACGGGATCATTCCCAGCTCTGAGATCCTCCGAAACCGCAGCATCATAAAAGAAGGTGGCAGTTTGATAATCATGGACCAGAAAGGCAGCAGTCCCTAGCCAATAGTATGCTGTCCCTTTGTGTATTCTGGCGTATGCATTTTCATCTATTGATCGGCACTTAGTTAGGAGGGAAAGACCTTGGTTTAATGCTGCGGAGTGATTTCCGTTAAAAAGATCATGGACGTATTTGAAGCTTCCAAAGAAGTGGTTTGCGTCGGCAGTATTACCGGAAGCAGCGGCCAGGAACATAGACCTCAGTTCTTCGTCTGTAAGATCTCGGAATTGTGGTTCTTCTTGAGACATATTACCTTCTTGGGAGATCAATGTGAAAGTGATTTGGTTTAGTCGTGCATAACATACTTTTTATGTTATAGAAATTTTTTTCCAATGATAGAGTTTCTTGATTCCTTTGTCAATCGTCCGCCTTCCCCGCCTTCTATACTGCTTCACAATTGATTCTTTAACGATCCTTTTTATGGACTTCTCGAAGGTCATTATTTCTTAACGAACACTTTTTATCAATTAGGAAAGAGCCAGGGGAGTGATGGTATTGAAAAGCTATAAACGGTAATCAGGAAATAAATCCATAGGAAAACCTCCGAAAGTAAGACGAAGAACCTTCCTACACCAAGCCTAGCAAGCCCTTTAAGCTCAATTTCCTCCCTTCTAAACTTAACTCTTCGGCCTTTTGTGAGATCTTCGAAGGGAATAAAAATCCTATATTCTGGTTCAGGAATTTTATCCTCCTCAAACTTCCGGAGCTTTTCAAGCCAGAAAAAATGAAATTTATTTCCTCTGATTGCAGCGGATCTCCAAAGAATACTAAATACAAGACCTAAGAGACCGATTAGGATCAATAATGTTTTAGGTGGGTAACTCATTTCAGCAAGTATTATTGCCCAGGCAGCGAACACTATTGAGTTTGTTATCAAAAAACAGGAAAGTCTTTGCCAATTAAAACACACCTCGTTTTCTAACAGCTTGATGGCCGTGGGATAATAATTTTCCTTGAATTTATACTCATCGAGATTATGAGTATTATTTTTTCTTTGCTTCTCTTCATTCAAGGCTTTTTGTTGTCCAGTGGTTTCCGACTCCGCTTTAACTTTGTCACGCTTCGCTTCAGCTATGTCCTGCTCAATCTCGGATATCTGTTTTTCTATCTTCTTATCTTTAAGGATTCTTTTTTGATCAGCGTATGGTGCCGTGTAGAGCAACAAATAGGCGAAAATGAAAGACAGTGTACTCAAAATGATGTAAATATAAAATGGCTGGATAAGAGTGAGTTTTGAAATGTATGTTATCCAAGGTAATATGAAAAAGAAAATAGAGATAATCAAAAAAACTATTCCAAAATTTCTGTAGACTCCATTTCCAAGTTTGCCAGATTTAACTTTGTCAGGGATCACGGTGATTCACCTCCCTTTTTGAACCCCCCTAGCGATCTTATAATGAGCAGGAGAGAACCTACGCTAGGACTGTTGTTGTAGGCCGGCCTTGTGTCCTACTTCGGCCCCCCTAAAGTCGAGGCCACATACTCGCAGGTTTTATTAGCTACTGATGAAAGTTTTTTACTCGTCTTGCAAAGAATTTCAGGGATTATATGTGCTTTCACCATTGCCACTGCGATAATATTAAACGCCCATGCTTAAAGAAAACGAACGAATTGACAGAATTAGCCTCTGCGAGTCCTTTGCCATGTGCGGAGATCCTTTATGCCCTCAACAGTGGTCAGGATATAATCGACAGCGATGCCCATAAGCTTATCATGGATTATCTCAAGTAGATCCTCCCACACAATGAGGCCGACTTTGATCGAAGGCTCGCTAAGGAAATATGTCTGAAGACATCTTTCACACTCGGATCTATAAATACCTGGCACAATGTAAAGAAGACCTTTTGATGCTGGAATAGCCGACTTAACCAAGAACTGAAAATAGCGAAGTTCCTTGGGGTCAATCCAGGTCCGTAGGTCAAGTTTTCCACCCTTGGACTCGATCAAAATCAACACAGACATATCATCGGCTTCGATGGAAAAGTCGGGCCTTAACCCCCAGTAATTCTTCTTATAGAGGTCATCGTCGATGCCATACTTCGTCGCCGCGTTGACAGGAAATGTACGTTGATGATTAAGGCTAAGAGACCGATTGGTCGGAAACCAGTGTCTAAGGCTGAGGAGAGTTGTCGGCTCTGTTGGAGAGTAGACGATTTCTTTGTGCCAAAAGGTACCGGGCGTCTCCGCAGCGGCTTCGGCAAGGGCTTGGTCAAGTTGCCACTCCGGGAACTTATGCGTGAATAACTGGTTCGTCATCTAGGTTCACTCTTTTCTTTCATACGCCTCAGGGCCTGAAGGATGACCTGCCCAACTGCCTCCCGTTTGCTCTTCTTCTCAGTCTCCCCAACCGGCTGATACTGAACCTTCACTTTATAACCTTTTATCCTCTCCTCTTTCCCTGCAAAAGAGGCCGCCTCCTTTTCCAGGTAGAAGAAAAGCTCTTCGGGTTGGAAAAAGAGAACCTTGCCCTGATCAGGGGACTTTAGTCTTTTAACCACGAGAGCCTTGATTTTCTCAAGGCTCTTTTTTTCGGGAGAGCATAGTATCACCTTCTCATAACCAGACGTCAGGCATTTTTCAATATTTGAAAGCTCATGCTCGTCGGTCGTGGTGATGGAGATTTCGCAGGCGATCTTTTTCCCGTCACTTTCAAGGCTGACATCAACCTTCCCCCTGCCATCAAGAGTCGGCTGTTCAATAATCGCCCGAAAGCCTCTCTCCTCTGCCATTCGTCTGATTAGGGTCTGGAGATACCTGTGCTGGGACTTTCCCTTTTCGTCAGGTTCTGGCAGGCTTACCTCAACTTTTTCTTTTAGAGTGGCCACAGCCGGCTCTTTTTTCGCCTGTCGTTCTACCTTTTCTAGAGGTGGCTTAACAGGTACTTCGACCAACCTTTTCTCTTTTAGGGGCTTTTCTTTAACTCTTTCCTCAATGAACCTTTGCCTCTGGTAAGATAGGGCAGCAACTTCTTGTCTTGACATCAAATAATTCCTTCCAAAGGAATAAGCTCTCAGAAATTGAGCGTATTTCTCTTCATTCATTCCCAGGGCTTCCCAGGCTGGCTCAATCTCTGCGGTACTGAAAGGGATGACCCCACCCTCAATCTTATGCTTCGCGTAACAGACCCTTGGAGGAAGGTTTTGCAGAGCTTCAGTATTATGCTCCCATTCTTCCCCTAGGCTCCAGTACCGGCGGCTACGCAAGGTCGCTGTTTTAATCTCATACCCTGAATACTCAAAGGCCTCTTTAGCGAGAGTCTGGGCATCATGACGATTGAGTCTGAAATAGACTTGAATGCCGGTGTTTCCCAAGATTAAACTTCTCAGTTCTTCTGGGATCTGGGCCAGGGTCTGATGAGCCATAATGAGTGAAAGGCCATATTTTCTCGCCTCGGATAGAATAACCATAAAGGATTCACTGGCAAAGTTTTGAAACTCATCGATGTAAAGATAGAAAGGGGTTCGTTTGCTTTGGGGAATGTCCGATCTTGAAAAAGCGGCCATCTGAATCTTTGCCATAAGAAGAGAACCTAAAAGATCAGCGGAGCCTTTGAGCTTTCCCTTGTCGAGCTTTATCAAAAGCATCTTTTTGTGGTCCATTATTTCTCTAATGTTAAAGGTGCTTTTGGTAGAAGAAAACATCTGCCTTATCCTCTCATCGGAGAAGAAGGCGTTGATTTTGTTCATCACCGGCTCGATCCAGGTAACTTGTCCTCTATCTGTCAAGACATCAAACCTCTTGAAATACTCTTGAGCGATAGGATGGGTAACTTTTTCTAAAATAACCCCTCTGAAAGCCCTGTTTGTCAAGAAATGAGGAAGCTCGATCAATGTAAGCTCTGCCTCCCCCAAGGCAATTAAAGAATTTCTCATCAAATCTTCCATCCTCACGCCCCAGGAGTCAGACCAGATTTTTCTGAAGGCGCTTATCAGTTCATTGGCTTGTTCCGCTATTGAAACATTGGGAAGCTTCTCTAAAGGATTGAATGTGACAGTGAAGTCCCTATCAATTGGGTCAATAAAAATTACTCTCTCTGAAATGTTTTTATCTTCAGGATCGTAATGGAGGGTCAAAAAGCCTTTGATATCCTCGATCAAATCGCCATGAGGATCGATGACTCCAAAGCCGTTTCTTTTCTCAATATCCTGCTGAATCAAAAACTCAAGAAACTTTGTCTTGCCGGTCCCGGTGGCCCCGATAACATAGAGATGGATCGCCCTGTCCTTTTGAGGAATCTTGGCCATCTGGAACTCTTCCTTGTTCTCACTGTAATGCCAGCCAAGGTCCATAGTACCGGGTATTTTTCCATCATAAAATTTAGATATTAATGCTTCCTCTTCTTTCGCAATGATATCATCGAGGGAAGCCTTTTGAGCGGGTTCTTTTTCTTTTCTAAAAAGCTTCATCCAGAAGCCCATTTATTTCCCTTTACTGGCTTATGTTAAGAAATACCCAAAAATCCCCTCGACTTTCTATCTATCCTTGAAGGGTCCTGATGGAGGTCCACCATCAACTTTTCGACTGCTTCAATGAGACAATGGTGGGCATTTGTGGCATAGGCCCTTAGATCCTGTTCATCAAAGAGGTCAAGATCCATACCCGCCTTTCCTTCTTTTGCCATACGAGTGGCGCCCTTGACCATAGCAAAAGGTAATAGAACAAAATTGAGTGCAGGAATCATGAGGAGCAAGGAGAGGACTCTTTCCCAAAAGGTTAGCCGGTAGGTTAGATACCATGAGACATCAAGGTTGTTGCCATAATCCCTGGAACCAATTAACATTTGATAAGGCTTTAGCCTGGGATTGCTGGTCTCGGCAACCACCAGGAAATCTCTTTTAGCACCAAAAAGCCCCCTGAATAAACCCGGGGCCAGCTTCTTTCTCTCCTTTTTAACATTAGGAGCTTTGGTTTGTGTAATAAAATTGTCTGTGTCGTTGAAAACATTCTCAGCCCTTCCCTGGCCACCGCCAATGAGAATCGACCAGCTCTCAATCACCTCTTCTTTTCTTACAATTGCCATTTCCACCCTCCTAAATTTTTTTGTTTGAAATTATATCAAAAGGTATGTAGAAATGAAAATATACCTTTCAAAGTGAAAAGGTTTTCCATCCCGCTTGGTTCTTCTTTGCCTTTAAGAAAGAGAAACATTTGCTCACAGGTCAACCTTGCAAGTCTAAGTAGGTTTCAGAAGGGAAAAAAGGTCTGTTGTGTTGTGCTTTGTTTTTTCTTACTCCATTATCCATTTGTCCACAATCTCTCGACCCCGAAAACGACGAGCACTAATATCTTTACACACCGCATTCAAATCTTTCTGGAGAGGTGAACATACGGTGACTCTTTGAGAGCCTTCTGGCAGCTCAATCCCAAAATCATACTTCTCCTGAAGCGGCTTTATGTTGCGCCCTCCGGTTCCAAAGATGCGCCCACCCATATAGGGAGAAATTTTAGCAGATGCTTTGAAAGCTTGCTTCCTACTTAATTGAAGCTTCGGGGGAGATGATTCTAAGTCAATCTTCAAAATGCAAACATCTATTATCTCGTTTTCGATTTTCTTTAGCTCTTTGGTGATTACTTCTAGAGATGATTCTTTTTTAATTTTCCAGCTTAGTTCCCAACGAGGCATAAAGGTGATAACTTGAAATTTCCCCCGCGATGTTATAACCTCAATTTGGATATTAACACCTTCTTGATCCTTAGTGGTTTCTATTACCTTACCACTGATTCGAATTTCGGGTTTGAGGCTTGTATACACCTCCTTCCAGGAAGTTGTAGTGGATATTTGAGCATTAAGACAGTATCGCCAAGAATGCCTCTTCACAAAATCTATAGCCTCTGGACGAGCCGACCACGACTTGAAATCGTCATCTCCCAAGCAATATGGGAAGAATACTTCGCTCTTATTTTCGTCATATTCCCATTCGGTAAGAAAATGAATATTGTCAACCTCTCGTTTTGTCAGCCAGCTCGCCTGAATGTGATCCTTCGCAGTCCTTGGTAATGAAAAACGTATCATTGCTTCATCACCAATTCGGAGATTTGATATATTACTGCCGGGTACATACTCTTTGTAAATTTCAAATGGATGGACTACTCCGTTTTCTCTTATTGCAACCGCCACTGCATTTTCTTCTTCTTCACTAATATCCACAATATAGCCAGGGAAATCCTCCTTACTCTTTCTAAAAATTTCACTCTTAAAGTTTTTCAAATCCTCAATTACTTTATCAATATTGCTCAACCGAGGCAAGCCCTCTTCATCAAAATCTTTAATCTGAATGGTCAAGGTTTGGCCTTCAATGTATTCTAAGCCAGGGCCTGAAGGAGAAAGGCTCATCTCGCTTAGTTCGATAGGAATTTCGAATCCCTCCTCGGTCTGGGCCAGTATCCAACCCCCTCTCCCTAAAGGATCTCGAACCACCTGATGAATCTTTACTCCAAGAAAGTCCCCTTTTTTCTTGCTCAAAGAAAGAATCTCTGATTCAGCAAAAGGGCTTAAAACAGCCACTGGCTGACCATCCTTTTTTATCCATCTGACAACTCTTGCCTGCTCAGCTCTCTTCCCTCCAATACAGACTCCCTCGGTAGGCATTGTTAACTCTTCTCCGGTTAGGAAACTCTTATCAAAAAGTCTCTCTCTTTCCTCTTTCTTACGCAGATACACCCGCGAGTAATCTTCGAAGGGATCCAGAGTCTTCTGGTAAGCTACCTTAATTGACGGTGGCAATTTTTCTTGAGCGACAATATAGGTTTTCCCATTTTCTTCTTTCACCCGAACCCAACTGCCAACAGGAAATCTTTGATCCACAAAAAAACTCACTTTGCTTTTTGTCAATTCATGACCCGGCAACAGAACTATAAAAGAGGCAGTTGGTACCCTATTGGGGTAACCTTCAACAACTGCTTCTTCTTCAACGGCAGCGGCGACAATAGTTTTCTTTTGCTCTTGCCAATTACCGACGCAATACTGAGAAACTGCGCCGACTTTGATTTTTGCTTCCACCGGATAGGTGATTGGCTTTCCGGGTTTCAAATTAACTATTTTCCTTGACCAGGCGGTCTCCATGGCTATACGAACTTTTTCAAGAAAATTCAGATTAATCTCTCGCGCTTCTTCTACTGCTTCTCTCCGATAATGATTATTTAGCAAATCCTTCACGCTTCGAAGAACCTTTTCAAGAACTTCGTAGTTCACAAAATAATAATCTGCCCATTCTTTGGCCAAACCTTTTTCTTCAGCTGTCCAAAAGCAGCAAGCTAGCTTTATAACAAAATCCAGATCATCTTGGCAGCCTGCTCGCAATCCTTGGTGTAACGACCAAATTTTCATTTTAGTTCTTACAGTCCAAGTAGGGTCCCAAAGTAAGAGGCCCAAACCACGAGTATAAAGATTGGCTCCTGTTCTTGCTTCGCCTTCACGATTAGCCATTAAGAAGAGAGTCGTTATTGCCTCAGGTAGGCAATTGAGTTCGTCGGCCAAACAAAGTAAGTCAATATCGCTTGAAGGTCTGGGAATATGAAATATCTCCAGAGCTTTTTCATTAACCAGGCCTTCTTGATTGACTAATCCCCTTTCTATGATTGCTGTTTTAGCTCGCTTTATTTCCTTTTCCCACCTTTCCTGGATTTCTTTCTCTCGCTCGTCCTTAAGATTAAGTTCATTGGGTTTTTTTACCCAAGGGAGCTCTTCGGTCATAATTATCCCACTTGCCTTTAAAGCCAAAAATACATCATCGAGACAAGATCTCGTAATTTCTGGAGGTGTGTGTTCTTCAGAGTCTTTGAATTGTTCTTCAGTGTAGAGATTGTAAATATAACCGTCCTTGACTCTGCCTGCTCTCCCCCATCTCTGTTTACGACCATCCTGGCTATGAGGTTTTAGCGGCAAAGTGGAAATTTGGGTTTCCGGATCCCATTGAGATTCTTTGATATAGCCGGAATCGATTATATAGATAACGTCATCAAGAGTATGAGAAGTTTCGGCAATGTTAGTAGCCACAATTACTCTTCGCGGTTTACTTTTATCTCTAAGGAGCTCTTTCACTCTTTCACTTCCCAACCGACGATATACTGTAATAACATCCACATTTCTGGAACATTGTCTTCTTACTTTTCTCGCAGTTTCTTCAATGGGCGCTTCGCCAGGAAGGAAAATCAGAATACTTCCTTCCTTGGTCTCTTGAAGGATTTTTAGGGCAAAACTAGCAGCTACTTCTGCCAACTCAAATTCTTTAGGAGGCTCTCCTTTGGTCCGCCAAAATGCTACCCTCTTTGTTGAATCTTTGGAATCTTTGCAAAGCCAACAGTTGCAATATTCAACTCCGCTTTCATCTTTAATTGGGTTTTCTTCCCCCCAGTAGTGAATGAATTTCCTTTCCCTTTTGGCCGCAGGAATTTTAAAAAGCCCAACTGAAATTCCCTCTCTTTTAAAAGTTTTTACGAATTCCTCCGTATTTATGGTAGCAGAAGCGATAATTCCCTTTAAACTCAGATGTTTTGGCAATTCATTTTTCAAAAACATTAAAAGGCTATCAATATTTAAGGTCCTCTGATGCGCCTCATCAACCATAATCACGCTATATTGGCCAATTTTCCCCTCTCTTATCCAGTTGCGTAAAGAGCCGTCAGTGGCAAATCCCAAAAGGTTCCAGTCATCTAATTTTTCTCCTTCTCTTCCAGTTTCGCTTCCATGGCGATAACCAATTATTTGACCCTTGCCAACTTCTCCATAACCTGATTTTTCCGCAATGGTTGCGGAAATAAATTCAGTAGCA
>Ga0315282_10017986_pt1 | contig 10153 bp, 7 predicted proteins | sample YL17G07_20_MG_FD_203693 | JGI IMG/M metagenome (GOLD analysis project Ga0315282, IMG submission 203693) | Sediment microbial communities from Yellowstone Lake, YNP, Wyoming, USA - YL17G07_20 | ecosystem: Environmental > Aquatic > Freshwater > Lake > Sediment | place: USA: Wyoming | collected... | reverse complement strand
TTCAACTCCCGGCTCTCAAGATTCCAGAAGCTCTTCTTCCACACCCCGCTCGTCTATTTCTTCGTCTTCGGAAGCTACTTCTTCCACGATTTCCTCTGGTACCCGACCAGGGGCAGAGCGCGCGTCAGGGAATGGCTTAAGACCGATTGGGGGAAGAAGTGGATGAGCTATCCTGCTGAATAATCACCGAATTTGGTCAGCCCGAAATTTTTGAGCGCGGATAATTCTGTGTTATGCTATAAGCTGCGGAAAAGTTTAGGGGAAAGCGGTATCGCGACTAAAGTCGCTCGCGCATTTTGAGCCTTAAATTTTTCTTTGCGTGCTTTGCGGCTTTGCGGTAAGAATCGCGATGACGAACGGAGGGTGGAAGATGATCAAGAAGGACCCGACAAGCAATTTGCTGTTCAAGGTTAGGGGCGGGGAAGAGGACCGCAACCTGGAGCGGGAGACTCCCGAGCTATACCGCGAGGTGTTCCCTTACTCCGAGGTCCCCAGGACGGTTTTTGACAACCGCATCATCCCGGCCCAGCCTCCCAGGGATTTCTGGATTACGGACACCACCTTCCGCGACGGCCAGCAGGCGCGAAAGCCTTACACCGTGGAACAGATGGTGAAGCTGTTCGAGATGCTCGGACGGCTGGGCGGAAAAAACGGTGTCATCCGCCAGAGCGAGTTCTTCCTCTATTCCCGGCGCGACCGCGAGGCGGTGGAAAAATGCCGTTCGCTCGGTCTCAAATACCCGGAGATAACCGGCTGGATTCGGGCCAATCCCCAGGACTTCAAGCTGGTGAAGGAGATGGGTTTGAAGGAAACCGGGATTCTGACCTCGGTCTCGGACTATCACATATATCTGAAGCTGGGCAAGAACCGGAAGAAGGCGATGGACGATTACCTGGCGGTGGTGAAGGAGGCGTTGAGCGAGGGGGTGATTCCGCGCTGTCATTTTGAGGATGCGACTCGCGCGGATGTTTACGGGTTCTGCGTTCCGTTTGCGCTGGAGCTGATGAAGCTCTCGCAGGACGCGAAGAAGATGGTCAAGATTCGCATCTGCGACACCATGGGCTTTGGCCTGCCTTATCCGGGCACGGCTCTTCCGCGCGCGGTGGACAAGTGGGTGCGCGCCATGATCGATGACGGGGGCGTTCCCGGCGAATGGCTGGAATGGCACGGCCACAACGATTTCCACAAGGTCCTGGTCAACGCCACCACGGCTTGGCTTTACGGCTGCGCCTCTGCCAACGGCACGCTGCTTGGCTGGGGAGAGCGCACCGGCAATCCTCCCATCGAAGGCCTGGTCATGGAATACATCTCGCTGCGGGGGGAGGCCAATGCCGCGGACACGCGCGTGATTACGGAGATTGCGGAATATTTCCGGCAGGAGGTGGGGGATTACATCTCTCCCAACTATCCGTTTGTGGGCGAGCAGTTCAATGTGACGCAGGCCGGGATTCACGCGGACGGCATGATCAAGAACGAGGAAATTTACAATATCTTTGACACCGGCAAGCTCCTGAACCGGCCGGTGGATGTCCTGGTCAACGACAAGTCAGGCAGCGCGGGCATCGCCTACTGGCTGAACAAGCATCTCAAGCTGAAAGGGCCTCGCGCGGTGGACAAGCGGCATCCGGGAGTGGCCAAGCTCGCCAAGTGGGTTCAGCGGGAATACGAGGACGGCGGAAGAATCACGGCCATCAGCCACAAGGAGATGTACAACATGGCCGCGAAGTTTTTGCCCGAGCTGTTCGTGTCCAAATTCGACCGCTTGAAGGAGCACGCTCACACCATGGCCGCGCACCTGATTGAGAGCCTGGTGGAGAAGCCGGAGCTTGGGACCATGGACTCCAAGGTTATGGTGCCGGTGCTGCAGGAGTTCCTGGATGAAAACCCCTTCATCCAGTTCGTGTATGTGGTGGATGTGAACACGGGCAAGAAGACCACGCCCAACATCGCGCACATTGAAGACCGGGCGCTCTATGAAAAAGCCGGGATGGATTTTGACTACTCGGACCGGCCCTGGTTCAAGAACCCGGTCAAGACCGGCAAGGTGTTCGTGTCGGACTTTTACACCTCGCGCATCACCAACCGGCTGTGCATCACGGTCTCGGGACCGGTGCGGAACAAAAAGGAGGAGCTGGTGGGCGTCCTGGGAGCAGACCTGATGTTCGAGCACCTGGTCAAATATGACGAGATGGTGGAGAAGGAAAAGCTGGGCGAGGAAGAGGAGACGGTGAAGGGTGAAAAAGAAAGCTGAATGCCATCTGCCGAAGAAGGCGGACCGGATTGAATACCGGAACGGGATGCTCATAGTGCCGGACCATCCGGTGGTGTGTTTCATCCGGGGGGACGGCACCGGGCCGGAGCTCTGGAAGGCCTGCCGTCCGGTTTTTGAGACCGCGCTGGGGCGTGCTTATGGGGGTGCGAAGAAGGTTGCCTGGCTGGAGCTCCTGGCGGGCGAAAACGCTTTTCAAAAGGTCGGCGCGCGGCTCCCGGATAAGACCCTGGATGCAATCCGCGCATTTCATCTGGCAATCAAAGGCCCGCTGACCACGCCGGTCGGGAGCGGAGTGCGGAGCATCAATGTCAGTCTGCGGCAGGCGCTTGAGCTTTACGCCTGCGTGCGGCCGGTGAAATATATCCGGGGGGTGCCCAGCCCGGTGAGAGAGCCGGAAAAGGTCGATATGGTGATATTCCGCGAAAATATGGAGGATGTCTACGCCGGAATCGAGTGGCGGTCCGGGTCCAAAGAGGCTGACCGGCTGGCGAGCTATCTGAAGAAATCCCTCGGCGTGTCGGTTCCTGCCCGCGCCAGCCTGGGCATCAAGCCGATCAGCGAGCAGAACACCAAGCGGCTGGTGCGCAAGGCCCTCAATTACGCAATCGACCATAAGCGCAGGAGCGTGACCCTCGTGCACAAGGGCAACATCATGAAGTTCACCGAGGGCGCCTTCCGCCAGTGGGGATATGAGCTTGCCCTGCACGAATTCGGGAAATATGTGGTCACCGAGAAGGAGCTTGGGGAGAGGTATGACGGGGTTATGCCGGAGGGTAAAATTCTGGTGAAGGACCGGATCGCGGATTCCATGTTCCAGCAGGTCCTGCTCCGGCCCGACGAGTATGATGTGATTGCCGCGCCCAACCTCAACGGCGACTATCTCTCGGACGCGCTTGCGGCCCAGGTGGGCGGCCTGGGCATGGCCCCGGGAGCCAACATCGGGGACCAGGCCGCGGTGTTCGAGGCCACCCACGGCACTGCGCCGAAATACGCGGGCAAGGATATGGTCAATCCCTGCAGCCTGATGCTCTCGGGCGCCATGATGTTTGAATTCATGGGCTGGACCGAGGCCGCGGCTCTCATCCGCCGCGGCATTGAAAAAACCATCGCCCAAAAAATCGTGACCTACGACCTCGCCCGCCAGATGAAAGGCGCGAAAAAGGTGCGCTGCTCGGAATTCGGAAAAGCCGTCTGCAATAGAATCCGCCAGTCGAAAATTTGAACATGGGCGAGCGCAACTCGCCCGTGCTCTCCGGCGCAGAGATGAACGAGCCAGATAAAAATTCCGGAACCAATGGCTTCCGGTTCGCGGCGCAATTCTGCTTCCCGCGCTTGAGCGGAACCAGGGGCGAGACCGAGGCGCAGGCGAAGGCGCTTGGGGAATTTATTTCGGACTTGGAGCAATGAACCCGCCTCTCATCATCTCCGCTTCCCGGCGGACGGACCTTCCGGCGTTTTATTCGGAGTGGTTTATGGGCCGGGTGGGCGCGGGATTTTTGAAAACGCGCAATCCGTTTTCGGAGAAGGAGATTCGGGTTTCGCTCAAGCCCGAGGATGTGGCTGCAGTGGTTTTCTGGACCAAGAATTTTTCGCCGATGATGAGGCATTTGCCCGAGCTTGAGGATTGCGGGATATTTTTTCTGGTGCATTACACCATCACCGGGCTGGGCAAAGATTTTGAGCCGAATGCGCCGGCAACCGAGGAGGCGGTGAAGAATTTCCGGCAATTGAGCGAGCGGCTCGGCCCGGAGCGGGTTCTCTGGCGCTTTGACCCGATTGTGCTCACGGCCCGGCTTAGGGAGGAGGAAACGCTTGCGCGGTTTTCGCGGCAGTGCTCCATGCTTGCCGGCTCCACCCAAAGGGTCTATTTCAGTTTCGTCGAGCTTTACGCGCGCGTGGCCAGGAGGATAAAGCATTACGAGCACCAAACCCGAGACCGGGTGCTGGAGCCGGGACCGGCGCTCAAGCAAAGAATCAGCGCGAGGCTCGCGGAGCTGGCGCATTCCAGGGGCATGAGCCTTTACGCCTGCTGCGAGCCGGAGCTTTTGGGGTTCGGAGTCGAGCCGGCGCATTGCATAGACGCTGATTTCATCTCCCGGCTGACCGGCAAAAATTTTGAGCGCAAGCCCAGCCCCACTCGCAAGTCCTGCGGGTGCGATTATGCCATTGACATCGGCGCCTATGACAGCTGTAAGCATCTCTGCTGGTATTGCTACGCCAACAGTCATCCGGCGCTCGCGAGGAAAAATTACAGCGCGCATCGCTGGCAGGCGGAATTTCTGGTAAAATAAAAAACTGATGCCGGGGCCGGAGGAAATATTGAAGGGCGAGCTTGAAAACGCGGTGGTCTTTGGGCTCGGGCAAAAGGCTGACCCGGCGCTCATCGACCAGGTCAACAACTGGCGCGCGGTCTCGGAATTCATGGTCAACAGCAAGCTGGCCGGCGTGTTTTTCCGGAAACTGCAATCCGCGCGTCTGCTCCAGGTGGTTCCGGATACGGAGCTGGAGAGGCTTAGGCAGTTTTATTATTTCACCGCGCTCAAGAACAAGGTGCTCTTGAGCGAGCTGGGCAGAATCCGGGAGGTGTTTGCCGGCAGGAATGTGCCGCTGGTTCTGCTCAAGGGCGCAAGCCTGCTTTTGACCGGCGCCTACCAGATGGGCGAGCGGTACCAGGCGGACCTGGATTTTCTGGTTCAGGGCATGGAGCGCGAGGAATTGCGGTCGCTGCTCAAGAGCGTGGGCTATGTTCCGGTGGAGCACTCGGACCGGCGCTGGTGGAGCGAGGAGCATTTTATCAAGAGCGGGAGCAAAGGCGCAGATGAGATTTTTTCGGTGTTCCTGGAATTCCACTGGACCTTCCGTCCTCTCAACCGGGGCCGGGGAGATGAATTGGCCCAGGCCATTCTGGGGCAGACGGTGTCCGCGAATTACCGCGGGCAAAGCTATCAGGTTCCGTCCCAAAGCCTGCAATTTTACCAGGCGGCCATTCACGGGTCGGCCTATCATCCGTTTGACTCCGCGTATTTCTGGGTGTCGCTCGCGGACTTGAGCGCGCTCGCCGGCAAGGCGGTTGACCATCAACTGCTCACGAACCTTGCGGAGAAACAGGGCATGCTTGAACACCTGGGAGTGATGTGCTGGATATTATCAGCCAAGCTCGGGTTTGCTCCGGGTCTTTGGGAATCAGCGGCGAATAAAAATCCGGGCCTTAAACCGGTTCTGGAAAAAACCGGCCAGGCGGCCTGGCGCGGTCTTTTAAGTCCCACGCCCATATCCTTCGCCAATCTCATCTATTTGTTCAGCCGGACCAGCCTGGCAAGCCGGGCGCGCGCCTTGCTGGAGCTTGCCGGCCTGGCCAGGGGGGAGAGGGTGGAGGTGCAAGGCAAAAGCCTGAAAGCACCGCGCACCGGTTTTTTCTCCCAGCTCGCGGCGCGGCTGCGAAAGCTGGACCGCGAGTTCATCCGGCTGGTCTGGCAGATGGCCAGGTTCTACAGAAACATAAGGTTCCGTATCCCGGATGACAATTGATTTTGGCCTCCGGCCAATTTGTGCTAAAATGCAAGCATCGGGGGCAAGGGATGTGGGTGCGCAAAAGAGTTCGCGGAAGTCGAAAATAAGAATCCCCCTTTTGAAGCCTTGGCTGGTCAGGCCCGAAGACTTGGTTTGCGATTTGCGCAAGGTCTGGGAGAGCCGAAGGTTAAGTCTCGGCCCATACACGGCCAAGCTGGAAGAGCGGGCCAAGGAGCTGCTGGGAGTGAAAGAGGCGATTGCCGTCTCGTCCTGCACCAGCGGCCTGATTTTGAGCTTGAAGGCCCTGGGGGTGAGGAAGAAGGTGGTGGTGCCGGATTACAGTTTTCCGGCCACAGCTCATGCTGTGCTCTGGGCAGGAGCGGAAGTCCTTTTTTGCGATGTGGAGCTGGATGATTTCACGCTTAGCCCGGAAGCCTTGGCGCGGGTTAATGATGCGGAGGTGGAGGCGGTTGTGGCGGTGAATATTTTCGGCCTGCCGCCACGGGTGGATGCGATTGAGGGCCTATGCCGGCGCCGGGGATGGAAGCTGGTTTTTGACTCGGCCCAGGGCATGGGCGGGGAGTACAAGGGGAGGAGAATAGGAGGCAACGGCATTGCCGAGGTTTTCTCCATGAGCCCGAGCAAGCTGGTCACCGCCGCGGAAGGCGGAATGGTCACCACCAACGGCCAGGGTCTGGCCGAGGAGTTGCGCCAGCTTCGCAACTACGGCAAGGGGCCGGAAGAGGAAATGGTCTTTGTGGGATTGAGCGCGCGCTTGAGCGAGCTGTGCGCGGTGCTCGCCTTCCGCAACCTGGGACATCTGAAGGAGCTGCTCCAGAAGAGGGACAAGCTGCAAAGGAGATACCGCAAGGAGCTGAAAGACATCAGGGGGATAGCTTTCCAGGAGTGGGGACCGGAACGCAAAAGCGGCCTGAATTATTTTGTGGTGCGCATCACGGAAGATGCGGCCAAGACCAGAGACGAGGTGGTGCGGGAGATGGCCGAGGCGGGCATCGAGTGCAAGCGCTATTTTTATCCCGCGCTGCATCGCGTGGCCGCGTATGGGGGAAGATTTGGAGGGAGTTGTCCGAATGCGGAAAGACTGGGCCGGGAGGCCATGGCGATTCCGTTTTATTCGGCAATGACCGAGAGGGAAGAGGACGAGGTGATTGAAGAGCTGCACAAGGTGATGGCAGGGAGATGAAGAATTATTACTATCGGGTTCAGGAGTTGACCAGCGCCGGCATCCACCTGGCGCTGTTCCTGGTCGTCTTTTTCCTGGCCTTCGTCTTCCGGTTTGAATTCGCCATCCCGGCTTATTACTGGAGGATATTCCTCGAAACCCTGCCGATAGTGTTGCTCATCAAGTTTAGCGTTTTCTATTTTTTCGCGGCCTATAAAAGCAGCTGGCGCTATCCCGGGATTTACGACCTGGTCAACATCATCAAGGCCTCGTTCATAAGCACCCTGGTGCTGGGCCTGTTGTTTTACCTGTTCTTTTTGAACGACCCCACCCCCTTCCCGCGCTCAATCATCATCCTGGACCTGCTCTTGACCACAATGATTGTCGGAGGCGCCAGGCTTTTCATGCGGATTGTGCGGGAGGAATTTAGCGGGATTTTCACCCGGACCGGTCCGGGGCGGAGAGTGGTGATTGTGGGCGCGGGCAATGCCGGCGAGAGCCTGATCCGCGAGATCAAGAAATACCCGGAGCTGAATTACCAGGCGGTGGCGTTTGTGGATGACAATCCCGGGAAGGTCAACAGCTTTATTCACGGAATCAGGATTTACGGGCCGGTGTCCAGCCTGGCGGACATTGCCGCGGAGGTGGGCGGGGAGGAGGTTCTAATCGCCACGCCGTCAGCCACCGGCGAACAGATGCGGAGGATCGTGAAATATTGCGAGGAGGCGGGCAAGCCTTTCCGCACCATCCCCAGCCTGGACCGGCTGATTGATGGCCGGATCACGGTGAGCAAGCTCCGGGAGGTGCAAATCGAGGACCTGCTCCGGCGCGAGCCGGTGCGGCTGGACATGCGCTCGATTGAGCGGTTTTTGAGCGGCCGGTCGGTTCTGGTCACGGGCGCGGGCGGGAGCATCGGCTCGGAGATTTGCCGGCAGGTGATGCGGTTCGGCCCGCGGATATTGGTCATGCTGGACCAGGCGGAGAGCGCGCTCTTTGAAATCGAGCGGGAACTGATTAAATATGTGGAGGTTCCAGGCCGGCTTTCGGCCAAGGTCGGGGATGTTTACGACCAGGGCTGCCTGGACCTGCTTTTTTCGCGGCATCATCCGGAGGTGATTTTTCATTGCGCGGCCTACAAGCATGTTCCGCTGATGGAATTCAATGTGCGGGAGGCGCTCCGGAATAATGTGCTGGGCACCAGATGCCTGGCGCAAACCGCAATCGAGTTCGGAGCTGAAACCCTGGTCTTTATCTCCACGGACAAGGCGGTAAACCCGAGCAGCGTGATGGGCGCGAGCAAGCGGCTGGCGGAAAAATACCTGCAGCATCTTTCCGGACAGGCGCCGACCAAGTTCGTGGTGGTCCGGTTCGGCAATGTGCTGGGCAGCCAGGGCAGCGCGGTGGAGATTTTCAAGAAGCAGATTGCCGAGGGCGGGCCGGTCACCATCACCCACCCGGAGATGAGGCGCTATTTCATGACCATCCCGGAGGCGTCGCAACTGGTGTTGCAGGCCGCCTCCATCGGCAAAGGCGGAGAAGTGTATTTCCTGGATATGGGCGAGCCGATCCTGATCCTGGATTTGGCGCGGGACCTGATTCGCCTTTCCGGTCTCAAGCCGGAGGAAGACATCCCGATTGTTATTACGGGCACCCGTCCGGGCGAGAAGCTGTTTGAGGAGTTGAGGTTTGTGGACGAGAACATGCTGCGGACGGAACACGAGCAAATCTATCAGGTGAGGATGAACGGCAGGCCGAGCGAGAAGCTGGAGCCGGCTCTGAACGAGCTGGAGAGCCATTTGCTGAACCTGGCGGACGAGGACCAGTTGCGGAGCTGGCTGGGAACCATGGTTGCGGAGTACAAGGGCTGGGGAAATCCCCGAACCGAGGGGGGAATAAAAAAGGAGCAGGTTCATGGCAGACCTTGAACAGCTGAAGCAGGAACAGATCAGTTCGCTGTTGAATGTGGACCGCAATCTGCTGGCGGAGAAGCAGGAGGTCAATCTCTCGGACTACCTGCGGATTTTTTCGCGCAGACGCTGGTCCATCCTCGCCATCTGGCTAAGCGTGGTTGCGATAGCCTTTATATATAATTTCATAGCCACGGAGATTTACGCGGCGCGGAGCGCGATTATCATCCGGGTGGGCACTCCCACCACGGTGCTGCGGACCAAGGAGACCGCTCCGCAAAGCTATCTGGCCACCCGGGTGGACTTCGAGACCAAGGTCAAGCTCATTAACAGCCGGCCAATTTTGAGCAAGGCCGCGGAAAAGCTGGTGGCGCAGGGCTATTTCCGGCCGTCCAATTTTGAGAAGATGAACGAGGATGAAAAGCAGAAGCTCTATAAGCGGATCGGCGGCGGCCTGGTGGGCAAGGTCAGTTACCTGGAAGTGGAACTCACCAACCTGGTTTTCATCAATACTACCGACACCGAGCCCAAACGCGCAGCGGCGATCTCCAACGCGGTGGCCGAGGCCATGGTCAACTACAACGCCCTGGAGCAGGAGATGTGGGCGCTTAACTCCTTGAAGTTTTTGAACCAGCAGCTGGAGGAAGCGCGGCAGCGGCTGGCGATAACCGAGACCAAGCTTTACGAATACAAGCAGAAGAACCAGATTTTTGAGACCAGCTTTGACAAGGCCCAGCTGGCCTCGGAGCGGGGCGTGCTCATCACCCAGTTGCAGCAGATCGAAATCGAGGTCAAGATGTATGACGCCAGAATCAAGGCTTTCCGGGATTTGCTCTCGCGCAAGGATTTCAACAAGTATATTTCTCCCACCTTCAGCACCTTAACCCAGGCAGCAGGGGCTGGCTCAAGCGGGGCCGAGGAAAACAAGCTTGTGGGGGGTGGGGGTGTGGGTCAGGACCCGGTGCTGATGTCGCTTAGCCAGGCGCTGGTGAAGGAAGAGATTGAATATGATGTTCTGGTCAAGAAATACAAGGAAGAGCATCCGGATGTGGTGGCATCGAAGAACCGGATAGATGTTCTGCGGGCCAAGTTCGAGCAGGAGCTGATGAAGAGAATCACCGGCCTGGAACTGGAAAAAAGCATCCTGGTGTCCAAGCGCGACGCCATCGCCCAGGACCTGGAAAATGAAAAACAAAAGGCCGTCGAAATAACCGGCAAGGACGCGGAAATGGTGGTTCTGGAGCGGGAGGCCAACTCATCGCGGGACCTTTTCAACAGCCT
>Ga0315282_10017985_pt1 | contig 10153 bp, 10 predicted proteins | sample YL17G07_20_MG_FD_203693 | JGI IMG/M metagenome (GOLD analysis project Ga0315282, IMG submission 203693) | Sediment microbial communities from Yellowstone Lake, YNP, Wyoming, USA - YL17G07_20 | ecosystem: Environmental > Aquatic > Freshwater > Lake > Sediment | place: USA: Wyoming | collected... | reverse complement strand
GTTCGGGAGATTGTGCAGAAATACCCTACTTTGCGGAAACCGGAGGGGAGCGGGAGCTTCGGGAGGATCTGTTCTCGGTTTCCGCTTCCCGCAAGCTTCGACCCGCAAAGGGGGAAGCGGGATGTCAAGATTGACGCCAAAGGTCTGAAAACGATCCTCTACGGCCGGACGGCCATAGACCTGTCCCAGGTGGCTCAGGTAGTGGACGAGAGTCAAACCCACGCGATCGGGGACCTGATCCATTATTGTGCCGCTCGCTATTTAACGGGAGAGGTTCCGCTGGGCGAGGGATTGAGGAAGGCCATGGCGGATGTCGAAGAGAAAGGGTTGGATATACTGGCTCCCTTCAAAAAGGGAGATTACGCCCGCCCCCGCCTTTTTGAGGTGGCCGCAGCCATAAACCGGATGAGAACGCTGAAAATAAAGAAAGTTTCTGGTTTCTAATACAAACGCAGGAAGCATTTTGACATTAGGCTCCCTCTCCCGCGAGGGGAGAGGGAAACAAATTTAGGTAGAAGCGATTGATGCGTTCGTATTTGTTTCTGGTTGAATTACAAACTACAAACTTTCAGAAACCGGAAACTATTTTGTTGCCGCGGACAGCGGGGCTGTGTTACAAGAAAAGGGTTAATCCTCAGAAAGATTGGAGAACCCCATGAATCTCAGAGCCCGCATCTATGTGGAAAATCAAAAAAAGAATGTCCAGGCAAAATTGGACGCCTACCTGGCCTCGCTCAAGGAGAAAGGGTTGGATGCCGAGGCCATCTCCCGAGATGCCACCGCCCGAAAGCTCAAGGCCATGGTCCGCAAAGCGATTTTCCGGCTGGCCAGTATTGCCGCCCAGGAAAAGCTAAACCAGGAGAGGGTCCAAGCGAAAGCGGACAAATTAGCTGCGGAGAAGGCCGCCCGGGAAAAGCCCAAAGAAGAAGAGAAAGCCGCTGAAGAGAAGGGCAAGAAGGAAAAGAAAGAAAAGAAAGAGAAAAAGGAAAAACCCGCCAAGGCTGAGAAACCGGGAAAGGGTGAGCCCAAAAAAGCCAAGGAAGAGAAAAAGGCGGAAAAACAAGAGGATCAATAAAAGTTTCTCGGGAAAACTTTTTTTCGGTACCGCTTGGTCCTAAGAAAAATTGGCTGAACTTCAATTTTCCTTTTCCGGCCCCTTCTCGCGGAAAAAGCTCAGGAGAAGAAGGATGGCTGCGGCGCAAAAGGTGGTGAACAGCCAGCCGTAGCCATACATTCCTGTCCGGTCCACGATGTAACCAAAGAGGGGTGGACAGAGCATACTGCCGAGAAATCCGAAGAAAAAACCGGTCGCCGTGGCTAGGCCAATGGACTCCTCTCCTGCGGCTTCTCCCAGGATGATCAGCAAGAGGGCATTCCAGCCGATGCCGCTCATCCCGAAGACCAGGATGACGAGCAGGAGGAATTTGGAGAGGGCCGGGAAAAAAGAGGTCAGGGTCAAAGCGGCTAAGGAAACCACCTCCATCCAGGTAATCAAGAGCAGAATTCCCTTTCTCCTCCCCCCAAGAAAATAATCACTAACCAGGCTCCAGAAGATGCGCGCGATCGCCCCGATAAGGTAGGCCAGGGCAAAAAAATAGCCGGCCTGGACAACCGAGAAGCCCGCTTCCCGCGTGAGGAAAAGGGTCAGGTAGGCGGAGAAGCAGAACTGGCCGGCAAAGAAGAAGAAGTCAACACCCGCGAGGATGAGGATGTTCCGGTTTAGAACGACCCGCCATACCTTCTTCCAATCGAAGGAGGAGAGTTGGGACTGGATTTTGACCGGAGGTTCCTTCATCAGTCGGTAGATGAGAACTGCGCAGGCGGCCTCAGCGACCCCAACCATAAGGAGGCCTCTGCGCCAGGTAAAACTCAGGGCCAGAAAAGGAAGAAGGACTCCGGCGATGATTCCTCCAAAGTTCACACCGGTCTGTTTCAAGCCCATGGCGGTCGCCCGGCCGAGAGGGGGGAACCAATCCATGACACTCTTGCTGGCTGGCGGACTGATGGCGCCACTGGCCAAGCCATAGACCATGAGGACCATCAATGCGGAGACATAGGAGGAGCTGAAGGAGAATAGACTAAGAAAGATGGCCATCACGCCGATGGCCAGCGGTAAAATGAAACGTACGCTGACCCGGTCGGTGACCAACCCGGCAGGAACCTGGCTGAGGCAGGCGCCGATGGAAACGGCAGAGACGAAGAGACCGACCTGGGCCGAGGAAAGTCTCAGGTCTTCCATAAAGAAGGGGGCGAGAATTCCCAGGCTGGAGAAATTCAGGAAACTGATGACATGAACCAGCCAAAGGATCCCGACGATTACCCAGCGGTAATGGGTCGAAGGGGCGTCTTGCATGAACCGTTACCACGATTTTTCAGGGTCGTCCTATATCCATATCCCAATCTTGCTCATAAAGGAAATATTTTCTTTGCAAAGGTTGATGATCTGCGGTTTATAGTTTAAAACTCCTAAAACCGGAAACCATAAACTGGAAACCAGAAACTATTTTCTTACAGTGATAGCCGGGCGGAGAAAGAACGGGGCTGGAAGCCGGAATATTCTCTGGAAAGGATGATCGCAGATTTTTACACCGAGATAAGAACCCGCCCAGAAAGATACCGATGAAGACGGTATTCTCCCCCACTGCACGGAAACAGACCGGTTCAACGCACGGGATGGGTCTTTGTCCCGGGAAACAAAGGGGGTAGGGGCGATTCATGAATCGCCCCTACAGGATTTCCCTTCATTTTTTCTTCGGCGAGAGAATTGCTTTTAGGGCCGCTGCCGGGACGGCCTTAACGACTTTTTTGGCCGGGATCTTGAGGGGCTGCCCGGTCTGGGGGTTGCGGCCGATCCGGGCTTTGCGGTGCTGGACTTTCACAGTGACGAAGCCGGGAAAAGCTAGCTTATCCCCCTTCTTGATGGTCTTTGCCGCCAATTCAGCGAGCTCCGCGAGGATCGCGGAAGCCTGCTTCTTGGTGATTCCGACCTTCTCGGCCAAGTAGCTTACGATTTGCATCTTGGTCATAGGCATGGATCATTCCTCCTTTCTGATTTTGATGAACAGCATCTTTAAAACTGCTCGCCTCCGAAATTCCCTTCTCTGTACCGAGGAAGCGATTCTGTTTTACCGCCCTTCAGGACAGCAGCCGATCATTGGCGAGAATCTCTTTCTACCCCTCAAGTGCGGGGCCTGGAAACTTACTGAAGCGGTACAAAATCCACCCGCCGGTTCTTAGCCCAGGCAGCCTCGTCATGACCCGGGTCCAGCGGTCGTTCCTCCCCGTAACTGATCGTTTGCATCCGATTCTCGGATATCCCCAGACCTCTTAGAAAGCCACTGGCGGCCTCCGCCCTCTTCTGGCCCAGGGCTAAATTATATTCCACAGTGCCGCGCTCGTCGCAGTTGCCCTCGATGCGGATTTTGGCCTGGGGATTCGCTTTAAGCCACTCCGCGTCTTTGACCATGATCTCTTTTTGCTCATCCCGGATGAGCCATTGATCGAAATCGAAGTAAATCGATTCCAGCTTAACCTTTTTCAGCTCTGTTTTCAGTTCGGTCTTTTGAAGGGCCGCTTCTCTTCTGGCCGCTTCTTCCTTGAGGGCTTTTTCCCGGAGTTCTTCTTCCCGCAAGGTCTCTTCCTTAATCTCAGCCTTTTTCGCCGGGCCTTCCGGCTTGTCCGGAGAAAGAGCCTCCACTTTCACTTCCGCCTTCGGGGCGGGTTGAGTCTCAGACGCCTCGGGCATTTGCTGGGAAATACTATAAGGCGTGGCCTCACTGCGGATGACTTTCTTGGCGCAGCCCAAGCCGAGGGCCAAAAACAAGATGAGCAGCACTGCCGAGCAAAATTGGCAGGTTTTCACTTAACTCGCCTCGATGAACCATTTGTGTTAATAGAGATTATATTCTGCTTGGCAACCTGTCAAGGAGAAAATCAAGCCCAGCCTAATTTTTTTGGCACACCTCTGGGTGCCGAAGAAAAGAATAAACCAGGGAGGCACCGGAGTTTTCCTCTTGGCAGGAGTATGGGAGTTTGCTAAGGTAAGTCCATCCGGGAAGGTCGGCAGAGGAGGGGGGAAGGGATGAAAGTTTTGGGAATATACGGAAGCCCGCGGAGAGAGGGGAACACGGAACTGCTTCTCCGCGAACTCCTTCGGGGTTGCCGGGAGGCCGGGGCGGAAGTCGAAGAAGTATTGCTGCGGGACCTGAAAATTACGCCCTGTCTGGAAATCTATGCCTGCCGGCAAGACGGGAAATGCCCCATTCATGATGATATGGAAACGCTCTACCCCAAGTTGGTGGAAGCCGATGTGGTGGCTTTGGCTTCGCCGATTTTCTTCTACGCCGTCAGCGCTCAGGCCAAAGCGCTTATCGACCGCTGCCAGGCAATGTGGGCCAAGAAATACCTTTTGAAACAGCCGATTGCGCCGGGGAAACCGCACAGGAAGGGGGTTTTCCTGGCGGTGGGGGGCTCCAAGGGGAATAAAATTTTTGACGGACCCCTCTTGACCATGAAATATTTTTTTGATGTTCTCGACGTGACTTTCTATCGCTCTCTTCTTTTTAAGAGCATTGATGCCCAGGGTGAAATCCTGGAGCACCCGACCGCCTTGGCCGAAGCCTATGCCTTGGGAAAGGAATTGGCTTCCCCATAATATTTTTCTTTGGACGCAGATGAACGCAGATTGGCACCATTTTATGCAAGAAAAATCTTTTCCCACGGCTGAGAATTCTTGGGTGGAAAAATTTCGCCCCGTCCGGGAGGGAGCGCTGCTGGAAGATTACCGGGGACGAAAGGGAAATATTTTAGTCATCGCGCCCCATCCGGACGATGATGTTCTGGGCGCCGGAGGGACAATGGCTGCGGCTTCCGATCAGGGGAAGGCGATTTTTTCGGTTTATATTACGGATGGCCGAGGCAGCCCCCGCAAGGATCAAAGTATCTCGGATGAGGCCATGGCCGCTCGCCGCGAGAAAGAAGCCCAATCCGCTTTGCAGGCTGTCGGTGCTGTGGGCGCGTTTTTTTTGCAAAGGCGGAGCGAAGAGATAGCCGGGGAGATCGGCCAGAAAACCGGGAAGGAGCTGACGGAGGTTCTTCAGTTTATGCAACCTGAAGAAGTATTTCTTCCGGCTCCCTACGAGAGGCACCGCACGCATCAAAGATGCACCCGCATGTCCATCGATGCCTTACGCATGGCCGGCGACCTGAAAACAACCCTCCTCGGCTACAGTCTATGGGGGTCCTTCTGGGGGGAGAAAAAGAGAGTGGTGCGAGACATCAGCCCGTTCATCAAGAAAAAGGTGGAGGCGGTCCTTGCCCACGCGAGCCAGATCGATTACAAGAGCTATCCGCAGGGCATCCTGGGGAAAAACAACTACGAGGCGATATTCTGGGAGAGCCATGAACCTCAGAAAGCGGCTTTCGTGGAGATTTTCCTGGACATGACCGAATTCCTGGAAAAGAAGGATTTAACCCTGGAGAGCTTCATCCGCCAGGACCTCGAAGCCTTTATCCGGGCTTTCATCTAGATCTCGACGGTTGAACTTAACATCAATCTTAGTAAAAGGGAAAATATGGAGAGACCCTGGCTTAAATTTTACGATCCTGGAGTGCCCTACCATATCGATTATCCGGAGATCCCTTTGGACCGGATTCTGGATAACGCCGTAAGAAATTTTCCCGAAAAGGAAGCCATCCTTTTCCAGGGGCGGAAGATAACCTACCGTCAGCTGGGAGAACAGGTGGCCCACCTGGCTTCGGGCCTCGCCCAGATGAGCCTGAAGAAGGGGCAGCGCATGGCCATTATGCTCCCGAATTGCCCCCAGTATATAGCCGCTTACTACGCCATCCTTAAAATCGGCGGGATCGTCGTCAACGTGAGCCCGATGTATGTCGAGAGGGAGCTGGAATTCCAGTTACGGGATGCCGGGGTGGAAACCATCTTGGCCCTGAGAGACCTTTATCCCCGTTTGGCGGCGGTGAGGGAAAAGGTCTCCCTGAAGACCATCATCCTTACGGACCTCCACGAAACTGGCGGCGAAGGGACTCAGCAACAATTGGGAACAGCCGCGGCAGAGGGGGTTTACGAATACGCCGAGCTGCTCGCCATGGGGAAGCGTCTGCCTCCGCCTTCTGTCCAGGTCAACCCCGGAGAAGTGGCCCTCCTGCAATATACGGGAGGTACCACGGGCTTCAGCAAAGGAGCCATGCTGACCCACCGGAACCTGGTCTCCGATGTTCTTCAATGTGTCAGCTGGAACCAAAATGCAGTGAAGGGACAGGAGAGAATGCTCGCCGTCCTCCCCTTTTTTCACGTGTACGGGATGACCGTGGCCATGAATGAGGCGATCGAATTGGCCGCCGCCATCATTCTTCTTCCCCGTTTCAACGTGGACGAGGCTCTGGAGGCGATCAATCTTTACCAGCCTACCCGCTTTCCCGGCGTTCCCACCATGTACATGGCGATGATCAACCATCCCCAGGCCAAGAAATATAACATCTCTTCGATCCGGGTGTGCAGCTCGGGCTCCGCTCCCATGCCCATCGAGGCCCAAAAGCGTTTTGAAGAGCTGACGGGCGCGAAAATCAGCGAGGGATACGGCCTCACCGAAGCTTCGCCGGTTACCCATGCCAACCCCTTCATGGGAAAACGCAAGATTGGCAGCATCGGATTGCCCCGGCCCGATACCGACGCCAAGATCGTGGACCTGGAAACAGGAGAGAAAGACCTTCCCCCGGGTGAGGAAGGGGAACTATGCATTCGGGGTCCCCAAGTCATGCTGGGCTATTGGAATCGGCCTGAAGAGACCGCGAAGACTCTGCGCCATGGGTGGCTTTATACCGGAGATATCGCCCGCGTGGATGAGGAGGGATACTTTTACATCGTCGACCGGAAAAAGGACATGATTATCTGCAGCGGCTATAACGTGTACCCCCGGGAGGTCGAGGAAGTTCTCTACCAGCACCCGAAAATTCAGGAGGCCTGCATCGTGGGGGTGCCGGACCCCTACCGGGGCGAAACCGTCAAGGCCTTTGTGGTTTTGAAGGAAAAGGAACAAGCCACCGTAGAAGAGATCATCGAATTCTGCCAGAAAAATATGGCCAAATACAAAGTCCCCACGCTGGTTGAGTTCCGTAAGGAGCTCCCCAAATCGCACGTGGGGAAGGTCCTGAGAAAAATTCTTAGGGAAGAAGAGACGAAGAGAAGATCCCATCTCCCCGGTTGATCTCCCCCGAAAACCTCAAGAAAAAACCGCGCCGGGAAAATTCGATCGTTTACAAGAGAAGCAAACTCTTCTAAAATAGTTACTATACCTGACGACATTAATGGAAACAGGGCACGTCATTCCCGCGAAAGCGGGAATCCAGAACGACACTGGATTCCGGAGCCTGCCCCGTACTTGATACGGGGTCAAGCCCGGAATGACAATCAGCAGAAAATTTATATCGTTCTGTATAGAAGCAGATTTCTTCTGAGAACTTCGGGGCCAAGGGGAAAAATGAAGATCATCCGGGAAGTCATCTGTTCCAAGTGTGGGAAAAAGCAGACGAAAGACATAAGGGAGTTGCTCCAGGCAGATCTTTTCTGGCGGGTTTGTGAGGTCTGCCACCGGTATGGATTGGTGGTTGTCACCAAGCATAAACTGACCATCCACGAATGGATGCAGGCCTTGTATAACACCTTAGGTTTTCGAGTGGTGCAAATTGAAGCTTTTCTAAAGGACATCTTAAAGGACCGTCCTCGCCTTTGAGTTCTACTTTGATGGTTATTGGAGGAAGCATGAAAAGTCTCTTTACCATTTTCTGCGTCAAACAAGGTTGGATGGGACTCGTGGGAGGTGAAAAGGGAGTCCAACGGATTTATCTCCCCGGCTTAAAGAAAGGAGAGCTTAGGAACCGCATCCTGTCGGATTTTCCGGAATGCCGGGAGGGAGCCGATTTTCTGAGCCAGGCAGAAAAGGAATTGACGGAATATTTTTCCGGGCGCAGGGTGAATTTCGCTTTTCCCCTGGACCTTTCCGGGGCCACTCCTTTTCAGAAGAAGGCCTACACGGTCATGTGTTCGATCCCGTTTGGAAAGGTGCGCACCTACCGCTGGCTGGCCCAAAGGCTGGGGAATCCGAAAGCCCTTCGCGCGGTAGGCGGAGCGAATGCCAAAAACCGCTGGCCGATAGTGATTCCTTGCCACCGCGTGATCGGTAGCGATGGGTTTCTGACAGGGTTCTCCGCCCCCGGCGGGTTGGCTCTGAAGACGACTCTCTTGGAGCTCGAGGGCATTCCGGTTGTTGAGAACCGAGTAGAGATAAAGTCGTAAAATCCCAGATTTTGTAACCGTTTAGCCATTTGAAAATGGCCTGAAAATCCCTCCCCCCTCCCTTTAGTAAAGGGAGGAGATTAAAGTTCCCCCTTTGAAAAAGGGATATAAAGGGGGATTTCCTGGGGACTCCTGGCAATTTTTGGGATCTTCAACTTTATTTTTCATAAGGCTAAACAGTTACCAAACCTTTACCCTGTGGAGTATTGAAACTTGCTCCACAGGGCAAGCCCTCTCCCGTCAAGGGGGAGGAGATATTTTTAACTTATTACGATTTCATTAAACTTGGTTGCCCCCCTTTTTTTCCTGCCCAGACGAGGTAGATGATCGTTTCGCCCCGGGGCATCTCCACCCCATTATTGACCTTACCATCAAAGAAGGCCGGAAAAAGGTTGACCTGGAATATTGTTATTGTATGATAGGGGGCGTATGAATGGCCGGCCCGAAAACTTTGCGAGCGCTTTTATTTATTCCGATGAATTGGCGAATTTTGAATACTCCCCCACCCATCCCTTCAAACCCATCCGGGCGAAGCTGACCATGGATCTCTGCCGCCGCTATGACCTGATCGATCGGCCGTGGATTCGCATCGTCAAGCCTGAGCCCTTGTCTCTGGAGGTCATGGCCGAGTTTCATGATGAAACCTACCTGAAAGCCCTCCAGGCGGTCGATTCTGCAGCCCTAGCCAGTGAACTCTGGCCGGACGTACCCTCCGGGCATGAAAGCGATTCATTCACCATTGATCCGCAGATCCTTCAATATGAGCTGGGGACCGACGATAACCCAATATTCGCCGGGGTCTACGATTACTCCGCCCTGGCGGCGGGAGCCACCTTCACGGGGGCAAAGATGGTGGCATCCGGGGAGGTGCAGGTGGCCTTTAATCCTGTGGGGGGGTTCCATCATGCGGCCCGGGACCACGCCGAAGGGTTCTGCTACGTGAATGATGTGGCTGTGGCCATTACGCACCTTTTAAAAGACGGGCTGCGGGTGGCTTTCGTGGACATCGACGCCCATCATTGCAATGGCGTGCAGGATGCTTTTTATCGGGATGATCGGGTGCTGGTCATTTCACTGCACGAAAGCGGACGGTACCTCTATCCCTGGTCCGGCTTTGAGAGCGAAATTGGTGAAGGAAAGGGTAGGGGGTACACCGTGAACGTTCCCTTGCCCGAGAAAACTGATGATGAAGCATTCGTTCGGGCCTTTGGAGAAATCGTTCCCCCGCTTCTGGAAGCCTATGCCCCGGACATCGTCATTGCGGAACTGGGGGCGGACACCCATATTTCTGATCCCCTGACCCACCTGAGCATCACCAATTTGGGATATTGCCAGGTTGTGGAAAGACTGGTTGAACGGGTTCCCCGGCTGTTGGCCCTGGGCGGTGGGGGATATGATGTATACAAAACAACCCGCAGCTGGACGTTGGCCTGGGCGATAATGAACCATTTAGAGCCAAGGGATGAATACATCGGGGTCATCGGGGGAATGATGTTCGGCCCGGAAGTGGAGGCGGGGGATCTTCACGACAAAACAGTCTATACCACTGGGGTCGTGAAAGAGCGGATTAACCGGGAGATAGACCGGGTACTCCGTTACATCAAGCAGACCGTGTTCCCCATTCACAAAATCCACCTTTAGCCCTTCAACCCGCTCCGGCCTCCTCGCATTTCTCTCGGGTGCATGTTAGAACTGTACCCGCTGGGTAAGGCCGCCGTCGCAAATCAGGTTGGTGCCGGTGATGAAGCTGGCGCGCGGGCTGGCCAGGAACACCACCGCGTTGGCCACCTCTTCCGGCGTGCCCATGCGGCCCATGGGATTGCGAGCGAGCGTTTGGCG
>Ga0315282_10017982_pt1 | contig 10154 bp, 12 predicted proteins | sample YL17G07_20_MG_FD_203693 | JGI IMG/M metagenome (GOLD analysis project Ga0315282, IMG submission 203693) | Sediment microbial communities from Yellowstone Lake, YNP, Wyoming, USA - YL17G07_20 | ecosystem: Environmental > Aquatic > Freshwater > Lake > Sediment | place: USA: Wyoming | collected... | reverse complement strand
CTGAATTAGGACTGTTTGACATGGTGGTGGATATGTAGTATGTTTTAGAAACTAAACCAAGACTCTAAAAAATTTAATAATTGGAGGGGAGGTGAAGAATGAAGTGAGGAGGTAGTAATGACTAGGTTGGGTTCAGTTGGTTAAGAAAAGGAGGTGAAAAGTGAAAAGGGTTATTTATTCTTTAGTGGTAGTGGTATTAGTGGCTGGTTTGTTCTTAGGGTGTAAAGCACCAGCTCCCGCCCCAGCCCCAGCACCAGCCCCGGCTCCTGCCCCGGCCCCAGCCCCGGCTCCTGCCCCGGCCCCAGCCCCAGCACCCCCAAAAGGTGAACCGATAAAGTTTAAGTGCGTTTCTTTTTCCCCGGTGCATGAATTAACTGTTGAGGAATGGTGGGTTGGTATGGAGATGATTAACAAGCAGTTTGCGGGGGAGGTTCGCTTCGAGCTTCTGGGTGGACCAGAGGTGGTACCCCCCTTTGAGCTGCATGGAGCAACGATGAAGGGGGTAGTCGATGTGGCTCAGCTTCCGCCATCTTATTATCGGGGGAAACTGCCCGAAGCCGAGATTGCCGATTATTCGGACTGCGACTGGGATGACCTCATCAAGGCTGGCTACCTGAAGGATAACCGTGAAATGCATGCAAAGTTGGGGCTATTTTATTTAATCGATGATCATCCGGGGAAGGGAGAGGGGCGGACATCCTTTTATATCTTCACCAATCGCTCTGTTAACACGCCCTGGGATCTGCCAGGAGTCAAGATACGGGTGTTCCCGGCGATAAGCCCCTTCATAAAAGCTCTAGGTGGTGACCCTATCTTGATGACACCAGCAGATATATACCCTGCCCTGGAGCGCGGCGTTATCGATGGGTTTGTAGACATCAATGTTGGGATTGTTGCTGACTACCATTACGAGGACATCTGCAAGTACTTTATCCCATATGGCTTCTACCGCACTCCACTAAGTATTCTGATAAATCTGGCTAGCTGGAACCGGCTCTCCAAGGATTTGCAGGATAGGATAGTAGCCTTTACTGAGACGAAGGTAGTCGCGGCATGGCAAGAGTATTTTAACAAGACCAACAACGCGGAAACTAAGAAAATAATAGATGCTGGGATAAAACCCCTCAAGTTTTCGCCAGCCGATGAGAAGGAATACCTTAAGACTGCTTACAGTTCTGGCTGGAAAAGCGTGGAAAAGGAATCGCCAGGCTTTATCGCCAAATATGGTGATAAATACTGGAAGTATTACAGGTAAGCCGGGTGTTGTTCTTCAGCAAAGGCATCTAGTTTGCTGGCGATGCGTTAATCGTCCCTAAAGGGGGAGGGGCATTGCGCCCCTCCCCAAAGTGGGTTTATTAGACTACAATCTATGCCTTTGATGCTCAGTTAGGGTGGGTCGTGAGAAGGAGTTATGAAGCTCTTATCAAAAGCCTCTGGTATCTTTGACCGTACTGTTGGTCTTCTAGCCTTTTTGGGAGCGGCTGTTATCATCTTTGTGACAATAGTCGTCTGCTGGGATGTTACCAGCCGGTTCTTTTTGGGACACGGGTTAGGATGGGCACTAGAAGTTGCTGAGTATAGTCTACTGTGGTTTACTCTATTAGCCGCGGCATGGGTGTTGAAGGGAGAGAGGCATGTAAAAATAGATATGTTACTTATGCGCCTTCACCCAAAAACACAGGCTTTACTCAACATTATCACCTCCGTTCTTACTGCTGTTGCCTGCTTGGTCGTCACCTGGTATGGGGCAACGACAACATGGGAATTCTTCCGGACTGGTGAGCATCTTCCCTCAGAGGTGATGCCTCCCAAATTTCTGCCCTATCTTATAATCCCTATAGGTTTTGCCTTCCTCTTTGTTCAATTTCTGAGGAGGGCTTACGGATACCTGAGGGGCTGGAGAGTGCTACCAAAGAAGGAATAAAGGTTGTATAAGCAACGGTAAGCTTAACTAGTGAGGCGAATTGATGGAATGGTGGTTACTTCTTATCATTATTCTGGGTGCTTTGTTAGCGTTAATGGCTACGGGATTACCTGTAGCTTTTTGCTTTTTGCTTATTAATCTGGTAGGGGCAGTTGTATTATGGGGAGGCGCAGCCGGTTTATACAATCTTATTACCAGCATGTTTAGGTCGGTAACCACCTTTGGCTTGCTTCCACTGCCCCTGTTTATATTCATGGGTGAAGTGCTGGCACACTCAGGAATGGCAACGCGTGTGATTGATGCCGTAGATAAGTGGCTGGGAGGTATACGCGCCAGGCTAGCCCTGCTTGCAGTGGCAGGGGGAGTTATAATTGGAGCCTTGAGCGGTTCTACCCCAGGTGCTGCGGCTATACTGGGAGATGCGCTGGCGCCGGACATGACAAAACGCGGCTATAAAAAGCCTATGGTTATAGGACCCATTATAGGCAGTGCCGGCCTAGCAATTATAATTCCTCCCAGCGGCATGGCTGTCTTCCTGGCTACCATCGGCAATATTTCGGTCGGGAGGCTTTTGATTGCTGGTATCCTCCCCGGCTTGGTAATGGCTGTTCTTTATGCAACCTATATCATTGGTAGATGCCGCCTTGAGCCATCCCTGGCACCTGCCTATGTGGTGCCTCCTGCCCCTCTATTTGAGAAGCTTGTAGCTTTGGCGAAGAATGTGGTGCCGTTGGGAATTATTATCTTTGCTGTCACTGGATTCATCTTCGTGGGTTTTTGCACCCCGTCAGAGGCAGCCGCTTGGGGAGCAGCTACTTCTTTCATCCTAGCAGCGTGTTACAAAGGCGTGAGCTGGGAGATGGTGAAAAGAACCCTTGCCGGCACCCTGAATATTTCCGTCATGATGTTTATGATATTCCTGGGGGCAATAGCCTTCAGCCAAATCCTGGCCTATTCTGGAGCTACCAAAGCCCTAGTTCAACTGACAGTGCATCTTCCTGTAGCTCCTATTCTCATCATTATATTTACGCAGATTGTCGTGCTATTCTTGGGTATGTTTATAGACCAGACCTCAATAATGATGATTACCCTACCCATTTTTATGCCTATTGTGGAGGTTTTGGGTTTCAATGACGTATGGTTCGGAATGATAACGCTAATTAACCTGGGGATAGCTAACAGAACACCACCCTTCGGTTTTCTCCTGTTTGTGATGAAAGGCATATCATCGCCTGACACAACGATGGGGGACATCTGGCGAGCCGCTATTCCCTACATCATGTGCGACATGCTAGTCATGGCATTGATAATGGTCTTTCCCGCATTGGCGCTCTGGCTGCCAGGAGTGATGCGCTAAATCACCCTTAACCTAATTATAATCACTCGCCCACTGTCCATTATAGCCTTTAATTATCCCCCTCTCCCTCGAGAGAGGGAGAGGGGGAAAGTATTGAAAGAGGGGCGGGAGCACCTCTTAAATGCCTTGACTGCTTTGCTATCAGTAGTTAGACTTGAGCAAGATGGTGGATAATGAAAGTTATAGGTCTTACTGGCGGTATCGGTAGTGGCAAGAGCACTGTTGCCGGGTTCATGGCGGAACTGGGGGCGGTCGTCATAGATGCCGATAAGGTAGGGCATGAGGCGTTTAAGCCTGGTACTGAGCTGTGGCGGGAGGTAGTCGCTGCTGTTGGCACGGAGGTTCTTAAGTCTAACGGTGAGATTGACCGCAACAAGCTGGGTCAGATAGTGTTTGGCAATCCCAAGTTACTATCACGACTCAATCAGATAATGCACCCCGGGATGTATGATATGGTAAAGGCTCAGATTGAGGAGTATCAGCGGCATGGGGTGAATGTGGTGGTGCTTGAAGCGCCTCTTTTGCTGGAGGCTGGCTGGACTTCTTTAGTTGACGAGGTTTGGGTTACTGTAGCCTCTGAGTCCACAGTGCTCAGGCGACTTAAAGAAAAGGAGGGGCTATCTCAACAGCAATCTCTGGCACGCATCCGCTCGCAGCTACCTTCAGAGGAGCGAGTGAAGCACGCTGATGTGGTCATAGATACTGATTGCAGCCTTGATGAGTTAAAGGCGAAGGTAAAGGAGCTATGGCGGAAGCTGGCGCTTGACACCTAACTATAACGGCTGGTAGAATATGTGGGTTTAGGAGGCTAGAGATTTACGCTATTATTGAAACTGGCGGCAAGCAGTATAAAGTAAGCCCTGGTCAGACTATAGATGTAGAGCGCCTGAGTGTGGCTGAGGGCAATACTGTTGAGCTGGATAAGGTGTTACTTATTGCCGATGGTGATAAGGTAAAGGTGGGTACACCTACTGTTGATGGGGCGAAGGTGGTTGCCACTTCACGGGGAGAGGGCAAGGGCAAGAAGATTATTGTTTTTAAGTATAAGCCCAAGTCGACTTATCACCGGAAGACAGGACATCGGCAACTTTATACTCGGCTGATTATTGACAAGATAATTGGGCTAGAGGCTACACCAGTTGTACCGGCTAAGAAGGTTCGGCGGCGTAAGAAAGAGGTGACTCAAAATGGCGCATAAAAAGGGAGCTGGTAGCAGCCACTGTGGTCGAGATAGCAAGTCAAAGCGGCTCGGCGTAAAAAGATATGCTGGTCAGAAGGTAAATGCCGGGACTATTTTGGTGCGTCAGCGGGGTACCCGCATTCATCCAGGCAATAATGTGGGTGTTGGCAGGGATTATACTATTTATGCTCTTATTGATGGCGTGGTTAAATTTGAGCCTACCAGCAATAACAGGAGGAAGGTTAGCGTTTACGCTAGCTAAATGATATGAAGGACAAGATTCATCCTGTGTATTATGCTGATGCCAAGGTAATTTGTGCTTGTGGTAATACTTTTACTACCGGCTCCACTAGGAAGGTACTAAAAGTTGAACTGTGCAGTAAGTGTCATCCATTTTTCACCGGGGAGCGCAGGGTGGTAGATACTGCCGGGCGGGTGGAGCGGTTTAAGCGGCGCTACAAGAAGGAAGCCTAAGCAGGTTAATTTAATAAGGAGGTAGGAGCGGTTTATAATCCGCTCCTTTTTGCTTATTAAGAATTTTATTATGGCTAAGAGGTTTTACTATGGGGGGCAGGCGGTTATTGAGGGGGTGATGATGCGAGGGCGGAAAACCATGGTAACCGCAGTGCGTCGTCCTGGAGGTGGGCTGGCTATAGATACTGAGCCATTGCCTGCTATCTACACTGGTTGGATGAGGCGAACTCCGTTAATACGGGGCGTCATTGTTTTGATTGAGGCTTTGATTCTAGGCATTAAGACCCTGCTTTACTCGGCTAACGTGTCTCTGGAGGATGAAGAGGCGGAGCTTTCTGGGTGGTTGGTTTGGGCTATGGTAGCTGTTTCTCTGGCTTTTGCCATTGCCCTGTTCTTTATGGTTCCCCTTTTTGTCACTAGGTTACTTGACCCCTACATCCACTCATCTCTGGTATTCAACCTTATAGAAGGCTTCCTCCGCCTAGCTATTTTTATCGCTTATCTTAAGTTAATAACGCTAGCACCTGACATTAAGCGAATATTTGCTTATCATGGTGCCGAGCACAAGGCGGTAAATGCCTATGAGGATGGTGTTCCCCTGGAGGTAGAGGCAGCCAGAGGATATAATACAGCTCATGTGCGTTGTGGTACCAGCTTTCTGTTTGTCGTTTTGGTTATAGCCATCATAGTTTTTGCTCTTGTTGGTCGACCTGCATTATGGTTAATGGCATTGTCGCGCATTCTACTTATCCCGGTTCTCACTGCCCTTGGCTACGAGGTTATCTATTTTGGCGCCAACCATACTAAGAATAGTTTAGTCAGGGCTGTCCTAGTCCCTGGTTTATGGTTACAGGCGCTAACTACCAAGGAGCCAGATGATAGCCAATTAGAGATTGCTCTAACGGCATTGAGGAAGGTAATCGAGGTTGACCAGCTTAAGGAGACGCCTTAGATTTCTTCATATCTTGTTTGGTTAGCTCTTGAAAGAAGCAGGTCTTATTGCCGGTATGGCATACCGGACCTGTTGGTTCTCCCTTAACCAGAATGGTATCGCTATCGCAGTCCTTCCATATGGAGCGTACCTTTATGATGTTGCCTGAGGTTTCTCCCTTGTGCCATAGCTCCTGTCGGCTACGGCTATAAAACCAGACCTCACCGCTGGACAGGGTCCGGCGCAGTGCTTCCTCGTTCATATAGCCCAGCATCAGCACCTCGCCAGTCTCAGCATCCTGCGCTATAGCCGGGATGAGCCCCTTTTCATCAAATTCCAGATTGTCTATTAACCTCACCCCCTTCAAACTTCCCCTAGTAAGATTGCTTTTGCTCCGCCTAGCTAATGGTGGCTAGCGCTTGTTTCAGGTCTATGTCTCCGGTATAAAGTGCCTTGCCTACTATGGCACCCTCTACGCCGAGTGATTTGAGCATCCTGAGATGGTTTAGCGATGAGATGCCACCGGCAGCGATGACCGGTCGCTTGATTGTGTTTACCAGCTCGAAAATAGCGGCAAAATTTGGCTCGGTGAGGGTGCCATCACGACTAATGTCTGTGTAAATGAAACGCTTTACTCCTAGCTTTATCATGGACTTGGCAAATTCTATAGCGTTTAGCTCTATCTCTTGCTGCCAGCCATGTATAGCAATCTTTCCTTCCTGAAAATCAATGCTAACAATAATAGATTCGCTGAACTTACGGCAGGCTTTTTGAATAAGCGTGGGGTTTTCCACAGCGGCAGTACTCAGAATGACACGCTCTATGCCAGCTTTAAGCAATTGCTCTATTGTTTCCAGTCGGCGAATGCCGCCACCCAGTTGGGTAGGGATTAATACAGCACTAGCTATCTCTTTAACAGTATTCAGGTTGCAAAGTTCACCTGTAGCCGCGCCATCGAGGTCAACAATGTGGAGTCTTGGTGCACCCAGCGATTGCCACCGTAAAGCCATCTCTACCGGGTCATCAGAAAATACCGTTTCCTGGTCATAATCACCTTGGTACAGGCGAACGCACTTGCCCTGCCTCAGGTCTACCGCCGGGATTATTTCTATTCTAGGCTTACCTCTTTATAGATTAATGTTGGAATACTTACGCCATGGTTTAGCCAGAAACGCCTTGTTATCCTTGTTCTTATTTTCCAAAATATCCAGCGCTCTGTTTATGACCTTTCTGGTATCACTGGGCATTATTATCTCGTCAATATAGCCTCGTTCAGCGCCACGATACGGGTTCTCATAAAGGTCACTGTACTCTTTTATTCTCTGGGCTTGTGTCTCTTTTGGATTTGGTGATTGTTTTATCTCCTTAGCAAAGATGACACTGGCTGCGGTTTCAGCACCGACAATGGTTACACGAGCTGTAGGCCAGGCAAAGACCAGGTCAGCACCTATGCCTTTATCTAGCATTCCGTAGTGGGCGCCGGCGTATGATTTCCTCGCCATAACTGCAATCAGAGGTATAGTGGCATCTGCCCAGGCAAAAAGCAATTTGGCACCATGGCGCAGGATACCCTTCCAGTCCTGCTCAGAACCTATCATATATCCTGGGCAATCCGCAATAGCAACCACCGGAATGTTAAACAGGTCACAGGTTCTGATGAACCTTGCCCCCTTATCTGCGGCATCACAATCAATAATTCCTGCCGCCCACATCGGCTGATTTGACCAAATACCCACCGGACGACCGTTAAACCGAGCAAAGCCAGTGATTACACTCTTGGCGTGGTCTTTTAGTATTTCAAGGAAATAACCATCATCGACAACAGCTTTAATCACCTTATACATATCATAGGGCTGAGTCGGTTTGTCAGGGATTATAGTGTCAAGTTCAGGGCATGTCCGCCACGGGTCGTCCTTAGTCTGAATACGTGGTGGCATTTCCCGGTTATTAGACGGGAAGAGGGACAAAAGCTCCTTGGTTTTGTCTAAGGCATCCTTATCGTCCGCGACGACTATATGAGTCTGTCCTGATTTAACCGCATGTGCTTTCCATCCTGATAGTTCCTGAAGTGAGATTTCCTCTCCAAGTTGTGTCTTAACGAAAGCGGGACCGGCAATTCCCATAAAGCCGGTGTCCCGACACTGGATAATAAAATCCTGCATTATTGGGTGATAAGCCTGCCCCCCCAGGCAAGGACCCATCAGCAACGCTATCTGTGGGACGATACCTGACGCCTCAATTTGAGTCCGGAACAGGTTACCATACATTTCTAGCGTATCCATCCCCTCCTGGAGCCGAGCACCCCCAGAGTCGTTCATACCAACAAGTGGCCATCCCATCTCTTTGGCGAACTCAATAATGCGGATTTCTTTTATGCCGTGATATTCGCCAAAAGTTCCGGCCATAGCCATATAGTCCTCAGCAAAGGCAGCAACAGGTCTGCCATTCACCAGACCGTAACCGGTTATCACCCCTTCTGCTGGCACCTCTGCCTTGTCCATGCCAAAAGCGGTGGTTCGGTGCTTAACGAAGATTCCCATCTCGGTGAAAGTGCCAGGGTCGAAGAAATAGTTTATTCTCTCTCGGGCTGTCCACTGCCCCCCTTTATGGCGCTTTTCAATGGCCTCAGGGGAAGCCATCTGCTCTATCTTGGCTCTCTTTTGTTTATACTCTTCAATTAACTCTTTAGTTGTTGCCATTTTACTAACTTTCTCCTTTCCCTGTTTTGTAAGTTTTAGCTTTTGCCCGTCTATTATATCATCATTGTTAGGGGGATAACAAATGCCTTGTCTGAGCTTGCTCCTTGACATAGGTGGGCTAGGTTGTTAAACTGTCGCTACTATAGCCTTTGTCGTTAGGTAGAGTTTCATTGGTAGAAAAGGCATCATTCAACCCGCCATCAACAGAACCGTTAAGCAGGGGGCTTGTTCAGGTCTTTACCGGTGACGGGAAGGGCAAGACTTCGGCAGCCCTAGGGATAGTATTGCGAGCCCTGGGGCATGGTCTGAAAGTACATATTGCTTACTTTATGAAGGGTGACTACCCATATGGTGAACACCGTATCCTGTCAAAGTTGCCTAATGTGACTTTTGCTAGCTTTGGGGGAAGCGGATTTATTGACCCGGCAAATATTAAGCCAGAGGAAAAAGAACAGGCAAGGAAGGCTTTAGCCGCTGCCCGTGAGGCTATGCTCAGTGGTAACTATGATTTGGTGGTGTTGGATGAGGTGAATTTGGCCGCAGCCTGGAAATTGGTTGAGTTGGATGAGGTAGTTAGACTTATTAAGGATAAACCGCAGAATGTCGAGCTTATTCTTACCGGTCGCCACGCCGATGCTAAACTAATTAAATTGGCAGACTTGGTTACTGAAATGCTAAAGATTAAACATCCCTATGATAGGGGGGTAATGGCGCGGAAGGGGATTGAGTACTAATAAACGCTGTGCAGGAGGGTATTATGCGTATCACACTGAGTGTAATTAAGGCTGATGTTGGTGGTTATGTGGGGCATTCCGATTCTCACCCTGATGTTTTAGCCAAGGCTGGTGAGTGTCTAGCCAAAGCTAAAAAACAGGGGTTATTGGTTGACTATCATGTAACCAAGTGTGGGGACGACCTGGAACTGATTGTGACCCACCAGCATGGTGAAGATGATGAAAAAATCCATAGACTCGCCTGGGATACCTTCGTTGACTGCACTAAGGTAGCCAGAGCCTTGAAGCTTCATGGCGCCGGGCAGGACTTATTGTCTGATGCTTTCACCGGTACTGTCAGGGGGCTGGGACCTGCGGCAGCCGAGATGGAGTTTGAGGAACGTGTTGCCGAGACCGTTCTTATTTTTATGGCGGATAAGACCTCAGCTGGGGCGTGGAATATGCCACTGTATAAGATGTTTGCCGACCCCTTTAATACTATAGGGCTGGTTATTGCCGAGAATATGCATAATGGCTTTGCTTTTGAGGTGCAAGATGTAAAGGAACATAAAAAGATAAGCTTTAATGCCCCAGGTGAAATTTACGACATGCTGGTTCTCATTGGGGCACCATCCCGCTTTGTGGTAAAAGCAGTCTATCATCGTGAAACCAATGAGATAGCAGCGGTCTCCTCAACTGAGAAGCTGGCTTTAATTGCTGGTCGGTATGTGGGTAAGGATGACCCGGTGTGTATTGTCCGCTGTCAGGGACAATTCCCGGCAGTGGGAGAGGTGCTGGAACCATTTAGTTCTCCGATTCTGGTGGAGGGGTGGATGCGGGGCTCACATATGGGACCGCTGATGCCGGTAGCTTTCC
>Ga0315282_10017981_pt1 | contig 10154 bp, 7 predicted proteins | sample YL17G07_20_MG_FD_203693 | JGI IMG/M metagenome (GOLD analysis project Ga0315282, IMG submission 203693) | Sediment microbial communities from Yellowstone Lake, YNP, Wyoming, USA - YL17G07_20 | ecosystem: Environmental > Aquatic > Freshwater > Lake > Sediment | place: USA: Wyoming | collected... | reverse complement strand
CCGTGGGATCCCTTCGATCCGGCGACGGCATGGCCGGAAGCTGCCGCGACTGTGGCGGCGGAGCCCGAGGTCGCGCTGTATCAAGGCGAATACGAAGCCGCGGCGGTCAACCTGCTCAATATCTCGGCATCTCCGCTGGAGGTCCGGGTGACGGTCAGCGACCTGGCGCCGACGGGTCAGGGCGCGGCACTGCCGGCGGCGAAGCACCTGGAGTTGCGCCAGACGGCGATGGTTCCGCGCTATTCCGGCGACCGTGTAGGAGATGCCCTGATCCCTTTGAACGAAGCGGGCATCATCTCGGTCGCGCCGATGCAGGCCGCGCAGTTGTGGGTGACCGTGAAGGCCGCGCAGACGCCGGCGGGAGATTACACGTGCGCTATCACGCTGACGGAGATGACGCCGAACGGGAAGGCCGCGGTGGTGCCGCTGCGGGTACGCGTGTATCCCATCGCGCTGCCGGAGAAGTCGCCGGTGCGGTTCTGCACGTGGGCATATCTGGATACCGGCCTCTACGCGAATCAAGCCGACGCGGCCATGGCTGACCTCACCGCGCACAAGAACAACGTCTTCACTTTGTCGGCGACCATGGCCGTGGCGTATGACGGGACAGGCGAACTGGGCGCGCCGGACTGGAGCGCGCTCGATAAGCAGGTCGAACGGTACATGGGGCACGGCATCATGCTCATTACCGAACCGACCCTGAAGTTCAGCGGGAAAGGAACGCCGTCGCAGGAGGCGCAGGATCGAGCCTACGCGGAGGCAATGCGCGCATTGGCGACGCATCTGGCTGGAAAGGGCCTCGCGTATGCCGACTGGGCGATTTACGTCACAGATGAACCCGGGTTGGAGCACGGCCCGCGGATCGAGTACCTGATCGAGCACGGGAAACGCATCAAGGCGTCGGATCCACGCATCCAGACCTATACCGACCCGGTCGTGGTGATGGGCTCTGCCGACCTGGAGCGGGCGGCGCCGTATGTGGACATCTGGTGCCCGGAGCAGGACTCGCTGTATCGCCTCTGGGGCGCGACGGCCGACATGCACGCCGAGAAGCGCCTCGCCATCATGCGCGCGGACAGCTCGCAGGTGTGGACGTATGAGTGCTTCCCGCGCGTGAAACGAATGTCGCCGCTGGGCTATTACCGGCATCAGGCGTGGCTGGCATGGACGCTGGGCCTGAACGGCCTGGGATTCTGGACCTATTGCACGGATCCGAAGGACCCGTGGCAGCCAAACAAGGACGAATACGTGCTCGTCTACCCCGGCCGCGAGGGACCGATCCCGAGCAAGCGCTGGGAGGCGTGCCGCGACGGGGTCGAGGACTACGAGGCGCTGTGGCTGGCGAAGCAGGCGGTGGAGGCCTCGGAGGCGCGCGGGGATGGCCGGGCCGCGGCGGCGAAGGCGGAGATCGAGCAGCTCGCGCAGAGGGTTGTCGACCAACGCGCGGTGTGGTCGGCGATGAAGGAGGCGCGCCAGCGCCTGGCGGAGATGACGATGGCGTTCGCCGAAGGGACGCCGCCAGCTATGTAGTGTTTGGCATTAGCGGAGGGCCGCTGATGCCAAAGCACTCTTCCGGACGAGGTTCTTGGGATGCGCGTTGAACGGTCCGGAGTATTCCCATAATCCAAGGACCTCGATAAGTAGCCAACTGGAGTCTGCAGACGAGGGCGGGGGACGGGATCGCCATCACGCGCAACCTAAGTCGTGGCCCTGCTTGGCCGCAGCCTGACCGCTGAGTGAGCAAGCCGAGGAGGGCGAGTCCAGGCCCGAAAAGCGGCGGGGGCGGTCGAGGCTGGGGCGGCTCGGGCAGGGAGCGTCCCTGCGGCCGTGGCCGCTGCCGCCTGTTTCCGCAAAAAAGCCGGAAGGAGAGGAAGGAGATGAGCGCGAATCAGTAGCAATAGTAGGTCTGTGAAAGGTCGCACAAGCTCTGGCTAGGGCTGAGGCAGGGCGGCCTAACCCCGGCCCCGAGCCGGATGACATCGGCTCTTCGGGACAGGCGCCGGCAGCGATTGCCGGCCTTTTAGTCCCTGGGCTTTGTGCGGTAATGCACAAGCATGACCATACAGGCTACCAATAGCCGCTCTCCGTGGAGGAATACATGAAAGAAGTCGTAATCGTTGATGGTGTACGCACCGCGCAGGGCACGCTCGGCGGCGTCCTGAAAGATGTGGCCGCGCACAAGCTCGGCACCACCGTTACCAAGGCGCTACTGGAGCGCACCAAGCTCGATCCGGCGATGATCGACGAGGTCATCTTCGGCCACTGCATCCAGACCAGCGATTCGCCGTGCACGGCGCGCGTGATCGCGCTCAACGCCGGCATACCGTTCCAGGTTCCGGCGTGGACGGTGCACCGCAACTGCGCCTCCGGCGCGCAGGCGTTGGCCGATGCTTACAAATGCATCCAGATGGGCGAAGGCGACATCTACATCGCGGGCGGCGTCGAGAGCATGAGCAACTCGCCGTACGTCTCGCGCGACACCCGGTTCGGCAAGCGCCTGCGGCACGCCGAGCTGACCGACGCGCTGTGGGAGGGGCTGACCGATCCTGTCTCCGGTCTTATCATGGGCCAGACCGCCGAAGTGCTCGCTGAGGAGTTCAAGATCACGCGGGAAGAGCAGGATAAGTTCGCCGTTCGCAGCCATAAGCTGAGCTTCCGCGCCACACGCGAGGGGAAGTTCAAGGACGAGATCGTGCCCGTCACCATCCCGAAGAAGGTGGCGGGGCGCGAGGTCGCACCTGACATCGTGAGCGAGGACGAGGGCATCAATGTCGCACTGACGGAGCAGATGCTTGCGTCCTACCCCACCGTGTTCAAGAAGGGCGGCACGGTGACCCCAGGCAATGCCTGCCCCATCAGCGACGGCGGGGCAGTGTGCCTGGTCATGAGTGAGGAGAAGGCGAAGGAACTGGGGTATAACGAGCCGCTGGGATACATGAGGTCGTACGGGTTCGCCGCAGTGGAGCCGGAGCGCATGGGCATGGGGCCGACCAAAGCGGCGCCGCTGGCGCTCAAGCGAGCAGGCCTGAACCTGGATGACATGGGCCTGATCGAGTTGAATGAGGCGTTCGCGGCGCAGTTCCTGGCGTGCGATCGGGTTCTGCATCTCAACATGGACATCACGAACGTCAACGGCGGCGCGATCGCGCTCGGGCATCCGGTGGGATGCACGGGCGCGCGCATCGTGATCACGCTGCTGAACGAGATGAAGCGGCGCAACGCGAAGTATGGCCTGGCCACGGAGTGCGTCGGCGGAGGCATGGGCGGGGCGATCGTCGTCGAGCGGAAGGCATAGGCTAACCGCCAAGGCACAAAGGCGCAAAGATGGATGTGAGAACCCGCGCGGTCTGAAGACCGCGCGCCCAATAGTCAGATTCTGAGCAGCTCTGACAGAAGACGTTGGCTGCGGCTTATGCCGGGTTAGGAGGCAGGGGCATGTACATCTACAAGGCGGCGGTAGTCGGTGCAGGCGCGATGGGAGCGGAGATCGCGCAGGCGATCTCGTTCTCCGGTCTTCCGGTCGTCATCAAGGACATCAACCAGGAGTTCGTGGACAAGGGGATCGCGCGGGCGCGCTCCATCTATCAACGGCGAGTAGACCGGGGCAAGATGTCCGCCTCAGATGTCGAGCCGAAGATGGCGCTTGTCAGCGGCACGACAACGTATGACGGGTTCTCGGACGTCGACATCGTGATCGAGGCCGTCAATGAGAAGATGGACCTGAAGAAGCAGATCTTCAAGGAGCTGGAGCAGGCGACGCCCGAGACCTGCATCCTCGCCAGCAACACCTCTGCGCTCTCGATCTCGGAGATCGCCTCGGTGACCAAGCGCGCCGAGAAGGTCGTGGGCATGCACTTCTTCTACCCCGCCCACGTCATGAAGCTGGTGGAGGTGATCCCGGGGCTCGAGACCTCCGACGAGACCGTGGACGACACGGCGGCGTTCTCCGAAAGCCTACGCAAGATCCCGGTGCGGGTGCAGGAGTGCGCGGGCTTCCTGGTCAACCGCTTGCTGCTGCCCTATCTGGGCGAGGCGGTGATGGCGCTGCAGGAGGGCGCAGCGTCCGCGCCGGAGATCGACGCGGCGATGCGCGAGTGGGGCTTCCCGATGGGGCCGTTCACCCTGTGCGACACGCTGGGGCTCGACGTGTGCGCGAGCGTCGGCCGCACGCTGTACGAGTCCTACGGCCCGCGCATGGCGCCGGCGCGCCTGTGGGAGAAGATCATTGGGGCGAAGCGATTTGGGCTGAAGACGAAGGCGGGGTTCTACAGCTATGCTGAGGAGGGCGGCGGCGGCGTGGACGAGGCGGTGCATAAGATGATCGCCGAGGTGCAGAAGGAAACCGGCGTATCGGGCACCGAGTTCTCATGGGAACGCCTGATCTACCCCATGATCAACGAGGCGGTGATCTGCCTGCAGGAGCGGGTCAGCAGCGCGAGCGACATGGACATCTCGATGCTCGCGGGCGTCGGCTTCCCGCAGGACAAAGGCGGGTGCCTGAAGTACTGCGACACGTTGGGGGTGGACGTCGTGCTCGCGGGGTTGGAGAAATTCGCCAAGGAACTCGGGCCGCGCTTCTGGCCGGCGCCGATGCTGAAGCGCATGGTGGTCGCCGGTCACCTGGGGCAGAAGGCCGGGAGAGGGTTTTTCACGTACTAGACCCGGATTATGCGTAAGGGGGGAGGATGTCATTCCGAGCGCCGGCCCCCGACATGTCGGGCCGCGGGGAATCTCGGTAGGGAATTCGCAACCACGCCGCCGAGACCCCTCGCTTGGTCGCGCTCTGCGCGATTCCGGAGCCCCGACAAGTCGGGGGCCAGCACTCGGGGTGACGTCAGCCCGTGGGTGAGTGCTTCACGGTCATTACGCATGATCCCGGTTAGACGTCATTCGGTACGAGCCGGACACTACTGCTGCCGGAGGGAGAGATCATGGCCGAATACCAGAATGCGAGCCTCACGGTCGAAGATGGTGTCGCGACGATTGTCGTGAACCATCCGCCGGTGAATTCGCTGTCCACGCCGGTGATCCGCGACCTGCAGGGGGTCCTCAACGAGATCAAGGCCGATCCCAGCATCAAGGCCGCGATCGTCACCGGCGCCGGGATGTTCTTCATCGCCGGCGCGGACATCAAGGAGATCTCCGAGATCAAGGACGCCAAGAACGGCGCTGGTCTCGCGCGCCAAGGCGAGCGTTTCTTCCGCGAGATCGAGTTGATGAACATCCCGTTCATCGCGGCCATCAACGGCATGTGCCTGGGTGGCGGCACCGAGCTCGCCATGTCATGTCACATGCGCATCGCAAGCGATCGCGCGAAGATTGGCCAGCCCGAGATCAACCTCGGCATCCTCCCTGGTTTCGGCGGCACGCAGCGGCTACCGCGGCTGGTGGGGATGGGCAAGGCGCTGGAGATAATCCTGAGCGGCGAGCCGATCACCGCGGCCGAGGCGAAGGCGGTCGGGCTCGTCAACCGCGTCGTCCCCGAGGCCGAGGTCATGAAGCAGGCCAAGGGCCTGGCCCAGCGCATCGCGAGCAAGAGCCGCCAGGCGATTACGCGGTCGATGCAGGCGGTGCGGGATGGGCTGGCGGTGGGCATCGAGGACGGCCTGCTGCTGGAGAACCGCTTGTTCGGCGAGTTGTGCGAGACTGCCGATATGCGCGAGGGCGTGACCGCGTTCCTCGAGAAGCGGCAGCCGAAGTTCACCGATAAATAAGCGCCGCGCGAGCACTGTCAGGGCAATCCCAGGAGGGAGCAATGGATTTCACCTTCTCCGAAGAGCACGAGATGCTGCGGGACATGACCCGCAAGTTCGTCGAGAACGAGATCAAGCCGCTGGCGCGGCAGATCGACGAGCAAGAGCAGATTCCGCAGGAGCTCATGGACAAGATGAAAGAGCAGGGCTTCTTCGGGATCCCCATTCCGGAGGAGTACGGCGGGGTCGGCGCGGGCGAGATCGGCTACTGCGTGGTGCTCGAGGAAATGGGCCGCGGATCGGCTTCGGTCGCGGTGGTGCTGGCGGCGCATACCTCCATCGGCTGCATGGGGATCTACCTCGACGGCACCGAGGAGCAGAAGAAGAAGTACCTGCCCGCGCTGAGTTCCGGCGAGAAAATCGCGGCATTCGCCCTCACCGAACCGGGCGCGGGGTCCGACGCGGCCGCGATCGCCACGAGCGCGGTGCCGGACGGCGATGACTACGTCCTCAACGGCTCGAAGCTCTACATCACCAACGGCGACATCGCCGACGTGGTGACCGTGTTCGCCGTGACCGACAAGTCGCTCGGGGTGCGCGGTGGGGTCACCGCGTTCATCGTGGAGAGCGATATGCCGGGGTTCTCGCGCGGGCCGAAGGAGAGGAAGATGGGCATCCGCGGGTCGGGCACCTGCGAGCTCTTCTTCAAGGACATGCGCGTGCCGAAGGCCAACGTCATCGGCAAGGTCGGGATGGGCTTCGTAACCGCGATGAGGACTCTCGACGTGGGGCGGCTGAGCCTGGGCGGCGCCTGCGTCGGCGCGTGCAAGGAGCTGATCGACCTGAGCATCCAGCACGCGAGCCAGCGCGTCCAGTTCGGCGAGCCGATCATCCGCAAGCAGGCGATCCAGTGGATGCTGGCGGAGATGGCGGCGGACACCATGGCGGTCGAGAGCATGGTCTACCGCGGCGCGTGGATGTACGACCAAGGCATGAAGGTCAGCCGTGAATCGGCGATCGTGAAGATGTTCTCGTCCGAGGCCCTCGACCGCGTCGTGGACAAGGCGGTGCAGATCCATGGCGGCATGGGGTACATGCAGGACTACCCGATCGAGATGTTCTACCGCGACGCGCGCATCAACCGCATCTTCGAGGGCACCAACGAAGTGCAGCGCATGGTCGTCGCGGGCGACCTGACGCGCAAAGGGCGGTACTGAGTCGAATGTGCCCCGGGCGAGCGCGACCCGCTCGCGGCTCGCCCGCGCGGGCCGGGCCTGCCGCTGAATTCGATACCGGAGCAACAGGCTAATGCGCATCGCCATCTGCGTCAAACCGGTGCCGGACCTCACCACGGCTTACGTCAGCAAGAGCCGCGCCGAACTCGTCGAGCAGAGCAAGCGAGTCCCCAATCCCGCCGACGAGAACGCGGTCGAACTCGCCCTTTCGCTGCGCCAGCAGGGCGACGAGACGGTTGCCTTCACCGTCGGCGCCGAGAGCGCGATCGATGCCCTGCGACGAGCGCTGGCGATGGGGGTCGATCGGGCGTGCCTTATCGACGATCCGCAAGCGCAGGGCGGCGACGCTCTGGCGGACGCTAAGGTCCTCGCCGCCGCGATCAGGCGCGCCGGCGATTTCGACCTCATCCTCTGCGGCGGCAGCTCCATCGTAAGTAATGCCGGGCAAGTCGGCCCGCGCGTTGCGGAGGCGCTCGGCGTGCCGCATGCGACGCGGGTGACATCGGTGGCGGCCGCAGACGGGAAGGCCAGCATCACACGCGCGGGATCGCTTGGCGATGCCGAGATCGAGCTGCCCGCGCTGCTCGCGGTCGAGCCCGGCTGTAACTCCCCGCGACTGGCCAACGCGATGGCGGTTATGAAGGCGGCGAAGAAGCCGATCGAGCGGCCGACGGTGGAGGAGCTGGGGCTGTCGGCGAGCGACGTCGGCGAAGCTGGGGCCGCGGTTCGGTTGCGCATTCTAGAACTCCCCGAGGGCTGATCCTATCGAGGTTCTTGCATTGCGGGAATACCCTGGACGCTTCGTTGGGCGCCGAAAGAACCGGGTGACGCTCCGGCGTCATTCCGGAGTCGCGCTATGCGCAACCAGCGTCCGGAAGAGTTTGGCGCGGCCAAGGCCGCGCTCCGGAAAGGCGCCCTTGGCGCCTTGCGGTATTAGCGGCCCTTCGCTAATACCCAATACTCCATAAGAGGCAGGCTTATGAGCGAAGACATCAGCGCCCAGGACTTGATGGCGGCGTACGGCATCAGCTTCGAAGAAGAAGCGGGGGGCGAATATCGCGGCGTGATGGTGGTCGCCGAGGCCGTGGGAGACGAGGTCAGCCAGGCGTCGCTGGGCGCGCTCGGTTTTGGGCGCGAGATCGCCGACGCTTTCGGGGCGCGGCTCGAGGCCCTGCTGATGGGCGCCGACGAGGGCGCGGCGCAGGGGCTGATCCGGCGCGGCGCTGACGTGGTGCTCATTGCCGAGGCCGGCGAATACCAGCAAGCCGCGTGGGCGGGGGCGCTGGCGTCCGCGATTGAGTCGCGCAAGCCCGAGGTGGTGCTGCTGGGCGGAAGCGACATCTCGAAGGACCTGGCCCCGCGTGTGGCGCAGAGGCTCGACACGGGCCTCATCGCGGGCGCGCGGCAGGTTCGGGCGGAGGCGGATGAGCGGTTGGTCGTCGGCGTCGTGCCCTTGTACGGCGGCAAGCTGCTCGGCGACTTCGCGTGCCCGCAGAAGCGTCCACAGGTGATATCGCTTGCCGAAGGCGCCGGGCGCATGCCGAGCGAGGACCGCTCGCGCCAGGGGGAGGTCGAGAGACTGGCGCTGTAGCACGGTAGGCTCGGCGGCGCGCCGGTCCAGAGGCGGCGGCCGGGCGCCTTGGTGGTTTCGAAGGGAACAGCTATGGACATCATCGTCTGCATCAAGCAAGTGCCGGACACCGCGGCGGAGATCATTCCCACCGCGGACGGGACGGCGATCCAGGGCGAGGGCATCCCCTGGGTGATGAACCCGTATGACGAATATGCGCTGGAGGAGGCGCTGCGGACGAAAGAGCGTCTCGGTGGCAGCGTCACCGCCATCTGCATGGGGCCGGAGAATGCGGTTTCGGCGCTGCGCACGGCCGCGGCGATGGGAGCCGACACAATCCTGCATCTCGTCGATCCGGCGTTTGAGGGCTCGGACGCGCACGCGGCGGCGCGCGTGCTGGCGGCGGCGGTCAAGGGCATGAAGTTCGACCTGATCTGGTGCGGCAAGATGGCGGTGGACGACGCATGCGGATACGTCGGCACGGCCCTCGCGGAACTGCTCGGTGTGCCGCACATCGCGGCCGTGGTCAAAGTGGAGATCGCGGAGGGCAAGGTCACGGCGCACCGTGAGACCGAAGCCGGCACTGCGGTGATCCGCTGCCCGCTGCCCGCGGTGCTCACCGCGGAGAAGGGCCTCAACGATCCCCGCTATCCGAAGGCGATTGACATCATGAAGGCCAAGCGCAAGGAAGTGCAGGCCCAGAATGCGGCGGGCATCGGGGTGAGCGCCGATTCGGTGGGAGCGGCAGGTTCGCCGACGCGGGTGATCAAGTTCGAGCGTCCGCCTGAGCGGGGCGCGGGAACCGTGATCGAGGCGCCGGTGTCGGAGGCGGTGCAGCGGCTGGTCGCGGCGCTGCGCGAACAGGCGAAGGTGCTGTAGGGTGGTCAGTCGCCGCCAGGGCACGGCAGCCTACTTCGCCGAAGTAGCTTCGGCTACGAAGGCTGAATGCCGTGCCCCTGCAGCGGATGCGATAGGCGCGATACGAGGAGCAACACGTGGCTGGTGAGATGCTGGTAGTTGCGGAGACGACGGGCGGCGGCATGCGTGCGGTGACTCTGGAGCTTGTGGGTGAGGCGCGGCGCCTGGCCAACACGGCCGGCGTCAGTGTGGCGGTGGCGGTGCTCGACGATGCGAGCGCACACGCGCCCATCCTCGCCTCGTACGGAGCCGATAAGGTCTACAGCATGCCCGGGGCAGCGCGCGCCGCCATCTCCAACGTCGAGGCGCTGGCGCGAGAGATTGAGCCGGGCGTCATCCTACTGCCGGCAACGGCTTTCGGCAGCGACCTCGCCGCAGCCCTGGCCGCACGCCTGGGCGCCGGAATGGCCACAAACTGCCTCTCGCTGACCGGCGATTCGTCTGGCGGGCTGGTGCAGAAGCGGCCGATGTACGCGGGCAAGGTCATCGCGACGGTAGAAACCAAGACGCGGCCCCGCATCATCACCGCGCGCCCCCGCGTCTTCACTACGGGTGCACCGGACACGTCGAGAACGGCCGAGGTCGTTAACCGGGCAGTCGCCGAGCCATCGGCCACCGAGGCAGTGATCGAGTTAGTGGAACTGATCAAGGCCGAGCGCGAGGAGCTCGACGTCGCGGAGGCGGAGGTCATCGTATCGGGCGGCCGGGGCCTGGGAGGGCCCGAGGCGTTCGCGATGC
>Ga0315282_10017980_pt1 | contig 10154 bp, 9 predicted proteins | sample YL17G07_20_MG_FD_203693 | JGI IMG/M metagenome (GOLD analysis project Ga0315282, IMG submission 203693) | Sediment microbial communities from Yellowstone Lake, YNP, Wyoming, USA - YL17G07_20 | ecosystem: Environmental > Aquatic > Freshwater > Lake > Sediment | place: USA: Wyoming | collected... | reverse complement strand
TGGATTAAGAAGCGTGAAGGGAAGTTGGGCCTCCTCTTCCTAAAAAAGATAGGTTCCGAAGAGATCAAGAAGATCCTTGAAGGCCTCAAAGGGATCGGCCCAAAAACTGTTCACTGTCTCCTTCTTTTTGGCATGGGAAGGGAAGCCTTTCCAGTTGACACCCATATCCTCAGAGTTGGGAAGCGTGTCGGCTTCATTCCAGACAAGATTGAGGCTGAAAAAGCCCATCGATGGATGGTCCCTCTCGTCCCTAAAGGAAAGTCTCTGTCTTTACACCTCAATCTCATCCGATTTGGAAGATCGATCTGCAGAGCTAAAAACCCTTTGTGTCATGACTGTTTCCTTACGAAGGAATGTGTCCAATATAAAGAGATGATACGATAGAATGTCATTGCGAGTGAAACGAAGCAATCTCAAATTATTCCTCAGATTGCCGCGCACCTTTCAGGTGCTCGCAATGACAAAAGGGTAACGGTTTAATAAGAAAGGGAAGGGAGAAGTTATAGAAGTAATTTATGGTCCCTATGAAGGATCTATTCAAAAAACTGCTCCATATCGAAGACACGCCCGAACGGACTGCCCTGGCCTATTCATTAGGAATCTTCTTAGGGTTTTCGCCATTTTTAGGGTTTCACACCTTGACAGGTTTGGGCATTGCTTTTTTATTCAACTTGAACAGGGTAGCCATCCTTTTAGGAGTCTGGTCAAACACTCCTTGGTGGATTGTTCCCTACTATACGATCGCCACATGGGTGGGGATGTGGGTAACGGGATTTCGAATCGACAAGGCGAGCCTCAAGGAGATGTTCCAATTGGGAATGGATCAGGGATTCATGAGTTCAGATTTTTGGAGTCGGGTCGCCTCCCAATGGGGCCTTCTCCTCTCTTTTGTGATCGGGTCTTTGATCCTTGCCATTCTCCTCGCTTTGGCCGCTTACCCTCTCTCTTTGAGATGGATTAAATTCTATCGCTCCCGTAGAAAATAACGTGACCGTGCCCGTGATTCGTGAAACGTAAAAAGATATAGAAATCAGCAAAACGGACACGGATATCGGACACGGACACGAGCGGAACCTTGACACCTATGCCAATTTGATTGAAGAATAGATAGATATGCATGAATGGGAGAAGAAGAATCGGTCGGCTTTCCATTCTTGGTTCGAATCTGAGCCATGGGAGAAATGGAGATGTATTGGATTGACAGGGCTCATGGGTTCCTCTAAGGCCTATCTCCTCTCCTATTGGAGGGAAAGGGTGAGGGGCCCCCTTCTGATCATCGTTCCTCACCTTCGGAATGCCGAATGCCTCCTTGAAGATCTTCGATTTTTTCAGAAAGAGACCAAAGATTCTTCGTTCCTCTTCCCTGAATGGGAAACCCTTCCTTATGATGAAATTCCTCCTCATCCAGAGATCGTTAGGGAAAGGGTGAAAAGTCTCTTTTCCCTCTTGAGGGGGGAGGAGGTGGTAATCGTCTCTTCAATCAAGGCTTTGATGCAGAAGGTTCTCTCCCCCTTCGACTTAAGAGAATCTCTCTTTTCTCTTTTTGTGGGAGAAGAGGTGAATCGTGAAAACTTGGTCCATTTTCTTCAGGAGAGTGGATATACCTCAGTGAGGATCGTGGAGGAGAGAGGGGATTTTAGCCTCCGGGGGGCGATCATTGATATCTATTCTCCATTTTATGAAGAACCCCTGCGATTGGAATTTGATGGGGACCGATTGGAGTCCATCCGAAGATTTGACCCAGAGACCCAGCGTTCCATCACGCAGGGAATGATGGAAAATGCCATCCTTCTCCCAGCAAGGGATATTTCAAAAAATTCCTCTCATCAACCCTTGACCACTCTATTTGATTATCTGAAGAAGAACGGGGTGGTCTTCGTTGAGGAAGGAGAGGAAGTGGAGAGAGAGGCAAAGGCCTTCTTCCGTCTGATCAAAGAACATTATGAAAAAGCCTTGTTGAAGAAAAACTCTGTCCCTCCTCCAGATTCCACCTATCTCAGTTTCGAAGATGTCTCCCTTTTCTTAGAGAAGTTTCAAACGGTCTTTCTCCAGGAAGGCCCGATTGCCCCTCCTATATCTCAACACGTTTTCTCTTTTGAAATGGAAACCAATGAAGATCTTCGGAGGGAGACGAAGGCCGCCCTCTCTGTAAAAGGCGGCGTTTCCGAAACCTCCCCTTTCTCTATCTTTCTCAAGAAACTTCGTGACTGGCAAGAAAAAGGGATGAAGATATTCATCGTTTCCCATACTCCAGGCCAGGCTGAGAGGTTAAGGGATCTTCTCTCCCATTATGAAGTGGCATTTCATTTGGAAAAAGCGAGAAGTTTCAGGGAGGCAGTGGATCAACCCGAGAAGACTCTCATCCTCTTCATCGGGCCGCTCTCCTCAGGGTTTCGAAACCCCCGAGAGGGCTGGGTCCTTCTGACAGAAGAGGAAATCTTCGGTGAGAGAAGGAGGCTAAGTGAAGGAAGGGTTCGGGCCCGCCTGTTGCAAGCAGGAGGGCCACTCCTTTCTTCATACAGGGAACTCCGAGAGGAAGATTTTATCGTTCATATCGATTACGGCGTAGGTCTCTACAAAGGGCTAAGACATTTGCGTATCGAAGGCATTTCAAACGATTACCTCCTTTTGGAATATCTCGATGGAGATAAGCTCTTTGTTCCCGTGGATCGGCTCAATTTAATTCAACGTTATGTCGGGGGTGATGGAAAGTCTACCAAACTGGATAAATTGGGAAGCAACTCATGGCAGAGGGCTAAAAAGAGGGTGAAGGCCGCTGTGTCAGAGATGGTCAAGGAGATCCTTGACCTCTACGCAGCGAGACAAGTCTTCAAGGGTTTCAGCTTTTCCCCTCCAGATCAACTCTACAAAGAGTTTGAAGCCACCTTTGAGTATGAGGAGACTCCGGATCAGATCAAGGCCATTGAAGAGGTGATAAAGGATATGGGAAATCCAAAACCCATGGACCGCCTGATCTGCGGGGATGTGGGGTATGGTAAAACCGAAGTCGCCATTCGAGCGGCCTATCGCACGGTAATGGATGGGAAGCAGGTTGCCATCTTAGTCCCTACTACTGTTCTTGCCCAACAACATCATCAGACCTTCTCTGCCCGATTCAAAACCTATCCCGTGGTGATCGAGATGTTGAGCCGTTTTAAAAACCCTCGGGAGCAGAAGGAGATTCTCAAACGATTGAGAGAAGGAAAAGTGGATATTGTGATCGGGACACACCGACTTCTTCAGAAAGATTTAGCCTTCAGAGATCTGGGGCTGGTGGTGATTGACGAGGAGCATCGATTTGGCGTCTCCCACAAAGAGAGATTGAAGCAGATGAGGAAATTGGTGGATGTGATCACCCTCACCGCCACCCCCATTCCAAGGACGCTCCAGATGACTATCTCTGGCATCCGAGACCTCAGCCTTATCCAAACCCCTCCTGAAAATCGTCTCTCCATTCGGTCCTTTGTCGTGCGTTTTGATGATGGGGTGATCCGAGAGGCCGTCCTGAGGGAGTTCAGTCGAGGAGGTCAAGTCTTCTTCGTCCACCATCGCGTCCAAAACATCCATGCGATGGCCAACCATTTGAAAGGGCTCATTCCAGAGGCCTCCCTAGCCGTTGCGCACGGCCAGATGAGAGAGAAGGAGCTGGAAAAGGTGATGTTCCAGTTCGTCAAAGGAGAGTATAACCTTCTTCTCTGCACCAGTATCATCGAATCCGGTTTGGACATCCCAACGGTCAACACCATCCTGATCAACCATGCAGAACAGTTTGGTCTGGCAGACCTCTATCAACTCCGGGGGCGGGTCGGTCGAGGGAGTCATCAGGCCTATGCCTATCTCCTCATTCCTGGAGAACTCACCCTTTCCAAGAATGCCATGAGGAGGCTCCGGGCGATTCAGGAATTGAGCGAGTTGGGATCTGGATTCAAACTGGCCATGCATGATTTGGAGATTCGGGGAGCAGGAAACCTCCTCGGGCCATCCCAATCCGGACATATCGCAGCCGTAGGATTTGAACTCTACACCCAGTTGATGGAGAAGGCTGTCCGGGAGTTAAAAGGTGAGGAGGTGGTGGAAGAGATCACCCCGGAGATCCACTTCCACCTTCCTGCCTTCATTCCGGAATTCTATGTGGAGGATCCAGCAGAGCGATTGAGTCTCTATCGAAGACTCTCTTTCTCTCATTCCGATGATGAAGTGGAGAGGATTCGGGAAGAGATGGTGGATCGTTTTGGGAGGATCCCCATGGAAGTGGATCACCTTCTTGAAGTGATCAAAGTGAAAATTCTTCTGACGAGATTGTCGATCAGAAAGTTTGAGGAAACGCCTTCTCAATTGGTTCTCACATTCGACAAGGCGACCCGAGTCTCTCCGCAAAGAGTGGTGGAGTTGGTCTATCGAGGCAAGGGCAAATATCGATTGACCCCGGAGTCCAAATTGATCGTCGAAGGATGGCCCGAGGTGAAGGAGGACCCTTTTGGGTCGGCTAAAAAGCTATTGCAAGCATTGGCCTGATATGATAGATTCAATAACAAAGGGTCTATCGTATGTGGTGAACGAAAGACTTTTATTTTCTCCATTGGGAGATAGAGACGACGATGACAAACAAACTTATCTACTTTATCATTGTGCTCTTCTTTTTTTCCTGGTTCTTGGGTTGTGAGAAAAAAGGAGAGAAAGGATTAGGGGGTAAAGAACTGGTCAGAATCAACAATGTTTCCATCTCCCTTGAAGAGTTTCGCCAGATGTCGGAAAAGCAACCCCTGGAAGGGAAGATGAGGCTGCTGAACGAAAAGGGGCTGAGGGATTTTCTTGATAATTACGTGATACCCCGAGAGGTGCTCTATCAGGAGGGGAAACAGAAGGGCCTTGATAAAAATAAAGAGATCGTGGCCAAGGTGGAAGGTTTCAAGAGGGCGATGGTCATCGAAGCCCTTCTCGAAGAGGTACTAAAAGGAAAGGGCGAGGTCTCTGAGAGTGAGATCCAGAAATATTATAAAGAGAACGAAGATCGTTTTACCGAGCCTCGAGAGATAAAGATCCGCCACATCGTGGTCAACTCAGAGCCCGTTCTGAAGGAAGTGTTGACGAAGCTTGCCCGGGGTGAAAGTTTTGAGAAGTTAGCATCCACTTACAATGTGGATAAATCCCGGGAAGATGGAGGAGACCTCGGATATATCCGGAGAGGACAATTGGCCCCTTCGTTTGCCCAGTTCGAAGAAGCGGCTTTTTCGCTCAGGAAGAAGGGGGAGATCAGCGAAGTCGTCAAGACACCTTTTGGATACCATCTCATTCAGCTGGCAGAAAGACGAGGGACCGCCCTGAGACCGTTCGATCAGGTCAAAGAAAAGATCCGCTTTTTCCTCCAGGAGAAAAAGAGAAAGGATGCCTACCTCGAATATGTGAAGGAAACGAAATCGAGAGCCAAGATTATTGTCAATGAAAAGTTATGGGGCGAAGAAGAAAAGAAGGAGGTGAAGCCCAGAGAAGAGAGGAAATGAAGAAACGTTATTCCCTCTTCACCTTACCGATTATTTTCTTTTCCTTGTGGGGTTGTGGCCAATGGGGAGGGGGATTGCCTGAACATGTCCTCGCTCGAGTCAATCAGGAACAGATCACAGTTGATGAATTTAATCGAGAATTTAAGGAATTGGTCTCGGAGTCAGGCAAAGAGGCAAAGGAGGCGAACCTTGGGAATCTGAAACAGGCCTATCTGGATCAGATGATTGAACGTAAGATCCTCGTCCAAGAAGCCCGCCGATCGGGAATTAAAGTCCCCCAAGAAGAATTGAATCAGGCCATTTTGGAAATAAAAAAAGATTATCCCGGGGAAGGATTTGGGGAGAAGTTGGGTCTTAAAGGGATGACTTTGGAAGAATGGAAGGTTCGACTGGAAGAAAAATTATTAGCGGAGAAGATGATCCGAAGCGTCCTCCATTACCGAGGGGAGATCGATGAGAAGGAAGCCCTTCAATATTATGAAACCCACCGTTCCTCATTTCAACTGAAACCGAGGGTCAAAGCTCGTCAGATCATTGTGGCAGATGGGGAGGAGGCAATCCAGATCCTGAAACTGTTGAAAAAAGGGGAGAGCTTTGAGAAGTTGGCAATGAAAAAATCATTGGGACCCGAAAGGGTCGATGGTGGAGATTTGGGCTATTTCAGCCAAGGGGAGAGGCCAGCCGAATTCGACCATGTTTTTTCCATGGAGGTGGGAACGATCAGCGATGTGATCAAAAGCCCCTATGGATATCATATTTTTAAATTGGAGGAAAAAATTGAACCTCGACAGATTCCTTTTGAGGAAGCAAAGTCAGGGATTCTCCAGGAACTCAGGCAGAAGAAAGGGGAGGAAGAGTATCAGCAGTGGTTCAAAGGACTCAAGGTAAAGGCGAAGATAAAGATCAACAAAAAGTGGCTTCGGTCATGAAAGGGAGAGCGTCGAAGATGAAGAGGGTCATTTTCAGATTCATGTTCTTTTTCTTTTTATGGTGCGGATCGTTGCCTTCAAGCGAAGCCGTTGTCGATCGTATTGTAGCCGTTGTAAACCAGGAAATGATCACCCTCTCTGAGGTGGATAAGTGGGCAGGTCCTTTTCAAGAAGAGATCCAAGCGAAGGATCGTTTGGAGAGACGAGAACGCGTTCATGAAGTTTATCAGAAGGTGTTGGAGAAGCTCATTGAGGAGAAGTTGATCGACCAGGAGGTAAAGAGGTCTGGGATCAAAGTGACCAGTAAGGAGATAGAGGGGGCTCTGGAAGATATCAAGCGGCGAAGCGCTGCCACCCAAGAGGAATTAGAGAAGGCTCTGGCCAAAGAAGGGTTGACCTTGGAGGCCTATAAGAAGGAGATCGAAAAGAGGATCCAGCGCATGAAGTTGATCAATTGGGCAGTGAAGGTGGATTCAAAAGCTGGAGAAAGAGAGTGGAGGGATTTTTATCAAAAGAATATCGATCAGTATCGAAGCAATGAATCTTATCGACCGAGCCAAATCATCTTCTTAGTTCCAAAAGAGGCCACACTGGAGGAGGTTCGGGAAATTCGAAAGAAGTGTCAGAAGGTCTTAGAAAGAGTCACCAGGGGAGAGGATTTTGGGGAAATGGCCCTCCTCTATTCAGAAGATATCTCTGCCAAGGATCGAGGGGATTTAGGTTATTTCAAGAAAGGAGAACTCATCCCTGAACTTGAGAGGGAGGCCCTCCGTCTACGGGTTGGAGAGGTGAGTGGGATCATTCGAACGAATTTCGGTTTTCATATTATTAAACTCTTCGATCGGAAAGGAGACCCCCCCCCTCCTTTTGAGGAGGTCAAGGAGAAGGTCAAAGCGGACTATTATGACAAAGAGATGGAGAAAGCGTTCCAACAGTTTCTCAGCACATTAAAGGAGAAGTCTGTCATCGAGATCAAGCTGTAGTGTAAATTCCAATCCCGCCAAGGCGAGACCAAACCTCAAATAATTTTCCAAGCGCCAATGTCCAAAAGACCAAAACGATACGATTAAATCGCTTTCTGTACCCCTTTCAAAAAGGGAGGCGGGGGAGGGATTGAACGCTGACGTTGCAAAAAAATAGACCTACACCCCTTTTTTCCACTCCGCTAAACATCATTCTTTTCCCTCGCGATAAAAAAATTACTCGGAATCGACTTTACTCATGAGCAAAATCATATTATGGATATTTTACTATGACAGGAATACATGAGCGATATCTAAAAAATCCTGTCACAAGAGACCTTGACAAGATATTTAATAAGTTATACATTTTGTTTGTGTTGTTCAACTTTTTAATTGGAGGTTAGAAATTCATGGCTATTGTTAAAACCCTATCCAAAGGTCAGATCGTGATACCTGCGGACATAAGAAAGAGATATCATATTGAACCTGGCACAGAGATGCAGATGATGGAGTATGGTGGCATCATCTACCTTATTCCTCCTGTTGAAGACCCTATCAAAGCAGCCTGTGGTCTTTTACCTCCTAAGCCATCTCTCTCCGAGAAACTCCTTAGGGAACGGAAAAGCGAATTCAGATAATGCAGAAGAGACCATTTATTTTTGATAGTCATGCTCTCCTGAAGTTCTTCCAAAAAGAGAAGGGTTATGAAAAGGTTACTCAACTTCTCGGGGAAATAAGGAAGACCGGGGCATTCAAATATATCAACGCCATTAATCTTGGCGAGATCATCTATTCGACAAAAAAGGAATTCGGTGACCAGAAGAAATTGGAGGTTCTCGCAAACATCGAAAGGTTGAACTTCACCATCTTATCCATCCCTAACAATCTGATAATCCGAGCTGCAGAATACAAAGCTCAATATAGTCTCTCTTATGCCGACTGTTTTGCCCTTGCCTCTGCTGTGGAACACAAAGCTATCTTAGTAACCGGTGACCCAGAATTCAAAAAAGTGGAACATTTGGTGGATATCGTTTGGATATTATAGATGAGCAACTCGTTCTCGCCTTGTTTCCGTCCTCCCTTGGTTAAAAAGCTCTTCGGTTCGGATATTCCTTTTGGTAATAAGTGACATGAACGGTTTCCCCGAAGAGATACTTAAAAACGGTGAAATTATTCATAGTGCGGATGAGTCGCAGGATTGATATTCAATGGATTAGAATAATAGAAGTTGTTTTAGAACCTTCAAAACTTAATCTGACTAAAAAATTCAGTCAAGGTAACCTTTTTTATAGACGAACCCTTCCGACCGATTTACAGTACTTCGAGAAACTCTTCTCCTACTTTTTCCATTCTTATTTGACAGAGACGTCTGAGAGTTATTCTGTGAACCAGGAAGGGACAGGAGAAAAAACGAATATTGCAAGAATACAGGTGAAACATCGAAAAGAAATCAGAGAAATTTATGACATCTGAAGATTTGACCCTATTGCATTTTCCCCAACTTATAATTTTATGGACGTCCCCCTCGTCTAATAATTTTATGGACGTCCCCCTCGTCTAAACCGGATGGAAAAAGAAGAGAATAGCTCGAAGGAAGGTCTTGAAAAAGCCCCTGAGAAGCAGGATAATAATGGTTGGATATCTTGCCTCGCATTTCGGAGGTTCATGCAAGGCTTCAGAATATTATAAAAAAAGGTTTGTTTATGACTCTTCCCATCATCGGGATTACCATGGGGGATCCCACCGGAATTGGACCAGAGATCATCGTGAAGGCCTTATCAATGGAGGAACCGTTTCAAGTCTGCCGGCCCTTCGTCTTCGGGGATCAAGAGGTGCTTTCAAAGACGATTGAAATGTTGGGTCTGACCAGTACGGTAGAGGTCTTTGAGAAAATTCCAGAAGAGGGCTACCTTCCTCAAAGAATCTTTCTTGCCCCCTTAAGTCAATTGGAGATAGATTTTCTCCGTTTCGGGAAACCGAATAGGGAATGTGGCGAGGCAATGGTCAGATATGTTGAAGAGGCGGTCAAGTGGGTGAGAAGCGGTAAGTTGGATGCCATCACCACATGCCCGATCAATAAGAAAGCGATCAATGCGGCCGGGCATCCTTTTTCAGGCCATACAGAACTCTTAGCCCATTTAGTTAAAGCCAACTCCGTTGCCATGATGTTCTTGGGATCGAGGTGGAAGGTCGTTCTTGTGACGACTCATCTCCCTCTCAAAGAGGTTTCAAAATGGATTACTGCAAATCGTATCCTTTCCACAATTCGAATGACGGCTGAAGGGCTGAAAAAATATTTTGGGATCACCTATCCCAAGATCGCTGTCCTTGGCCTCAATCCCCATTGCGGCGAAGATGGGCTCTTAGGAGAGGAAGAAAAGATGGAAATCATTCCGGCCATCGCAGAGGCGAAGTCTCAGGGAGTCAACGTCGAAGGACCCTTTCCCGCTGATTCATTTTTCAACTTCACACGCCGCGCTCCATTTGATGCTATCATCTCCATGTATCACGACCAAGGCCTCATTCCCGTTAAGATGGTCGATTTTGAGGAAGCGGTCAATTTAACATTGGGACTGCCCTTTATCAGGACATCTGTTGGCCATGGAACAGCCTATGACATTGCTGGGAAAGGGTTGGCTAACCCAACCAACCTTGTAAAAGCCTTGCTTATAGCTTCTAAGTTGTCTAAATTAAAGAAAGATTATTAACACACAGATTTTGTAATCCCTCAGAAGGTGTGAAAAAATCGATTTCCGGGGCTC
>Ga0315282_10017978_pt1 | contig 10154 bp, 17 predicted proteins | sample YL17G07_20_MG_FD_203693 | JGI IMG/M metagenome (GOLD analysis project Ga0315282, IMG submission 203693) | Sediment microbial communities from Yellowstone Lake, YNP, Wyoming, USA - YL17G07_20 | ecosystem: Environmental > Aquatic > Freshwater > Lake > Sediment | place: USA: Wyoming | collected... | reverse complement strand
GTTCTTCCCTCTTCCGCTTCTCTTCTTCATATTTCTCTTTCCACAAGTCCTCATCCACCTCCAACACTTTAGGTTTAAGAAAACTGTCACGAACGCTCTCAGGGCTACGTTTACCGAGAGCAACATCTCTGCCAACTTCTTCAGGAACGCCCACGGGCAACACGTATACCTTCTTAACATCGTTTCCAATAGCAGCGTAGAAATGACCTAAGGGCAACGTCTGAATCTCTTCCGCTGGAACCTTCATTCCAAGTAATTGCTTGAGGATCCTCTCTACTTCGTGGGCTTCTTTCATTCTGCCCATAAGCCAATTGTCACATTGCCTTAGCGGGGTCTTGTCGATTCCGCCTATGTCCTGGCTGTCAAGCCACAAATAATTACCCAGGGCAGCGCCTTTGCGAATAAACTGCTGTGCAACCCACTTGACAGGTGTCATTTTGCTTTGAGGAATTGTTTCCCAAGCTTCTGGAATAATGACTATAACATGGTCAAGGTTAGCGAAGGCATATTCAATAGTGCTGGCAATGACCAAGTGCTGAGTTTCAAGTCGCATGCCGCTAAGGTCCATAACGTTAATACCTTCGCTCAGGTCGAGACGATCGGAAAAGATCCATTTTTCCAATTCAGGAATTACGATTTCCAGGTAAGCAGCAAGTTTCTCATACACAGCCTTCATAAACTCACGTTTACTCTCCCTCGCAAACTCCAAGGCGGCTTTCTGAATTTCCTTAAGATCCTTACGTCCCTTACACACTTTCATTATTCCATAGCGCATGCCCGGTTCATACTTCACCTTTTCACCGAGAGCAACATTAACCAAGCCTTCAACAAACTGCCAATCCGCCCTGGGCTTATAGTAAGGCGTAACAAGATTGTACTTGGTAAACCCCGCCTCACCACGTTTAGTGATGAAAGCAATAGCCTTAAGCAGAGAACGGCTAATCAAAGCCTCAAGAGTAGTTGTCTTACCCGAAAGCTGAGTCATGCCAAAAATGGCTAAATGATGCAGAGGAACATAGACAGGCTCACCAGAGCCGACTTTGTAGCCGAGGAGAATTTTATCCGTCATGCTTTAGCCTCGAGCAAAGTGTAAAAGGGTCCCAAAACAACCAGGGAAAGTGGAATGCGGCGTACACGCTTAGAAGTTTCCAAATGCACGACTTGATTAGCGTTGAAGCCTAAAAGCGTCAAATCCCGGTGGCACCATCGACATACCAGCAATAAACGGTCCTCTAAACCGTAGCTGATGGCAAACTCAGCTTCATGATACATGAGAGGTCCACATAATTTACAAAGCCCCATAATGTTTCCTCACATGAAATCCACTAATTCTGCGTAGGGCATCTTACCGCCGAAGGGTCTGCCAAGCATGTCATGGGTTGCTTTCTGGCTCCAGTGAATTACTTTCTCTATGGCTTCAACCTGCCAATATTTAGGAGCCCACACAAGTAAGCCCAAGTCTTTGTCAAGTTGTGTGGGACCTCTGAAGGCAACAAAAACGCCTATGCCACTTCGAGCATGCACGGCTTCGACAAGTTCTCCTGAGAGTTTAGGCGGGTCGCCAGAGCCGATTTTGCGGTGGATAACCATTTTGTCTGTGTGGAAGAAGCCCTTTATTCTGGGCATGGTGAAAATCGCCCACAACTCTTTTTCAGTTGCTGTTGCGAGATCCATGATGCTTGGGCTGTCACCTGCTTTTTCGTCAAGCGGAACGGCGATGAGCAGGCAACTTGCCCTCAAAAACTATGGAGCCCCTTTTATGGCTCTTGACCAGTTTTTTTCTCCTTTTTCTTGCGTCCGACAGTCACGCCGTTGGTGAAGACCCAATAAAACTATCCTTGGTGCCACATCGTGCCCTTGTGCTCTTGTAAATCTTTCAGCATAGCCTTAAAGTCAACGTTGCTCACGTCTTCACTTTTCTCGTAGTTTCCCTTGAAGCCCTCCTCTTGAGTCCACTTTATTTTTGCAGAGTCCCAAGCTGCCACGCCTTTCTCTTTCAGAATCTGTTTTGCAGCTGCTATTCCAGATTCGGCTGCGTCTAAGAAAGCGATTAGAGCATCTGTTGCCTTTTCATTACTCAAAGCAAGCCTTCCTCCCGCAAAATCTTCTCTAAGGCTTTTTCCAGCCTGTCTCGGATTCGCAGGTAGTGTCCCCCGCAGAGATACAAGTAACGCGGTAGTTTAGCAGCAACCATGTAACGCACCTCTCCATCGTCTTGGCAGACCTCGCATTGTCCAAGCCTCGTCGGAACCTCCGCTGCACGAGCCTTCTTGAGCAGTAACCCTTTGATTCCCCTTTCTCTCAGGGCTATCACTTCCCCTCGTGCGCGCTTCCTTTACCTTGTAGTTGTTCAAGCCTAAGGCGAATAGCCTCAGAGACAAACTCAGCAATGCTGCGGTAGCTTCCGCTTTCCTCAACATACTGGTTAACCAACTCAACAAGCTCCTCTTGAATGCTTATTTTTCGGAATCCCATGCAATCTGCTCCATTTTTGCGGTGATTTCAACTTCTATCAAGATTTCAATTATAAAGTTTGCTGTAATAATACTCTAAAATTGGAGAACTTGTTGCAATGAACTTTTACATAAAAGTTTTATAATTGATGTGCTGTATTTTTACTGCAAGGGTAAAGCACTTGAGCGAATACTCCAAAATAAGCCTTAAAAAAGAGTTCATGAACAAAATAGAACAGTTCATCAGGGAATATCCCGAACACGGCTACAGAAGCCTCGCACAATTCATAGAGGACGCCGTTAGACGCAGAGCAGATGAACTCCGCATTTCTGAATTTACACCCCGCTTACGTGACCTCAACACATATGAGGACCACGTCACCATAATGGATAAAAAGTTGGGATGGGACGACAAGGAAGGAAAGAGGCAGCCACGCATAATAGACATCTACACACGCCCGGTAGGAGAGAGAGGCTACGACTTCTGGTGTGAATACTGCGACAGCAATAAATGCGAACACGTCTACTACGTGCTTTCAATCCCACACATCACAACAGAACCCCTCCGCAGGAAAGGATGGACCTATAAAGGGAAAATCAGCGAATTAGAAGTAGAAAGGCGAAAACAATAAGCAGAGGAAAATAGTGAGGTCGGCGATCGTATGGAGTGGGCTTCAAACCTACCATTCTCAATTAAAAATGATTTCTGGATAAACACGTCAAATTATAGGAACATGAAAGACATGAAGGTTGAAGCAACCTTAGCCATAGCATTCGACATTGCTAAAGGCTATTATCAAACAGCAGAGGACATAGCCTTCGCATGGATTGACACAGACCACTTCTACAACAAGCTTGGAAAAGCACAAGTGGTGGAACAATTCCTCATCGGATACTTGGAATTCACAAAACAGGCAATAGACGGGATGATACAAAAGATGCTGCAGAAAAATGGGAGATAAGCCATGAGCAGACAAGTCTTAACGGCAATACTCGCGGAAATGCAGGTTGGGCTAAACGAAACCGAGAAGGAACAACTATATCATGAACTTCTCGCCTATTTTGGGCTTATAGGCGCCACAGACGAGTGCCAAGCCCTCGAAACAGCATGGAAAGACCCATACAACAGACGGGAAATCGAAAAATTCATCAATGCTTGGCTTAAAAGAAAACAGAGGAAAAAGGAAGAAACAATCCCCGGAGTCGTTTAAAGGTATGTTGGAACGGCACGGAAAGAAAAAAGGGAAAACTAACAGATCGACAAATGATGGGTATTTCTGTCATCTGAATTAACGTTCTCTCTTCAATTCAGGGTATTGTTTCTCCAAATCCTCGCCTATGCCGCTGTAAAAGTTCCAGAAGAACGCCCATATCTCAGCCTTGTCCTCAACGCTGAGGCTTGACTTCGCCAACCCTTCTCCCACCTTCTTCGCCCTATTAAGCAAACGCTCAAACCTCATATACCAACGCTGTTTTTCATCTATAAATTCAATCGCTTCCTCACTATGGCTCTTGCCTCTGGCTGGTAACGATTCGGCAATAGTATAAGATATAAATAAATCGCCGAAACAAACAATGATATCAAAGACAGATAAGTGAAAGTAAAACCTATTGGAATATTCTGGATATGGCTTAAGCCATCCCAGAAGAAAAAAGACAAATCTTATATCAACATTGACCCAACGATCAAAGCGATGGTAACAAATGAGCAAAAAAATTCGAGGGGAAAAGAGAAAGGAAATCTACTTAATGATTAAAAAAACGAAACACATGTCACTTAAAGAAATCAAGGCTTCAACAAACATAAATTATAACACAATAAGGAGTGCAGTTATCGGTCTGACCAACTCCGGATTGATAGAACGCATCGGAAGAGGCTTATATAAGCTGAAATCGGAATAGTTAAGGAGCTTTTTTGCTTCAAGATGAGGGGTAGATTTGAGGCTTAAGAATAACAAAAAATACTTTGAAGACTTTATTAGAAAACTCTTGGTGCCCATTAATGAAAAGCTTTCCAAAGAGTTTAAACTCCCAGAAAAAGACGATGAAAATACCGAATTAATGGCAAATGTGCTTCACGAGATTAGTAGATTCATTTATACACAGACGACGAATGTTAGAGGCACGAAATGCGAAACTCCATATGGACCGACTGAATATTTCTCCGAATTTCACAAATTTTGGGAAGAGAATCATCGGCAAATCCTTGATTTATACATTGTTGACAGACAATGTAGAATGGTGGCCGAGCGTCTTGAGAAAAGTTATAGACCATTTTCCCCTTCTTCTGTAATGGATATCAGAGGTTTGTCGGCTCAGCAAGTGGCTAACACGAGATTGTTTACAGCAATTCAAGATTTTGGTTTCGGCTTGGGAGAAGACTATTACAATTTGGCCAGACAAAAACCATACTTGTTCGACCCGAGAGAACTAACCACCCATCCTGAAAACATAAATGAGCTCCTGAGACAGCTTGGCGTCTCAGATTATCAGCCGGATAAAAGAATTGAATGGATAAGAAGATGTGCAACAATCTTAAACGAAAGGTATGATGGAACGGCATACAACATCGGAAAGATACATAACTTCGATGCTACAGTGATACGAGAGTTCCTTGTCAAGGCGAACATCGGTATGGATGTCAAGAAAGCAGACATGTTTCTGAGGGACATGCAAGAGTTCGGCATATGGGAACTACAGAAATTTGAGGAAGTAAGCGTTGCCCCAGACATGAATACTATGAGAATTGCGCTGAGAACAGGAATTGTCCACACACGCATTCCTCTGCTATCCAGTTTTATGGATGTCTTCTGTTACCAATATGGTGCAGTTTCGGATGAAATAAGCAAAGCTTGGAGAAGAGTGTGGGAGTTATGGCGAGAAATTCCAAACAACCATAGTGTCAGTTCACCTGCCTATATCGACTTCTTAATATATAATATGGGTCGGCATTGTTGCAAACAAAATAAAAGGCGTTGCGAAATTCAATGCACGCTTGAAGAGCAAAGGAAATGCCTCCTCAACAGGCTGACTCTTAAGAACTGTGGTGGTTTGTGCATATTCAAGGGGATATGTGACGACAATAGGAAAAAACTGAACCCGCCAAAATCAATTTCAATATTCGGGAGATATGGCTGGACTACTGGCTACAGTGACGAAGGAGGCGGACTGGGATTACGTTGTTCATGATCTTCCCTTGTTTAACCTTGTTTAAAACTTTATAAGTAGAAAACAACTTATGTTGCTCTGTGACTCAGAATGGGACAAGTCAATTTAAAGATAGATGACGAACTGGAAAAAAATTTTCGAAGGGTTGCTGCTGAGAGATTTGAAGCAAAAAAGGGTTTTCTGAAAAAAGCAATAGAAGAAGCAATCAGAGACTGGGTTAATAAAAACAGAAAAGGTGCTAAAGATGTCTGAAAACATCATCACAATGAAAGAAGATTACAAGGAGCACGGTAAGGCACAAACCAAGCAAATCTATAGAACGATGGAACTTGTAACACAAGTTGATTATGAAGAATTTGTAAAATTGCATGATAGTGTTATAATCGAAGATCAGACAGTTCCAATAGGCCGCAAATGGGTGATCGATAAGTTTGGGCCACACAAGGACTACAAATTTGAAACAGAGACTGTTTGGAGTTTTCCAAATAGAGGAGACTGGGCTACACACATTGGAAACTATCGTGGTAATTGGTCTCCATTTATTCCCAGAAACTTAATCACGAGGTATACAAAGCCAGGCGAATGGGTACTGGATCAAATGGTTGGGAGTGGGACAACATCTGTTGAATGCAAGCTTTTGGGTCGGCATGGAAAATTCGTAGACATTAATCCCGATGCGATAATGGTCACAAGAGACCGACTTAATTTTGATTATGTTTCTGTAGACCCTGACTATCCAAATGGCTTGAAATTAGAGACCTACGTTGGCGACGCAAGAAATATGGATAAAATTGACAATGATAGCATAGACCTTATCGCAACACATCCTCCATACGCCTACATCATCAGCTACAGCAAGAGCAAAGTTGAAGGGGACTTGTCATCACTTAAAAATCTCAAAGACTACCTTCCAGCGATGCGAAAAATTGCTGATGAATGCTTCAGAGTGCTCAAGCGTGGCAAACACTGTGCTATATTAATAGGCGACACCAGACACCATAAACACTACGTGCCAATCGCGGTACGGGTCCTGCAAGAGTTTCTGAATGCCGGGTTCATATTGAGAGAAGACATAATCAAGCTACAATGGAAAACTAAAACTACCAGAGAGCGGTGGAGAAGCTCGAAATTGGACTTCTATCGTATTGCTCATGAACATCTATATGTCTTCAGAAAACCAGAAAATGAAGAAGAGAAAAAGAAATTCAAATTAAGCACCAAATGGTGGGATAAACAACCATCTACTGAGCCACTTCAAGATACCCAAGCCTCCCTCCCCGAACAGATAACTACAAAAAACTTTGAAGCATTTGAAACCAAACTAAACTCTTATGGCTTTGTATACATTCCAAAAAATGCGCTGGCCATGTTTCCATTTAAAATAGGTGATAAACTTCGCCTACAGGTAGATAAAACAAACAACCGTGTAATCATAACTTCAGCATAACCACCTTTCAAGACAGTTCAGCATACCTCTTCTGTTCTTCTACAGTGGGTGGATTGCTTTGATAAGGCATACAATTATAGTAATAAGTTCTAAAACGCTCATAATTTCCACACATCAAATCACAAAGCTTGAAAAAATCAATGCATGCATGCATGTCGACAAGCCCTACTTTTTCACGCAGAAACGATTCCAACCAATTTTTAGAAAATCTGAACTAAACTCCTTTTAGAGGCGAGAAAATGCCCAAATATCTAATTGAAATCATCTTGGTCGTCGAAACCCAAAACCCACAAGAAGCCCATAAAATCGCTGACTACATCATAGACATTCCTATTCCAAACAAGAAAATCGAAAACGCAATAGAAACCCTGAGGTATGAAGAAATTGTCCAAATCACAAACCAGAAACCACGGTAAATTCTGGCCCAAAGTAAGACCCCTAATCTGGGAGAAAGCCCAGCAACTCTATCAAGAAGAACAAGCCAAAAACATGGGCACAGACTTCAAAGGCATAACAGCAACCCACAAAGAACTCAGAGAAAACGGATACTTCCACACAGCCAAACTCATCGTACTACGAAACCTATACCTCCAACACAAAGGCTTACTCTCAATAGAACAAGGGGAAACCGTGCCAGCGAGCATGGAATGATCCCTACATTGTCATAAGAAATCTCTGAAAATATAAGTAACGATTATAACCCACGCAATAGAGAAAATTGGAAGTAACCAAAGATATAATTGAGAAGAAGAATAAATAACGGCTATTTGAAAAAAAGCTAATCCCAGTAGACCTGCAATACTCATTGCAAGGACCCATTTTATGGTGCTATTTTGCTCGTAGGTAACTCTTTTTGAAGCTTTCTTTATGTGAACTTCATCTATAGCCCCTCTTCCATCCTTATAGGCGAGAAGTTTGGCATAGGCAAGTATAGCATCGTGAATTTGTTTATTTTGCTTTTCAAGCTCTTTAGCTCCTTCTTCTGTGATATACTCGTTCAAGATAAAACACCCTTTCTCTTTTTAGCTTCTATAACCTCGTCTAAAGTTATGTCATAGGGATGTATTGTGCTCTTCGACAATTCTACAGCTTCATTTAAAACTTCTTGTCTAACGTTTTGAGAAAGTTTGTCAAGTTCCTTCACTGCTTCGCTTCTTATCTTTATAACAGTAAACGTATCTGTAACTGTTATTGAATCACCAAATTTTATCTCCTTTCTTTTTCCTTCTTTCTTTTGCCTTTCATTTTTAGACATAGGAATTGCTCCATTATGACTTTTGAAATACACCAATATAAAAATGCATGCATGCAATGTGGAGCTGTTATCGAACAATATATGAAAAACTCAAATAAGCTTAATTAAGGCTCTTTTTAAAAAACGAAGCTTTTTCCCGTTTGCTTTTCAAAGGGGGTGTATATAGATACATGGCAGAAAAGTTCAACCCGCGCATTAGTATATAAAGCAACATTAATTTCCAACATTTTCATGTGAAGTTTAAGGCTTAAACTTCCAACATAACTTTCACACGGAACCGATAAAAATCCGCTAATTCCACGTTAAACTTTCCAAAAACATCAGTTCTATATAAACATCCGCCTATGCCTAAAAATCAAGCCTTATAAAAATTTGCCTAACTTCCATGTGAGTTCCGAAGTTTTTAAAAGCTAAATGTCACACTTTGGCGTGAAGTCGGGTTTTAGCCAGAAGGTAAAAGAATTGCTAAAAACAAGCCGTTTTTAAAAATCAAACTGATTTTCAGCCGTTTTTCTGCCTTAACTAATTAGCGGTAATTATAACTTGATGGCTTTTAGCCCAGCGGTTAAGCGGTAACCAAGACTCTGAGGAGCTCAGTGGAAACTTAACCCGTAAGCTAAAGCCAGCGGCGGGTTAGCGGGCCCCGGCAATGACTTCGGCGGACCAGCCCAAGAGCGTGAGGACCCGCACTACTGATTTCTTTGTACGTCCATCCGTGAAAAAATAATAAGAGTTGCGAGGCAGTGAAGACCTACGGGTTTAAGCGTGTAACAACCAGACGGGTGGACACCTTAGCGGGCTTTACGAGAGTCCTTAAGCTTAGACTTAGACCTGACTCAAAGGAGAGTCCTAAGGATTGAAGTAAGCGGCGACTAAGGCGGGCCGAGCAGCGAGGCTAACAGGCGTAGAATCGAAAGTTCAAGTTTACGGCAAGGGTATGCCGACGCTGACGTATAGGATAGGTGGCAATCTGAAAATGTCGCGTAGCCGAGATTATATAGACGGCGTCCCGGCTGAGGTTGCCGAGCGGATTTATAATATCCGCAAAAGGCGAAAACTTAGCCGGTCTGAGGAGCCAATGGAGACGCCCCTTAAGGCTCCGACCCCCTATTTTTCTAAACCTGCCACGCCTGGCAGGAGGGCGCATCCCCCTGGCTTCAGGAGCGGAAGCGCAAAGAGATCGACCAAAAAGAGATGATAAAAAAATGACTAAACAAAAGCAACTTCAGGAGCGGAATAAAATGGGCAAGAAAGCCGTTATCGTGATCTCGCTTGTCGAGGAAAGCGCAGAAAAGTCAAATCGCGAGATTGAGAAAGAAATAAAGACGGAGCTTACAAAGGAGCCGCCAAGGATTCCATGGCTAAAGGAAGTGGAGAAAGTAACGGTTACCAAAGCCTAAAAGTGAAAAGGCAGTAAAAATAAAACAGAAAGGAGGTGAAAAATAATGCCTAAACCAGGAATGACAGGCATATGCCTAAAACAAGAAGTCGCTGAACTGCTTAGATCTAAGGCAAAAACCTCAAACATGGGCTTAAACAACTATTTAACAAGCCTCCTGTTAGGACCGTCCCAGGACCGTCCCCCAACACTACCATATCAATTAACTGAACATACGCTGGTGGGGCATCGCCTTGGTAAGGCGGCGGTCGCGGGTTCAAATCCCGCCCGAGGCTCTTACGCTAACAACCCAATGCAGGACAGGATTAAAATATCAACCAGCCTAGAAAAGTACTTGAAGAATCTTCAGCTTGAACAGTTATTTAGGAAGCTTGGCGCTTCCAACCCAGAAATTCTCGCCAAAGAAATAGAACATTTCACAACCAAAGAAGC
>Ga0315282_10017977_pt1 | contig 10155 bp, 10 predicted proteins | sample YL17G07_20_MG_FD_203693 | JGI IMG/M metagenome (GOLD analysis project Ga0315282, IMG submission 203693) | Sediment microbial communities from Yellowstone Lake, YNP, Wyoming, USA - YL17G07_20 | ecosystem: Environmental > Aquatic > Freshwater > Lake > Sediment | place: USA: Wyoming | collected... | reverse complement strand
GCATGATTGCCGACAGCGTGGGCTCTTTGGGCACCACACTGTCCATGCAGTGCTTCAACACCTTCGTTCCCATCTTCTACATCGACCGGCTCAAGCTGTCCCCAGTCCTGTTTGGCCTGGCCATGACCATCTACGCCATCTGGAACGCTATCAACGACCCGCTCGCCGGCCAGATCTCGGACCGCACCCGCACGCGCTGGGGCCGCCGCATCCCCTACGTGGCGTTGCTGCTCGCTCTGTGGGCCACCTGGAAGTACCCGCTGCATGGCGCGTACGTGGTCGACGTCAAAGAGCGCATCGCCAGACTGCACGCGGACAAGGGCGTGGTGGAAGGCTAAGGGGCAGGCATGGCCAAGACTGCGCTGTTGGAGACAACCGATTCGTCGTCCGTGTGCATGCGTTCCGTGGCAGCCGCACTGCGCGGCGAGTTCTTCCAGCCGCAGGACATGCCCGCCTGGGTGGGGCAGGCCGCCTCGCTCCTGGCGATGTTGGGCCGACGTTTCAACAACTGGGTCGTGGACCTTTCGCAGAGCATGACCGGCATCGCGCCCGAAGTGGCCGATCGCATCACCACCGCCGACCTGGCCGACCACGCCCTGGGCTACTATCGTGGCGTGCAGGGGCCGTTCGACGCTGTGATCGTCGGCGCGCCCAACGGCGGCGTGGCCCACCTGGCCACGGCGCTGCAGGCGCCCTTTCTCTCGCAGCACCTGTTGACCAGCTTCAAGGACCACAAACACGCCGACGACATCCAGACCTATGCAGTGCACGGCACGGACCTGGCCCGCCGCGTGCTGCGCCGCAACCCCGACCTGGCCGTCGTCAACCACTATGACCCGCTGCACGACCGCTTCCTGGTGCGCTGGGTCAACCACATCCGCTACAAGCTGCTCGACCTGCCGCAGGCCTACCGCGACGCCATCCGCAGTTGGCTCAAGCCGGGCGGTGTTATCGTCTTCATCGATTGCCGCTACCCGTGGCAGCAATACCGGGTGGGCAAGCGTCACACCTTCCAGGTGGGCGGCCTGGGCGGCGTGACCGACGAGCAGTTCCTTTCGGGCCTGCCCGAAATCGAGGCCATGCAGCGCAGCGAAAGATCCGCGTTTGTGGGCGGCTGGCACCTCGACCTGCCGCTGGAGACCCAGCCCGAGAGCGAGTGGGGCGCTTTGCCCGAGTTGCGCGCGGCCTGCGAGGCATTTGCGCGTCAGAACGGCTATGCCTTTGTGCCGCTCACGGCGGACCATCCCGACCAGTACAGCGCGCTGGCCTTTCGCGCCCACCGCGCCGTGCTGCGAAAGGAGGGCCGCCCGCCCCAGGCCACCCTGATCGACTGCTTCACCCTGGTCAACCCGGTGGCGGCGCGACTGAGCAGCTTGTTGCCGCTGTGGCTGCCCTTCAACTGCACCGACAGCCTGGCCTTCCTGAAGCGCATGCTGCCCGAGGTGCCCAGGGGCATGCCCGTCCTCTTTGCACCGCTGCCCAATTTTGCGCCCGCGTTTGACACCGTGAGCATCGGCGCGTGGCTGGAGGCGCTTGCAGGCTACGATGTACACCTGGTGGGCATCAACCCGCGCCAATACCCGCAGGACCTGGCGGGCCTGTTCCGCTTTGCGCCCGCGCTGCAGGCGTGGTGCGCGCGCCACCCGGCCCCCGTGCAGGCCCGTCTCTCGGCAGAGGAGCTACAGGCGCTAGCGGCGCAGCCCGCGGCCTGACCACGTGGCCGGACCTGAAGAACACATGGAGACAGTCGTCTTATGATTGAGTTCACCTTTCTGGGCACGTCGGCCTCGGCCCCCTCGGTGGAGCGCGGCCTCTCGGCGGCCATCGTCATGCACGAGGACCAACGCTTCCTGCTGGATTGCGGCGAAGGCACGCAGCGCCAGATCCTGCGCAGCGGGCTCGGCTTCAAGCACCTGGACAAGGTCCTGCTCACGCACGGCCATCTGGACCACATCCTGGGACTGGGTGGCCTAGTGTCGACCTTTGCGCGCTGGGAGGCCACCAACTACCTGAGCATCTACGGCGGCGGGTGGGCCCTGGAGCGCGTGCGTGACCTGATGAACGTGGTCCTGCGCGGTGGCGAGGTGCAGCTCAAGATCGACTTTCAGGAAGTCAGGACCGGCCTGATCTGGAAGCACCACGGGTTGTCCATCCACGCCTTTCCCGTGCAGCATCGCGGGCCGGGCTGCTTTGGCTACCTGTTCGAAGAGGAGAGCCGCCGTCCCTTCCGGGTCGAAGAGGCCGAGCGCCTGGGCGTGCCCGTTGGCCCCGAGCGCAAGCGGCTGGTGCAGGGCCAGCCCATCACGCTGGCCGATGGCACCGTGATCCAGCCCGACCAGGTGCTGGGAGCGCTCGTCCCTGGGGTCAAGCTGGCCTGGGTGGGCGACGCTGCCGAGACCGAAGACCTGCTACCCTACGTCTCTGGCGCGGACGCCCTGGTAATTGAGGCGACCTACATGGACGTCGAGGCCGACATGGCCGTGCGCTTTGGGCATCTGACGGCTTCCGAGGCTGCCACGTTGGCCTACCACGCCGACGTTGGCACGCTCTACCTGACGCACATCTCGCGCCGCTACACGGGCAGCCAGATCCTTGGCGAGGCCGCGCCCCTCTTTGCCAACACCGTCGTTGCCCGCGACCTGGACCATTTTCGCGTCACGCGCTCCGGCGCACCTGGCGACGAATCGCCAGTAGAAGGCTAAGGAGCACGCCCATGCGCCAATTCCTGGAGGCCCTGCGTAGCCGGGGCGAACTGCTCACTTCGGAGTGCGAGGTCGATCCGCGACTGGAACTGGCCGCCGTCATACACTCCCTCGGAGAGCGTCCAGCTTTGTTCCGGCGTGTCAAAGGCTCGGCCTACCCCGTGGTGGCGGGCCTGTGCTCGAGCCGCGCACAGATGGCGTTGGGGCTGGGCGTTACCAGGCAGAGGCTAATCCCCACGTTTTTGGCCGCACTGCGGAGCGTCGCGCCGGGGGCGGGGCTGGACCACGCGGCCGCGCCGCCTCTCGTAGCGGAGGCGCCCTGCCAGGAGGTGGTGGAAGAGCGCGTAGACCTGAACGCGTTGCCCATCCTGTTCCATCTGCCAGGCGATCCGGGCCCCTACGTCACGGCGGGTGTGGCCATCATCCAGGACCCCGAGTTGGGGCGCAACATGAGTTTTCACCGGCTGCTGCGCCTGGATGAGCGCCATTTTGCCGCACGCCTGGTGGAGGGCCGCGGCACGCACATGGCCCTGGCCCGCGCCGGCGGCGAGTTGGAGATCGCCATCTGCCTGGGCAACTCGCCCGCCGTGTTGCTAGCCGCGGCGCTGAGCCCCCGGCCGGGCGTGGATGAGCTCTCCATCGCCAATGCACTGGCGCCCACGCCGCTGGTGCGGTGCCGCACGGTGAACCTGCAAGTGCCGGCCGCAGCCGAGATCGTGATCGAAGGCCGCCTCACGCGCCAGACCGTGGACGAAGGCCCTTTCCTGGACCTGCTGGAGACGATGGACATCGTGCGGCGTCAGCCCGTGCTGGAGGTGAGCTGCGTCACGCACCGTCGCGACGCCATCTACCAGGCCCTGCTGCCAGGTGGGCTGGAGCACAAGCTACTCATGGGCCTGCCGCGCGAGCCGACCATCTTCGCCGAGGTCTCCAGGGTCTGCGAGTGCGTGAACGTGCTGCTGACGCCCGGAGGCGGCTCGTGGTTGCACGCTGTGGTGCAGATCCACAAGCGCGACCCCGACGACGGCCGGCGCGCCATCGAGGCCACTTGGCGCGGGCACGCCTCCTGCAAGCATGTGCTGGTGGTAGATGACGACGTGGATATCGACGACCCAGCCGACCTGGAGTGGGCCATTGCCACGCGCCTGCAGGCCGACTGCGGCGTGGTGATCCTGCCGCAGCAGGGCGGCAGCTCGCTCGACCCCTCGGCGCTGCACGTCCCGGGCCAGAAATCGCGCACGGCCAAGATGGGAATCGACGCGACCGTTCCCTGGCGCAAAGCGGACGGCAGTCTGCGCTCGGAAGAGGAGCGCGCGGCGTTCGGCAAAGTGCGTTATCCCCAAGTAGAACTCGGCCCCCTCGGTATGACTGTGGGCGGGCGGGGCGAGGTTCGGGAGAGGAACAACCATGCGTAAACTCACCAGGCGTTTGCTGTGGGGGCTGGCCCTCATCTTTGCCTTCTTGCTCATCTGGCAGAAGCTGCACATCATCGTCATCGTCCGCGCCAACTTCTGGCAGTTGCTGGGCCTCTTTGGCATCCTGGCGCTGGCCATCTACCTGGTGTTCGAAGTCCTGTTCGGCAAGTAGGGTGGGGCGTTGGCCATGCAGTTGACGGCGGAAGAACGCGCCATGCTCGCCGGCGCCGAGGGCCCGGCGGTGCAGAAGGCGATGCAGATCGTGACGGCTCTGGGCGAGATCTACGGGGCCGAGGGCCTGGTTCCCATCGGCAGCGCGCAAATCGCGGGCGTCAGCTTCAAGAACCTGGGCGACGCCGGGCTGGAGTTCCTGGAGGAGTGGGCGGCGCAGGGCGCACGCGTGCGTGTGCCGGCCTTCATGAACCCGGCCGGCATGGACCTGCAGCGCTGGCGCGAGATGGGCCTCTCGGCCGAGTTTGCCCAGAAGCAGCAGCGCGTCGTCGCGGCACTGCAAGCGATGGGCGTGGAGCCCACTTGCACCTGCACGCCCTACCTGGTGGGGCATGTGCCGCGCGCAGGCGAGCATTTGTCCTGGAGCGAGTCTTCGGCGGTGAGCTACGCCAACTCGGTGCTGGGCGCGCGCAGCAACCGCGAGGGCGGCCCCAGCGCCCTGGCCGCCGCCATCACCGGGCGCACCGCGGCCTACGGCTTGCACCTGGACGCCAACCGCCGGCCGACGCACTGGGTCGAAGTGCGCTGCCCGCTGCGCAGCGAGGCCGACTATGGCGCGCTGGGCTACTGGGTCGGGCGCCAGGTGGGCGACGGCGTGCCCTACCTGCGCTTACAGGACCGGGACGTGCGCGCCGCGCCGCCGCGCCAGGAGCACCTGATGGCCCTGGGTGCGGCCATGGCCGCCAGTGGCGCCGTGGCACTCTACCACGTGGAAGACGTGACTCCGCAGGCAAGGGTAGTGGCGACTTTCGCCGCTCCGTCTGGAGTGCCAACCACTGCAGTGGTTACTACCCACTTGCCAACCCTCGTCGTAGATGACCTCAGCACCGCCTATGCCGCGCTCGACTCGCCTCTGGACCCGATCGATTTTGTCAGCCTGGGCTGCCCGCACAGCACGTTGGCCGACGTCGCGCGCACAGCGGAATTGCTGCGCGGCAAGCGCGTCCGCACCACGCTCTGGATCACCACCTCGCATGGCGTGCGCGAGCGCGCCGAGCGCGAGGGTCTCGTGGCGCCCATCGAGGCCGCGGGCGGCCACGTCTTTGCCGACACCTGCCTGGTGGTGGCGCCGATGGAGGAGCTGGGCTTCAAAGCCATGGCCACCAACTCGGCCAAGGCGGCCTTCTACGCCCCGTCCCATTCCGGCCTGCAGTGCCGCTTTGGCACGCTGGAGCAGTGCATCGCCGCCGCGCTGAGCGGGCACTGGCCGGGGCCGCCTGCAGAGGGGAGCGCGCGCTCATGATCCAACTGCGCGGACGCGTCATCTTCCGTGGCAAGGCGCGCGGCCAGGCCCTGGTGTCGACCACCCCCATCGGCTTTCTGGGCGGCGTGGATCCCGCCACGGGCGTGGTGGTCGAGTCGGGGCACTCGCTGCAGGGGCAGTGCGTCGCCGGGCGCGTGCTGGTCTTTCCTACGGGCAAGGGCAGCACCGTGGGCTCCTACACGCTCTACCGCTTGGCCAGGAGTGGCCTGGCCCCGGCCGCCATCCTCAACGCCCGCAGCGAGGCCATCGTGGCCGTCGGCGCCATCATCTCCGGCATCCCCATGCTGGACCAGGTAGACATTGCGCAGATCGCCACCGGTGACACGCTGGAGATTGACGGCGACACCGTGACCATTGGGCGATCGGGAACGCAGGAGAAACACGAAGACATAAAGCCACAGAGACACAAAGGAATGACATAATGTCCCTTGTGTCTTGATTCGTCGTGCGGCAGGGAGTGAGGGGTTGAACGAGAACGAGCTGGTGTTTGTCAAACTGGGCGGGTCGCTAATCACCGACAAGACGCAGGAGGCCACGCCGCGGCCCGACGTGATCCGGCGGCTGGCTGGTGAGATACGCGCGGCGCGCGACGCACGCCCGGGTCTGCGGCTGCTGCTGGGGCACGGCAGTGGCTCCTTTGGCCACATCGTAGCCCAGCGCTATCACGTGCAGAGCGGCTGCACGGACTGGCGCGGCTATGCCAAGACCGGCGCGGTGGCGCAGCGTCTCAACCGTCTCGTCACGGACGCGCTGCTCGGGGCGGGCGTGCCGGCCGTCTCGCTGCAGCCCTCGGCCTCAGCACGCACGCGCGCGGGCGAGCTGCTGGAGCTGGCCGTGCAGCCCGTGCAGACGCTGCTCGAGCGTGGACTGGTGCCGCTGGTCTACGGCGACGTGGCCCTGGACGATGCATGGGGCAGCACCATCATCTCCACCGAAGTGCAGTTCGTCTACCTGGCGCGGCGGTTGCGCCCGCAGCGCATCCTGCTGCTGGGCGAGGTGGCGGGCGTCTTTGGCGCCGACCCGCGCCAGGACCCGACAGCGCGCCTGATTCCTCTGATCGAGGCCCATAATGCCGATCAGCTCGTGGGCATGTTGGGCGGCTCCAACGCCGTGGACGTCACCGGTGGCATGCGCTCCAAAGTGCAGCTCATGCTAACCCTCTTCCGCGACCTTCCGACGCTGCGCGTCGGCCTGTTGACGGGCCTGCAACCGGGTCTACTACAACGCGCGCTGTGCGAGCCAGAGTGGAATCCCGGCACACTTCTCGTAACTTAACAACCCGAGGTTGTACCCGTTGGGGCAACATCAGGACCCCAGGACCACACTGCCGCGAAGAGGCCTTTGAGCCTCATCGACTGTGTCAGTTTCCATTTTCTGCGCCAGATGGACATAAACACGATCTTCACGTTCGATCGCCATTTTGATGCGCGCGCATTTGCGCGAATTCGGGCCCGCTTGCATGACAGAGACAAGAAACTAAACTCGTAACAGGGTCACGCGCTGTGTGCCTTTGCCATGATTGCGTTCACTTCGTTCGACCAATCCCCCTGCGCGGGATTCGCGTACCCACGTAACCCGAACAAAGGGTGCCTCCGCGCCAGCCACCACCTTTCGCCGCTAGATCGTTCGCAGCGGTGCTCTATGCTCTCAGGGTGTGCGTTTGACAGGCCGCGATTATCGCATACAATCGAACGCGGATGGGCTGGTGGCGGACTAAACCCGGGCCGGCCCGAAAAGGAGTACCGTGGAAGCCATTCGTCCCTACATCGGCCTGTTGATTCCGGTCGTCTTGCTGGACCTCGGGCTGCGCGTGTACTGCTTGGCGGAGGTGCTGCGGCGCGAGCGCTTCAAGGCGCTGCCCAAGTGGGCCTGGGCTCTGATCGTGAGCCTGGTCGGCTACATCGGCGCCATCACGTACCTGCTGCTGGGACGGGAGGAGTAGGCGCATGGAGGCCATTCGCACCGACGGGTTGCAGAAGCGCTTTGGCAAGGTGCGCGCGCTGGACGGGCTGACGCTCACCGTTGAGCAGGGCACGGTGTTTGGCTTCCTGGGTCCCAACGGGGCGGGCAAGACCACCACCATCCGCGTGCTGACCGGACTGGCGCGCGCCAGCGGCGGACAGGCATGGGTGGCCGGCACCCCAGTGAGCATCGGGCGCAAAGAGCTGGCGCGCAAGATCGGCTACTTGCCGGAAGAGCCGCCCGTCTACCCGTGGATGACGCCGCCCGAGTTCCTGAACCACGTCGCTGCCACGTTCGGGCTGTCGGCCAACGACCGGCGGGCCCGCACCAAGGAGCTGTTGGAGCTGGTGGGTTTGACAGACGTCCGCAAACGACGCATCGGGGGATTCTCGCGTGGCATGCGCCAGCGCTTGGGCATCGCGCAGGCGCTCGTCAATCGGCCGCAAGTGCTCTTCCTGGACGAGCCGGTCAGCGCGCTCGACCCTGCCGGGCGCAAAGAGGTGCTGGACCTGATCGTCGGCCTGCGCGGGCAGTGCACCGTCTTCATGTGCACGCATATCTTGGCCGACGTCGAGCGTGTCTGCGACAGCGTCGGCATCCTCTCGCAGGGCAGGCTGGTGACCGAGGCGCGGCAGGACGAGCTGCTGGCACGCTACGCCGTGCCCGCCTTTGAACTGGTGGCCGAGAACGGTTTGGCCGATGACGTGCGCCAGTGGGCCGCCGCGCTGAGCCGTCTGCCCTGGGTCAGCAGCGTCGCGGTCGACGGCACGTCAGTGCGCGTTGTGGTGAGTGACATCGGGGCAGCCAAACGCAGCCTGTTGCCCTCGGCCATGCAGGCCGGGCTGATCCTGCAGCGCTACGAGATCGTGCACCCGTCACTGGAGGACATCTTTCTGCGACTGGTCGGGGATGGAGGCGAGCGGTGAGCGCATTCTTCGTCGCCCTGCGCAAAGAGCTGCTGGAGCAGCGGCGCACGTCGCGCCTGCTGGTGGCGATCGTGGTGCTGGTGGCCTTTGGCCTGCTCTCGCCTCTGACGGCCAAGTTCATGCCCGAGATCTTCAAGCTGCTGCCTCAGGGCGAGGAGATCGCGCGGATCATCCCGCCACCCACGGCGCAGGATGCCGTGGCGCAGTACATCAAGAACATCGACCAGTTCGGCATCCTGTTGGCCCTGCTCATGGCCATGGGCGCGGTGGCGGTCGAAAAGGATAAGGGCACCGCGGCCCTGATGCTGGTCAAGCCCATGCCACGTTCCGCCTTCATCCTGGCCAAGTTCGTGGCGCTGGTGCTTACGTTTGTGGCGAGCATCGCGCTGGCGGGCATGGCGGCGTTCTACTACACACTGATCCTGTTTGGCCCGTTGCCGTTGCTGCCTTGGCTGGCGCTCAACGGCCTGTTGCTGCTGCACGTGGTGGTCTTTGTGGCATTGACGCTGCTGAGCAGCACCCTCTTCCAATCGCAGGCCCTGGCGGGCGGCGTGGCGTTCGCGGGCCTGCTCGCGCTCTCCCTGCTGGGTTCGCTGCCCGGGGTGGAGCAATACTCCCCCGATCGCCTGCTGCTGTGGGGCTCTGGCCTCATGGGCGCCGGTGGGAGAGCGCAGTGGGTGGCACTGGGCACCAGCGTGGCCCTGATTGCGGTGTCGTTGCTGCTGGCCTGCCTGGCCTTGCGCATGCAGGAGCTCTGAGCCGCGCCCCTTTTTCTTGTTCTTGTGCACCTGGCGTATAATGGTCCGACGTCTAGCCGTGCGTGGGAGAGTTGGCGTAGAGAATGCTACTGAGTGCAGTTGCTTTCGTGTTGGTTTTTGGACTGATCGTGCTGGTGCACGAGGCCGGTCATTTCGTGGCGGCGAGGCGCGCAGGCATCAAGGTGCTGGAGTTTGGCTTTGGCTACCCGCCACGCATCAAGACCCTGTGCGTGCGTAACGGAGTGGAATACACGCTGAATGCTCTGCCGCTGGGCGGCTTTGTGCGCATGTTGGGCGAGGAGGGTGCCCCCGAGCCGGGTAGCTTTTCCAGCAAGAGTGCCAGGGCGCGCGTTGCTACCCTGTTGGCGGGGCCGACCATGAACCTGGTGCTGGCCGCCGTGCTCTTTGCCGCCCTTCTGGTAGCCGTGGGGCAGGGGGTGCCGACCGGACAGGTGCTCGTCTCGGCCGTGGCGACCGACTCGCCCGCAGCCCAGTCCGGTGTGCTGGCTGGAGACCGCATCCTGGCCCTGGACGGCCAGGCAGTCGGAAGCGTGGTGGAGGTGCAGAAGCTGACCCAGGCCGCGCTGGGTCGCGAGGTCAGCCTCTCTCTGCGGCGTGGCGAACAGACGGTCACCGCGCGCCTGACGCCGCGCATCAACCCGCCCCAAGGTCAGGGCGCAATGGGCGTGACCATCGGCGATGACTACCGCATCGTGCGCTACTCTGTCTGGCGTGCGATTCCGCTCGGCGTGGCGCAGGTCGGGCAAACCATCGTCATGATCGTGACAGGCCTGATCGCCGTCGTCCGCGGCCTGGTTTCGCCCAAGGAGTTGGCGGGCCCGATCGGCATCTTCCAGGCCACCGGAGAAGTCGCTCGGCTGGGGCTGCCACTGCTGG
>Ga0315282_10017976_pt1 | contig 10155 bp, 11 predicted proteins | sample YL17G07_20_MG_FD_203693 | JGI IMG/M metagenome (GOLD analysis project Ga0315282, IMG submission 203693) | Sediment microbial communities from Yellowstone Lake, YNP, Wyoming, USA - YL17G07_20 | ecosystem: Environmental > Aquatic > Freshwater > Lake > Sediment | place: USA: Wyoming | collected... | reverse complement strand
GCGACCAATCGTAAATCGACAATCTGCAATCTACAATCGTGTGGGCCCGGCGGGATTCGAATAGCACACCTCGATGGTGCCTGCGACCAATCGTAAATCGACAATCTGCAATCCTGTGGGCCCGGCGGGATTCGAACCTGCGACCAAGCGGTTATGAGCCGCGCGCTCTGCCGCTGAGCTACGGGCCCGGCACTGAGCAAAAAAATTATATCACAGACGAAGCCGTCTCGGCGTACGAAAAGGGATCCTTGGCCGAGTCAGAGATTGCTTCACCCCCTTTCTTTTAGTTATGGTCTTTCCCCATTGAGAGCGGGGGTTCGCAATGACAACCTTTTTCGGCTGTCATTGCGAGGAGTGGGGCCGTCAGGGCTTTGGTTTATCGGTTACCAAACGACGAAGCAATCTCGGCGGGCGAAATGGGATCCTTGGCCGAGTCAGAGATTGCTTCACCCCCTTTCTTTTGGTGATGGATTTCCACTGTTTGGTACGGGGGTTCGCAATGACAAACCTCTTCGGCTGTCTTTGCGAGGAGTGGGGCCATCAGGACTTTGATTAGTCGATATACAAACGACGAAGCAATCTCGGCGGGCGAAAAGGAATCCCAGGCTTGGTGGGAGATTGCTTCACCCCCTTTCTTTTGGTTATGGTCTCCACAATTGGGGGCGGGGTTCGCAATGACAAACCTTTTCGGTTGTCATAGCGGCCCAATCAACGCCTCCAATTCATAATCATCTGTGCGATGAAGCAATCTCTACATACAATGCAGAAATACCCTGGTTTATGAAAAATCTTCCTTCATTCGGTATAGAATTAATCACAGGGTTTCACCACGACTCCATTTCCTTGAGAAAAGGTCCCTCAATCATGGAAAAACAATATTGTGTATATATCATGACCAACCAAAACCACACCGTGCTTTACACCGGGGTCACCAATAACCTCCAAAGGAGAGTCCTTGAACATAAGGAAAATCGAGGAAGTGAATTTACCAAGAAATATAAAGTGCATAAACTGGTGTATTTTGAAGTCACAAATGATATCAATGCTGCAATTTTTCGTGAAAAGCAGATAAAGGCGGGATCCAGGCAAAAGAAGCTTGATCTTATCAATGGTATGAATAAAGAGTGGCGCGATCTGTTTGAAGATTTATAAGCTTGGTCATTGCGAACGAGCGCTTTCCGCGAGCGAAGCAATCTCACTGCCGACACGAGATCGGGTACCAAACGACAGAGCAATCTCGGCGTGCGAAAAGCAATCTTTGGCCGGGTCAGAGTTTGCTTCACCCCTTTTTTTGGTTATGGATCTCCACTGTTTGGTACGGGGGTTTGCAATGACTTAGATTCTGACCGGCCGGGCACTATAATACCCGGCCGGTCAGAATGACAAAGTCAGTTTATGGCGCTATCGCGAAAGTCCCCGAGCTGCTCGAGTTGGTAATCTGGTTTACCGCCGCATCCAGCACCGTGTCTTTCCCGGAGGTCAGGCTGTCCGCTGTGATCGGCACCTTCACCGTCGGCTGGACGCCCTTGCCTTCCAGGAAAATGCCGCCATCCGCCAGGATGAAGCGCCCGGTGGGCATCTGGAACGACATGCCTTCGGGCAGGTTGAACTGCCCGCGCGCCACTTCGGCTTCCACGCCGGCGCTAGGGCGCTGCCCCACCACAATCATGCCGGGTACCTGGCTGAAGCCGTAGGCTTCCAGTTCGCAGGCGCTGGCGCAGCCCTGGTCAACCAGCAGCACCATTTTGTTGAATTTGTACTGCTCCACGTTGGCACTAACATCGTTCGGCGCCCCAGAGGGTTCGAATTTGCCTGTATTCGGATTGAAGTATTCGAGCTGCCCCTCATGGATCGTGTTGGTGGTCAGGAACCCCGCCAGACCGAGCGGCGACCCGCCTGGATTTGTGCGCATGTCTATGATAATTCCAGGCACCTGGTTGGCCTGGAAAGTGGTCAGGGCGCGCTGGAACAGGCGTATGATCAGGTTCAGGTCGTCATCGAAAGAATTCATCTTGATGTAACCCACGCCCGAGGGGAGAATGCTGAACTCGACCGGCAGGGCGTTCGGGTCATAGTCACGGTAAACCGAGGTGTAGGAAAAGCTGTCGGTTTCCGGCACCGTGGTCAGGTTGACCGTCTGGGAGGCTTCGCCAGGGTTGGTAAAGGTCACCGAGGCAGTCGTACCGAGCGGGGCGCGCGTCAAATAGCGCACCTGCTGGTAGCGCCGGGCGTTATCCGTGGAAAAGCCCTGGTCTATCTGAGGCTTGACCTTGCTGATGGCATCCAGAATCGGCGTACCGTTGAACTGGGTCACCTCGGCGCCGACCTTCATTCCAGCCGCTTCAGCCGGCCCACCCTGCATCACAAAGACCACGATCTCTTTCTGGTCGTTGGTTTCCAGGATGGAGAAGCCGTATCCGCCAGAGTAGGCTTTGGATCTCACCTGCCGGCCGATCTGCCCGCCAACAAGATCACTATGGCCATCATTAAAGGCCAGGGTGAAGTCCGACAGCGCCTGGTAGAAAGCCGTCGCGTCGTGGTTGGTTTCGGCTGTTTTAACGAGTGGGGCAACCTGAGCGTAGAGCTGGTCCCAGTTAGGCGCTTTGCCCGGAATATCATTGAAGGCGTAATTGGTCTTGGCAAAATTGAATAAATTCTGAAACGCCACGCTGTATGAATCGTTCGAGTAGTCTTTCAGCGCCACGTCGGTAGGTTCGTACAGGGTGAGCTGGGGCGTTGCCTCACGGTCGACGACGAACGGCTTCTGGTCCAGGTCGATCACTGACCAGCCGGCCGGCAAAACCGCCAGCGGGTCGTCCTTGGTGAAGAGCAGCCCATCCGGTCCAAACCCGGTGGGGAACATCTGGTTGGCGTCTGGGGCCCACACAACCAGTTTGCCGCCGGTAACCTCTTCCTGCCGTTGGGTATCGGTCTTCACCGAAGCCAGGTAACTCGGCCAGCCCTTGGAAGGGTCATCCCCTTCGGAGAAGGGGCCACCCGCCAGGTTGGGCGAGTACGCCACGGCAAAAATTTCCACTCCCTGGCTGCTCGTCCCGAATTTATTCAGAGTCCCCAGCGGGCGCTCCGGCAGGGAAAGCTGAAAGGCGCCGGTTTTCGTCTTGGTGTCGATCTTCAGGTAACCTAATGTCTGCCCGGCGATCGGCAGCGTCCAGAGCAGGTCGCGGATCACAAAGCCATGCATATCGTTCAAAGCAACCGCTTGCTCGACGAAATAAGTCTCGACGACAAACGGGTTGGTGTATTGGAAACTGCCGGTGATCTCATCCGGCTGGTCTGCTCCGGCAGCCGATTCGACGATGTAAGTCGGCGTGATGGTCGGCTGGGGCTCGGCGGTGATCGGCTGTGGGGTAGTGGTAGCCTGGGTGACATCCGCGACCTTGGGGCCCGACTGCTGGATGGTTGGCGCCAGTGCAGCAAACGGCATACAGGCGCTGGCGAACATGGCAAGTACCAGGATTAATACGTAAAAAGGCGGCTTTCTCATGGTCACTCCTGACGAAAAGATAGAATATGAATTTAGTTTACAATGTTTAGATTAAAATTAAGTTTAAGATTTACTAATGATTTACTAAACTAAGCAAGGTGAGGGATACATCTTCCAGGGCAACTACTCCCGCCAGTAGTTCATCCGCGAAGTGTACCCTCTACGGGTGCCCGAGAATATTATGTAATGCTTAAAGAAAAGAGCGGGCGACGGGATGCGGATGTACACCCCTGGGGTGCCCGCGAATATACCGGTTTACTTATAAAGAGCGGGCGACGGGATTCGGATGCACACCCCTGGGGTGCCCGCGAATATACCGGTTTAGTTATAAAGAGCGGGCGACGGGATTCGGACCCGCGAATATCAGCTTGGAAGGCTGATGCCTTACCACTTGGCCACGCCCGCAATATTACACTTATTTTACCATCGCACAGGGATAGGTCAAGGCAAGCAGGCTGATGTTTTGTTGTTCAGCAAATTTGACACCCCCACTGTTCAGCGAAAATGTCACCTGATGAACATACAGGTGACACTCACGATGATAGAACGGCACAAATTGTAAATGATGGTTGAATACGAAGCAAGCAAAGTAGGCAGGCATGCTTGGGGCGTGGCTGGCAGGGCGTTTCATTTCTGTTCATCTTCGACCCGGTGGCCGCCGACGCCTATGCTAATGCCCTTCGGGAGTTTCAGACAGTGGTCACGCTGAACGGGCCGTTGCCCAAAGCGGTCAAGGCGCAAGCGACGCCGTGGATCACCAACGCCGCCGACCGTGGGGTTGGGGACGAACGACCCGGCCAGATACCAGGTAAATGAGATCAGTTTATGTAATTTTGTTTTGATGGTTTATAATATTTGTAAGGAATAAAATGTCTCCGACAATATTAAAAGAAGGTTCCTACCGATTTTATTTTAACAGCAACGAAGAAACGCGAATGCATATCCATGTAGAGTCCGATAACGGGAAAGCCAAATTTTGGCTGGAACCTGATATTGAACTTTCATTTTATAAGGATTTTCGGCAATATGAAATTAATGAGATTCTAAAAGTCATTCAATCTCATCAACAGGAGTTTGAAGATGCCTGGCACAAACATTTTTACCGGTAACATAGAAATAACCAATATTGAACGCGATGGTTTCTGGATATTGCTTCCAGAGAAAGAATATTTTGTTTCATTTGACCGTTATCCGGCGTTCAAACAAGCTAAAATTGAGCAAATATTTAATTTTCGGTTTGACGAAGAAGAAATTCAATGGCCTGAACTTGATGTGGATATAGAAATTGAGGCCTTAAGGCACCCTGAGAATTATCCTCTGATCTTCCGGTAGCCCCCAATCAAATTATCCATGCAACTCTCTTTTTCTATGGATCTGAATCATATAGAATCTCTGGCCAATTTGCTCGGATCATGCATGAGGCGTGAATTTCAGAGGTGACCAAAGTCGTTAATCCAGTGAACCTGCCCAATCCAGTCTTCGGCAGATGTTTCGTTCAGGATGCGGTCTAAAACCGGAATCATTTGAGCCGGGCGGGTTGATTTTTGATTCGCCAATAATATGCCGCTATGATAAGGATGCAGTTTCGTCAGGCGCATATAATCTTTAACATTAAAACTGAATAATATCCGCCGGTGAGAGGTGGCCCACAATAACTGATATTCGTCGCTGGTATCCTGGCCCACATCCGGGTTGGGAGTGCGCGTGACATCCTGGCCCTTTTTTATCAATTCCTGGTAGACATCCCGGCGGGATGTATCCATATCCAGGTGTAATTTGGGTTTAGTCACGGGTGGGTTCTGCTTCACTGTTCGAATCGATCAGGGCATCCACCACCTTTTTGTGCGCCTCGTAAAAAGATAGCGCTTGTTTGACCGTTTTTTGGGGCAGGTCATATTGCTTGGATAGCTCGACCGCCGATTCCTTCCACTCATAAAAGGCAATCACCAGTGTCTGCACCCGGATCCCTTTCCCTTTGACATACGGGACTAACTGGTTATCCGAATCCAGTTTATAGGTGATATCCGAAAAATTTGGATCATCGATTTTGGATTTCAACGCGGTAACTTTTTCTGCCAGTGACCAGAGGATCAACTGGTTCAAAGAAACACCCTGGCGTTCTGCCATCTGCTCGGCGTCCTGTTTTAAATCAACCGGTAAATTTAATGAGTAGCGTCCGTTCATATTTACTCCTTTTGATGTATTATAGCACATAATATAATACATCAAAAGAGACTCAGATAACTCTAAGCCCCTTTCAGCCCTACCCACCGGAAAAAAGTCGACACGAGTTTAGCCTTGCCAGTGATGTACTCCACAATTTATTATTTTCCAGGCTATCCCCACAGCCCCGGTCCGAAATAGTTTACAATAACCCCCAAAGGTCCCTCTTCCATGTACGACGCCTTCTCCCTCGACTACGACCGCTTCGTCAACTGGCCCAACCGCCTGGCCATCGAGCTGCCCTTTATCCAGCAGCAGCTCGAGGGGCTGAAACCGGTCCAGGGCCAACCCCTTTCCATCCTCGACGCCGCCTGCGGCACGGGTATGCACGCCGTAGCGCTGGCCCAGGTAGGGTACGCCGTCTCAGGCACCGACCTGAGCGCCGGGATGATCGAGCGGGCCAAAGCCAACGCTGCCGCCGCAGGCGTGGAAGCGCGCTTCGCCGCCGCCGGTTTCGGCGCTCTGGCGCAAGAATTTCAAGGCCAGCCGGACTTCCCCTTCGACGCTCTATTATGCCTGGGCAATTCGCTGCCGCACCTGCTCAGCCGGCCCGAGCTGGACGCCGCCCTGGCCGATTTTGCCGCTTGCCTCAAGCCGGGCGGGCTGCTCTTGGTCCAGAACCGCAATTTCGACGCCGTGCTGGTCCAGCGCCAGCGTTGGATGGACCCACAGGCTCACCAGGAAGCCGGCCGGGAATGGGTCTTCCTGCGCTTCTACGATTTTGAATCGGATGGGCTGATCAATTTCAATATTGTCACGCTTTATTGGGGAGAAGGCGACCAATGGGTGCAGCAGGTTCACAGCGCCCGCCTGCGCCCTCTGCTGCGCGGTGAGCTGGCCGGGGCGCTGCTGTCATCCGGCTTCCAGGAGGTCGCCTGTTACGGCGGTATGGACGGTGCGCCCTTCGACCCCGAAGCCAGTGGAAATCTAATTATCACCGCAAAACGGTAATTAGATTTCACCACACGCTCTTCAGCGCACCCGAAGGGGTGGAGGCACAGAGTAAACAGAGCAGAGCATTATAGGGAAAAGAAAGAGGAAAGTAGAAAAAAATTACAACAATAATTTTTTTTCTCTTTTCCTTCTTCACTTTATTTTCTTCTTTATCTTTCTTTACCTCGTGTTCTTTGTGCCTATGCGGTGATATTAATCTGCAGCTTTGACCAGCTCGATCTGGGCCTCTTCGGCTGCGGCGATATCCGCCCCCTGCTTCTCATTCACCCACCCCAGCAGGATGATCCCCACCACGAAGAACAGCGAAATGGAGAAGATACTGTCACGCGGGTTATGCGTCAGCGTGCCGACCAGGCCGTACAGCAAGGGCCCCAGGATGCCGGCGAACTTTTCACTCAGGCCGTACAGGCCGAAAAATTCGCCCGATTTGGCGCGCGGGACCAGCGAGGCGTAGATAGAACGGCTGAGCGCCTGCGTGCCGCCCTGCACTGTGCCGACCAGCCAGCCGATCATAAAGAACTCAGCCTGGGTCTTGAGGAAAAAACCCCACAACGGGATCAAGATATAAATGAACAGCCCCAATATGACCGCCCGCTTGGTATCGATCTTATCTGCCAGCCCGGCAAACAGGCGCCGCCCGACCAGAATGGAAAACAACGCCCCCAAAGCCTGGTCGGCCAGGATCAGCTCGAAGGTCATCGGCACGCTGACCTTGCCGCTCAGGTTGGCATACAGGCCCATCAGCGGGAAGGTCACCCCGGTCCAGATCAACATTGAAATGAAGGCGCTGCGCCGGCGGTTAGTGCGGATGGGGATGCTCCCGAAAATCAGCGCATAGGGGAAGGCCACGAACTGCGTCATCAGCAAGGTGCTGATCAGCACGGAGGTATCCAGCCCCAGGGCCGCCCCGTAGGAAGTGGCCAGCAGGATGATCGCCCCGATGCCCTCCATGTAAAACCAGAAGGCGATCAGCATTTTAAACATCTCACGGTAGCGCCGGGCGTCGCGCAGGGTGTTGGCCAGGCGGGTCAGCGTATCGAGCATGGCGCTGCCGCGGCTGCCGTGCGCCAGGGGGATGGAGGGCGGCTCCGGCACCCTCACCGCCAGCGGGATTGTAAAAACCAGCCACCACACCCCCACCGATAGAAAAGCGATGCGCACCGCCAGGCTGCTGTCAATGCCCAGTTTGGACGAAAACAGGTAGAGCGCCGTGTTGAGCGCCAGCAGCGTCCCCCCGCCGACGTAACCCATGGCATAACCCAGGCTGGAGACCCGGTTCATATCGTCTTGGCGGGCTACGTGCGGCAGCAGGCTGCTGGAAAAGCCCAGGGCGATGTTCATCGTCACCTGGGTGAGGAAGTACAGCAGCAGGCCCATCACCCACATGCCTGTGGTGAGGATAAACATCAGCGAAGATACCAGGCTGGCAGCGATGGTGGTTGCCACCAGCAGGCGCTTGCGGCGCCCGGTAATATCGGCATACGCTCCAATCACCGGCGCCAGGATGGCTGCTACCAGCAACGCCGCCGATACAGTCAGAGCGAAAGCGTTGGAAGCGCTGTCGCGCGCCAGCGCCTTGGCGGCTTCATCCGTGGCTGAAGCCCCGGCTGGCATGAAAGCCGCCGCAGCGATGGCGATGAAATAGGGCGGGAAGAAGGTCGAAGCCGTGGTGGTGATATAGGCATGGTTGGCCCAATCGTACCAGGCCCAGGAGAGGATGCGCCGGTTGTAGGCTTTTTGAGCCTGGGCATCGGGTACAGCGGCGGTGGATTCCATCAATGGTTGCTCCTGCTATCCTTTTGGATGCATGTGTTTAGATCTGTTCCTAAGTGAAAACCCCAAACCAGCCCATACGTGACAGTAATGGGATTGATCATGCCGCGCTGAGGATATTTAAATACTTTGTGCCCCTATGTCCATGTCGTCAGTATACGCAAGCTCGTGACTTTCCAGCCAGTCGATAGCAATTTCTTTATAGGCGTCATCACGGAATCTGAACCAATCTTTCTCGATCTTATACCGGTAAATCGTATCTTTGAACCTGCGAAACGCGCCAGAACCACGAATTTGATTCAAAAGGATATCGCTCAAATTTTCATCTGGGATTGAGAGACAAAAACTTTTCATAATAACATATTCGTGGAGTTCGAATTGGCTTGGAAGTTCCAGGTAGTCGTCTGACGACAAAGCTTCTTTGGTTTGGTTAAAAATTACTTGTTCCCAGTCGTGACGGTCGCTCCAATCCTCATCTCTTTCCACCGCGGCAATGTATTCATCAAAAATGGTGATCATTTCCCCAGAGACTTGATTCAGATAAGCGTGGCTTTCACTGGAAACCAATTGCATTTCGCCAACCAAATCACGCAGGGAAACGACGACTGCCATAAGTAAATTATAGCATTTGGATTTCAAAGCAAGAAACTTATAAATTCTTCCTGTGAGAGTTCCTGGAAATAATCCGCCAGGTTGACCCCCGCCAGGGCGCCCTGCAGGTCGGCCTGGGCGTAGCGCGTCCCCACCAGGCGCTGCTCCAGCTCGGCCGGCTCGGCCTGGCTGAAGAAATCCCCGAAGAATTTGATCGAGCGAATCACGCCGCTCTGCACGTCGATACGGGCGTCGATCTCGCCAAAAGGAAAACGGTTGACCTTCTGCACGTTGAAGGCCGGCGACTCGCCGTAGTTCCAGTCCCAGGAGCGGTAGCGCTCCTCCGTCAGCTTGTTGATCCCCTGCCAATCCTCAGCAGTCAGGCGATACTGCGGGACACCCAGCGTGGCGGCGCCCATGAAGATACCGGTCAGCACGCGCTCCCGGAATTCTTCGACCGTCATCGGGGCGCCGAGGAATTCGCTGATGTTGGCCACCCGGCTGCGCACCGATTTGATCCCCTTGGAAATGATTTTGCTCTGCTTGACGTGCAGGGCTTCCTGGACGTGGGAAAGGTCGGAGTTGAACAGCAGCGTGCCGTGGTTGAACATGCGCCTGGTGGTGATGTACTGGGCGTTGCCGGAAATCTTGCGCCCATCCGCCAGGATATCGTTGCGCCCGCTCAGCTCGGCCGGCACCCCCATCTCCAGCAGCACCCTGATCACCGGTTCGGTGAACTTGCGGAAGTTGTGTACGTTTTCTCGGGCGTTTTGGGTGATGAAGCTGAAGTTCAGGTTGCCCAGGTCATGGTAGACCGCCCCGCCGCCGGACAACCTGCGCACCACGTGGATGCCGTGCGCTTCGACATAGGGCTGGTTGATCTCCTCGATCGTGTTCTGGTGGCGACCGATGATGATCGACGGCTCGTTGATATAGAACAGCAGGATATCCTCACCCGGCTCGACGTTCCGCAGCAGGTATTCCTCGATAGCCAGGTTGACCGAAGGATCGTTAATTTTGCCCTGATCTACGAATATCATCGTACTCTCCATAGTTGTGCCAGAGGTTCATCATCGGAGGATGGCCTCAGTTAATCGGATAATTACACT
>Ga0315282_10017974_pt1 | contig 10156 bp, 10 predicted proteins | sample YL17G07_20_MG_FD_203693 | JGI IMG/M metagenome (GOLD analysis project Ga0315282, IMG submission 203693) | Sediment microbial communities from Yellowstone Lake, YNP, Wyoming, USA - YL17G07_20 | ecosystem: Environmental > Aquatic > Freshwater > Lake > Sediment | place: USA: Wyoming | collected... | reverse complement strand
CAGCAGGGGATCCCCGACCACGTGCTCCTTCGACTTGGCAAGGAACTTCTCCATGAACGTGTCGAAGACCGGCCGCTGCACGTAGGTGCGGGATCCGCAGAGGCAGATCTCCCCCTGGTTGAGAAACGCGGCACGGGCCGCGGCGTCCACGGCCTCGTCCAGGCCGGCGTCCGAGAACACGATGAACGGGTTCTTTCCGCCGAGCTCGAAGGAGACCTTCTTTAGGTTGGCGGAGGCGGCCTGCATGATGGCCTTGCCCGTGGTCGTCTCCCCCGTGAACGCGACGGCACCGATGCCGGGGTGACGGGCGATAGCCTCGCCGGCGGAGTCCCTGCCGAAGCCATGCACGACGTTGACCACGCCGTCCGGCACTCCCGCCTGCGCGCAGATCTCCGCCAGCACGGTCGCGGTCATCGGCGTCCACTCCGCCGGCTTGAGGACCACGGTGTTGCCCATGGCGAGCGCGGGGGCGAGCTTTGCGCTGAGCAGGAGCAGCGGCAGGTTCCACGGGTTGATAAGGCCCACCACGCCGATGGGCCGCCGGACCACGTAGTTCAGCGCGCCGGTCTCCATGGGGTAGGCCTCGGTCCCCATGGTGGAGATGAGGTTGGCATAGAACGTGTAGCTGCCGGCCGCCCGCGGCATCTCCACGGTGCTGGACAGCCACAGCGGCTTGCCGGTGTCCAGCGTTTCAAGCCGCGCGAGCTCGTCCTTTCGCTGCAGGATCAGCTCGCCGATCTTTCGAAGGATGGCGGCGCGCTCGCTCAGCTTCGTGTTCTTCCAGCCGGCGTGGAATGCCTTCGTGGCGGCTTCCACCGCGAGGTCGACCTCCGCGGCCCCTCCCTCCGCAACGGTTCCCAGGACCTCCTCCGTTGCGGGATTGACGTTCTCGAAGGTCCCGCCGTTGCGGGATGGCAAGCGCTTTCCACCTATGAAATGAAGGCAATCCATCATGCTCCCCCTTCTGCTTTCGGCAGGACAAAGATCGGCACGCCGGCGGGTGGCCGTCAAACGGTCGTATGGAGCCGAGGGCCTCACGCCGCCGCAGCCGCTGCCTGCCGCCTCAGCACGATGTCGGGCCCCGGGGACGGTTGACGCATCCGCGCCCCCGCCCTATGATCAGGCCACAAGCATCAAGATCGCCGAGCAGAATCGCCTATAGCCATGGAGGGCGGAGTCGGCCGAGGCCAGGGATGGCCGAAAGGCCGACTGGAGCCTTTGAGCGCACGCCGACAAGCGCCTCCCGGTATGGCCTTCTGCCGTCAGGGATCGTCCGGGTATGCGGTGCGCGCGTGGACGGTCCCCTAGGGCGTGCGGGGAAACCCTCACACCTCCCACTCTGGAAAGGCGAGAAGAGGTTCCCGCTGCCCCGTCGCGTGCGAGGCGGCAACCATTCTTGCCTTCAAAACGTCTCGTTTTGGAGGTCGTCCATGAAATCGCGGAAATCGATGAGGCTGGTTGCGATCGCGCTCCTGCTGTGCGCGATCCTGCTGCCCGCGGCGGCGCAGAACGCGCGCCTGCGTCTGGCCACCACCACCAGCACCCAGGACAGCGGCCTGCTTCCGGTCCTCAACCCTCCCTTCGAGAAGCTCACCGGCATCACCGTGGACGTGATCGCCGTGGGAACAGGCAAGGCGATCAAGCTGGGAGAGAACGGGGACGTAGACGTCGTCCTGGTGCACGACCGCAAGGCGGAGGACAAGTTCGTCGCGCAGGGCTTCGGTGTGAATCGCCGCGACGTCATGCACAACGACTTCGTGGTCGTGGGGCCCTCGGAAGACCCCGCCCAGGTGGGGGCAAGCACGTCGACCGCGGATGCCTTCGCGCGCATCGCCCGGGCCAGGGCGGGCTTCGTGTCCCGCGGTGACGCCTCGGGCACCAATGCCAAGGAGCTGGAGCTCTGGGCCGCCATTTCCATGAAGCCGGCGGGTGCCTGGTACAAGGAAGCCGGCCAGGGCATGGGCGAGGTTCTCACCATGTCCGCCAACCTCAAGGCATACACGCTGGCAGACCGCGGGACCTGGATCGCGATGAAGGACAAGCTTCCCGGCCTTCGCGTCCTCTCCGAGGGGGGGCCGGCGCTGTTCAATCCCTACGGCGTGATCGCGGTGAACCCGCAGAAGCACCCCGAGGCCAACTACATGTCCGCCATGCAGTACATCGCGTGGGTTACCTCGGTGCAGGGCCAAAAGATCATCCGCGAGTACACGATGGGCGGGCAGCCGCTGTTCACGCCGGACGCGGTGAAGTAGGAGCGTTCGTACGGGCGTTCTTGGCCGGGCGTTCCACCTTCTCATCTCAGGAGACCCGGAGGTCTGGTTCATCGCCTGGACCTCCGTGAGGTTCTCCGTCAGCTCGGCCATCATCGCCTGCGTGCCCGGCGTCCCCCTCGGGGTCCTGATCGCGCTCAAGAGGTTTGCGGGACGACGCGCGCTCCTGGCGGTTCTCACGAGCCTCATGGCGCTTCCGACGGTCGTCGTCGGCCTGCTCGTCTACTCCCTGGTCTCACGGGTCGGCCCGCTGGGAAGTCTCGGGATGCTGTTCACCCCGGGCGCGGTCATCGTGGGCCAGGCCATCCTTGCGCTGCCCATCATCGTGTCCATGACGGCAAGCGCGCTCAGCAGCCTCGACCCGCTGTTCCCCGAGGTGCTCACCACGCTGGGAGCCTCCCGGCGCGGGATCTTCTGGATGTGCATCCGCCAGGCCCGGGGCGCGGTGCTCTCCGCGGTCCTCGCCGCATTCGGCAGGGTGGTGGGAGAGGTCGGCGTTGCCATGATGCTGGGGGGGAACATCCGCTGGTACACGCGCACGATGACCACTGCGATTGCCCTGGAGACGAGCAAGGGCGATTTCGAGCTGGGCCTGGCGCTCGGCATCATCCTCGTTGTCATCGCCCTCGGCGTGAACGCGCTCCTGCACGGGGTGGTGCGGCATGAGTAGCGGCTCGTCGGGAAGAAGCTCGCCGGCGCCCCTGTTTTCCGTGAGCGGGCTGCGGGCCCGGTTCGACGGGCGGACGGTGCTCTCCGTGGATGCCCTCTCCATGGAAGAGGGCCAGGTGACCGTGCTCGTGGGAGACAACGGCTCGGGGAAGACCACGCTCCTTCGCATTCTCAACGGACTGATCCCCCCGGACGAGGGCCGGGTGGAGTTCCGGGGCAGGCCGCTGCAGGGAGAAGGGCTGGCGGAAGCCCGCGCCGCTTCCGTCCTGGTCCACGAGAGGCCGCTCCTGTTCCGCGGCTCGGTGGGCTTCAACGTGGAATACGGGCTGCGCCGGCGGGGGCTCTCCCGGCGCGAGGCGAGGAAACGGGCCGCCGAGGCGCTCACGCGCGTGAACCTGCCCGGATTCGAAAGCCGTCGCGCCACCGGGCTTTCCGGCGGGGAGCGGCAGCGGGTCGCCCTCGCCCGGGCCCTGGCTCTCTCTCCGCGGGTCCTTCTCCTGGACGAGCCCACGGCGAACGTGGACGCCGTCTCGAAGAGGGAGATCGAGGCGATCATCGGGCGGGCCCGGGACGAGGGGGCGAGCGTGGTCATGAGCACCCACGACCGCGACCTCGCTTACCGCGTGTGCGACCGCCTGGTGCGCCTGGAGGACGGGGTTCCCGGCGAAGTCGAGGAGAACATCCTGAAGGGACGGATCGAGAAGACGGACGAGGAGTTCGCGTACTTCCGCGCGGGGGAGGCGCTGTTGCGCTGCCCCTCCCGGCAGGGCGAGTTCGTGGTCGCCGTGCTTCCCTTCGACAAGCTCATCCTTTCGCGGCAGCCGCTGGCCTCCAGCGCCAGAAACCAGCTGCACGGGACCGTGACCTCGGTGCAACGGGGGCCCGCCCTCCTGCGCGTGGTGGTGGACTGCGGCGTCCCCCTGACGGCGCTCGTCACGCGGGAGGCGGCAAGGGAGATCGGCGTGGAACCCGGCGCGCGGTGCGTGGTAACCTTCAAGGCGTCGGCGGTACGGCTGCACTAGGGATGAAAACGCAATCGTTGATCAGCCTGGACATGGCCCTGGAAATCGTGCGAGGCGTCCAGGTCCACGCGCGGGAAGAGACGGTCCTCCTAGGGAATGCCTTGAACCGCGTCCTCCTACGGGAAGTCCTTTCCCCCATCGACTCCCCGCCCTTCGACAAGTCCGCGATGGACGGGTTTGCCGTCGGCGCAGACGACGATTCGGAGGAGCTCACGATCGTGGACACCGTCGCCGCGGGCGGCCTGCCGGGCCGGCCGGTGGGAAGAGGCGAGTGCGCCCGCATCATGACCGGTGCCATGCTGCCCCCCGGCGCCGGCCGCGTCATCCGCCGTGAATACGTGCGCGAGGAACCGGGGCGCATCCGGGTCCTGACCGCCGAGGCCGGCAGCAACGTCATCCGCCGGGGAGCCAGCATCCGGGCCGGAGCGCCGGTGCTCGGCCCGAAGGTGATACAGCCTCAGGACGTGGGCGTCCTTGCCGCTTCCGGGGTCGACCGCGTGGCGGCTGCCGTGGCGCCCCGGGTGGCCGTGCTCTGCACGGGGCCCGAGATCCGTGCTGCGGGCAGTCCCCTCGGAAGCGGCGAGATCTACGACAGCAACGGCCCGCAGCTCCGCGCGCAGCTCACCGCCATGGGCTGCCCCGCAACGGTCCGCTCGGGCATCGAGGACCGGCCCCAGGCGCTTGCGGAGGCCATCGGCGAAGCGATGGGGTCCTGCGACGTGCTCCTCCTCACGGGCGGGGTCTCCGCCGGCGACTTCGACTACGTACCGGCCTGCCTCGAAGGGCTGGGTGCGGAAATCCTCTTTCACAAGGTTTCCGTCAAACCTGGGAAGCCCACGCTCTTTGCCCTTCTGGGAGGCCAGCAGGTGTTCGGCCTTCCGGGGAACCCGGTTTCCACGTTCGTCATCTTCGAGGTGTTCGTGAAGCCGTTTCTCTACCGGCGCATGGGCCTGGACTGGGCGCCAACCGTGTTCCGGGGAACGCTCGGGCAGCCCGTGCGGCGGACACACGCCGAGCGGACCGAGTTCTATCCCGTGCGATTTCGGCAGGGGCTCGTGGAGCCGGTTCGGTACCACGGCTCCGCGCATCTCAACGCGCTGTCGGAGGCAGACGGGCTCATCCGCATGGAGATCGGGGTTCAGGAGATTCCGCAGGGGACGCAGGTGGATGTTCGACCGATTTGACCGACCCATCACCTATCTCCGCATCTCGGTGACGGACAAGTGCAACCTGCGCTGCCTCTACTGCATGCCGGCCGAGGGCGTGCCCATGCGCCGCCACGAGGACCTGCTCAGCCTGGAGCAGCTCGCGGAAGCCGCGCGCGCGGCGGTCGGGCTCGGCGTGGCCAAGATCCGGCTCACCGGGGGGGAGCCCCTGGTGCGCCGCGGCATCGCGGAGCTGGTCCGGATGATCGCGGAAATCGAGGGCCTCGAGCACCTCGGCATGACGACCAACGGCACCCTGCTCGCCGCGCGCGCGCGCGAGCTGCGCCTCGCGGGGCTCGACTCGGTGAACGTTTCCCTCGACACCCTGGACCCGGGGCGCTACCGCGAAATCACGCGGGGCGGATCCATGCACGACGCCCTGGACGGGGTGCGGGAGGCGCGCGCCGAGAGGCTGCCGATGAAGATCAACATGGTCGTGCTGCCCGACACCGCGCCCGGGGAGATCGAGGCCATGCGGGAGTTCGCCGGATCAGTGGGCGCGCGCCTGCAGCTCATCAACCATTTCGACCTCACCCGGAAGAAGACGGACGGCTACGCCTTCGACCGGCCGCCGGCGTGCGCGGGGTGCAACCGCATCCGGCTCCTCGCGGACGGAACGCTCAAGCCGTGCCTGCACTCGAACGAGGAGCTGCGGCTCGACCCGTCGCGGCCCGCGGAAAGCCTGCGGGAGGCCATCCTTGCCAAGCCGCGGCGCGGGGGAACGTGCACCAACCGGCCCATGAGGCAGATCGGAGGCTAGCCATGGACGAGAATGCCACCTCTGGTGGCGCGCTGAGCCACCTGGACGAGCAGGGACGCGCGAGGATGGTGGACGTCTCCTCCAAGGAGCGGGTGCGCCGCACCGCGCGCGCCGAGGGCACGCTGCTATTGAAAAAGGAAACGCTGCGCCTGCTCCGCGAGGGCCTTCTGAAGAAGGGAGACGCCTTCGCGGTGGCCCGGGTGGCCGGCATCGCGGGGGCCAAGAGAACCTCGGAGCTGATCCCGCTGTGCCACAACATCCGAATCGACCATGTGGAGGTCGATCTCGCATTCGTCGAGAACGGCGTGCGCATCGAGGCTTCGGCGGCGTGCACGGAAAGCACGGGAATCGAGATGGAAGCGCTCACGGCGGTCTGCGTCGCGGCGCTCACTCTCTACGACATGTGCAAGGCCGTGGACCGGCAGATGAGGATCGTCGACGTCCACCTGGTGGAGAAGACCAAGGAGAGGGCGCGGGTGAAGGCCGCCGGGTCGCCGCCATGACTCGCGAGTTTCGAATCCTCTCGCTGAACCTCTCGGAGCGCACCGGCGAGCAGAAGAAGCCGGTTGCGCGCGCGCTGCTGCGGGAAAACCACGGGTTCGTCGGAGACGCCCACGCGGGGGAATGGCACCGGCAGGTCTCCCTCCTGGCCGAGGAGGACATCGAGACCCTTCGGGGCCGGGGGATCGAGATCGGCTTCGGCGATTTCGCGGAAAACCTGACCACCCGCGGCGTCGACCTCGCATCGCTGCCGCTGGGCACCCGGCTGCGCGTTGGCCCTGCGCTGCTGGAGATCACGCAGATCGGGAAAGAGTGCCACACGGGCTGCGCGATCTCCCGGACCACGGGAGACTGCGTCATGCCCCGCAAGGGGGTGTTCGCCCGGGTGATCCAGGGCGGGGAGATCGACCGTGACAGTCGCTGTTATTACGATCTCTGACCGGGCCTCCCGGGGGGAGTACGAGGACCTCTCGGGGCCCGAGATCGAGCGCGAGGTCCGGGCTCGCTACCCCTCGGCGGCCGTCACGCGCTCCATTGTTCCCGACGAGCCCGACGCCATCCTCGCGGAGCTTCACGCGCACGAGGGGGTGGACTTCATCCTCACCACCGGCGGCACCGGCCTCTCGCCCCGGGACGTGACCCCCGAAATGACCCTCCGGTTCTGCGAGAAGGAAGTGCCGGGAATCGCGGAGGTGCTTCGCGCGCAATCCTACCTGGAAACCCCGGCGGCCATACTGTCCCGGGGCACGGCCGGCCTGCGCGGGAGCACCGTCGTGGTGAACTTTCCCGGCTCTCCGAAGGCGGTGCGCCTGTGCATGAAGGTGCTCGGCCCCGTCATGGAGCATGCCATCCGGATGATCCGCGCCGAGGGGCACTGACGCTCCGCCCTCGCGGCCGCGGCAGTAAAGGGGTGACCATGGCACGACTGGCGTTTCCTCCGGGTTTCCTGTGGGGCGCGGCGACCGCCTCCTACCAGATCGAGGGGGGGTGGAACGAGGACGGCAAGGGCGAGTCGATCTGGGATCGCTTCACGCACAGCCCCGGCGGGATCGCGGACGGGAACAACGGCGACATCGCCTGCGACTCCTACCATCGCGCCGCCGAGGACGTACGGATCCTCAAGAAGCTTGACCTTCCCGCGTACCGGTTCTCCATCTCCTGGCCCAGAGTGATGCCTGAGGGCAGGGGAGCGGTCAACCAGAAGGGGCTGGACTACTACAAGGGGCTGATCGACCTGCTGCAGAAGAACAACATCGCTCCGGTGGTCACGGCCTACCACTGGGACCTGCCCCAGAAGCTGCAGGACCGCGGGGGGTGGGCGAACCGCGACGTCACCGACTGGTACGCGGAATACGCGCAGATGCTCTTCAAGGAGCTGGGAGACCGGGTCCCGTACTGGATCACGCTCAACGAGCCGTGGGTTTCCGCGTTCGTCGGCCACTGGGAAGGCAGGCACGCACCCGGGATCCGGGATTTCCCGACCGCACTGCAAACCTCGCACCACCTGCTCCTGGCACACGGCAAGGCGGTGCAGGCATACCGGGCGTCGGGCCTGCGGTCGAAGATCGGGATCACGCTCAACCTGACACCCATGGATCCCGCCTCGCCGCGCCCGGAAGACGCCCTGGCCGCGCAGCGCTGCGACGGGTTCCTGAACCGGTGGTTCCTCGAGCCCGTGTCCCGGGGCGCGTACCCCGCGGACATGATGGACTGGTATTCGAAGCGCATGACCATGCCGGAGATCGGCTCCTCCGACCTCTCGGTCATCGGCGGCACGCTCGATCTTCTCGGCGTGAACAACTATTTCGCCAGCCGTGTCGCGGCGGATCCGGGCCGCTTTCCCCTGGAGCTGCATGAGGGGCCCCTTGGCGAGTACCGCACCGAGATGGGGTGGGGCATCAACCCCGAGGCCCTGCACGACCTGCTCCTCCGTGTCGGCCGGGACTGTCCCGCTACGGACATCATCATCACCGAGAACGGGGCGTCCTTCCGTGACATGATCAACAGCCGGGGAAGCGTCGAGGATCCGCACCGCATCGACTACCTGCGGACCTACCTCGCGCAGGTCCACCGGGCCATCCAGGCCGACGTGAAGGTCAAGGGCTACTTCGTGTGGACCCTGATGGACAACTTCGAATGGGCCCACGGGTGCTCGCAGAGGTTCGGCTTGGTCTACACGGACTACCACGCCCAGAAACGTATCATCAAGGCGAGCGGACTCTGGTACCGTGACGTGGTGAAAAACAACGGCGTCGACGTCGGCTGAGACTCGAAAAAAGGTCCGCAACGCCCTTCAGATGCTGAGCTACGTGCTGTACCGGGGGATGGCGAGCGGATGGCTGGAGAAACGCTACCGGGAGCCGGCGGATGCGTTGCGGCAGGCGGCCCAGGGCAAGGTTGACCAGTTCGGGTTCGTCCAGGGAGTCTGCGCGTCTCCGTATTTCGACTGGCCGGGCACGGCCTCGGAGGGACAGGCGTTCTTCCTGCTCATGGAAGCCGCCGCGGACGAGTATCCCCGGGCGTAGGGCTCGTCGGGTCGGGCGGGCCGGCGAGGATCGACTTCACCCTGGCCAGGAGCTCGTGAGGCTGGAACGGCTTGCCCAGGAAGTTCAGCCCCTGGCCTCCGGCCGAACGCAGCTTCCCGTCGTCGCTGTAGCCCGAGATGTAGAGCACCGGCACGGCGGGCCGCGTCCGGGAGAGCCGCTCGCCCATTTCCACCCCGCTCATGCCCCCCGGCATCACCACGTCGGTGATGACGAGGTCGAGCGTCGTGGACCCCTCGGCCACCAGGAGCGCCTCCCGCGCAGATGCGACGGCCACGACCATGTACCCGCCGCGCTCGAGCACCCGGGTGGTCAGGTTGCGCACGCCCGGCTCGTCCTCCACGAGGAGGATCGTGCCCGAGCCCGCGGAGACCCGCCGGGGGGCTTCCTCGGACGACGGCCGTCCGCCCTCGGTGGCCACCATGGGCAGCAGTACGGTGAACGTGCTGCCGCGGCCCGGCGCGCTTTGCACCCGGATCGTTCCGCCGGCCTGGGTGACGATCCCGTACACGGTGGACAGGCCGAGGCCGGATCCCTTGCCTTCCTCCTTGGTCGTGAAGAAGGGCTCGAAGGCGTGCGCCTGCGTCTCCTCGCTCATCCCCACCCCCTTGTCCTGCACCTTCAGCAGGACCCAGGGCCCGCCGCGGGAGCCGTCCCCCCCGGGCTCGCCTCCGCTTTCCTCCAGATCGGGAACGCCGGCGGGGGCGGGCGCGGCACCGTTTGTGTCGCTGCGGGCGGCGGGCCGGGCATCTTCCAGGCGGGAGGTCTCCAGGAGGAGCTTCCCACCTCCCGGCATGGCGTCCCGCGCGTTCACCGCCAGGTTCATGAGGACCTGGTCCAGCTGCCCATGGTCCGCGCGCAGCCACAGCGGATCCGGGAACAGCTGCACGACCAGCTCGATGTCCTCCCCGATCAGGGGCTGCAGGAGGGTCACCGAGGTGGCGACCACCTTGTTCAGGTCCAGCACGGTGGGCTGCAGGATCTGCTTGCGGCTGAAGGTCAAGAGGCGGCCGGTGAGGGCCGAGGCGCGCTTGATGGTGGTGCGGATCTGCCCGAGGTCGGCGAGGGCGGGAGAGTTGCCCTCCAGGGTGTCGGAAAGCAGGCTGGTGTAGCCCGAGATGACCGTGAGGAGGTTGTTGAAATCGTGCGCGATGCCCCCGGCGAGCCGGCCGATGGCTTCCATCTT
>Ga0315282_10017973_pt1 | contig 10157 bp, 9 predicted proteins | sample YL17G07_20_MG_FD_203693 | JGI IMG/M metagenome (GOLD analysis project Ga0315282, IMG submission 203693) | Sediment microbial communities from Yellowstone Lake, YNP, Wyoming, USA - YL17G07_20 | ecosystem: Environmental > Aquatic > Freshwater > Lake > Sediment | place: USA: Wyoming | collected... | reverse complement strand
TTCATTAGGATAAAGAGAGATTTCTTTAAAAATAGTTAATAAAAAGTGGAGATTTTAGGATCTAAAACATAACGAAATTTAGCAGATAATATTTCGTATAGAAAATTACGTGAGGCAACATGCTTTATAAAGGACAGCATTCTGAAAAATATGGTAGAATAAATCTCGGTAAAATGTGTTTTGAGCTTGCCTAAGAGGGATTGAAACATAGCATTGTAGCCATATCTTCATCGAGAGTAAACTGGTTTTGAGACTGCCGGTGAGTTGTTTCCACTGGACAACAATTTCCCTCTTCTGCTGGGGCGAGTGAGGCTGTTCTCTAATCCCTTTTTAAAAACTCATTCTTTAGGGTTAGCTTGCCTACCGGCCGCTCCAGTTTCTCTATCCTGTCTTTAAGGGCAGCCTCTGCGGTAGGCTCATTATTAAACTTGCCTCGGCTATACTGCTCCTTCCAGTGGCAGAGCAAGCTTGACGAGATGCAGTACCTACGGTAGAGCTGAGCAAGTCGGCTCTCGCCGCTTAAGAGTTCCTCTATCACCCTGCCTCTTAAACCCTATGCTGAAGCTTCTCTGGTTCCTTCCTCATAGCAAGATTGTTTCTCTCCTCTCATTGTATGGTAATCTGCCCCTGCCAAAACTTCCAAACCTAAAGTGTCCAACTTCAGGTGTTCACTCCAGACACTGTCCAATCTGTCGCATAAGATCTTTCGTATTCTCATAAAGACTGAGATACATGCGGTAATATTGGTTATAGAGGCTATGAGCTGCTAACTCAGGGGAGAACACTTGTTTAATTTTTATCCATCGCGAGGCTTCCGTAGTACTAGAAAACAATCCTACACCAACGCCAGCCATAAAGGCGTCTCCATAACTGGCACCAATTTGCTGCTCAGGAACGTATTGATGAATATTTGCAATATCGCTGACCAATTGTAGCCAAAATGTGTTTTTAGTCCCCCCTCCAACAGCAAAAATTCGCGTAGCAACAATTCCTTCCTTTTTCATTGTGTCAAGATTATGTCGAATAGCAAAGCCAACTGATTCTAAAATTGCTCGATAAACATCCGCCCGCGTATGGCCAAGAGTTAAGCCGAACAAAACCCCCTTAGCCATTGGGTCATGAATGGGAGTACGTTCTCCAGCAAAATAGGGCAAGACTATTAGCCCTCGAGAACCCGGCGCTGCTGATTCAGCTAGTTTAGCTAATAAGGCGTAGGCATTTCCTCTTCCTAATCGCTCAGCTTCCATTTCCTGAATACCAAACTGATCACGGAACCATGTCGTTAAACTACCAGCCGTTGCAGTACCACCCGCAACAACGAAGGTATTCTTTTCCAGGAAAGGAGCACTCCAAAATTTGTCGGAAGGGCACAAGGTTTTTGTCCTAAGGATAAAAAAGGTACTACTTCCGTACATCAGCATCATATCGCCGGTTTCTTCTAACCCAGCGCTGACGGATTCAGCTGCGGCATCGGCAGTTCCAGTAATCACTGGCGTGCCTGCTAACAATCCTGTCACTCGAGATGCCTCTGAGGTTATCCTTCCTGCTATTTCGCAACTCCAGGTTAGGCGCGGCAACTTATTCAATGGGCAAACATGAGGCGCTATTTCATTCGACCAGTTTAGTTTATTGAGGTTGAAAAGGGGTGCAAAAGCTGTAGCATCGTAGAAATCAATAGTAGCCTGGCCTGTGAGCTTTAAATTGAGATAACCACTTCCATTTATTATCAAGTGGGTCTTCTGCCATACTTCTGGTTCATTCCGTCTAATCCATAAAACTTTAGGTGCAGCAGATTGGGAAGTGAGTTTTACCCCAAATAATTTTTCAAGTTCCGCAATCTCTCGAGTTGCCCTAGTATCAATTCCATAAAGAATGGCAGGCCTCAGCGCCTGCCCCTCTGAATCCACAGGTACCACTGCCGGTGAAATAGTGCTAATCCCCAAGCCAATGACTTGTCGCGTGTCTATTTTACTGTTCTCCAAGAGTGCATGGCAAATTTCTAAGAAATCATGCCACCATACCTTTTCTGGATCGTGCTCATAATAACCTGGCTTAGGCATAGCCATAACATGTTCCACAATTTTACTGGCCACGACTTCGCCTGTTTCTTTAACAAGAACTCCTTTAGAAGAATATGTCCCAATATCAACTCCCATAAGGTAGTGCATAGTAGATTTTTGCCTCCTTCTTTAAAATACAAAGGCTCAGATCAAAATAGCGCCGTCTTTTATAACTGGCTGATCATCTATAAATACTGCTCCTTCTTTTCGAAGATCTTTAATAATGTCCCAATGGATTGCTGATTGGTTAGTACCGCCGCACTCCGGATATGCTCTACCTAGGGCTATATGCATTGTACCCATTATTTTCTCGTCTAACAAAATGTCTTTGCAGAAAATATTAATATGAGGATTGGTACCGATTGCAAATTCTCCAATTCGACTAGCCCCAGGATCTGTGTTTAGAATTGCATGTAAGAAATCTTGATTGGTTGTGGATTTAGCCTCAACTAATTTGCCTTTTTCCCATCTTAAATATATATCTTGAACAAGGCGGCCACTCAAGACACCAGGCAGTTCGAAAGTGATATAGCCGTCTACTGTACTCTCCACTGGTGCGGTTGGAATTTCACCATCGGGCATATTATTGTGTCCCATAGCTAGGACCCAATTTCTTCCTTCGATTGAAAAAGTTAAATCGGTATTATGACCTAGGATATGCACCCAATGCCCGTTTTTTAGCTGGTTAATAGAAGCTTTCCATCGCTGATTTTCTTTTTCCCAATCCAGTAAACAGGCTTTGAAAAATATTTCCATCAGAGTTTCTTCATCTACTCCAGCCTGTTGAGCTAGGGAGGCATTGGGCACTCTCACTAAACACCAACGCGTCTTTTCCCATCTCAATGCTGATATTTTTCCCATTGCAGATTGGTTAGCTGATAGCCGCTCAGCAAGTATGTCCCAAAACTCACTTGGATTATGGGCTCCTCTCAGGCCGAAATAAACATCCGCCCAATCCATCCCAAAAGCTTCAATTTCAGGTACCCAGGCTATCTGTTCTTCATTGCCATATCTTAGTATAAGGTGCCTTAATTCTTCGGAAAGAAATTGAACCTGTGGATAGCCTCCTACTTTAATTGTCTCTTCATATATAGCTTTGGCGAGTGAAAAGGTTTCAAGCTCCTCCATGGCAATCATCACGCGCTCGCCAGGCTTGACCGAGGCAGAATAGTTAACTAACAGCTCTCCTAATTGCTTCCAGCGCCTGTCCATGTTAACCTCCTATTATAAATTTTGTAGTGACGCACGGAATTTACGAACTTTCTCCATAAATTCCATGACTCTTGCTGGATCAACTTCGTTCCAAATGTATCCCTCGCGCTTGAAGGCTGTCCCGACAACAGCACCATCAGCAATTGCAAGCTGTTCTTCAACGTTTGAAAGCCGCACACCGGTATTAGCAAAAACAGGTACCTCAGGTACGGACTCTTTAACCTGTTTCAGAACTTGAACGTTAATCTCTTCTCCCGCTGTCAGACCTGAGACACATAAAGCATCGGGGCGGGCGTTGAACACTGTAGAGCGTGCGATATCAACCACATTGCGGTTTCCAAGATAAGCAGCAGATTCGGGGACAATATTAAAAAATAGTTTAATCTGCCCGCCATTCAAGCGATACTGGTGACGGACCACTTCGCCGTAATTTGTATTCCACAAACCAAAATCGCTGGCATATACTCCGGTAAATACTTCCCGGACAAAAGCTGCTCCCGTGACTACGGCAAGATCTATTGTAGCCACTGGGTCCCAGAGAACATCTACGCCAAAAGGTACCCGAATTTCTGAACTAAGTTCCCCAATGATCCTTGCCATACTGATCGTAGTTATTGGTTCCACTTGAGTCTGGTAAGGTACGCTGGCTTCATTGGAAAACATAATTGCATCTACTCCACAATCTTGAAGCGTACATAAGTCATGGCGGGCCCGACTAATTATCCATTTCAGACCTTTGTCAGCTTTATAACTTGGGTCACCTGGTAATGCTTCTAAGTGGCACATGGCAATAATAGGTTTTTCAACCCTGAATAAATCTTTGAGCCATTGCATATTAAAATTCACCTCCTTCTAATTTTGTTTTAAAAAGCTTAATGCCCTAAGGAAATTTAATCTTCATCTTCACTTACAACAACTTAAACCATTCGGTTCTCTTTTTTGTTAGCCAAATTTTTATTCATCAACTTACCGTCCCTTGGGCTTAAGCTTTTGAACATTGATATAATAGTTAATTACCATAACTAATAAAAGCAGCAATCCCCATATAAAATCGCGGAAGAAATTGCTCCCAGTAACCTTTAAAAGCACCATGTTGAACCCGGTGGCTAAGAATTGTAGAGTTATTAAGCTTAAAACAACCCCTGAGAGCTTGCCAAAACCACCTGTTACCGCTACTCCACCGAGGACTGTAATCAAGATGGTCATCAGGATGTAGGAAGTCCCGTAGTCAGCGTATGCCGCATTGACCCGCGTCAGGATGATAATCCCGGAGATTGCGGAAAGTAACCCAATGATAGTATGGGTCCATAGAATAATACCTTTATTGTTAATTCCTGAAAACTGCGCTGCAGTTGGATTCGTACCTAACATGTACATTTTGAAACCAAAGGCAGTCCGATTTAGCAAAATTGAAATGGCTAAAAAGACAAATATGAAAATCAAAAGGGGTATAGGAATTCCTAAGAGTTTGCCGATACCAATAAAAAGTACTTGCTCTGGGAATTTTGATACTGGAGTACCTCCTGTAATAACAACAGTGATTCCTGTATAAAGCGTTAACGTACTGAGAGTGGCTAAGATTGCTGGGACGCCCACACGGCCAATTAATAGCCCGTTAATCATGCCGCAAAGCAAACCGGTAGCCAGTGCAACCAAGACTGCCAAAAAAAATATCAGCCATACCTGGGCATCGCTAGCTCCCGGAGGAAGCAGGTTTTTTAGAATAAGACCAGCTAGTACTGCAGAAAGATTGGCTGTAGCTGTAATCGAAAGATCAACCCCGCCAATCAAAAAAGAAAGAGCCATTCCAATGCTTAGAATTCCCAATTCAGAAATTTGAAATGCTATTGAAGTTAAATTATTAATTGTGGGGAAGGTATGTGGTTCTAATAAGCTCATCAAGACAAAGACAAAAATGGCGATGAACAATAACAGAACTTGGTATCCGTCCCAGCCCAACTTTTTAATTAAGGCTTTAGGCTGAGTTTGCTCGAAAATTTTTTTATAGAGGGCTTTCATTCGTTAATCTCCTGCTTGCCTTTAATCAGTCACTTCGGAAACCATTTGTTGACGGAGACGCCGAGCGCGAATGGCAGGTATCGCTGTTCCTATAACCAAGGCAACTCCCACAAATAACTTTTGCCAGTAGGCTGGAATTCCCAGCATAACTAGGCTAGTTTTCATAATGGTCACAAACAAAACGCCAAGAAACGAGCCTATGACCGAACCGCGCCCTCCTGTTATTGCAGCCCCGCCTAAAACAACCGCTGCAATCACGTCAAGCTCGGTACCCATTAGAGCTACTGGCCCGGCACTGCGCGTAAAGGTTGCCAGCGTGACTCCTGCAATGGCCGATAAAACACCCACAGTGCCGTAAATAACATATTCAATTTGACGCAAGTTGAAGCCACTATATTCAGCAACCTCCCGGTTGCCCCCCATGGCAAAAATCCCTCGACCAATCATGGTATATTTCAAAAACCACCATACCAAAAGCGCAACTGCGATCATGATGAGAACTGCAGGATGTAGACCAACTGATCCACCCAGAGGGTTTTGCACAGTAACAAGAGTCATCTTAGAAAAAGGAATCATTTGACCTGGCAGGTTAAATAAAGCAAGACTGCCCAAAAAGAACAAATTGAATCCGTAATACATAGTGGATGTGCCAAGCGTTACTATTAAAGTGGGGATTTTAAGCCAGGAGATAAAAAAGGCATTGATGAGTCCTAAAAATAGGCCTATTGACGCAGCAATTGCGTAAACCAACAAAACAGAGCCTTGATAATGGGCGTTGATCAATAGCCTGACTGTTGCATAGGTGGAGAGCGCCGCAATAGCTGGGAAAGAGACATCAATTCCTCCGGAGATAATTACAATTAAAACACCCATTGCCAAAATGCCATAAATCGTGGCATTGCGCAGAATGTCAAACATATTTGCTATTGAGAAAAAGGCGGGATTAACAACTCCCGTCAGGATAGAGAGAACAATTACTGCAATGCCAATAATAAACTCTTGGGTTCGTAAAATCCGTTTCATTGTTTTAGTTCCCCCTTAGATCCAGACTTTCAAAAATGGGACTCATGCTGTGGTTAACATTGTGTTCAATTGCCCTTCGGTGAGGTTTTGGCGTAGGAACTCCTCTACAATCCTACCCTTTTTCATCAACAGGATGCGATGGCAGACTTGCAAAAGTTCTGGGACATCATCAGAGATCACGATCAGGGCCATTCCCTGGCGAGCAAGATCGCGAATAATCTCATGAATTTCTGGCTTAGACCCTATATCGATCCCTACTGTGGGACCATTGAGGATTAAGATTTTAGGCTGACTCGCTAACCACTTGGCTAGCACGATACGTTGCTGGTTTCCCCCTGACAGAGAGTTCGCAGGTAAATCTGGCGAAGGAGTATGAACACTAAGACGCTCTAACCATTCTCGAACAGTATCCTGAACTGCTCTCTGATTAATCAACCGCAGAGAGTTAAGCATCTTATCAATCATGCGGACTACAATGTTCTTTCCAATTGCTTGTTTAAGAAATAGCCCTTCGTTCAAGCGATTCTCAGGAACGTAACCAATTCTGTATTTAATGGCATCTTGAACGCTGTTTAACTTTACGGGTTTTCCCTCGATGTAGATACTGCCTGACTCAGCCGGCAATATACCAAAGAGCGACAAAGCTAAAGCAGTTCTTCCAGAGCCGAGTAATCCAGTAATGCCCAGGATTTCCCCGGCTCTCAACGTGAAAGACACATCATAGAAATTGTGCTTGCAAGAAAGATTTTTGACCTTCAAAATTACTGGAGCCTCCTGGTAAATTTCCTGGGTGGTAGCTGACTCATAAACCAGGTCACGGCCTATCATATATTTAACTATTGTTGCGCGATCTATTACCCCTGCCTCGCCATCAAAGACTTTCATGCCGTTGCGAAGGACGACAATACGATCGGCAATTTCTAAAACCTCGTCAAGTTTATGACTCACGAAGAGAATCGAAATGCCATTTTTCTTTAAATCGTTAATCACTTTAAACAAGGCTCGGACTTCTTTCTGGGTCAAGGCAGTGGTTGGTTCATCCATGATAATCAGGCGAGCATTCTGTAAGAGCGCTCGCGCAATTGCTACCAGCTGACGATCGGCCATCGATAGGTCGCTTACCTGACGCTCCAGGTTTATCTGAACATTAATCTTGTCCAGCGCTTCACGAGCGATCTTGAAAACTTCTTTCCAGTTTATAAATCGACGATTGGTAGAAATCTCCTCACCAAGCGCAAGATTCTCGGCGACCGTGAGGTTAGGAAATAGAGAAAAATCTTGATAAATAACTCCAATTCCTTCTTTAATCGCCTTAATAGGATATAACCGCTTGTAAGTCCGCCCATCAATTTGAATTTCACCAGAATCTGGAGCATGCACTCCAGAAAGCACTTTTATTAAGGTAGATTTACCAGATCCGTTCTCGCCGATCAGGCAACAAACCTCCCCCTGCCGAAGGGTTAGGCTTACTTCCTGAAGCGCTTTGACACCGGCAAAGTGCTTGCTGATATTACTTAATCTAATAAACTCCATCCCTTTAAAGCTCTCCCTTGAAAAATTTGCATGAGTGAGGGGTAATCGATTTTTATCGCAATCGCCACCCCACACTCCTTGATCTAAATTAATCTCTTAGAATGGATATTGAGCCATATTACTCGTATCGCAATCCACCCAGGCAGAACCGTAGATTACTTTGCCAACCAGCTTGATCTTCTCATAACCGGGGATGCCAAGGTCCATTCCATCAACGATTTTCTTACCCTGCAAGATCATCAAAGCAACCTTGTCCATGGCATAACCTGCTAACTTCGGGTCCCAAAAGCAAATAAGGCTAATGGCCCCCGCCTTAAGTAAATCTCCTGCATAAGAAGGGATACTGGTGCCCACAACAGCAATTTTACCCGCCAGGCCAGCCTCTTGTATGGCCTGACCGGCACCTACCACATCATAGGCATCTGAACCCTGGACGCCTTTGATGTCAGGGTAGGTCTTTAAGAGGTCTTTCATGATCTCATATGCCTTCTGGAGGTTGCTTTCTGAAACATTCTTTGTTCCTACCATCTGCATCTTCAGATATTTTTCCTTCTGCCAGGCTACAGCGGCATCTACCCATTCATTGTGGCTGGTGGAACTCAGCGAGCCAACAAAGACTACATATTTCCCTTCATAGTTCATCCTCTTGGCCATCTCGTCCATCAAGTGGCGGCCATATGCAGCATTATCAAAAGCCTCAACATCGTACGTAACGTTCTGCGCATTGGCAGCTTCATGGCTGATCACTACGATCCCCTGACCCATTGCTTTTTTTAATGCGGGCTCTAGCGTCTCAGTCTGGTATGGAACTACCAGCAAGGCATCAGGACTTTGGGAAATAGCGTCTTCGACTGCCTGTAATTGAAGAGCTGCATCAAATTTGGATGGACTAATCTGAACTGCATTGACTCCAGTGTCTTTGGCGAACTGCTTGACGCCAACCTCCATGCGATCAAACCAGTTGCATGCCCCTTTTACAATGGTAATAAACTTTAGTTCACTGGGTTTTTTAGCAGGTGAAGTATATGTTACTGTAACTACCCTTGTAGCGCTGTTCCAATCAACCTTTGCCCCAATTGTCTCACTAATAAATCTTACAGGTACCATTGTTCTTCCAGAAAGAATTTTGGGAGCCACATCAAGCTTAGTTGCTACGCTATTAACAAAAGCAGTTGTTGAACCAATTGTGAGAACAATATTCATATCCCCAAGAACGTAACTCACCGTTTTCTTAACAGGATCCCAGCCTATTTTGGCTCCAACAGCCTCCCCAATGAATCTGATTGGTACAAGTGTTCTTCCATTCTCTATAATAGGTGGCTGATCAAGAATAACTTCTTTGGAGTCTACATACGCTTTTGTACTTCCAATTGTCATCTGAATAACAACATTCTCATCCGCTCTCACAGGAGTAAATCCAAAAACTCCAGCAAGCAATGCAACAACCAACAGCATAACTACTGTTTTCTTCATTTTGTTACCTCCTTTAAATTTTTATATTTTTAATACTTCTTTTAACAGACTTTCATTTTCAATAACTTCCACAAGACTTCCAAGGAATCTGGAAGCTAAAACACCATCAATAACCCTGTGGTCATACGAGAAGCTGACGTAGGCCATTTTTCTTATTGCAGTAGAGTTGTCATCTTTTACAACAATTTCTTTTACGCTTCTTCCAACCCCAAGTATCCCGACTTGCTGGTCTGTACAGGTTACATAGATATGAGACTCCGGATAACATTTTAGCAAGAAGTTTACCGTCGTCCTTTTCAAAGAAGTTTTCTTTTTCAACAAAAGTCTGGGAACAATTACAATAAATAACTTCTACCTTATTTTTCAAAATAATGCCCCACTTTCAACAAAAGTCTGATGAGCACAATGAATACCAATTCTGTTTCTTTCAACAAAGACTTCCTTTCGACAAAACTTAGTCCTGCAATAAAAAGATAAGATAGAAGACATTAAATCACGTAGAAACAGCAGTAAAGCAAATTGAGTTCCAAAAATTGCTTTGCACCAGAAGTTCTCCAACAAAATGCCCGTCCCATAATTTTTACATTCCTTGCGCACTTGTTTCTCTCCTTAACTTTCCGCCAAGCCCCAAAAAACAGCTTATTATCATATTGTATACAAAAAAATTTTTAGTCAATAGTTTTCCCAGAGCATTCTCATACCTTTTTTCGCAAAAAATCTTTTTATCGCATTAACACTTATGTTCTTTTCAAAATCTTTCGCCCCCCCATGCATATTTATATATGAGGAAGGGTTGAGCGTAAAATGTGCACGTTTCCCGTCCTCGCAAAAATCTAA
>Ga0315282_10017972_pt1 | contig 10157 bp, 7 predicted proteins | sample YL17G07_20_MG_FD_203693 | JGI IMG/M metagenome (GOLD analysis project Ga0315282, IMG submission 203693) | Sediment microbial communities from Yellowstone Lake, YNP, Wyoming, USA - YL17G07_20 | ecosystem: Environmental > Aquatic > Freshwater > Lake > Sediment | place: USA: Wyoming | collected... | reverse complement strand
ATCCGGCGCTTCCCACTTGAAGATGTACGTCCGCCCGGTCGTCGTGGCCGTCAGCGGCGCAGCCTGGCCCGTATACCACTGGATAACGTCGATCCAATGGGTTAAGAGGTCGGTTAAGATCCCGCCACCGAAATCCCAATAGTGCCGCCAGAGGTGGAATTTGTCGGCGCTGAAAGGCTGATCCGGCGCGCTCCCCAGCCACTTTTTCCAGTCGAGCTGCGCCGTGTCAACCGGGGCCGGGTTGGCTGTCCACTCCAAATAGTTCTGGTACCAGTAGGTGTGGACGTAGATGATGCGGCCGAGCTTGCCGGAATCGACAAAGTGCTTGCCCAGGAGGTAGTGTTCCCAGCTCCGCTGCTGGGTTCCGGTCTGCACGACCCGCTTCGTCTCCTCGACGGCGCGCACCATTTCGACGCCTTCTTCGATGGAGTGCATGATGGGTTTTTCGAGATAGGCGTCTTTGCCGGCCCGCACCGAGTCCACCAGCATCTGCTTGTGCCAGTGGTCGGGGCTGCCGATGAGGACGGCGTCGATGTCCGTGCGGTCGAGCACCTCGCGATAATCCAGGTAGGCTTTCGCTCCGGGCGCGGCGCGCTTCAGAGCCTCGGCGCGATGCGGCTCATAGACGTCGCACACCGCCACAATCTCGTTCGACGGAGCCTGGTTGAAGAGCTGCATCACGTACTGCGCACGCCCGCCTGAACCGAGCACCGCAACGCGAATCCGGTCGTTCGCGCCCAGAATGCGTGAGGGCGCCAGGCCGCCCAGGACCGCGGCACCCGCCGCTCCCGCCGCAGCTTCCTTGAGAAAATCCCGACGGGACAGGTCGGATTTGTTATTCATGAAAGCATTCCTCCTGAATGAATTCCCTGCCCGGAGGCCGGGGCGCGATGCAGACTAGCTATTGCGACCATTCCGTCGGCGTCCGGTCCCAGCGATGACTCTTGAGCTGGGCATGAAGGTCCTGGGGCAGCGAGGCCGCATCGCTGACGGCGAGATTCGCCTCGACGTGCGCCGTCTTGCGCATTCCCGGAATGACCGTGCTGACCAGCGGGTTGTCGAGGATGAAGCGCAGCGCCATATCCGCCATCGTCAGGCCTTTGGGTACCAGGGGGCGCAGCGCTTCGGCGCGCTCGACGCTGGCGCGAAGGTTCTCGGGCACGAAATAGGTGTTGCGCCAGTCGCCTTCCGGCCACTTGCTGTGTTTGGTCAGCGTGCCCGTGAGCGATCCCTCGTCGAAGGGCACGCGCGCGATGATGGCCACATCCATTTCCTTGCAGGCCGGGACCAATTCCTCTTCCGGGTTCTGATCGAAGATGTTGTAGATCACCTGCACGGCGTCGATGAGCCCGCTGCGCACCGCCCGCGTGCCGTTCCAGGGCTCCCAGCGGTTGATGCTGATACCCACGGCGCGGAAGAGTCCCTGGCGGCGGAGGTCGTCGATCCTCTTCACCCAGCGATGGTCCTCCTCCCAGTCATCTTGCCAGGTGTGGAACTGGATGAGGTCCATGCTCGCGAGGCCCAGGTTCTTCAGGCTCTTGTGCACGTACTCTTCGATGTGGTCGGGCGGGAAGCAATCATCGAGCGCGTACTCGCGCCGGCTGGGCCACTGGAAATTCTTGGGCGGGATCTTCGAGGCCGTGTAAAGCCGCTTGCCGGGATTCGCGCGCACCAACTGCCCCAGGAGCTTTTCGCTGTGCCCGGCGCCGTACGCCCAGGCGGTGTCAAAGAAATTGCAGCCCAGGTCCACCGCGCGCTGTAGCGAGCGCAGGGATTCCTGGTCGTCCGAGCCCGTCCATCCCGCCAGCCCCCACATGCCGTAGCCAACTTCACTGACCTTCCAGTCCATGCGGCCGAACCGCCGATAGCGCATGATGTCTGCTCCCTGATTCTATTTGCGCCTCCGCCCGGACGACACCCCTCGAGCGGGGGCTGCTCCCCCGGCGCAGAGCGCTGGCAAGTCTAATCCGACCCTGGGGAGGACGCAATTGAGAATAACCGGCAGTTCGGGATATATTGGAGCATTAGTCTGCTTGCAGGAAGGAGCGCGTTGGACCGGAACACGCCCAGAGGTTTGAACCACCGCACGACAAGGCAGGCGCGCTGGACGCCGCTGCTGATTGTGCTCGCGGCCCTGGCCTTGCCCGCCCTGGCCAGCCTTCTCGCCCAAACCCGCACGACCTCCTCGGTCGGCATCCCCGTCCGCTTCACCGATGTCCGAAAGGAGGCGGGTATCACCTTCCAGGAGGACGGCACCGAGACCGAGGCAAAGAATTACATCGAAACCATGGGCACCGGCCTGGGCTGGATCGACTACGACCAAGACGGCTTGCTCGATCTCTACTTCGTGCAGTCGGCGGAGACCGACTGGTATAAGCCGCCGCGCCCGCTCCGCTCGGCCCTCTATCACAACAACGGCGACGGGACGTTTACCGACGTCACCGAGAAAGCCGGCGTGGGAGCGGTGGGTCTTAATGGCCAGGGCGTGGCGGTAGGTGATTACGACAACGACGGCTATCCTGACCTTTACGTGATGGGCTACGGCCGCGCCATCCTTTATCACAACAACGGCAACGGTACCTTCACCGACGTTACCGCGCAGGCGGGCGTTGCCGACGAGGGCCAGTGGTCCACCAGCGCCGGATGGTTCGATTACGACCGCGACGGTCACCTTGATCTCCTGGTGGGCAACTACATCCAGTGGACGCCCGAGACGAATCTCTGGTGCGGCGAGAAGCGGCCGGGCTACCGCGCCTACTGCCACCCCGACAACTACCGTGGCCAGAAGCTGGCCCTCTTCCACAACAATGGTGACGGCACCTTCACCGACGTGAGCGAGAAGTCCGGCGTTGCCGCCCCAGAAGTAAAAGCATTAGGCCCCACGCTGGCGGACTTGAACAACGACGGCTGGCCCGACATCTTCGTCGCCAACGACACCTGGGCGAACTCTTTGCTCCTCAACAACCACGACGGGACGTTCCGCGACATCTCCTTTATCTCCGGCGTGGCGGCCAGCGAAGATGGCAAGTACGAAGCGGGGATGGGCAGCGACGCGGCGGACGTGGACGGCGACGGCTGGCTGGACATTTATGTGACCCATCTCGACTTCGAGCTCAACCGGCTCTACCACAACAACCACGACGAAACCTTCGACGACGTGACCTACTCCTCCGGGATCGGCAACAAGGCCATGTTCCTGAGCGGCGTCAGCATGAAGTTCTTGGACTACGATAACGACGGCTGGGTGGACATCGTCCAGGCCAACGGCTCGATGCTCGACAACATCCACCTGTACCATTCGGAGGTTTCCTACCCGGAGCCGAAGCTGATGTTTCGGAATCTGGGCCAGGGGAAATTCGATAATGTGTCGGACCAGTTGGGCACCGACTTTATGCGGCCCATCGTCGGGCGAGGCCTGGCGGCCGGCGACTTCGACAACGACGGCGATCTCGACGTCGCGATCATCGTCCGCGGCGACTACCCCGAACTCCTTCGCAACGACGGCGGGAATGCCAACAACTGGCTGACCGTCAAGCTGGTGGGGACCAAGGCGGCCCGCGATGGCACGGGCGCGCTACTGAAGCTCACGGCCGAAGGGATGACCCAGTATGAACAGGCGAAAGGTGGCATGAGCTACATGTCCGCCCACGATCAGCGGATCCACTTCGGCCTGGGCCAACGCAAGAAGATCGACTCGCTTGAAATCACGTGGCTGAGCGGAACCGTCGACAAGCTCACCAACGTCCCCATCAACCAGTTCATCACCGTCAAAGAGGGCGTGGGGATCATCCCCGGCGCGTTTCCGAAAGTTCCCAGCAAGTAGCGGGAACCAGCATTCCGCATCATCAGCTAGAATGGCGAATTGGTTCTAGCGCCTGTGCATTCCCCCAGTCCGCCAGCAGGATCACGACGACAAGCGGCTGACCGGAACACTCACCGAGCCGAGCGCGCCCGACCTCACGTCGCGCACCAGCACCCGAAGCATTGCCACCCCCGGAACCAGCTCTACTCGTTCCGTCAGTATCAAGGCTCCTCTCTCGCTGGCCAGCATGTAATCGCGCCGGTCGAGCTTCAGATTGACGGTGTGAGAGACGGTTCTAAGATTCCGCTCATCGAGGGCGAATTGAACCATCATCACATCGAGTTGCCCCATCCACTTCCCTTCCCTCAGCTGCAGGGTGATGTCACGAGGGTCAATCTGCATCGTCAGCTCCAGCCCCGTCGCGATCCTTCCCGCGCGGATCGTCAGGCCCACACGGGTGGCATCGATCGGACTCCACTTGGCAGCCTCGAGCACCCCTTGCCGGCGCGTGTCGTCCGCTGGCTCCTCCGGAAGGGCGAAATAGCCGTGCCGGTGGAGGACTTTCATCCCGGGCGGTCGTACCCCCACCTTGATAGTGCGGAATCGGCCGTCCCATTGACTGTGCGTCGGGTAATAGCCAAGGATGTAGCTCTCCCGCCCGTCATCCACGGCTCTGCGAATGGCATCGCGGATGTCGTTGGTATTGTAAAAGGCGCGTCCGCCGGTTCGCTCGGCCAGGCCCATCATGGCACCGAAATCGCCCCCGCTCGAACCCAGCATGTCGGGCCGGATGCTCGCGCGGTCAGCGCCGTACTCGGCAGCGCCCACCAGGCCGCGCGCATCGATAGGGTAAATCGCCACGCCCGCGTTGCTCAGCGCCCGCGCGGTGCGCTCGATTTCCGCCCCGAAGTTGTCGGGAGACCTCACGAGCTGTTCCGGCGTCGGCACAGCCGCACGGTCAAACCAGGTGGGAAATTGGCCCGCCACCCAGATCAGGTTCTTACGGCCCGGCACTCGCTCCAGATGATTGGCGATGGCCAGCAGCGCACGAATCGTGCGCAGCGTGCGGTCGGCTCGGGCCATCTCCGCCACGCCGCGGTTCACTTCGCCCATCCAGGCATCGAACTGCGGCCATCCGGCCAGCGATTCATCAGCCTCGGGCTCCACGCGCTCGGCGGAAGTACGTTGGTTCTCCTCGGCGATGGCGCGGAGCAGAGAGGCGGCGTCGCGCGTAAGATCATGAACCACGCGCAGCCCCTGAGCCAACGCATAGACGCCCACGCAATCGCCCGGCCGCACCTGCTCAAGAAACCTGACGAGTTGCTGCCGGGCGTAAGCCCGGTCGGCAAACCGGGTGTTCAATCCGTCCAGCAGGATGGCCGTCGCGCTCGTCGGCGAGCCGGCGGTCTCCTCAAAGCGGTTCGAAAAGGTGTTGCGCGGGAGCGGCGCGGGCGGCGGACGGTGGGCGGGAGACGACTCGTGATGAAATATGGCAATGGTCTGCTCTCGTCCCTTGTCGAACAGCGCGAAATCATCCCGCGTCAAGTCGGCGACGGGCTCACCGGCCTTGTTGCGCACGACGACGCTGACCTCCACCAGGCGCGTCGTGACGCGCACGGCGGGCTCCGTTACCGGCCGCTGCTGCGCGGGGGCTTGCGCGACGACAGCTCTCGCGGCGCACAGCAGCCAAGCGCCCACCACCGCGAGCCGGGACTTTGGCTTCGTGATACCCATAGCAGCGCCTCAGCGGGGCGGCTCACCAGCGCTGGTGAACCTGTTCGCGAATCAGGCGGTCGTACACGTCGCGCACTTTCGCCATTTGCGCGTCGGTGAGTGGCGGGAGGTCGCCGGCGCGGAAGTTCTCCTCGGCCTGTGCGGGCCGCTTGGCGCCGGGGATAGCGCAGGTCACGGCGTCGAACATCAGAATCCAGCGCAACGCCAGTTGCGTCATCGTCGTGCCGGGCGGCACCAGCGTTCGCAGCTCTTCCACGGCTCGCAGCCCCCTCTCGAAGTCCACGCCCGAAAAGGTCTCGCCCACATCGAACATCTCGCCGTGACGATTGAAATTCCGGTGGTCGTCCTGGGAAAAAGTGGTCTCGTGGGTCATCCGCCCCGTGAGTAATCCGCTCGCGAGCGGCACGCGCGCCAGGATTCCGACGCGGCGCCGCTTCGCCTCACTGAAGAAGAGTTCGGCGGGGCGATGACGAAACATGTTGAAGATGATTTGCACGCTCTGCACGCCGGGGTATTCGATGGCTTTCAGCGCCTCTTCCACCGTTTCGACGCTCACGCCGTAGTAGCGAATCTTCCCTTCCCGCACGAAATCGTCGAGCGCCCCAAAGACCTCCGGGCGGTAATAGACCGCGGTCGGCGGACAGTGGAGTTGCACCAGATCGAGGCACTCCGTCTCGAGGTTCTTGAGGCTGTCTTCGATGAACCTCGTCAGGTTTTCCTTGTTGTAGCCGTCGGCGGTGTGAGGTGAGAGCCGGCGCCCGGCCTTGGTGGCGACGAGAATTGTTTCGCGTCGCTCCTTGCGCAGGCGCGCGATCAGGCGCCCGCTGCGCCCCATGCCGTAGACATCCGCCGTGTCGATAAAGTTCACGCCCAAGTCAACCGCGCGGTGCAGGGCGGCGAGAGACTCGCTGTCGTCAACTTCCCCCCACATTGCCCCGATGGCCCAGGCGCCGAAGCTGATCTCCGAAACCCTCCAACCCGTCCGACCCAGTTCGCGGTATTGCATGTCTGAGGTCCTTCCGATAAGTGTGTATGAAGACCTGATGCTGACGCTTTGCGCCTAACACCTCACCGAACCTCTCAACGTGGCAGTGCCGGACACGACGTGTCGCTGCGGCAGTCGCGGAGTTCGACAAGTTGTGCCGCCCAAGGGCAGTACGTCCCGCCCCCGAAGTTCGGGCAGCTAGCCTCAACCAACGACGGCCGTCCGTCGCACAACTCCACTGCTGTCTCCACAAATCGCAACTCGTTGGGATCGATGTGCCACGACCAAGGGCAGTTCCAACTCACGGCCGCGCACACGAGTCTCCCAGCCGGAAAGGTCGCGGTGGACTGTCCTTCCCAGAGCGCGATCGCCTGCTCGATAGCCGCCGGGTCGGTTATCCACGCATGGAACCGGTCCTCGGCGACCTGGAAGGTCGCGTAGACTCCTCCCGATAGCCGTACCGGCGGACACTCAGGAGATGGCTTGACCCCTTCCCCCCCGCACCCGGTCAACAGCACGCCGGAGGCCAGCACTAGGGTCCGGGCAATCCTCATCGTGGGCCTCTTCTAGCCTCTCCATCTAATCTCCGGAGGCCGCAGCGACAGCCTGTTTCCTGTACACAATCAAGTCTTCCAGGTAAACCCACGCGCCCTTCGAAGCGGGGTAAGGCCTGCCATCCACAACCACGCGTACCGTGTGCCGGCCGGGCGGCAGGTCGAACTTGCCCCACAGCCCCTCGCCGCGGCGGTCTCCGTCATCGTTGTAGCCGTCGATCTCCGCCAAGCGTTTGCCGTCCAGGTAGAGGTGAGCGGTGCCGCAGTCCGTGTCAAGCGTCCCCACGAGCATCGCGCCCGTACCCTCGAACGTCACCGAGGCCTCGGCGCCGGCAGTCTTGGAGCGCCGCCCGCCGCCTTTCTTCTCCCAGTCGCCCTGCCACTTCCAGCGCACGTCGTTCAGCGCGATGCGTTCCACAACCTTTCCCGGCGCGAACTGCTCGAGCTTGAGGGCGGCGGGCGGCTGGGCCGGAATCGTGAGGCCCTTCGCGTCCGCGCTCCCGCCCGCCTCTTTCACCACCAGCTTGGCGCGCTCCATCGTGCTCTTGACGATCGAGTTGAGGGAGTAGATCGTGTAGGAGAACTTCTGACCGGCGATACCCGCGAGCGGCGCAGTCCACCGGGCAGGAATCCGCTTGTAGCCGAGCATCACGCCCAGCACGCCCGCCGCGCTCGAAGGATTGCAGTCGCTGTCTTGCCCCGCGCGCATGGAGACCTCCATGGTCTTCTCGAAGTCGCCTCCGCCGTAGAGCAGCCCCAGGGCCACGTAGGCACCGTTGAACGCCGCGTCGATGTTGAACGGCCGCAGCGCACCGTCGGGACAGGGATCGTCCCGGTCCCACTTCTCCTCGATCAAGTGCCAGGTCTTCTTCCAGTCCGGATTCTCGGCCGACCACTTGAGGACGTCGCGGATCACCCGCGCATAGACGCTCTCGGCGGGCATCGCCGCCACCCCCGCTTCGACCACCTTGCGCGGATCGTTCTCGAAGAATGCCGCCGCGTACATGGCGCTGATGAAGACTCCACCGTACACGCCGTCGCCGTAATTCATCACGCGCCCGACGCGCTCCGCGTAATGCTGCGCAGCGCGCGGCAGCCCCGGACACATCAATCCGATGAAGTCCGATTCGATCTGGAAGTCGATGTCATTGGCGTGCAGGTTGTGGTCGGGATGGCCCGAAGCGGGCGCCTTCACGCCCCGCCGCAGCAGCCGGCGCGCGGCGAGATTGGCGTGCCAGAGCCGGTATTTCGAATCCCTGAACGCTTCTCCGTATTGCTCCGTCGTGGCCTCGGGCCCGAGGCGATCCATCACGTCGGCAAAAGTCATCTCCACGTAGAGATCGTCCTGGTCGAGCGCGCCCTTCAATTCCTCTGGCTTCCTCTGGCGCGGTTGCTCGTTGATCTTCTGCCGAAAGCGAAACTCGGTGGGCGCGCCGTAGGTCACCCCAATCATCTGGCCCGCCCAGCCGCCGCGAATCTTGTCTTCCAACTCCGCCCACGAAAGTTGCCGCGCCGTGGCTGGGCCTTGGCCGGCTTCCTTCGGCCCGGCGCACAAGATCGCGGTCGCACTCAATATGAAAAGAACCGCTCGCAAGGAATGCGCCCGAAGTAGGGCTTTCATCCGTACCTCCACGCGCGAAATGACGCCCGGCCAGACCCTGGGCGCGACGGAAAGCGCTCTCAGATCATCATTGCGTCACAGACCCGGTCGCGTCGGCGCCCAGGCGAGCGAAGTGTCTCGCATTTTGCATCGAACGTCCAGTAGAGCCGCGCGCACCGTGCTCGGCAAGCGCTTACTGTCCCCGAGTTGCGGCCAGCAGCCCGGCGGCGGGACACTCCGCAAACCCGTCCCGCACCGGGCAGCGCGAAAAAACCTTCCATTCTCGTGACCTTTTCCGGCCGATTTCGTCTAAACGCATATAAGGGGACGGGCTGGAATTAAGGCCCGACGGACCCCAAGAGGCGGGGGCGGCAGGCTCGGAGAGGTAACAATGGAAAGCTCGAAGAAAAATCCGTCGACCGCGAAACTTCTTGCCCCCGCGCTGCGTATATCTGAGCGTGGCACGATTCCGCGGGAAGGAGGAGCAGCCATGATACTCAAATTGAACGGAAACACGGGAATCGACAACCTGCGGAATTATCCGGCGGAGATCGTCGAGAAACTCCGCTCGCTCCTGGCTTCAGGTGCAAGGGCCTATCCGGATCCCACCCGGAAGGAGTTCTACGACGTCGAGAACGGCTCACGGATGTTCTATATCCACATCTCGCCGAGGGGCAGCGTCTGGTTGCTGGCCTCCTGGATAAAGAACCCGGCCCCCATGGCCGAGGCGTAGCCCGTGCGCGTCGAGGCTCGTTCCTAAACCCGGCGCCGACTCCACGCGATACCTACACCCCTCAGGTTAGACGAAGGGCCTAAGCGTGTGCGCTGCCGCTCGCCCGTTTATCCTGCCTGCTGCCGACTGCTTTCTGCCTACTGTTCTATATACGGCGGGGACTTCATGCGTCTGCGTCAGGGCACGCATTCATACATGCTGTACAGACGCCTTGCGATATCGGAGGCTTTAGCCGCTGAGGCCTCAGGGCCTAAAGGCCGTCGAGAAGGGTCTCGCGTTACGGCACGACTGAAGTCGTGCCCTGACACGCTACGGCGGGAAATTCATGCGGCGCAGGAGGTCCTGAAGGGCGGCTCGGATAGCGTCAATGGCGGGACTCGGGTGTCCTGACACCTGGCACCTAGAACCTGACCCCCGTTCTCACGGCGCACGCTCCCAAAGCTTGATTGTGTTGTCCCCGCTCCCCGAGGCCAGGAGGCGGCCATCGGGGCTGAAGGCGACCGAATTCAATCCACGGAAGCGCGGGCTCAACGATTGCTTCAGTCCTCCACTCGGCGCCAGAGCTTGACGGTGTCATCGTCACTGCCAGAGGCGAGCAAGCGCCCATCAGGGCTAAAAGCGACCGAATCGACATCATCGCCATGGCCTTCGAGGGTGCGGAGCAGGCGGCCGGTACCCACGTCCCAGAGCTTGATGGTGTGGTCCTGGCTGCCGGAGGCAAGTAGCCGCCCGTCAGGGCTGAAGGCCAC
>Ga0315282_10017971_pt1 | contig 10157 bp, 9 predicted proteins | sample YL17G07_20_MG_FD_203693 | JGI IMG/M metagenome (GOLD analysis project Ga0315282, IMG submission 203693) | Sediment microbial communities from Yellowstone Lake, YNP, Wyoming, USA - YL17G07_20 | ecosystem: Environmental > Aquatic > Freshwater > Lake > Sediment | place: USA: Wyoming | collected... | reverse complement strand
CCATGGTGGATGATCGGTAAAATGGGACGGGCATACTGTTCTGCAATGAGGATCGTAATCCCTGTTTGGAGATTAATATCATGGATGGATCGGGCAAGCATGCCCTCCATCATCGGGCTCAATCCGAGTAGCGGCTCATCGAGGAGAAGCAGTTTCGGCTGTGCCATCAAGGCCCTTCCAATGGCCAACATCTGCTGCTCCCCTCCACTGAGAAAACCTCCCTCTCTTCTCTTCAGATTTTTTAAGGGCGGAAAAATCGTAAAGACATATTCCAAAGTCTTTTTAGCCTGAGTCTTTGTGGCTAAATAGCCGCCTATTTTCAGATTCTCCAATGTGCTGCTTTCTGCGAAGATCCTTCGTCTTTCAGGGCAGAGGACGATTCCTTTTTTGGCTCTTTGGCTCGGCTTCATGTAAGTAATATCCATTCCCTCAAAAATGATATTGCCAAGGACGGTAATCCTCTCTCCCCCTTTCATTTCTTCTTTCTTCTTCACATCCAATATAATTCCTGAGATCGTATACATCAGCGTGGACTTGCCTGCGCTGTTGGCGCCGAAGATGCCTGTCACTTTCCGACCTTGACATTTTATATTGATATTATTGATGGCGATGGCATTCTCATAAAATACCATGAGGTTTTTGATCTCTAACATTCTTTTATTAACCCTTTATATATAATCAAAATTATCTATTTTATACCATGTACCATCGCGTCAAGTCAAATTCTGATACAATCCCTTCTTTTTTCTTTCCAATATTCACATGACCTTTTCGGTTTCTACAACCCGTCCATTTCGATCGAACAAACTTTATACTGTAACCCGAAAGATTAGACAATGTGACCTTTATTTATATATATGCGGGTTATCTTTCCAGGAAATCATAGCTTAGAATTAAGATTTGAAACCTTGACATGATTAGACCCAAAAAAATTGTTGACATCTTTACACGATTAAACTAATTCTTTATAATCTGACAGAGGAGGGTAAAAGCATGACCAGACAGATTACGACACAACTGGCAAAATTCGTTGTGGAAACGACGTACCCAGAGATTCCAGAAGAAATAATTAATTTCACAAAAGGCCTTGTGCTCAAAACTGTTGCTGGTATGCTGGCTGGATCAATAACACCTTCAGGAAGGAAGATGTCAAAGATTATAAAATTCAAAAGTTTGCCAGAAGAGGTTGGGGTAATTGGTTGCAGCTTCAAAACTTCCTTATGGGAATCGATTTTCTTAAACGCCTTTCTCGCTCATGCGAGCGAGCTGGAGGATGATAGTTTTCTTGGTGGGGTATCCTGGGATATAACCGTCATTCCTTTACTTCTCCCTTTTGCATAAAAATTTAAAATTTCTGGAAAAGATTTAATGGAGGCACTTGTTGTAGGTCTTGAAGTTCACACGAGAACCTGCTTATTTTCCGCTGAGCATTTAGGAGAAGTGGTCGTTCCAGGTTCGGTGGGGCCGACGGCACCAGGGGCTAAGGCTTTAGGATTAGATGTTGAAAAAACAGCCTCGGCATTAGGGCTTGCAATGTCAGGACCTGCCATTTCATTGATAAATCTCGGGACGGATGCTCATTTCTTTGAGTCAGCCCTTCAGGCTTTGCAAGGAATCATGGCCGCTGAAATGGCCAAAGAGGGGATGAGTAGTAATGCCGATATAGAGACATTTCTGTCTAACCTGTTAGGGAAAGAAAAAGTTAAGCCAGAAAAAATGGTAATAGATTTAGGTAAAGAATGGTTATTTCATCATATCGGGATTAAGAAATATCCCTGTTGTTTCTTTACCCACCGGCAAATCGATCTCGTTCTTGAGTTGAAAAGGAAAAACAACTTCTCCTCCAAAGATGTAGAAAAAATTGAAGTTCATGCCAGTCCTGCTGACGAGTGGTGTAATCGTCCAGAACCAAAGTCTTTAGGAGATCTGCAGTTTAGCTTCCAACACCTTTTGGGGGCAGCGATGCTCGATGGAGATGTAGACTTAAATAATGTGAATCTTGATGTGTTATCCAATTCCAGATACAAAGAAGCCCGTTCTAAGGTGGGGGTCATAATTCATCCAGATAGATCTCGTGTATTGGTTCAGGCTCCTGCTGAAGTGATTATCAAAATGAAAGATGGCAGAAAATTTTCAGGTGAAAGAATGTTTACGATTGGATCACGGCAAGAACCATTGACAACAGAGCAGTATGTAGAGCTTTACTCCAAATTCACAGAGGGGATTCTATCAAATGATCAAATTAATAAGACCACCGAGGCCTTGCTGAATTTGGAGAAATTAAGTGACGTGAAAGACTTAATGAAAACACTAACCTTCAGACAAAATGTTAAATGAATTTTCCATCATAGAATTAGGAATGAATGATGTTCGACCTCTGAATTGAAATTGCCAAGGGTGCAAGAAAAAGAAAGGAGTGAGTATGAAAACGGCCTTAGTCACAGGAACGGGAAGTTCGATGGGTAGAGAAGTGGCTCTATTGTTAGGAGCCAAAGGCTATAAAATATTAACGCACGGTAGTAAAATGAAAGAACCACTTGCAACCACCCATCAACTCCTTAAGAAAGCGAACATACCTTATTCCACTTACATAGCGGATTACACTTCCTTAGACGAAGTGAACCATATGTGTAACCAGATCCTATCAAACGAGAATCGATTAGATGCCATGATCCATGTCGCAGGAGGAGCGAACGCTTTTGGACACGACAAAATAACCCCTGAACAAATCATTGATTCAGTAAACATTAATTTGACCGCCCCTATGATTATTACTCACAGACTATTGCCGTTGTTAACGGAAGGCAGTGTCATTATATTCACATCTGGCCTCCCAGGCATTCATTCTGGATGGTATCCAACAGATGCATGCTATGATGCAGCAAAAGGAGGATTGTTGCGTTTTACAGAAAATTTGGCCCGAAATTTAGGCCCAAAAACGAGGGTCAACTGTATTGTTATTGGGCTCAATTATGTAGATGATAACCATAAAGAATGGAGGGAAGCACGGGCATCCCAGATGCCGATGAGGAGAATAGTCTATGCAGAAGATTATGTAAAATGCATCGATTTCTTTTTGAATCACGCCTATATCACTGGAGTTTCTTTGCGTCTGGATGGGGGATGGTTTGTATACAACCCAAATCCACCTTTCCGTACTTCAAAAGATTGGGATTGAAGGTTATATAGCTGCAAATTGTAAAAGATAATGGCATTGTTAATTCCATTAAGCTCTTGACCTTGTCTCCTATGCAGTAAGAATGAGCACAAAAACTTGACATTTTTTTGAAGTCTCAATATAATACAAACAAATTCAAGGGAAGGAGGTAATTATTTATGAAAAAGATGACCTTTATATTTTTCATCTTAGCTTTGGCAGTTTTAATCATATCAAATGATGCTAGGTCACAACAGGTTGAGCCCATTGTTATTGGAGCGCCTATACCCCGGGCTTCCACATATGGTCAGAACGGTGAAAGGTCTATGATATTGGCCATGGAACAAATCAATGCTGCTGGGGGGATTAAATTAGGCGGACAAAAGCGTCCTATCAAACTTGAAATCGTAGATACCCGGGATGAAGAACCTGGCGTCCCAACCAGTGAGGTCCTTTTGGCAATAGAGAAGTTAATTTTAGATAAAAAGGCAAAGATCCTTGCTGGTGGACCTTGCATGTCAGAGTGCTGTCTGGCTGCCTTAGATCTATTTCCTAAATACAAGGTCTTGAGCGTCGTAAGCATCGGCTGCTGGACGCCTGGTTGGCATGCCAAAACGGGTAAGAATATCGCAAATTATAAATACTCCTTTAGGCTGAGCGGAAATGTGGCGTACTGGATACCAAACATCGTTACATTACTGAACAACATAAAAGAGAAGTACGGATTCAACAAGATGTATATCACTGTCGCCGAAGCGGCACATTGTAAAGCGGCTGCTAGCTTTGTTGAAAAAGGAGCGGTTGCTGGCGGTTGGCAGACTGTTGGCAACGAGGTCCACCCCCTTGCCACGACAGACTTCTCCATGATGCTGCGTGATGTCAAGAAATCCGGAGCGCAAGTTCTGTTTATCTGGGATCATACGCCAGAGGCCCTATCCATGATCAGCCAGTGGAAAGATATGAAAATACCGGCAGCAGCCATTGGCTTTGTCGGTCCAACAGAGGACCCAGTGATGTGGAAGCAAACCAATGGCAAGGTTGCTTATCTCGTTGAGTTTGCTGGAGAGGGTGGAACTCTTCCGGGCCTTAATATAACGCCCTTGACCAAACCTTACCATGAGGCTTTTAAGAAGAGATGGGGTTCAGAGCCTCGGGGGACCGGTGATACCCCAAGTTATACTTCTCTCTTTTTATTGAAAGATGCGATTGAGCGAGCGGGGACACTGGATGTGGATGCGTTGGTAAGTGCCATTGAGCAAACGGATTTAGTAACAGCAGGTGGCAAGCTGAAGTTTGACAAGGCGAATCACAATGCTATCTATGGCGCAGACCCAAAAGAGACCCTGATGGCTCAACTTCTTCAGTGGCAAGATGGGAAGAGAGTGTGCATCTGGCCGCCGCAAATAGCCGTTGGAGAGTACAAGCTTCCGCCTTGGGTGAAACCAGGGAAGTAAAAACCTGTACAACGAATAGACATTGTCAAACTTTTTTTGGAAGTACTGCCTTTCGGTTCGCCGAAAGGCAGGTGCCTCCATCATATCGATAGAGAGATTGGCTGATCGAAGTTGATGAAACGTTGCTGATAAAATAATGTATGCAACACCTTTGGGGGTAGGAAGATGAGTGTGTCCAGGGAACTAATCTACGGTCAGGTGGGCGAGTTTGAGAAGACGATCTATGACGAGCCGGTATTTGCTGCGATCGAGCGCATAGTCCAAAAGTATCCTGATAAACCGGCTCTCATTTACCTGGGGAAAACCTGGACTTACACAGAATTGAAGGAGCTTATAGATCGATTCGCAAACGCCTTATACAACTTAGGTATTCGGCACGGTGATCGGGTGATGCTTTATATCCCCAATTGTCCTCAATTTATTGCCGGTTACTTTGGATCGATGAAGATTGGAGCAACACCCGTCCCGATTTCTCCTATTTATACCCCTTATGAAATTGAATACCTGATCAATGATTCTGGGGTTAAGTTCATACTTTGCCAGGACACCAATTGCGGCTATGTAAAAGAAGTTTTCCCGAAGACCTGTTTAAAGGGAATTATCGTCACCAACTTCGCAGATCTCCTTCCTTGGTGGAAACGGGCCGCAGGAAAGTTGTTTGATAAGATTCCCCATGGCATCGTAGAAAAAGGCAAAGAAGTTTATTTCTTCAAAGACCTGATTAAAAAGTATCCCCCCAACCCCCCAAAGGTGGATATCAATCCGAGGGCTGATCTCAGCCGCTTACTTTATACCGGTGGGACAACCGGTTTTCCAAAAGGTGTTCCGACCAATCATACCGCAGTCGTCAGTTTCGTCAGTGAGATCGGTCAAATTAGCGAGGGCTATATCGGAGAAGGGGGAGAGGATCGATTGATCATGATCAATCCTCTCTTCCACGAAATGGCACAAGGGATGACGATGGCCTGGGCTCTCACAAAGGGCAACCCGATCATCTTGATGCCAATCGCTGATGTCGATGCCATTTTAGATTCTATACAGAGGTATAAAGTGACCTTGATCCTCGGTGTTCCCACACTTTACCGCATGATTCTCGAGCATGATAGGGTGGATTTGTATGATTGCCGATCATTAAAATATTGTTTATGTGGGGCAGACAAGCTTCCTCCCGAAGTGAATGCGCGATGGAAGGAGATAATGGGTCGACCCATATTCCAATGTTACGGTGCGACTGAAGTTGGTTTTACCACGACCACTCCTTTCAATAGAGAGCCTCAACCAGATTCCATAGGTGTCCCACTACCCTCTCGGGAGGTGAAGATTGTCAACCCAGAAACCTTAGAACCGGTGCCCCAAGGGGAGGTGGGCGAGGTTCTTGTCCGCTGCGAATATATATTTAAGCATTATTGGAATAAACCTGAAGAAACGGCTCGTTCCTTTGTTCCAGTAAATGGCAGGGTTTTTTATCGAATGAGTGACTATGCACGAATAGGCGAGGACGGACAGCTCTACTTTGTTGATAGAAGTACAGATATCATCAAGTACAAAGGATACAGGGTCTCGGCTTCAGAGATCGAGGCAGTCCTCCAGGATCACCACGCTGTCATCGCTGCCTGTGCCGTGGGTGTGCCGGATGCAAAGACAGGAGAACGGATCAAGGCGATTGTCGTGCTTAAAGATGATGCCAGAGGCGTGAGTTCAGCAGAGCTGAGCAGTTGGTGCCGAAAGAGACTCGCCTCCTATAAAATCCCTAAGTATATTGAGTTTAGGGACATGCTGCCTAAGTCTAAAGTAGGCAAACTATTGCGCCGGGAGATCAGGGACGAAGAAAGGAGGAAGGCACAGAAGAAAGGTAAGAAGGCGGCTGCATAAAGTGGCCCTTTCCCCAGAAAGGGAAGAGGGTATTATCGATTTACATTCCGAAGTAGGCTTCTTTTACATCTGGATTTTCCAAGAGTTCTGCGCCAGTCCCTTCGGCGACTAAGCCCCCATTTTCAAGGACGTGGCCGTAACCGATGATGGGCAGGATTGGCCTGGCATATTGCTCAGCAACCACTACGGTGATTCCGGTTTCCTTATTGATGATTTTGATCGCTCGGGCAAGTCTTATCTCAATGCTCGGCGCCAGGCCCAAGAGAGGTTCATCTAAAAGTAACAACTTGGGCTGAGCCATCAAAGCCCTCCCAATGGCCAGCATCTGCTGTTCACCACCACTCAGGAATCCCCCTGCCCTCCTTTTGAGCTTCTCCAGTTCTGGAAAGAGGGTGAACACATATTCGAGAGTCTTCTTTGCTTGCGCTTTACTCGCTAAATATCCCCCGATCCTCAAATTTTCAAGGGCGCTGCTTTCAGGGAAGATAAGGCGCCTTTCCGGACAAAGGATGATGCCTTTTTTAGCCCTCTCGCTGGGTTCAACACTGAGAACGTTTTCCCCCCTAAATTTTATTTCCCCTGTTACGGTTATTCTTTCTCCGCCTTTCATCTCCTCTTTTTTTCTGACGTCTAAGATGATTCCTGATATACACAACATGAGAGAGGATTTACCAGCACTGTTTGACCCGAAAATCCCGACAATCTTGCCTTCATCTACTGTAATGTTGATGTTATTGATCGCTACCGCATTTTCATAAAATAACATTAGATTTTTGATCTCAAGAATGGCACTCACAGTTCTATTTCCTCTCCGAGGTAAGCTCGCTTAACCCTTGGGTCTTGCATGACTTCCTCCGGCTCACCTTCGGCAATTTTTTCGCCAAAGTCAAGCATGATCACCTTATCCGCCACTCTGAAGAGTTCTCTGAGTCGATGCTCAACCATGATGATTGAAGCCCCCTTGATGCGAAGGTTCTCGACAAGGGGAACCATGCTTGCTATCTCGCCCATGCTGAGTCCAGAAAATACCTCATCACAGATAATGACTTCAGGCCTAAGGGCAAGACATCGAGCCAGCTCGAGCCGCTTCAGGTAGCCCAGAGGAAGCACAGAGGCAAGTTTGTATGGGACGTAAGCGTCTCGCTCAAAGCCAACTTCCTCAAGCAAATCGATGGCTACGGCATCCCTATCTCCGCCGCGGCTTCCAGCAAACCGCCGAGCTCTCGGTGACCATAGAGGAACGATGAGATTCTTATAAGATTTCAGACTGAGATAGGGTCTGGCGATCTGAAAAGTTCTTGCCACCCCGAGGTCAGCAATTTTATAAGGTGGCAATCCAGTGAGTTTAACATCCCTGAAAAAGACCTCGCCCGAGTCTGGTTTTACAAAACCTGTGATCAGATTAACCAGAGTGGTCTTTCCTGAGCCATTGGGTCCAATCACACCCATGACCTCTCCTTCGATTAAATCGAAGCTCACATTGTTTAAGGCTTTCACCCCGCCGAAGGTCTTGCTGATATTCCTCACCTTGATAATCGGTTCTTTTTCTTCTTCCATTTTACACCTTTACCCAATGTTCAAACTGGTGGTATTTGCGGGCTGCCCAATTCAATAATCCCTCTGGTTTGAACAGGATAAACCCCACAAGCACTGCGCAGTAGAGCACTACCCTAAGTTGTCCAAGGCCTCGTAACAATTCAGACAGAGGGGCTAAGATAAAAGCCCCCAGCACTGGACCTGCCATTGTCCCTGGCCCTCCCATGATGCAAGCAGCAATAGGCATGATTGAAAAGTCAACGGCAAATAACGATAACCCAGCAAAGCCAGAAAAGTGAGCGATAAAGGCGCCACCAAAACAGCCCATTGCTGTGGCGATAAACAGAGCATAGACCTTTACTCGGGTGATGTTAATCCCTGAGGCTAAGACAGCTTGATCATTATCTTTTACGCCTGCGAACACAATTCCAATATCTTCACCGCACAGCCTCCTCAGGCCAAAGATCGAAAGAAGGACGATGACCATAATAAGATATATCCCAACCCATATGTTGGGAAAGCTTGCAACTGGACTTAATCCTTCAGTACTCCCTAAAAGCCCACCCGCAAGAATGATACTTTGGGTTAAGAAGGGAAACATAAAGGTCACGACAGCAAAGTAAATGCCCCGAAGTGGCAAGCAAGGAAGCCAAAGGAGTGTGCAAATGAGGGCTCCCCCAAATGTAGCAATGGGGATGGTTAAGGCAGGTGATAATTTGAAATAGTAGTTCAGTCCCCCGGCAATATAGCCGCCTACTCCAATCACAAAGGCCCCGCCAATGCAAACCAGGCCTACGCGCTCGGCTAAAAAATCGAATGAAAGGGCAAGCAGGGCATAAACTCCTGCCAAGGCTAAGACCCTCTGCCAGTAAAGACCTGGCAAAACTAACGGCAATATGAGCAAGCCGATGATCAATCCTGCTCTTGGCGCTACCAAATAGCCTACTTCCCGCCAGGATTGAATAGCGTACAAACCATCTGTCCGTGCTTTTATCCCACGGTCCAGCCTCTCTTTGCGTCTCTCCTCTCCAGCCATTCCTAAACTCTTTCCTCCAGTTCCTTTTGTTGACCGAATAGACCCGAAGGCCTTACAATTAAAATAAATATGATGAGCCCAAAGACGAGCACATTATTCCACATGGTTCCACCGAGGGCCGACATAATGGTTGTGGCAAGGCCAAGAGTAAGGGCGGCTAAGATCGTCCCTCCCCAACTGCCCAATCCACCTATGACACATACAGCAATCGCGTTCGTCAGAACGCTGTAACCTGACTCGCAGTTGATATTGCCCAAAGGCATAATCGCTATAGCGGCTAATCCAGCCAGGGCTGAGCCGATGCCGAGTGAAATATTGGCCATTCGATCAGAGTTGATACCGAGCATCAAAGCTGCCCGTTCATTTTGAGCCATGGCTCTCAATGCCAGTCCCATCTTATGATAGTGGGTAAAGAGCCACATGAAACCCATAATGAACAACCCCACTGCAATAATGAAAAGGCGTTGGAGATCAATGGTCACCCAGGAGGTGTCTACCACACCATCGATGAATCGGGGCAATACATACCCTGGACCAATGAAACCTTTGAAGCCACCAATCCCCTGCAGGCGCAATCCTTCAAGGATAGCAAGGGCGATGCCAAATGATACGATAATTTCTGATATGGGCATGCCCCTGACCCGGATCATCACAAATTGGTATATACCCACTCCAGCCAATGATACAATAATGAGCGAAAGGATGATGCTCAGCCAGAAGGGCAATCCAGCGCTGTTAATAAAGGCCCAGGTAATGAAGCCCGTGACAACATATAATGCACCGTGAGCAAAGTTAGGTAATCGGCTAATGCCATAAACAAAAGAAAACCCGACTGCCATGAGGGCGAATGTCATACCGTTTACAATCCCATAAATAAATATATCCACAGCCGCACCCTCCTAAATGGAGCCCGCTGAATAATTTTACTCGCTATGATAGTATTTTGAAAAAATGTTGTCAAGTTCAATATTTTTCAATTTGAAATTCTGCCATAAGAAAGTTGTGAGAAAAACGGCAGTGGGGTTGGCATGTTTTAGGAGAGGTGGAAGGGGGAAGGAGAAGACCGGAGGAGGGAGAGCCTTGGAATTTAAGGAATACAAAT
>Ga0315282_10017970_pt1 | contig 10158 bp, 18 predicted proteins | sample YL17G07_20_MG_FD_203693 | JGI IMG/M metagenome (GOLD analysis project Ga0315282, IMG submission 203693) | Sediment microbial communities from Yellowstone Lake, YNP, Wyoming, USA - YL17G07_20 | ecosystem: Environmental > Aquatic > Freshwater > Lake > Sediment | place: USA: Wyoming | collected... | reverse complement strand
GTGTGTTGCTCCGTTTTTCATTTCAAGTTTTGGTAGTTCGTGATAACATTTTGGGCAACATTGTGTTTCCGGGTGGTCTTTATGTTGCCAAACCGTTTTGAGCGGTTTTAATTGACGCGTATTTCTTGTCGTTAACACCACCGGCCAGAAATTATTTTACTTCGCTTCCACTTGAGTGGATTCCAACCCAACTCGTATAAGTAGCCGTAAAACTCAAAAACCATTTTTACCACCCCATTTGTTTTTGTTTTATAATTCGTTTTCGACGACGCGCCACGCCTTTTTATTCTCTAAGCAAACGAGTCCAGTTGTGCTGTTACCAATGTCTATGGCTTGGGTTTGGGCATCATATATTCCAACGCCCATTCCTTTCCAAACTCGCTTTTGCATCCTTGCGTTTTCAGTCTCTTCGGTCAGGGTAAATACTCGATTTAGCCATGCTGCCAAGTCTTGTTCTTGTTCGCTAAGGATTAATTGTGCTATTGGCTTGTTCACTTTTTTTGGCAACGTCAACGTTATCGTTAGAGATTGTAGAAATTTGTGTATTAATCCAAAAGATGTGGCTTGCTGTTTTTTATCACTAATATAAACGGTTGTTGTTTCTGGTGAAGTTCTTTGTATTAGGGCTTCTGCATCCACGACTCCTGAAGCGTAGCCTATTTTAAGAGAAAGCGTGTTGCGGTTGACTGAAACGTTGGCATCGTTAGGGCTCCAACTGCTGGGATAATCCTTCTCATGCAATCTCATGTCCGCAAGCAACTGGTTCAGGAGGGTTTGGGCTCTCAACGCTACCATGGCCGTTTTATACTCTGCAATTAAAGTGTAGCCGTCAGAGTGGCTACTTGGTCTAAGTTTTACACATAAGGGATCATTCATTTATGTTCGCCTCCGGATGAACAAAAGTGCGCTCGTCGCGTTTGATGACCGCATCAATGAAGTTTTTGGTGTTTAATTTGAGTTTTTCATAGATTTCTGCATTTTTCTTGAACTGTTCGCTGTTTACGTACAAGGTGTAGCTCAGATTATGAAATACTTCGGCGCAGAGTTCGGCAAGCACAAGTCGACGGTAGTCATCTTCATGGATTTCGAAGGCGGCCGCAATTTTTTGGACTCGGACACTTTCGCTCTCAAGAAGTTCTTTTGCTAAACTCAAAAGTTCACTTACAAACTTATTTGCCGTATCTATTGCCAACCCATTTTTTGTAATTGCTCTAAACATAACGTCCACTTCCTTTTTTTGAATTATTACACACCAATTGGTTTTAGCCAATTTTTAACTTAAGTTGCGGGAAGCCCACTTTTTTAGGGGGCGCAAGTGTGTCACTGCCTTGTTGCCTTCACGGCGTTCAGGATTTCCTTCACCATCATATCGACCTTTGCATCGTCGAGTTTGCCCGTCCAGACTATCTTGGTTTTGGGGTTTTGGTTTTGAACATGCACAAACAGTTTCGACAATATGTCGTGTATTTCCTGTTGGTATTTCCGGCTCATGCTTCTTATTCCATCTCCCACCAAGGGCAGCGGCTCTAGCACGAATATCAGCGAGTACGGGCTAAGCCGCGCCCAGCCAAAGGCGACTGAATTCAGAAACTCAAATGTTTCCTTCGACAGCTTGCCGTGCTGACACGACCACTCCGCGTACGACAGGTTATCGAAGATGCACCGGTCAAGCAGGGCGACCTCCGCTGTGATGTTAAGCTCAGCCAAAATCTGCTTTGACATCACCCATACCTCTGTCCGCTCGGTGCCAGCCTCGTTTACCGCGTAAGGGCAGTTGCGGATGACCTCAAAAATGCAGGTAGCATCTACGCCGAAACTGGCAAGACGCTTCCGCAGTTTCCTAAGAGTCGTTGTTTTTCCGCTACAATGCGTGCCAGACAACGCGATCTTAACTTTCATGTTTGATCAGCACCGCTATCTCTGGCGGACAATTATTTCGAATTGCTTCTTCTAGCAAAGCTTCTTCTTTGGTGTTTGGGTCAAAGACGTGTCCGCCGAAAACCCATAGCCGACCGTCCAACGCATCAAAGTTTTGTTTAGTTACCAGCTTGTTTATGAAACAGAGGGGACAATGACATTTTCCATCAAGAAAAATTTCAAATCTCTTGCCTTTGAACCTAAAAGTCCACACGAACTGATCGAAGGCTTGGTTGGCTTGGGCGCATAATTGTTTTGGAGAAAGGGTGGATAGTGATGCCCACAGGCTTCCAGTAGATTTTGAGGCTTGACAGCGCACGCCGTTTGGCAGGCGGAAGTTGACTTTCGGCACTTGCGAATCGACAGTGAGTAAGGGACGAGCCTCGCATAGATCGCAAATTTTTCTGCGAAGGTTTTCCAACATTTTCTCATCTCCTTTTTGAGAGAGCGTGTTTACCTTTTTATGAGTACCGCAATTTCAACGGGGATTCTGTCTACGATGGCGGCCAAAACCACTTGATGGTTTGATTCTGGAATTTCTTTTGCTTCTCCGTTTTTCTTGGACAGGTATATTCTGCGTGGCTTTATTCTCTTGAGGATCCAGCATTTCGTGGGGGCGTCAGCCAATATTTTGTGGAGTTGATCGTACCACAATTCAATGGTTATGGTGGTGTCTTCGATTTGTGTTTCAAGAAGGTACGTCCACGATAGACGCGTTGGTCTTTTTATTACTAATTTGCAGGCAAGTCCGTTTGAGAGTTGAAGTGGAATTTCTTGTGGTTTCGTGCCGGCGGCAACGTCAACTGTGTCGATTGTGTGGCGTGCATCTTGGCGTTTTTTGACCGAGTTTATCAGCTCCATTACGTTTCTCTTGTTGTTGCGTATTAAAGCATTACAGACGTACTCTAAGCTTCGGCGGTCAAGCTTCGCAAACTCGCTGAGAAGAATTTCCTTCGAGCCGGGATTTTTTGTGAGCCAATCAGCAATAACCTTCACCATCGTGATTGAGTGATCAAGTTTTTCAGCGGCCGTCAACAGGGCTTTTGGTACGACAAGTTCTTCCATTTTTATCACCTTTTTCTGTTAAGCAGAGGGGGGTTATCGGCGGGTTTGGCTTCTGCCCAGGCGAAGCGATTATAGAAGGTTTCGGGGTAGTATTCCTTCCAGTCTGTGCCTGTTTGTCGGCACCATTCGAGTACGACGCGCGGGTCAATGTAGCTTTTCAGTGAAGTTCTGAGGTTGTAATCTCTGATCATTCGCATTTCGCGTATTTTCAATTCGAGTTTTCTAGCCTGTTTTCGTGCAGAGGGAGACTTGCGTTTTCTAAGTTGTTCTAGACGTGCCTTCTTTTTTTCAAGTTGTTCTCGCCAGTTTTTCGGAGGCTGCTTTCGATGGTTACACACAATCGCAGCTGAAAGGTTTGCCATCACCAATGCGTGTTTTTTGATATAATCATCATGTTCAGGTTTAACATGTGACTTTGCAAGTGCGTTTTCAACCGCTTCAGTAGCGTGAAGTGTTCTGAATACTTTAGCGGTCAATCCAGGCATTATCGAGTCCAGAAATTCATTTACCCGTTTTGAAGTGACGCCGTTGAAAACCTGTTCGTCTGGTTCTTGCATAAACGCTTGCAAGTTATTGATTACTGTTGGCGGGAACGTTCGTTCTTTATGCCACTTGACCGCGCCCTTTCCGTAAAAATCAAACACGCCTTTGCCGTTTGCCTCAATTGTTATGTTATCTCTTTTCAGAGTGGTTGCTCCTATTGTTTCTGCTTCATCAGCATCTTTTTCATCGCCAACCCTCATGTTCAAACTGTCGATTATGTACGCGACGGTGGCCAACTTTCGGGTTATAACATCTTCACTCGTGAGTTTGGCTGCTATTGTTTCTCGCACTTTTTCAATATTTTTTCCTAACTCAACTGCCTTGTCGAACTTGGCAACGTCTTTGGCTTGTTTGATGGGAGTTGAGGAAGCCAGCCAAACATATTTCATTTTTTTCGTTAAAGGACATTTCCATTGGGCGATCCACATCATGTCTGAGCGCCAAACGATTTGTTTCCAGTTTCCAGGAGGAATTTTGGCATCTGGAGAAAGGTTTAGCACAACGTCTTCTTGAGTTGGTCCCCGTTTCCACCTTCCCCTAATGGGGTGTTTTGCGCATCCGAAAAATATACCCGATGGTTCGGCAACGTAGTTTTCAAGTTCCATAACGGTGCCATCTACTGTCGCGTGACCGTAGATGCTCCGTAGCTTTTCACGTTTTTCTTTTCTTTCAACGGCCAAGCGTAGCTTTTCTTCAGGAGACGTTCGCTCTTTCTCTTGTTTTTGCTTTTCGAGGTAGTCAACGATTTCGCCAAAGTCGAAAAGTTCAGGTGCCACTTTTTCTTTTAGGTTGAGTACTTTTCGGAAGTCACGGAAAAAGTTTTTTACGAAGCGACGATCCTTCGCGTAGATTGTTCCTATTCTCCGTGCCCACGCCACCGCCATCTCTTCCTGTGCTGGTGTTAACTTGACGGTTTTTCCACTTATTTTTATAGATAATCCTTTCGGCGCGGGCATTTCTGGAAAGGATATACCGTTATGAACTAGCTGTTTCAATGGTTTCACCCCAATTTTAATGGCGAGCCGAGCCTAAAAAACTTAGGCTTGGACGAGGTTGCGAACGTAGACCCTTCCGTTTAGAACGATGGGTTTTCTGCCTTCAATCCGGAAGCGACATTTTCTGCTGTTTGACTCGTTTTTGGAGTAGGCAATTTTATCTCCGCGGTAATCAAAAACCCATTTTTCTCCATGTTTAGTTTGCGATATTTTCGGTTGACCACACATGTTGATCAGATATAAGATTACAAACGCTTTTTGTGCATCAATCAGGGCGAGGCACTTTGGCGTTGAGCCTTTCGGGATAATAAACGTTATTCTTGCTTCTTGGTACCAGTAATAGTCATCTATTTGTTTGGGTTCGAACGATTTCAGCTCATCAGTTACTTGTTCGAGGCCTTGTATGCCAGTGTTTTGGCTAGAAATTATCTGTCGGTTCTCGACGCATATTCCGCCAATTTCAACTGTTGCTTGATGTGCGATTTTGCTGTTTCTATGCGTGACTACAACAGTGAATTCTGACGAGTGGCTGCTTGGATGAAACTTGACTGTGAACGCCAATGTTTTTTCCTCAATCGTGACTCTTTTCAGTTTCGTCTCTTGGATATGTGCCGTATGCGTCTTTGAGCACGCTAATGAGGAAGCGGTTGCCCCGACAGTAGGGACATTTGAGGTGTGGTTTCTGTTTAAGTTTAAGATCTCTTATCAGTGCCTCGGGAATATGAAAAACTAGAAGATCAGAGAACCTTTTGAATCGGTGTCCACAGTCGCAACACACAATTTCAAGTTCAAGTTCGTTTTCTTGCATTATAATTCCTCCATTTAATTATTTAAACCTCATCAAGCTTCCAATGTGGCTTTTCTTCCAGTGCGATTACAGCATCGCCAAGGTAAAGTTTGCCTTCCGCATCATTGTATATACCGTCTCCGCTGTAGTGCCACATCATAGTTACATTATTCCCTGCGACGGTTTTGTTTGCAGGACCGCATCTATAATTTAAAAAGTCTATGGCTTTTGCATCTTCTGGATCTGTCAGAAGAGCAACAACTCCGCCGGTTGCTCCGACTGGCAAGGTGACTGAAATGTCTAGTGTTTGCATGTCTTCGAATAGGCTAATACTTTCTGGAGTCGTCGTTCGCATCACGTTTTCTATTGGATCAGTGTACCCCGAAGTGTTCACGTTGAATTGGACCTTGTTGCCTTCGACCCACACGTCCACATCTTCTTCTGACCAATCCACATCATATTTATTACTTTTGTCTTCCTCAATTTCCTTAAGAAGCTTTTTTATCGCTTCAAAAGTTTTGTTTGCTTCTTCCGCGGTCTTGTAAGCGGCAATTATAGAATAGTTTGATGAGTGACTACTTGGTCTAAATTGAATAGCGAATTTCTGCGAGACTGCTCTGTTTCCTGTGCCAGTTAACACCATACATTCCACCGCTCCAAATCGCGAATTTCGATGCCAAATAAAATGCACTCGTCTTCTTCATAAACGGTTTCTCCTTCGTAATGCCACACGAACTCTTGCCGTTTTGTTTGTGGATCAAGCCACATTTTCGGTTTGCCACACTCTTTGTTCAACTCGCGTATTAAGGTTACATCTTCAGGCGATAGTACGAGTGCAAGGGCATCAGACACGTTTTTTAACTGCAATTTTTCATCAGTATGTAACGTCACAGTTAATTCTTGATAATCTTCACAAGTTGAAACGTTTTTTATGGAGGGATCACTACCCATCAAATCCTCAATTTCATCTAGATTACCGTTGGTGTCAGCGTTGAAGTAGACTTTCTTGCCATTGCGAAATACGCTCGCATTGCTTCCATTCCAATCAAAATCTTGACGTATTACGTCATCGTCGACTTGCTTGACGAATGTGCGAAGCTTTTGTTCAAAATTCTTTGCTTCTTTCGCACTTTTGAACGTGCCAATAACCGTCAAGTCGGTCGAGTGACTGCTTGGCCTAAATTTCAACAGCATGACAATCCCTCCGCTTTATATAACAACCCTTAAAAAAACTCGAGGATGTTATTCAACTCGTTCCTTTAGTTTATTAGAAAGCTTGCCCTTTTTCTAGTTTTTCTTGCATCCATTTTTCGACGTGCCAATCAGCAATTTCTGGAAACCTTTCTCTAGCATCTTCCAGTACGAGTTCGACTTTCAAACCCATTTGGAGTAGTGCGCCGCATTTAGCACATACGACAAGTGTGCCGCCACTATCGTATTCGTATCCTTCACCGCACCCGCATTTTGGGCAGACTTTTTCTTTCTTTTTGTTTTTTCTAAACCAGTTAAACATCAAGTTCACCTCAGTCAATTGGTTTTCGTGCGTAGATGTAACGCTCAACTTTTTCAACAGTTGGATTGCGCACCAAGAATTTAGCATCTTCAGTTGGTATTGATTTTCTTCGCTTCATTTTACGCTTCCAAGAAGACCCCGCTTTTTAGGGCTGGGCAGTGGACTGAACTTCCTCCGTCGTTGGTCCCTTCTTACTCTGGACCGAGCAGAGCGCTGATCTCCAGCTTCAGGTTGTGTTCCACCGCGTATTTTAGAATCCAGCTGTTGCGCGCCGAATACAGCTTGTTCCTAAACACCACGGCATCTGCCGAGAGAACAAGCAGAAAGGCACTTTTAAGAAACTTGTGTGGGCGGTTTCGAAAGATCATCTTACTCCCAAAATCCAGATAGACCAGCCATATCTTTTCGCCTTCTATGTCAACCTCGACCGCCCCGTCTTTTTGGTGCTGGGGACTCACGGTGAAATTCGCGCCGTAAACCATTCTGAAGATAGGGTCACCGTGAAGCGCGCTGAGGTATGTGACCAGCACCTTTTCGGCCCGAGAGTTGTCGAAGCGATAGAACGTCGCGGGTGCACCGCTGTCGAGGCAGAATTTGAAACCAGAACGGTGGGCCCTCCACGAGATCCACCTTGCAAACAATCTTCCATAACAGCTGGAGATCGCGCCAGCAACTGAGGGGCGCTCCTTGGCGATAGCTGCAAAATCTATCGTCTTCATCTTTTTCATGTTGTTCCCTCCGTAGCGAGTAGACAGGATATTTTAGGGGAAACATTGGAGAGTATGGCTCTTGTGAAAATGGTGGTTAATAGTTTGTCTGCGAAGTAGCCGTGACCATTGTACAATATAAAAACTGCGACGCTCATCCATTCTTTTATAGGATGTATCCTGAAACAATTTCTTAACACTTTCGCATTTTTTCGTGTCAATGCGCCGGAGAAGACGAAAGTTGCGTTTTCGTTTCCAACCATGACTTGGACGGCGTGATAACTTGATTGTGGCGTTCGTATCAAATACTTTTTTTGGAGTAAACCCCTCTTATGGTAGCGTTCTTCTTTGGTTGCCACAACGGCTTCAAATTCTTCTTGTTCAAGATTACGTAGCGAGGCTTCCATGCCGTTCAGTAATTTAAACCAATGCTTCATCGTCATCACAACAGATTATGCGCTTTTTTGTAACGACGTACCGTCTGGCGGTTTCGCTCCACCAGTTTCATTGCTTTTTCTAACGTGTCGGGTTCGGGGCAAATTTGCCAATCGTCGAGTCTGCCGCCTTTTTTTGACTTTGGAATAACTTCATAAATGAATCCTGTTTTTGATTTTCCTGGTGCAGCGAGAAAGCGTACGATCACGAAGTCTTCGTCGTCGTAAACTATTTTTTCTTCATGTAAGGCCCAACACTCGTACATCAACTCGCTTATGTTGGGGTCTGTGACTTCGATAACGCGTGAAGTTTTGGTTTTTTTACTCATCGCATAACCTCCAAAAAAGGTTGGCAAACGGGTTTTGCCCGTTCACCCCGCGTTTGTTAAGCCGCCAGCGTGTTTTCTTTTTTGGCCAAGTCGCTTTCGAAGTAGATTGGTGCGCCGAAGATTTTGGCGACCAGTACGCCTATTGAAGGAACTACGCGTTTTGTTTCGCCATTTATTTTTAGTTCGGCGATGAAAGCTGATTCTTTAGTCCCGTTTATGTACAGTTCTTCAACTTTGGCGTTTGTGCCGAGGATTTTTATGATCTCAGCTAGGCCTAACCGATCATCTTTTTCATGTTGGCAGTTTTCACATTGTTCGCCGCATTTTCCGCAACTTTGCTCTTTTCCTATCACCGTCGCCATTGCGAAGAATGCATCTGGTGCTAGCGAGAACATGTCTAGGTTGTATTTTTCCCCGACGAGTCTCATTGCGCCTCCAACCTGCGTCATGGCCAATTTTATATCTTTAACTAGAACTTTCACCTTTTTCACCTCCATTTATTTTTTTGGGAGAATACTTTTAATTGTTTCGACGACCTGCGCCCAGCCCGTGCAGCGGTACGCTTTTCCTTGTTTTATGAGGTCATCAATTTCTGTGGTGTCTTGATTCCACGGTTGTGCGAACAGAATTCCAACTCCGCCGTTTTCCGCAAATCCCTTGATGTTCGGAACGAAATCGTCAATGAGAACATCAGAATCCAGTTTGGCTTTTCCGCTACTTCTCACGTTTATATATTCGAATCCCGCAAAGTTTTTTGCTAACCATTTTAGCGTTGCTTTTTCAGCCCACAGCACTCGGCAGGTGGCAATCATCAACTCGTGCTTTTTCGCCAATTCTGCCATGGCTTTTTTGGATCCGCGGATTGTTGGCAGATTCTGAACGAACTTGGGATTGCGGTAAGCGGCGTCTATTCTCACATCTATGCCGCTGTTGAGTATGCGTTCGTTCCAGTGTTTGATGTCGGCGTGTTTCAGAGTTAAGCCGTAACGTTTGTTTATAATTGCCAGAACGGGGTTGACATGTTCGCATAATGTTCCGTCAATGTCAACGGCTATTTTGAGTGTGTGTTTCAACATTTATGCCTCCCTATTCGCCGATTATGTCGATCATGTCTCCCGCAAAAATTAGGGTTAGCGACATTACCCCAAATATCTTCATTCTCAGTTTATGGGAGCGATGTGAATGTGATCCATCGTGGTTTTTTTCAGTTTTGGTTTCGTGTTCCACTAGTGTTTTCCTCCATTTTATTGTTTTGATTTGGGGGTTTTGGCTCGAAAAACTGGCAGTAGCGTAGTCGACCGCCAATACGACTCATTTTGTGACCGCTTTCTAGTCCAGTGTACCCACTAGTTTCTCGTCCACACTTGTCGTTTCCGCACCATCCAACGGCTTCTTTGGAATACATCCAGCTTAAGGAAAGCATCTCGCCACGTTTCTTTCTGATTTGTTCGTGGCTAAACCGCCAGAACCGGCAATCTTCACACTTAATTTTTCCCATTATTCATTCCCACATAGTTTTTTCAGGCAAATGGTGCTTCTGAATGGTTTGGGGAGAGCATCGAACGATATTCCCATGTCAGTTAGTTCTTTGATGACTAGTTTTGTGTTGAGCCCGTTGATTGCATCCTTTACGAGTGGTGCGACATCACGTGTTTTTACGGCTTTTTCGATTTTTAGGATGTTGGCTCTCCCAAAACTAGCTTGAAAGCTCAAATTGCTGAATGACTCGTCCTTGACGGTTATGACTATAAATCGTCGTTCGAGTATGCTCCCATATTTTTTAATGCAAACGATTGTTTTCTGGTTGAGCAGGTTCGTAATCCACACAACATTTTTTTCAGCGATGAATGTGCTGGCAGTGGCGTAGA
>Ga0315282_10017969_pt1 | contig 10158 bp, 7 predicted proteins | sample YL17G07_20_MG_FD_203693 | JGI IMG/M metagenome (GOLD analysis project Ga0315282, IMG submission 203693) | Sediment microbial communities from Yellowstone Lake, YNP, Wyoming, USA - YL17G07_20 | ecosystem: Environmental > Aquatic > Freshwater > Lake > Sediment | place: USA: Wyoming | collected... | reverse complement strand
ACGTCGCTCATCATGGTTTCCACTGGCTCTTGAGGAAGGAGACCAGGCCGGAAGCCTCCTTCGGCCCCACCTGAACCCGCCAGCCCGATTCATCCATCAAAGGCGCGCTGATCACCGCCAAATGGCCGGGAATGACCATTTTCCGGTGGGGAAGCTTCGACTCGATCTCCGACTTTTTCAGCGCCGCCGTGATCGTCGTCGCGTTGAATTTGTCCGCCGCCCACGCCGTCAGCACGCTGGTGCCTTCCGTGTCCACCGACAGGATGTACGCGGGCACGCGCGAGGACTCGACTTCCGAAGCCACGGAGTAGTACGACAGCGCGAAATTCGTCGTCACCAGCAACGGCGAGTCCGGCCCCGGCTGGCCGATCGTGTAGAGTCCCGCCTGCACCTGCACCGGTTTCTGCGGATCGGTGTAGATATCCTGCCGGCTGGTGAGGATGCTCAGGATCTGCTCCGGCCGGGTGGTGTTGACCACCACCAGCGCCGCGTATTTCAGGATGAACCAGCACGCCTCAACGACGGCCTGGTACGACTCTCCCTTGAGGACCGGCACGGCGATGGGGAATCCGAGCGGACGGAACTTCTTCAGGAGAGCGGCCCGGCGGCTTTGAGTGAGAAACTCGAGGGTCTTGGACGTATCGGTCTGCCCGGGCGAGAGCACGACTTCCTTGAGTCCCTCGGCCCGCGCGGCCTCGCCGAGAGCCACCAACGCATTGAACCCATCGCCTTCCAGGCAGATGGGCAGGTTGAGCTCCTTCGCGACGGCCAGGAATTTCGCCGTCTGGCTCGCCGCGCCCATCGCCCAGAGAAGGGGGTGTGTTTCCTTCACGGCCATGCCGGCCGCCTTCAGGCATTCCGGGTCGGCGGCAATCAGGGCCAGGGGTTTTCCCGACGTCTTGCTTGCCGTTTGCGCCGCCTTGGCAAAGGTATCGGCTTGCTGCGACGTGTTGTAAAGCGCGACCATGTCCACTTGCAGCGTTGCGCCGAGACGCTCGAACTTCAGGGCCGCCACCTCGCGGCAGCGTTCTTCGATCGCGGCGCCCTCGAGGCCGTCATTCACGCAGATCGCCACCGCCGTGGGATGGTGGAACTTCTCCTCATGGCGGTAGAGGATCGTCTCCTGGCCCACTTCAATGGCCTTGTCCCCCGCGCCGATTTTCACGAGTTGCTGCGGGGGGGCGCTGGCCTCGGCCAGGGCGGTGCGCGCCTTGTCGTCCAGGCGCGGGCACAGGTCGAGCCCGGCTTGCCCGGCGGCGACCTTCATTGCGAAAGCCAGGCAAGTGGCGACGCCGCATTTCTTGCAGTTCTCGCGCGGCAGATGCTTGTAGATGTCCAGTCCGGTTAGTGGCATTGCTCCGCACTCCTCTTAATGGTTTGATGCTTCCGCTTCGCCGGCGATGGGGACGTCACATCAGAGGTTCCATCGTCCTGGCGGGATGATCCACCTTCTCCATGAACGCCATCAGGGCCTCGCCGTCCGTGGCGACAGTCTCGTCGGCAATCTTATCCAGGAAGCCGCTGAGCCCCATTTCCTTTGCCCGCCGCTCGATGGCCGGCCCAACGGCCTCCTTGAGTTCCTTGGGCATCCAGACAAGACGCGGCAAGCCGCCTTCCGCCGAGATGAACTTGCGCGAGGTCAGGTAAAGCCGGCCCACGCCAAGGAAACCCGGTGTCTGCGCGCCTCCGCCCACGGCGCCGGCCAGCGTGCTGAACTGCATGCCGATCGGCGTGTCGCCCTGGTATTCCCGGTTGACCGCGAGCACGCCGTTGCATTCCGGAACAATGGCAACGATCACTTCGAAACACCCGCACGACGTCATCGGGTTCTCCATCAATGAATAAGCCGCGAACCGCGTCACCGACCGGTTCGAGTGGGCGTAAACGAACTCGTTGACTCCCTCCCATTCGCCCGCCCGCTCGTTGATCGCGCGGCTTTTCTTGATGGGCTGGTTGGGGCCGGTGCTGCTGATCTCGAACGCGGCCTGCCCGTCCAGCCAGTTGTAGGCGCCGCAAAGCCCGAGACGTTCGGGGGTGATGACACAGACGTGGTTCGGGGCGTAGGACTGGCAGATCGTGCAGGAGTAGAAAGTGTCCACCGATTCGTCGGTCATGCCGGCCACGCGGGCGTCGCGGGCGTCGAAAACCGGGGTCGCTGCGTCGAGCAGCTTCTTCACGTCGTCCGGCGTGGTGAAGATGGTCGCCTGCACGCGGTCCACAATCCCCCCGAATTCCTCCATCAGTTTGGCGTGAAGGATCGTGCCGAAGTGCCTGAGCCGGAAACCCGCCTTGACCGTGTCCTTGCTGATGCGGACCCAGATCTGATCGCGCTGGGCGATGTGCATCACGCCCATCGCGTGGTTCAGGTAGCGGTGTATCTGGCGCTCCAGGATCCCCTCGAAATCGCTCTTCATCTTGCGCCCGGACACCTCGACCAGAATGCCGAGATCCATCGCGCCGCCCTCCTCGAGGGTGTCCAGATCGGGTCCCACCAAGGTCACCTTGCCGTCCTCCACCTCCTCGATGTCGCGCGTCCGCAGGAACTCAATGCCGTGCGAGTATTTGCCGCCGAATTGCACGGCCATGTCCTCGCGCCGCACGCGCTCGCCCTCAAACGCCGCCGCATAGGAAACGGGGATGTCAATCTCCTCCACCTTGACCTTGACGCCGCGCACCTGAATGGCCTGCTGGACGATTTTCGAGGGATCGGTCTCGCGCACCACCGCTTCGTAGGTGGTCACACCGGTGGGCCGCACCTCCGGGGTCGAGGCGTGGTCCGAAATCACCGGGAAACCCATGAGAACCGCCCCCGCGCCCACGGCGTACCAGTCGTCCGGAATCGGCCCGAAGGTGATGCCGAAGGCGAAGATGCGGTTGCGGGTGTATCGCAGACAGCCCTCGAAATCGCCCTTCTTGAGGCCGCCGAAAGTGAGCCCGCCTCGGATGGCCCAGTCCAGCACGTAGATCGCCGAAGCGGTGTCGCGCCCCACGGGAACGATATAGGTCTTCCAGCCCATCTCCACGCCCTCGGCCACCATCTGGTCATACATGGACTTGCCGTCGCGGTTGCACAGGAGGAAGGAAAGGATGCTGCGCTGCTGGAGGGCGCGGACCGTCTTGACCGCGATCTCGTTTGTGGGCGCGGGGCCGAGCAGGGCGGCGAACCCCGGCATGCGCCCGTCCACGAGCTGAATGCCCAGTTCGCGCAGAATGGTATCCGAGATGAAGCCCGTGTGGTCCTGCTCGATCGGCTCGGCGTTCAGGTAGCGAATCGCGCAGATCACCTCCTGGGCGAGAAGGGTGGCCGCGCCGCTGTCGAGCCCCCGGCCCAGGTAAGGGAGCCAAAGGCTCGTGGGCAGCTCCGGCACGACGAGCGACTCGCAGTGCGCCACGATGGTTCCAAGGTCGCGCAGCTTCCTGGCCTCAATCCCCATGAGCGCGGTGGCCATGGGCAGATAGAAGGCCGTGCCGGGGAAGCTTACCTCCTTGTCTTCCCCGTGGGTTTGGATGGCGGCGTCCACCGCCTGGCGCGCCTCCTTCACAAATTCGTTGGCTCCACGAATGATGGCGGCAAATACGTCTCGGCTCATTTTGATTCCTCGCTTCTGGGCTGTTTTCTTAAAGGGGCGGCCGTGCGGCGCGTCCCCGCATCCGCTTTGCTCGTCAGAAAATCGAGCCACCGGAGACGAGCGTCTTCTCCATAAGAAGGCGGTGCGTCGTCCCGCGGCAACGCGGGCAAGTCGCCGCAATTTCGTCCGGCAGATTCAGCAGGCTCCGAACTTTTTCGACCTGCCGCTCGGTCGCGAATGCCTCCCCGCAGGTTCCGCATCTCACCAGGGGGAGTTCCGTCTTCCACTCTTTCATCAAGCGGGCGCCGTCAACGTCCTCGTAGTGGATAGCGCCCGTCGGGCAGACGAACACGCATGCGCCGCAGCCTATGCACTCCTCCGAGCGGTCGGCGAACGGCGTGGTGACAACGCGCGCCGGGCCTCGGTTCGCATATCCGATGGCGTGCTGGCCGACAACCTCCCCGCAGACGCGGATACACAAGCCGCAGAGAATGCAGCGTTCCTCCCGTTCCGGGCCGTCGGCGCGGAACCGGGGCGTTTCCACGCCATATTCACGGCCGAGTTCGTGAAGCGCTTCGACTTGCGGGCAACGCGCCAGGAGGAGTTCCAGCACGATTCGGCGCGTGTGGCGCACCCGGTCGGTGCCGGTCTTCACGATGTCGTTTTCGTATGGAGTGTAGATGCAGGACGTCACGATCTTGGAGCGTTTCCCCCAAAACACCTCGACGACGCACAAGCGGCATGCGCCGTATGGCGACACCGCGTCGTGGTGGCATAGCGTAGGAATATGCACGCCTATGCGTTTGGCCACGCTGAGCACGGTTTCGCCCGGGCCGGCCTCGACGGCCTTGCCGTCGAGGGTAAAGGGTACGTTCCCCCCTTCTTTCATCTTCCCGCCATCCTCATTCCACGACGACCGCGTCGAACCGGCATGCGTCAAGGCACAGTCCGCATTTGATGCATCCCGATTGATCGATAGTATAGGTCTTCTTGCGCTCTCCCGCTATGACCTTCTTGGGACACCCGGCGGCGCATAGTGAGCAGCCCGTGCATTTCTCGGGATCGATCCGATAGCGAATCAACGCGCGGCATACCTTCGCCGGACAACGGTGTTCCTCAACGTGAGCGCGGTATTCGCTTTCGAAGTACTTCAGCGTGGTCAGCACCGGGTTCGGCGCGGAGGTGCCCAACGCGCACAAGGAACCGTCGGTGATGCCCTCGGCGAGATCGTGAAGCAACTCGATATCGCCCGTCCTGCCGCGGCCCTCGCAAATGTCCGTGAGAATGTCCAGCATGCGCGCAGTGCCTTCGCGGCACGGCACGCACTTGCCGCAGGATTCCTCTTTCAGGAACCCCAGGAAATAGCGAGCGACGTCGACCATGCAGGTCCGGTCGTCCATGACGATCATGCCGCCCGATCCCATCATCGAACCGAGCGCCGTCAGGCTTTCGAAATCCACGGGCGTGTCCAGGTATTGCGCCGGAATGCAGCCGCCCGAAGGGCCGCCGGTCTGGATAGCCTTGAACTGGCGTCCATCGGGAATGCCGCCTCCGATCTCCTCGACAACTTTGCGGAGGGATACGCCCATGGGAACTTCGATCAGGCCGACGCGATTGACCTTGCCGACCAGCGAGAAGACCTTGGTGCCTTTGCTTCCTTCGGTGCCGATGCCGGCGAACCAATCGGCGCCGCGCGCGATGATTACCGGAACGTTATTCCAGGTCTCGACGTTGTTGAGGCAGCTGGGTTTGCCCCAGAGGCCGCTTTCGACGGTATGAATATACTTGGCTCTCGGCTCTCCCACGCGCCCTTCCAGCGAAGCCATGAGAGCCGTGGATTCGCCGCACACGAAAGCGCCGGCGCCCCGATTGACCCGTATGGTGAAATCGTGTCCCGAACCGAAGATGTTCCTGCCCAGCAGCCCGCATTCTTCAGCCTGGGCGAGAGCCTTCCGAATGCGCTTGACCGCCAGAGGATACTCCTGTCGCACATAGACGAAGCCCTGGCGGGCGCCGATGGCATAAGAACCGATAATCATCCCCTCGATAATGCTGTGAGGATCGCCTTCGATAATCGCCCGGTCCATGTATGCGCCGGGGTCTCCCTCGTCGGCGTTGCAGATGACGTATCTGGGTTCCCCGTGCGCTTTCCGGCAAGTCTCCCACTTTCGGCCCGTTGGGAATCCGCCGCCGCCCCGGCCGCGAAGCCCAGAGCGCTTGATTGCGGCGATTATTTCCTCGGGAGCCATTTCCGTAAGAGCCTTGGAGGCCGCCGCATAGCCCCCTTTGGCGATGTATTCGTCCAGGGAGGCGGGATCAATCAGCCCGCAGTTGCGCATGGCGAGGTGCATCTGGTCCCGAAAGAAAGGCACCTGGCTGTAAAGCGGGACCTTTTCCACCTCCGGCGCAAGATCGGCGTTCCCGTAGGGGCTTGAGAAATCCTCGATCAGGAAAAACTCCGCGTTCGAGCGCGCCAAGGCGCGCTTCGCGTACACGGTTCCCTCTAGCGCGCTTGCCACTAGTTCTTCCGCATCCTCTGGGGTGACGTTGGCGTAAGTGATGCGCGCCTGTCCGGGCAGGACAACGTCAACGAGGGGTTCGAGAAAGCACGCGCCATTGCAGCCGGTCTCGCACACAAGCAGCGAGGAATCGCGCCGCTCGGACGCGGCAAGCAGCGCCTCATGAACGCGCAGCGCCCCGGTGGCCAGCCCGCAGGTTGCCATACCCACGAGCGCCTTCGGTCGCCCGTTCAGGAGGATTTTCCGCGCGCTGGCACGGAGTTCCGCCAATTGCGCGGGAGTTTCAATCATTGGCGGACTCCTTTCGGTATTGCTTCACAATCTTTCCGAGTCTGGCCGGGGTGACCTGTCCATATACTTCGCGGTCGATCATGATGGCCGGCGCCAACGAACAGCAACCGAGGCAACGGACGCTTTGCACGGTGAAAAGGCCGTCCCCCGTGGTCTCGCCCTCTTCCACCTCCAACAGCGCGCGAAGCATGTCGGCGATCTTCTCCACGCCTTTGACGTGGCATGCCGTGCCCCGGCAGATGCTGATCGTGTGTTTGCCGCGGGGTTTGAGACTGAACGCCTTGTAGAACGTCGCGACGTGGTAAACCTGCGTGCGCGGCGTGCCCAGCGTGACCGCCACGCGATCAAGAACTTCCCGAGGCAGGTAACGAAGTTCCTCCTGGAGGTCCTGCAAAACGGCGATCATCGAGGACGCCTCGCGCGGATAGCGTTCGAGCACTTCGGCGATTACAGTGTCCCTGCAGTTTTCAGGCGTCACGGCCACGGTTCAGGCCCCTTCGTCAGTCGTTGGTCTTGTCTATCGAACGCCGAATCTGAACCAAACTCGCCTCGCGTTTGCCGGCCAGAATCTCATCCAGCGTCTCGTATAGGAGGGCGCCGGTGGGACATGCTTGCACGCAGGCCGGGAGTTCGCCGCGCTGAACGCGCTCAAAACACTGGTCGCACTTGACAATGGTGCGGCCGCGTTCGTCCAGCGTGATCACGCCGAACGGACACGCCAGAATGCACCACTTGCAACCGATGCAGGCGTCATGGTCGAGCATCACGGGCGTCTCGGGGCTGGTGCGCGCCAACGCGCGGGTCGGGCAGATCGCCACGCACGGCGCCGATTCGCACTGCCGGCACTGGAGCGGCACCGCGAAGCCCTCGCCTTGACCCACGCTGACGCGGGAACGGGGAGCGGGCGACTCCTTGATGGCTTCATATAGATCCTTGGACGCCGAGTGCTCCACCGCGCAAGCCAATTCGCAGGACTTGCAGCCCAGGCACCGGTCCACTTTCACCACGAGCATACTAAGCACAGTGCTCACTCCTTCTTGGCCTCCAGGCGCTCTGCCGGAAGTCTCGTTCCGCCCGGGCTGCTTTACTTCGCCGCCTCGGAGAATGCCGGCTCCCAGACCTTGCCCTGGGTTTCCGCCGGACGAGGCTCGTATATCATGGGCGCCAGCTTCAGCGCGGCGCGCTTGCGGTCCAGATGGTCAATGATCAGGCGAGCCGCCTTGACCGGGTCCTTCTCGAAGGCGAATTTCCCGCCGAAATCCTTCTCCATCCCCTCCGTCAGGTATTCGGTCACGGCCTTGCTGCCCAGCACGGGCAACGGATCCCCGATCACCGTGTAAACGCCGGACGCCACGACGTAGAACCCGATGGCGATAGCCTTCTCGCTCATCCATTCGGGGGCCGCGCCTGCCACCGGCAGATCGGCGAAATCGTCGCCCAATCCCCCTTCGCGGCAAATCTCGATGCACGCCGTGAGAATCCGCGAGTTGTCCACACAAGAGCCCATGTGCAAAGCGGGCGGAATGCCCACCGCGTCGCAGACCTCCTTCAGCCCGCGCCCCGCGTAGAGGTCCACCGCCTCGGGCGTGAGCAGTCCCGCCTTGCCGCACGCAATGGCCGAGCACCCCGTCTGCACAATCAGAACGTCGTGGCGCAACAGCTCATGGACCAGGGCCAGGTGGCCCTCGTCCTGGGCCATCTTGACGGTGTTGCAGCCCACCACGCCCACCACGCCGCGAAGCCGGCCGTCAATCATCGCGTTGTTAAGAGGACGGTAAGAGGGGCGGTAGCGCCCGCCAAGGTGGTCGAACACCCCTTCGGTGGTGAATCCCGCTATCAGCGGCGATTTCTCGCTGGGAATGTACACTTTGGCGGAATCCCGCCTGGCGAAGTTCCGCACACCCGCCATCAGGATGTCGCGCGCGCTATCCAGGGCCCGCGCCTCGTCGAACTCGATGTGCTCGAAGCCCTCGAAGCGCGCCTTTGGCGAGGTGCTGACCAACTTCGTATGGAACCGGCCGGCCAGGGACGCCAGCGCGGGCATCACGCACTGGATGTCCACCACCATCATGTCCACGGCGCCCGTAAGAACCGAAAGCTCCTGGTGGAGGAAATTGCCGGCGATCGGAATGCCGTAGCGCATTAGAATCTCATTGGCCGTGCAGCAGATGCCCGCGAGCTGGAGTCCTTCGGCGCCCACTTCCTCGCACGCCGCCTGGACCTCGGGAAGCTGCGACGCGGCAACCAGCGCATCGGCCAGGGCCGGCTCGTGCCCGTGAACCACCACGTTCACGTGGCTCTCGCGCAGAACCCCCAAGTTGGAGGCTGACGCCACCGGCTTGGGCTCGCCGAACAGGATGTCGCTGAGCTCCGTGGCCACCATGGACCCGCCCCAGCCGTCCGCCAGGGCGACGCGAACACAGCACATCATCAGATGCATCGCCTCGTTGGACACGCCCATGTGCGTCGAGTGCATGGTGCCGACGATCTCGCGGTCTATTCCCCGGGGAACGACCCCCATCCGCTCCCAGCGCTTGCGCACTTTCTCGGGCGCCCGCGACACGAACCGCAGGCGGCCCTCCTGCCGCCCGAATTCGCCCAACGCCGCCTGCGCCACTTCGCCGGCGATCTCGTTGTTGGTGCGGCCTTCCACCGGAATGGCCCACTCCTTGGCGAGTTTGCGCAGCTTGACCTCTCCCTTGATCGTGTAGCCCTGCGCGGCCTCGCGCGAGACCGCTTGAAGCAAGTGCGCAATGTCGCGGCCATGATCGGAGTGAGCCGCCGAGCCGACCGCCGATCGCTTGGCCAAGTTGCGCGCCGCGATCACGTCCGCCGTCGCGCCGCAAATGCCCGCCTGCGAGCCGTCCCCGAAGGGATCAATCCGGCAAGGCCCCATCGCGCAGTTCGTGCAGCAAATCCCCAGCTGCCCGAAAGCGCACTGTGGCTGCATTCCCGCATACCGGTCGTAGGAGACTTCGAAGCCCTCCTCCGCGGCGATATTCAACATCGCCTGCCCGGCTGGGTCCGCGCTGTGTCCGGCAGGCCCGGAACGGTGCTTCTTCATGGGCGGGACTTTATGGTCGGTCATTGTTTTTCCTCCGAGTTTCGAGGATCAGCGCAGCTGCTCCCCGCATATGGATATGTGGCGGCTCCAAGCCAAGAAAGAGTCCGGTGTATTTCGCAAAAAACTCCCCATACCTCTGATGTCCGAGCAAGAAACGTGCCCCCGCGAACGATCACTCTTACTGTTCTATGAACTCAGACAGAATGCGATATCGGGCTTCTTCCCACAAACCGTTTCCACCCGGTTCTGAAAAGTGCCGGTGAGGCGGCGCGGCAATGTGACATTCACGGCTCATTCGCCGGTACGCGTTCTGATTGGGCTGCTCGGCCCTACGCAAAGATCCTCCATTGTCCCGTTTGTCACAAAGCCTCCCCATGATCCGGATAGGGAATCGCCTGATTTACGGTGGAATCACGAACCTCCAGTTAGGTGCATGTAAAGGAGAACAACAAGCCAAATGGACTTTGGAGGACCTTTCCCCCCTGTTTTTCTCCTTTTGACGATCTCAACCTATCACCAGAGGATCTGCGGTGCAACCAAATTCGTCTTCGCCTTCTGTTGTTTTCCCGCGGGACCAGCCTTCCTCCGGGCGCATCTTGCTTTCTTGTAGAAGCCGCCCCCGCCGACTTTAGGTCGGTGGAGCGGTGGTTTTGCTCCAGAATCGGTGAAAACATCCGACGCCCCCGCCGGTTTTATACCGGTGGAGCGATGGTTG
>Ga0315282_10017968_pt1 | contig 10159 bp, 10 predicted proteins | sample YL17G07_20_MG_FD_203693 | JGI IMG/M metagenome (GOLD analysis project Ga0315282, IMG submission 203693) | Sediment microbial communities from Yellowstone Lake, YNP, Wyoming, USA - YL17G07_20 | ecosystem: Environmental > Aquatic > Freshwater > Lake > Sediment | place: USA: Wyoming | collected... | reverse complement strand
CACTAATATTAGCACTATGTTAATAATAAGGGCTGACCCTAATATTATGATTGTGACCGGCTGAATAGCCTGTTCCGTATGATAATGTGAAAAGGGGGATTAAGGACATGTCGGATGGTGCGGTAATCCTGGTCGTTGATTACGAGAACAGCAACCCCAAGGCATTCGGCCAGCTTTTCACCAACGGTTTCCGCGTGAGAACCGCCACGTCCAATTCCGAGGCCCTGGCCCAAGCCAGCGATCTCGACGTCGTCATGTTCATAGCATCTGACAAGAAACGGGAATGCGTCAAGCTGATGGAGCACCTGAGGGAGCGGGTGGACCCCTCGGTCAATTTCATAGTGATCCTCGGAGGGTCCGATGACAGGGTCTTCATGGACAGGATCGATGGACTGACCTTCCAGTGCTTCCGGAAGGGGAAGTTCAACGACAAGGACCTCGCCAAGGCCATCAACAACGCCATAGAGATGCGGGCCTTGAAGGTCCGGGAGAAGAGGTTCGTGGATGACCTGGACCGCATCGAGGACGAGCTCAAGAAGGTCGAGCACCGGCTCTACACCATCTCGAGCATCAAGAACCTCGCGATGAGGGAAGGAAGCCACCTGAACTAGGGGGGAAAGGAAATGGCCCAGTATATAGAAACGAGGAAACCGAAGAAGACCCGTGAGAAGGCGGAGGCCAATGAAGAGACAACGCCGACGCCCAGGGGCCAGGCCAGCCCCATCAGGACCAAGCGGCTCCTGTGATATTGTTCGTTCCTTTTTCTCGACCCCATTCCATTAGTCCGGCATCCATTTTCCACAAAAACAGTTATATCCTTTCTGCGATTCCCATCCGGGGATTCCATTGGTCGAGGACAAGGCCAAGATAGGCATCATAGGCGGCTCGGGGATGTACGACCCCGAGCTCTTTACGGAATGCGAGACCGTCAAGATCGCGACGCCATACGGGCTGCCGTCGGCGCCCATCGTTGTGGGGACGTTCGTGGGCAAGCGCGTGGCATTCCTGCCAAGGCACGGCCACGGCCACACGCTCCCGCCTCACAAGGTCCCCTACAGGGCCAACATCTGGGCCATGAAGGAGCTCGGCGTCAAGAGGATCATCTCGCCCTGCGCCGTGGGCTCGCTCAAGGACGAGCTGGCCCCGAAACACTTCGTGATACCGGACCAGTTCATAGACTTCTCCAAGTCCAGGGACTACACATTCTTCGATGGCGGCAGGACCTACCATGTCTCCCTCGCGGACCCGTTCTGCAAAGAGCTCAGGCAGGTCTGCATCGAGGCTGCCAAATCGTTGAAGCTGAAGGTCCACGGGACCGGGACCTACCTCTGCATCGAGGGCCCGAGGTTCTCCACCAGGGCCGAGAGCAGGATGTACCGGCAGTTCGCGGACATCATAGCCATGACCGGGGGACCGGAGATAGCCCTGGCCCGCGAGGCCGAGATATGCTATGCCAGCGTTGCCATGGTCACAGACTACGACGTCTACGCGGACAAGCCCGTGGACGCCAGGGAGGTCGAGGAGACGATGGCCAGCAATATCAAGAACGTTCAGGCCCTCCTGAAGAAAATCATACCAAAGATACCTGACAAGAGGGAGTGCGAGTGCAAGGACGCCCTCAAGTTCGCGGGCCTCTAGGCCCGGGACGGGGCGCCGGAGGTGGTACGATGGCTGAAGAGAGGTTCCTGTGCAAGGTCGTGACCTGGGACGAGATCGATCTTTGGGCGAAGAACGTTGTGAAGAAGATACGGGCCTCGGGCTTCAAGCCCGACATGGTCGTGGCGCTGATACGCGGAGGTCTGGTGCCGGCCAGGCTCATATGCGACCACCTGCACCTGAAGAACCTGTTCGCTGTCAAGGTGGAGCACTGGGGCATCACGGCCCAGGCGGACATGAAGGCCAAGCTCGTCCAGGGCCTGGATCTGGACCTCAAGGGCAAGAAGATCCTTGTCGTGGACGATATAACGGACACCGGGGAGTCCATGATACTCTCCACCGAGCACCTCAAGACCAAGGGTCCGGCCGTCATGAAGTCGGCCACCCTGCTGCACATAGCCCATTCCAAGTTCGAGCCCGACTATTATGACATCTTTGTCCCGAAGGACAAGTGGACCTGGTTCATCTTCCCGTGGAACTTCCACGAGGACATAAGGACCCTGGCCCTGAAGACCATCGGGTCGCCGAAGGACACCAAGGGCGTCGTCAAGGCCCTGAAGGACCAGTTCCAGATAAAGGCGGACAGCGAGGTCGTCGAGGAGGCGCTCATCGAGCTCGAGGACCGCGGCGAGGCGATCAACAAGAACGGCAAGTGGGTCAAGAACGAGGCCCCGAAGAAGAAATAGGGTGGCCACGGTGTCGGCTTGAAGATCGTTGCCATCATCACCGAGGACTTCTCCCTTTTCTACGACCTTGTCAGGGAGCTCAAGCGCGCCAAGGTCCCGTTCGTGAGCCTCTCGTTCGACGATGCCATACCTTCGAACGTGGGCATAGTCCTGACAACGCTGGAGGAGGCCCCGAGGATCCAGTTCCACGAGAAGCTGGCCGTCGGGAAGCTGACGGACATACAGGCCATCATCGGCGAGGCCAAGCGCAGGATGCGGGGGGTCGAGACCTACGGCAGGCTCATCATAGGGATAGACCCTGGCGTGAGGCCGGGGTTCGCGGTCGTCTCCGCCGGGGCGGTCCTTTACACGACACAGCTGTCGAGGCCCGAGGACGTGGCCGAGACCACCAAGAACATCCTGGCCCTGTATCCCGCCCGTGAGGTCGTGGTCCGCGTGGGCCACGGGGACCCGACGAACAGGAACAGGATAATCAACGCGATACACGGCCTCAGCCTACGTATCGAGATCGTAGACGAGCACAGGACGACGAAGAGGACCGAGTTCCCTGACATCAACGCGGCCATCAACATAGCACTGATGTCGGGGCATACGGTCACGGGCCCCATCGCGGTGGCCCCCACGATCGGGGAGCTCAAGAACATCCAAAGGGAGTCCCGCTTGGCCTCTGACGGGATGGTCACCATCAGCACGCATCTGGCCGAGCGCGTGGCCAAGGGCCAGCTGACGCTCGAGGAGGCCATACTCCTCCAGGAAGGCAAGGGCAAACCTCCGCCGAAAAAGGCTAAGAAGCGGTTGAGGAAGGAGCGGGCCGTCGAGAAGCAGGACATTGCCGATGATGAGCTCGATGAAGAGGAGTGAGAGGCCCGAGCTAATTTTGACCGTTACTATTTTTGGTCGTCCTCGGGCGTGACGTCCACGAATTTCGCCTGTGCCTTCACGACCTCGGCGCTCGTCGCAGCCTTCTCGTACTCCCGCAGCGGTTCCTCGTTGACCGTCACGAAGTTGTGGCCCCAGTTGTAAATCTCTAGCAGCCGCTCGCCAGCGGCCCTGCGGCCGAGTATGATGAGCGCCGCCGCCAATGCTTCAACGGTGGAGAGCATCCCCGGATGGCCGAAGTTGACGGGGTTGACCGCGACCAGGAAGGGCAGGGCCCTAGGGACCGGCCTCCGCCGCTTGATGATCGGGAAGACCTCCTCGGCCTTGTTCCACGAACAGTCCAGGGCCAGCAGCCCGTTCTCGAGTCCCAGGGCCAGGTCCTCCTGTGAGAGGGCCTTGTCCGAGAAGGGGCTCAGAAGGACCATCTTCCGTGGGACATCCTCCATGTGGCCATAGCCCTTGGCGAAGCCCATACGCACGAGCTTCTTGGCCGAGCATTTCTTGGGGTCGCACTGCTCGAGCAGGTAAATGCCGATGGGGATGTCGCACTCGAAACCCTCGGGCCTCCCGTCGGCGCCCTCCCGTTCGAGCTCCCTCTTCAGCCGCAGCGTCCTGTCCCTGTGCCGGCTCATGTCCGAAGACCCGGCCCTGCTATGACGTGACAACCATAATAATCTTACATCAATCTTGGAATATTCTACAAATATGTACAGTAAGCATATTATAGGTGGTTACTTCTTTATTGTCCCAAGAGCCCCCTCCAGGGCATCTCACAAGGCCAGGAGGCTCCATCCATCGGGGGTCACAACCCATGCGGAAGGAGCTCAAGTGCGTTCTTCTTGGTGTGCTCATCACATACATGATGGTGGCATTGGCCTTCGTCCCCATGGCCAGCCCGGCCACCAAGAAGGCCTCCGTATCGCAGCTCCCGGGCCAAAGGGATATCTCCATATCTTGTACCGGCAACGACTGCAAGAAGATCAATCCAAATGCCGACGAGCTCTCCGCATCCCTTGACACCGCATTCGTCGGCCCCGCCCCCATGAGCGAGGCCTCCAGGGCTGCCAATAACAATAAATGGGCCGTCCTGGCCGGCGTCTCGGACTACCCCGGGACCAGCATGGACCTGCAGCAATGTCACTGGGACGTGTACCACACCCGGGACATGCTTTTGAAGATGGGCTGGCCCGACAGCCACATCCACCTGCTGCTGAACTCCTCGGCCACCTACCAGAACATCCTGAACGAAATCGCGTGGATGAAGGGCCAGGAGAACTCCACCAGCCAGACATACTTCCACTACAGCGGCCACGGCAGCTCGCACACATTCTATGTGTACGACACAACCATGAGCGACGGGACCCTGGCCAATGCGTTCAATGGTTACGAGTCCTCGCAGAAGATCATCGTCATGGACACCTGCTTCGCGGGGACCTTCACCGCGCTCCAGCTGCAGGGCAGCATCTCAATGATGGCCTGTGGTAGCAACGAGTATTCCTACGACGGCATGTTCACGCCGGCCTTCGTGGCCGCCATGAAGGACTCGTCCGTGTCCGTCGAGAGCGGCTTCGCCACGGCCAAGGCCACGACCAGCCAGCAGACCAGCGGCCAGCAGAACCCGGTCATGTGGGACAACATCCCTGGTGACGTCTATCTCGGCGACATGCCGCCGACGATCGGGAACGTCCCGGACTTCACGGCTGCCGAGGACACGCCCCTCGTCATGACGCTGACACCATACGAGCACGATGTCGAGGATTCTGGCATGGACCTGAAATGGTCGGTATCGCAGTACGACCCGGCGATCATCACCATGGTCCAGGGAGAGAAGAGCGACAACGATACCATCACCCTTACCCCGGTCCTCAACTTCCACGGTTCGACGCCCATAGAGCTCACGCTGCAGGACTCGGCCCAACTAAAGGTCAAGAAGGTCATAAGCGTGACCTGGACGCCTGTGAACGACGCGCCTGTGGCGTCCAACGTTGACCGCTCGAAGGCGAACGTACTGAGGACACAGCCCGTGGTCCTGAAGGCCTACGGCAGCGATATCGACAACCAGGTCCCTGAGCTCAAGGCCGAGCTCGAGATCGGTGTTGCCGGGTCGGACCAATGGACGGCCGTGACCGGTACACAGTTCAAGAGCGGCCACTGGGAGGCCACATGGACGCCGGCCAAGGACGCGGCCCTTGGCCTTTACGACATCAGGGGGCGGGTCAAGGACCCCGACGGCCTCTACAGCGATTGGTTCGTCAGGCCCAACGGCATCACGGTCAGGAACAACATACCGGTCGTCACCGGTCTGTCGGTCCCGGAAACGGTCGAGAGGACAAGGAACGTCACGGTCTCGGTGGTTGGCAGCGATGTCGAGGACGCCCAGGAGCTGCTGACCGTTTCCCTCGAGGTCAAGGCCCCGGGAGGGGACTTCAAGCAGGTCGGCTCCGCCGCACGGGTCGGTGACCACTGGGAGGTCACTTACACCCCCGCCGTGGATGCAATGCTCGGGCAGTACGATGTCAGGGCAAGGCTCAAGGACAACGACGGCGACCTCGGCGATTACTTCTACAAGAACGGCTCCCTCGAGGTCAAGAACTGCCGCCCGTCGGTCACGGACATCATACCGGACCAGCACACGGTGACCAGGGGCGAGGAGCTCCAGCTCGTGGTGAACGGTTACGACGCCGAGGACCTCAACGGGGACCTGGTGCTCACGATCCAGTCCGCCGGCCCCGATGGCAATTGGGTCGACATGGAGCTGGTGCAGTTCAGCTCGGGCTCGTGGACCGTCCGGTTCTCGCCCGACCTCAACGCGACCCTCGGCAACTACACATTCAAGGCGCAACTCACCGACACGACCGAGGCCCAGGGCGACTGGTTCCAGATGAACGGAACGGTCGAGGTCCAGAACGCCCCGCCAGTGATAACCGGGGTCCAGCTGGACAACACCACCGTCTACAGGACAAAGACCATGGTCGTCTCCGTGGACGGGAGCGATGCCGAATCCTCAAGGGTCGTCCTTGCATTGGAGGCCGAGCTCAGCCCGCACGGCAAGAACACCTGGTCCACGGACGCCATCGGGCCGATCGAGTACGTGGCCGCCAGGGGCGACTTCCAGTTCACCATCGCGCCGAGCGCGCACTTCACGACCGGCAGCTACGACCTGAGGGTCAGGCTCGTGGACCCGGACAACGGGACCAGCCCGTGGTTCATCCCGGCCAAGCCCATTGACATCCTGAACGGGCCCCCGGTCATCGACCTGGTGTCACCGGCGTCGGTCAGCGAGGACACACCAGCGGTGTTCGATGCATCGGGCTCCAAGGACCCGGAGGACGGCTCCCTGTCGTTCTCTTGGGATTTCGGTGACACCGGCACATCGGACAGCTCCAAGGCGACGCACATCTACCAGTCTGCCGGAAGCTACACGATCAAGCTCAAGGTCAAGGACATCGACGGCCTCGAGGTCTCCAAGGACCTCCCCATCAAGGTCAACGGTCTGCCCTCGGGGGACGTCAAGCCCCTCCAGGGGACGGGCATCAGTAACTACGATGTCAAGTTCCACACGGATGACATCAAGGACCCAGAGGGGTCGACGCTGACCTACAAGTGGGACTTCAACACGGACGACGGAAACGGCGTGGACTCCACGAGCCCCAACCCGTCACACAACTACGGCAAGCCCGGGACCTACGAGTACAGGGTGACCATAACGGACGCGAACGGGGGCACGGTCGTCAAGACCGGCAAGGTGACCGTGACCGCCATGTCCCAGTTCACCATCAGCCTCCTGGTGCTCCTGATCGTGGTCATAGCCGTCGTAGCGGTCCTGGCGGTCGTCCTCATGAGGCGGAAGAAGCGGAGGCCAGCGCCCAGCGTCGAACAGACGGTGTTGCCCAATACAGGGCCATCGAAGTCCCTCATGGACATGGACGACCTCTAGGCACTGGCCATCCGGACCGGGAAAGGGTTATCTAGCCGGAAAGAATTGTGGACCTCGCGGTAGTTCCCATGGTGACCTGCGACCAGGAAAAGTGCATGTTCTGTGGCGGATGCGTCGCCGTGTGCGCCAAGGAGGCTATTGCGGTCTACGAGCTCAGGGTCGTTGTCGACCCCGAGCGGTGCATCGATTGCGGCAATTGCATTACGGTCTGCCCCGTCGGGGCCATGGGGAGGCCGTGAGGCCACGGGGGTTCAGAGCCTTGGCGTCCATTGGAAAGGGATATGATATCGCCGTCGTCGGTGGCGGGCCTGCGGGCCTTGCATCGGCCAAGGCGGCCGCCGAGGCCGGCGCCAAGGTCATCGTCTTCGAGGACCACCCCGCCATAGGGACCCCGGTCCAGTGCGGCGAGCTCCTCAGCCGGTCCGCCCTCGTGGAGCTGGACATGCGGCCGAGCAAGCGATGGCTCGCCAACGAGTTCCGGAAGGTCCGGCTCGTCTCCCCGGGAGGCACCGAGACGCTCATCGAGATGCCGGCGAACGTCGAGACCCCGCTCTTCACAATCGAGCGCAAGATCTGGGAGAAGGACCTGGCCCGCCTCGTAAGCGAGGCCGGGGCGACCATCGTGACCAGGGCCAGAGTCATGGACCTCATCAAGAGGGACGGCAACATATGCGGTGTCAAGGTCCGGCACCTCAAGGAGGACCTCAAGGTCGAGGCCAAGGTCGTGCTGGGCTGTGATGGCCCTGGCTCCCCCATCGGCAGGAAGGCCGGCATCAAGATACCGACCAGTCCGGCGAAGTACGCCTCCATCGCGCAGTACCAGCTGGCCGGCATAGACATCGACCAGGACATGGGAGAGGTCCACTTCTATCCGTCACCGAGGGACATCTGCTACATCCTCCCGAAGGGGGACGGCTACGCCAATGTCGGGTACGGGACCCTGGGGACCGGGACCGACAAGGCCATCACGATGCTGGACGGCTTCGTTAGGCATGACCCCCGCCTCGCGAAAGGCAGCATCATCGAGACCAACGTCGGCGTCGAGCCGATATCTGGGGTCCACGAAGAGATCTCCGCTGACCGTCTTTTGCTGGTCGGCGACGCGGCCGGCATGGTCAACCCGCTGACCGTCGCCGGCATGAGGTTCAGCGCCTGGGCCGGTGTCCGGGCGGGCCGCCTTGCCGTCGATGCCATAAATGACGGGGACGCGTCCAAGGAGAGGCTCGGCGGGCTCAGGGACGACTTCCAGAAGCTGTTCGGAAAGAGGTTCAGGTTCATGGACGCGCTGAGGACGACGGTCTTCGGGCTCGAGCCCAGGGACCTGGACGACATGTTCGCCCATCTCGGCCACGTCAAGGTCCCGGCGAGGCTTTTCAGGGGCAAGAGGGAGCCGGTCTTCTATCCTCTCAGGATGCTCGTGGGGCTGCTCATCAAGAAGCCCAGGTTCTTCAAGAAGCTCGGGCCGCTCATCAAGGCCCGTCGCGGGGTTGAATAGATGGCGCAGAAAAGTCTAGAGGACATCGGCGAGCGCAAGATCATCGATGTCATCAAGGGCCTGCTGACCGGCGGTAAGATAGCTGTAGGCATCGGCGACGACTGCGCGGCCATCGACCTGGGGGACGAGTACCTGCTCATCACGACCGATATGATCAACGAGAGGACGCACATCCCGAAGGCCACGGCCGAGCAGGTAGGCTGGTTTCTCGTCGCTATAAATCTCAGCGACATCGCATCCAAGGGCGGAAGGCCCATCGGGGTCGTCACGGCCCTGGGGCTCCCGAGAAGGACCGCCATCGAGTTCGTCAAAGGGCTCGCCCGCGGGATGGACAAGTGCGCGACCTCCTTCGACACATTCATAATCGGCGGGGACACCAAGGAGAGCGGGGAGCTCAACCTCGCGGGCACGGCCCTTGGCCTTGTCAAGAAGGACGTGTTCATGTCACGGTCAGGGGCGAGGGTCGGCGACATGGTCGCCATGACTGGGCGCCTGGGCGGCGCGGCCGCCGGGTTCCAGGCCATCAAGAAGGGCCTCAAGAGGCCGGCCGCCCTGAAGGCGCTACTAGAGCCCTGGCCCAGGGTGCGCGAGGGCATAGCCCTGAGCTACACGCGCGCCGTCACATCTTGCATCGACATTAGCGACGGGCTTTCGACATCATTGCACCACCTGGCCAAGGCCTCGAAGGTGGGATTCACGATAGCCAGGGAGATGCTCCCAGTCCACGAGGAGGTCAACAAGGTCGGGTTCGCCGACGAGAAGGCCATCGAGGACGCGATGCTGCACTTCGGCGGCGAGTACGAGCTGCTCATGACCATCGATCCCGGGCTCGACTCCCTAGCAAAGGCCAGCGCAGCGGTCAATTCCCAGGGAACGCAGCTGACGGTCATCGGGGTCGTCACGGAGAAGGGCATCGTCCTCAAGAAAGGTAAGAAGGTGAAGGACATCGAGGACCGGGGCTGGGAGCACTTCAGTCCTGGGAATAAGGGAAGGACCTAGGGATTTCTAGACCTTACCGGTCACGCCGCACTTCGGGCACTTTATCGTCACGGGCACATCGCTCGGCGGGACCGGTATCGTCGTGCCGCACTTGTTGCACTTGACCTTCGTGGGCCGCTTTGGCTTGGGCTTCGCGGGCTCGGCAGGTTTCTCTTCCGGGGCCAATGGGCCCGGCGCAGGTGGCTCCTCAGGGGGCGGCGTTGGAGCGGGCTTCGGGGCCGGCGGTTCCGCCTCCTCGTCTATCGGCTCCGGGACCTTGGGCTCCTCTTTTGGCGCCGGTGGAACGCCCATGGTCGGCCTCGGGACCACGATGGGCCCCGGCGCGGGCTTCGTCGGCGGCGGTGCTGTGGGCTTGGACGGTGCGGCCGGCGGCTTGGCCTTCGAAGGGATGTCCTCCCCGCCCATGATCTCGCCTATCTTGGTGGGCTTGGTCGGCTTGTCCATCCTGGGCGCCTGGGGCACCAGGGAGGTCTTGGAGATGGGAGGCGGCGGTGATTTCTCAGCCGC
>Ga0315282_10017967_pt1 | contig 10159 bp, 8 predicted proteins | sample YL17G07_20_MG_FD_203693 | JGI IMG/M metagenome (GOLD analysis project Ga0315282, IMG submission 203693) | Sediment microbial communities from Yellowstone Lake, YNP, Wyoming, USA - YL17G07_20 | ecosystem: Environmental > Aquatic > Freshwater > Lake > Sediment | place: USA: Wyoming | collected... | reverse complement strand
TAAGTGTGACTCTCTTTGAGAAAACTCCATTATTACAACTACTTTCAGAAATTGATCCTAAACAAACTGAGAACGATTTTCCCAACCAGCTAAAATTATTCAAATAACGTTGGGACACTACTGACTTTGGATAGATCCTCACAACGGGAAGGCCGATTCCCAAGATAATGATTAATGGAATTAGGATTGAAAATAGAGATTTTCCATGGCCCAGCCAACTTGAGAGGAAGTTGATAAGGAAGATACCACTCCAGAAATAGGTGAGGTGAAGATTGATCGTTCGAAAAAGGGGAGTATTCCAAACGTTCTCCGGGGTCATTTGTTTGGCGATGGCATAGGTGAAGGGATCATAGCCGAATAATTGGGGGATGAATGTTGTTAAGAAAAGGGCAAAATAGAGAAGTGTCGTAGAATGATCGACAAATAAGGAAGAGACATGAACAGGAGTTAAATAGACCCACGCCGTCCCAAACCCGAGAAACCCAAGAAAGGTCTTCTCCAAATAGGTCGTATGCTTGATAACCTTTTTTGAAAGAATAAATTGAGTTCCCGCAAGGATCAGACCTACCACCGTAGCCACTTTCGCCTGGGACAAAGTGGCATCGCCGACCCGGGCCACCACCTTGAAAACAATGACCGGGACAAAGGATGTGATAAATAGAATAGCTTTTAGCTTCACACGATTCGCCTCCTTCATCTTTTTCGTTCGACGGGTCTATTTTTTTGTAATCGTCTTCTGCCCTTCCCCTGCTTCGGGTGATCTAAAGAGGACAAGACGGCTTTGCACCAATCGAGAACCATTTCTGCATGTCTTCGACCGAAATCGAGCGTCAAATTCCAGTAACGGGCATCCCTAAAGGCTCCCGTCACCTCGGCATAACGTTCAATGACGGGGATGATTTCCTTTTCATACCTTTCTAATAGAGTCGCGTGATACTTCTGCAATTCCTCCAAATGAGTGGCAAATTGAGTTGGATCCATCTGATTTCCGAAGAAGACCTTGATCAGCATAGCGTTCCGGGGTTCTGGCATCTCCAATGGTTCGCTCAACCATCGTTGGAGCTCTTTTCTACCCATATCCGTGACGTGATAGATTTTGCGACTGGGTCTCCCGTCTTGATGTTCCACTGTGACATTCAGCCAGCCGCTACCCTCCATCTGTTTCAAGGTTCGGTAGATTTGGGGCAGGGTGGCGTCCCAGAAAAAGTGAATGGAATTCGTGAAAGTGGCCTTGAGTTCGTAGCCGGTGGCCGGGCGATAATTCAGCAGGCCTAATAGAGCATGGGGCAGGGACATCAAATTTCCTCCATAGATAATTGGTTTTATATGAAACTATGCACATATTCTCTAACGCATATATATTTGTCAAGTAAAATCTTTACCAAGCTGTAGTGGGTTGATTTTACAGAGGGATGACTTTAGCCTTTGAGATGAAAAAAGTGATGGCAGGGAATTTCAAATGTATGTGGTGCTGCATTTGACCTTGATGGAATTTAATCTTTGCAAGGAAGGTTAAGCCCCTCGAATGAAGTGAGCCGCCACCTTTTCCTGGCCTTTTATTCGGTGGTTAAAACGTTGTGCCCCATCAGGGGGTTGTTTTTGCCCTTACCGTCTCCAGCAGTTCCTGAGCTTCTGCAACGGTTCGCTCGATGACTTCTTTGCAAGTGGGTATATCCTTCATCAAGCCGATGGCCTGGCTCATAGGTATCACGCCAGTGTCCAGATCGCCGTCGTCAATGGCGACCTTTAGTCCCGAGATGCCGACGGCCTGGCGGGCGAGGTCCTGAACGCCACGCTGTCTTAAACCCCCGAGAAGAAGCTTGAAGATGGGAATGTCGACCATGCTTTTAATCCGGAGGCCACTGGAGAGCGCTTGGAAAAATGACGGCCTGCTGCCCTCTGCCAATTTCATGGCTGCCGCATTCTTGAGCCATCTACCAGGCAAACCGTCGATCTTCTCTGAACAGATCGTATCCTCCACCGTTGCCTTAAGACAGAGGTCTTTCGCTTTCTGGTGCATCCCGCATTCCTGGGTCAACATCAGGCGGGTGCCCATGGAGATCCCTTCAGCTCCTAAAACCAGGGCAGCCGCCAATCCTCTCCCGTCGCAAAAACCGCCGGCGGCAATGATGGGAAGCTTTGTTTGACGGGCGATGGCAGGAATTAATACGAGTGAGCCGACGTCGGCTCCGTGGGCTGCTGCTTCGTGCCCCGTCACGACAAGGCCATCCGCTCCATCCATCTCTGCCCGGCGGGCATGCCTCTCTATAGCCACGGTCGCCAGGACTTTACCGCCATATTCATGGGCTCTCTTGATGATCCAATCTCCTTTCCCCAATGCAAAATTTATGATGGGTATTTTTTCTCCCAGGGCGACCTCAATATTTTCCTTGGCGTTTGGGAAGATGAGAGTGGCATTTACTCCGAAAGGTTTATCTGTAAGCGATTTGACTTCTTTGATGACGTCTTTCATCTGGTCGGGAGTATAGACGACGGAGTTGAGCATTCCAATCCCCCCTGCGTTCGAAACCGCAGCGACGAGCTTGGGTAAACTCACGAAGGCCATTCCCGCGAGCATGATGGGATGCTTGATTCCTAAAAGTTCTGTCATTCTCGTTTTCATTTTATTCATTCTCCCTTCATCGATAAGTGAAACGGACACGTCGACCGGGAAGATTATCTCAGATTTGAAATAAATTTGCAATCTTAACTGGATTCCGGTCAGAAGATATCATCTATCAACGCTGTGAGGACGGACTTGTGCTTGGTCGTCCCCCACAGGAAAGCATCTCTGACTCTGTCAGGGTTGGATGAACCTTGATACGTTCGACGGCGCCAAACCCCGATTTTCAAATCGGGGTTAAGAGCGCCGCTCAGTATCAACCCTGAGCATCCCCCGGGCTTCAGACCGGGGAGTCGAAGGGTTGATTTAAGCAGCGAAACCTGACCCTCCCGCAAATAATTCTTGTAGTTTGTTGTTGAATATGGTAACTATTTCCAAATCCGCGGTCGTTTTCAAAAGGGAGGTGAGGAAGTGGGGTCCTTCAAAGTGATATTCTTAGGCCTTCTGGTGATCGGACACGAAGAGGAGGGTCGTTTGCTCGCAGGCCTCCAGAAAAAGTTTAATCTTACTCCTGAAAAGGCTGAAAGCTTGCTCCAGAGGGTTCCCATTGTGGTCAAAAAAGACATTTCAGAAGAGGAGGCAGAGCGGTATGTAAAAGCCTTTGAAGAAATCGGGGGAAGAGCCAAGGTGGAGGAGGAGCGAATCCCCAACATGGAAATCACCCACGAATATGAACCTAAGCCAAGGGCTGAGCCCAAACCCGGTCCAATGTCTGAGCCTAAGCCTAAGCCTGCATTCACTTACAGATCCGAGTCTGAAAGCAAACCTTATTCAGGGGGAATGGTGACCTGCCCTCAGTGTGGATTTGAACAACCCGAAACCGATGAGTGCGTTAAGTGCGGCATCATCATTTCCAAATATAAACAATTTGAGGAAATGGCCCGTTCGGTTGAGGGGCAGGTCCGAGAAATTTCAAAAGAAGAGTATGCGCCGTGGGAAAGTGGAGAGGGATTTATCGGGCCTTTTTTCCAAACGGTGAAGGATTCACTCTTTTCTCCGAGTCGATTCTTCAAAAAAATTGCCTTCGGTGAGGGATACTGGGCTCCGCTGATCTACGGGTTGATCACCGGTATTATCGGAAATGGCTGCGCCATCTTGTGGGTTTGGCTATTCGTGGCGCAATGGATCCCGATGGACAGGATTCCTTTCAATTACAGTCTTTCCATTCTTCAAGTGATTGCTCCGTTGCCGTTCCAACAAGCCATCGCCATCTTTATTGGAAGTGCCATCATCCATCTTTGCCTCATGATTGTGAGAGGAAATAATAACGGGTACAAGACAACCTTCCGTGCCATTTCCTATTCGTATAGTGGATATCTCTTCGGGATCATCCCCTTTATTGGACTGATCATCGGAAATATTTATGTTTTCATCCTGACCATCATTGGAGTGAGAGAAGGCCATGGGATCTCGACCGGGAAAGCACTTTTGGCAGTTCTCCTCCCTGCCATTGTAATTTTTGGACTCATTTTTATTGCTTTCCTCGTGGCGATGATGTTTGTTGGATCGATGGGGTTCTTCGGTGGCGTGCGGACATGAGCTCGAATCAAAAATCTTTTTTGCGTGAAAAGGGCATTCATGCCCTTTTTTTTAAAACGATTATTCAATCCGATAAAGAAATAATCGTGCTGTTAAGGCCAGGAGGAATTGTATGGAAATCAGTTTAAAAGGGATGCCCCGACGTTCATTCCTTTATGCCTTAGGGGTTGCGCTCCTGGTACTCTTTGCCCTCCGCTGGCGAGTCGTCTGGTGGCCGTTCATCATCCAGCCCAAGAAAGGAACTCTTCTCCCATCCAGGCCCAATTCCTTTAAAGAAGGGGAGAAGACACTGGTCAGCGTCGTTCACGGAAGAGATGCCGAGAAGATGGTGAGAACGGCAATCGATCTCATCGGGGGAATAGAGAGGCTCGATGTCCGCGGGAAATCGATCCTGCTCAAACCTAACATCCTCAGCGGTTCTCCTCCTCCTGTCACCACCAACCCAAAGGTGATCAGGGCCGTAGCAAGAATCCTTTACGAATCCGGAGCTCGGCGGGTGCTTGTGGGGGATATGTCTGCCCTCATCAAACTTCCCACATCAAAAAATATGGACACCACCTTCATAAAATTGATGGCAGAGGAGGTGGAGGCTGAACTGGTTCCTTTTGACGAGAGGGGATGGGTTTCCGTCGATCTCCCTCGGGGTAATTTTCTCAAAAGGGTTTATGTGTCAGAGGTGCTCTATGAGGTTGATCGAATCGTCAACCTCCCTGTGATTAAGACCCACCGGTCAGCCACCTACAGCATCGCATTGAAGAATTTTGTCGGCGCAACCCATTTCAGACAGAGGCCTTATTTCGTGGATCGAGCCCACTGGGAGGAGGTTGTTGCCGAGTTGAACCTGGCCTATACCCCTGATCTCAACATCGTAGATGGAACAAGGCTGATGGTGGAGGGGGGTCCATGGAAAGGCACCTCCCGTGATGGCAACCTCATTATTGCCACGGGAGATCGGATTGCCGCCGATGCCGTGGGACTTGGAATACTAAAGCATTATTCTGAACTTCCCCCGATCAACGACGTCGATGTGTGGGAACAGAGGCAGGTGAAGCGGGCAGTGGAGCTGGGTTTGGGAATTACGAAGGGGAGCGACGTCGGACTGGAAGAGATGGATCTGGACCCAGGGATTCCCGGTTTTGAAGGCGTGATGAAAACAGTGAGGCATGCGGTATTGGGAGAAGAAACGGATTAAAGAGATTGCAGATGGCAGATAGCAGATGGCAGATTGCAATATCTGAAACCTAAAATTCAAGATTGAGAATCAAAGGGTGTTCGGTATTGGCTATTAGCCACAAGCTATCAGCTGTCGGTCAAGGGGTTCAATGACTAAGAAGAGAGTCAAACATCAGGAAAAGAAGAGGAGAGAGGGAGAAGGGTTTTCGGCAGAAAAACTTCTCGAGTTCCTGAAGGAGGAAGATCGTCCTCTTCTCTTGAGAGAGATTCTGCGGCGTTTAGACCTCGAAAAAGAGCAGAGGCGGGAAGCAAGAGAATCCCTCAAAGATCTGGCCGATGCAGGAAAGGTTGTTCGGATTCGAGGGAACCGTTACGGTCTTCCATCGAAGATGAATCTCGTTGTGGGCAGGGTTAAGACCCATCCCGATGGATATGGGTTCGTCCTTCCAGAGAAAGAAGGAGAAGAAGATATCTTTATCAGCCCCAGAAATCTGAAAGAGGCGATGAACGGGGACCGCGTCGTTGCACGAGTAGAGTCGATCCGGAAAAAAGGAAAAGAGGGCAGTGTCATCCGGGTTCTCGAAAGAAAGACCCGCAAGGTCGTCGGTAAGTTTATGAGAGGCAAGAACTATTCCTACATCATCCCGGAGGATGAACGAATCCTCCAGGAGATTTTTATCCCGGATGGGGAGACGAAGAGGGCAAGGCCCAATCAAATTGTCGTGGCAGAGATCACCCAGTATCCGACGGAAAGGGTGAGGCCGGTAGGGAGGATCACGCATATTTTGGGATATCCGGATGATCCGGAGATCGAACCTCAGATCATCATTCACAAGTATGATCTTCCTCACCGATTCACGTCGGTCGCCCTGAAGGAGACACAGGATCTTTCCCCCGAACCCTCTCCCCATGAATACAAGGACCGGGTTGACCTGAGAGGGGTCCCTACTTTTACGATTGATGGAGAAAATGCAAGGGATTTCGATGATGCCGTTTCCATCGAAAGGGAAAAAGATGGAGGCGCAAAACTCTATGTTTCCATCTCCGATGTCAGTCATTATGTTAGAGAAGGGACTTCTTTGGATGAAGAGGCGTATCTCCGGGGCACCAGCGTCTATTTTCCGGACCGGGCGATTCCCATGTTTCCTGCCGAACTTTCCAACGAGGTCTGTTGTCTCCACCCCAAAGTAGATCGACTTACCCTCACGGTCGAGCTGAGGTACGACGAAAAGGGTGAGGGAAAAAGCGTTCAATTCTATCCCAGCGTGATCCGAAGCGATGAGAGGCTGACTTACACCCTTGTAAGAAAAATCCTGGTGGATAGAGATTTGAAGGCCAGAGAGAAATTCAAGCCTCTTCTTGCGTCCTTAGAACTCATGGCCGATCTCAGTCAAGAACTTCGCCGCCGAAGGGTGGAAAGGGGAGCGTTTGATTTCGATCTTCCGGAGCCCGAGGTCATCCTCAATCTCCAGGGCGAGACCGAGGACATTATTCGAGCAGAGAGAAATCTGGCCCATCAGATCATTGAAGAATTCATGATCGCTGCCAACGAGGCCGTCGCCCGCTTTATGGAAGAGAAGGGTGTTCCGTTCATCTATCGAATTCATGAACCACCCAAAAAGGAAGCCATTGATGAGTTCAGAAGGTTTATTTCCAATTTGGGATATAAAATGAGAAAGGATACGGATCATTCGCCGAAGGAATTGCAGAAAGTCCTTTCCGATGCAAGAGGAAAACCTGAGGAAAGAATGATAAACGAGATCCTCCTTCGGTCGATGAAATGGGCGAGATATTCGGCCAAAAACCTGGGGCATTTCGGCCTGGCTTCGGATGCCTACACCCATTTTACGTCCCCCATCAGAAGATATCCTGACCTCATCGTCCACCGGTTGTTAAAACGGGTTTTTTCTAAGAAGGAGGTGAAAATCACCGAGGAGGTTCTGGCGAACAAGGCGGACCATCTCTCGGATAGGGAAAGGGTGGCCATGGAGGCCGAAAGAGAGATTGTGAACCGGTACAGGGTTCGCTTTATGAGGGACAAGATCGGGGAGGAATTCGAAGGGATCATCAGCGGCGTGACGGCTTTTGGGTTCTTTGTGGAGCTGAAAGATATTTTTGTGGATGGGTTGGTGAGGGTGACGAGCCTTCATGACGATTATTATCAATACCACGAAAAGCGATACTGTCTTGTTGGTGAGAGAACTCACAGGACCTTCCGAATCGGCGACGAAGTCAAAGTAAGAGTAGATCGGGTGGATGTGGAGAGAAGGCATGTTGACTTTGGACTGGTTGATAAGATAGATAGGGTGAAAGGGTGACGCGGATTGAAAAGATAGATGGGGGGAAAGGGAGACACGGAGATACGGAGATAAATTAATTTCAAATTTCAAATTGCGAATTGAAAAAATTGTTTGAGCGATTTGTCGATGTATTTTGGACATAGTAGAAAAGATAGATGGGGTGACACGGGGAAAGAGCAGATTGGGTGATGGGGAGATGGGGAGTGAAAAGATAGATCGTGAGAAAGGGAGAAACGGAGATAAATTAATAATTTCAGATTCCAAATCACGGCTTGAAGAAATTCCACATCAATGAATCTGCAAGTTGCGATTTGAAATTAGATCGGCGATTCTTCGATGGATTGGTAGGGAGGTTCGGATGAAGAGAGTGATGGTGGTTTTGCTCGTGATCCTGCTTCTGATGGCAGGAGGGACCGCATGGAGTGCGGAGAAGGTGAAGATCGGTTATCTTCGCATTGTGATGAGTCTTCCCACCTTTGTGGCGGCGGAGAGAGGTCTCTTCGAAAAGGAAGGGTTGAAAGTGGAGCTTACTCCATTTGAATCAGGCACATTAATCATCAGTGCCCTGATGGCAGGCAGGATCGATGCCAACTGCTGCAGCGCCATTACCGGGTACTGGTTCGCCGAGCAGAGCACGCCGGATCAGTTTAAAATCTTCTTAGCGTATGGGACACCGTCTCTGAAGAACCCGAGTTTTGTGGCTGTGGTCAAGAAGGACTCCCCCCTGAAGGACTTGAAGGATCTCAAAGGGAAGCGGGTGGGGACGTTTCCCGGGGCCTCCTCTGTGGAATTGGCCCGTGCGATCATCCGCACTCAGATGGACCCAGAGGGCGTCATCTTTCAGGAAGTGCCTCCTTCCATCCTCATCTCCGCCTTAGCGGCCGGACAGATCGATGCCTTCTTCGCACCCGAACCTATGGGGATGATCGCTGTCTCTCAAGGAATTGGAAGGCACCTGGTAGCGGAACCCCTGGGTCTGCTCGGGCTGGAGAAAGGATTTGCCGGCGCCGGTTTCGGCTTTTCGGCTCAATTCTTAAAACAGAACCCCGTGATTGCTAAGAAAGTCAAAGCGATCTACTACAAAGCGGTCGACCTAATAGAGAAGGATGAAAAGGCTGCGCGACCCCTGCTGACTAAATACATGGGTCTTTCTGAACCGATCGCCATGAACATCCCCATCCAAAACTGGATGAAGGTTGAGACACTCGACAGGGAGGCGACACAGCGATATTTTGATGTTCTATATAAGGAAGGAGCTTATAAAAAAAGGATCGATACGACTAAGTTGTACTACGGGAACTAAATACAGGCTGGGTAAGCCTTAGATGGGGAAAAAGGCCATGGCTGAACAAGATACAATATTACCCGCTGATGCAGCATTACCGGCGGATGCCGTCAGTCAGGAAGAAGCAACGCAGTGTTGGGATGAAGCCGCCGAGGAATTCGCCGGTCGTTTTAAGACGGATGAGGAATTTTTTCATAAATATGTGATTAATCCTACTCTCCTCGATCTACTCGGCGACGTGAAAGGTAAGGTCGTCCTCGACGTGGCCTGTGGGGAAGGGCACTTTTCTCGAAAATTAGCCGAGCAAGCAAAGGGCGATATTCAAATTATTGGGATTGACGCTTCAAAAAGGCTCATTGACATTGCTCAAAAGAAAAATCAACCATTTTCTCATTCCATCAGATTTCAGGTCGGTGATGCGAGTCGGCTGGAAGGGTTGTCGTCCAATTCCTTTGATGCTGCGATCTGCAATATGGCCCTGATGTTTATTAAGCCATTTGAGGAAACGATCCAAGAGGTTGCCCGCGTCTTAAAACCACAGGGGCTCTTCGTCTTATCGCTTCTCCACCCTTGTTTTTTAACCCCGGGTTCTGGGTGGATTGTAGAAGATTCTCCTGAGAAAGGGAAGGGGAAGCGCATCGGGTGGAAGACCGACAACTATCATCTCAGGCTTGTTTATCATGGTGTCATGACGGAATGCGATACGAAGGAAACCTATTACTTTTGTCGTACCTTGGAGGATTATTTTCGAGCCCTGGGAAAGAGTGGATTTGTGGTGACGGGCCTACGGGAACCCTTGCCACCGAAAGAGCTGATGGAGAAACGTCCCAATTTAAGGGGTGAGGAAAAACGGTCGATATTTCTTATCCTGAAATCCAAGCTGCTTACCTAATCTTTCACTTCAGGCCGGCTTTGCGCAGGGCGTTCATGGCGAGGTTGATCTGATCATTATTCTTGAAGGCAAGATTGTATTGCCAATTTTCTACCGAAAAATTAGGGCTGATAACGAAAACCTTTCCCGCCGCGGCGCGTGCCCCTGCTTCGCGGCCGGTTAAATTACATGTAGTGGCGAGGAGAATTTGGGCATAAAGTTGGCCAAATAAACTCTGACGGTTCCGCTCCACCGCCTTTTGTGCCTGTTTAAACGCTTCTTCATAGCGGCCAAGAAGGAGGTAGACCCAGCTTAACTGTGAAGGCATAAAAGGATATGAGGGATTGAATCGCTCCGCCTTCTCGAAC
>Ga0315282_10017966_pt1 | contig 10159 bp, 11 predicted proteins | sample YL17G07_20_MG_FD_203693 | JGI IMG/M metagenome (GOLD analysis project Ga0315282, IMG submission 203693) | Sediment microbial communities from Yellowstone Lake, YNP, Wyoming, USA - YL17G07_20 | ecosystem: Environmental > Aquatic > Freshwater > Lake > Sediment | place: USA: Wyoming | collected... | reverse complement strand
CCTACGTTAGCTGCCCTTTTGTTCGAGCAAGCGCTGGACGAACTGGTGGTAGTGCTCGGCATTCATGAGGGCGCGGGTCTCGGCGGGATCGGAGAGGTCTATCTTGGCCAACCACCCGGCGCCGTAGCAGTCCTGGTTGATCTGCTCGGGAGCGTCGTCGAGGGCGGAGTTGGTCTCGAGGACGCGGCCGCTGACGGGGGAGTTGACGTCGGCGACGGCCTTCACGGACTCGACGCTGCCCAAGGGCTCGCCCCGGCGGGTTTCGTCATCCACCCGCGGCAACTCCACGTAGACGACGTCTCCCAGTTGGCCCTGGGCGTAGTCGGTGAGGCCGACGGTGGCCACGCCGTCCTCGACCCTCGCCCACTGATGGGTCTCGCTATACAACAGATCGCCAGGATACACGCTGTTCCTCCTCGCAGTCAGACGTCCCGTCGGAGACGGGGCGGAGATGGTACCGCAGGAATCAGTGCAACCCCCGGCGCGCGGTCCGCGCCGCCGGCCATCATAGCACGGTCCCATGCAAATGAACAAGGAGTCTGGCCATTTCCGGCGGGGGAGAGGTGGAAAAAGTCAGCTCCTGGCCGGTCGCCGGGTGGGTGAACGTCAGGGCGTGGGCGTGCAAGGCCTGGCCGGGAAGGTCGTGCACGAGGGCGCGGGTAGCCTCATCCAACTCCAGTTCCAGGCGCTTCGCGGTGCGCAGCCCGTAGACGGGATCGCCGACCAGGGGGTGGCCCAGGGAGGCGAGGTGGAGGCGAATCTGGTGGGTGCGGCCGGTGCCGAGGCGGGCTTCCACGAGGGTCATGAGGGGGAAACGCTCCTGGACGCGCACGTCGGTAAGGGCGGCCCGAGCGGCTTTCCCCGGCTCGGGGGAAGGGACCACGGCCATGCGGGTGCGGGCCGTGCGATGGCGGGCGATGGGGAGGTCAATGAGCAGGCGATCCTCGGCGATGCGTCCCCAGGCCAGCCCCAGGTAGCGGCGGTCCACTTCGCGGCGGCGGACCTGGTCGGAGAGGCCGGCGAAGGCCTCGGGGGTCTTGGCAACCACCATCAGGCCGGAGGTGTCCCGATCCAGCCGATGGACAATGCCGGGACGGAAGGTTTCGCCGCCGGAGATGCCCGGCGCGTGGGCGAGCAGCGCATTTACCAGCGTGCCGGAGTCGCGACCCGCGCCGGGATGGACGGCGAGGCCGGGGGGCTTGTTGAGGACGAGGAGGTGCGCGTCTTCATAGAGGATCGTCAGGGGCAGGGGCTGCGGCTGCGGGGTGGGGGAGGGGGGCGAGGGAAGGCGCACTTGGACGCGCATGCCCGGCTCGAGACGCTGGCCCGGCCGGCCTGGGGAACCGTCTACCAGCACCGCTCCGTCGCGAACCAGCTTCTCCGCGTGGGACCGCGTCAATCCGGTGCGACGCGCGAGGAAGGCGTCCAACCGCGCCCCGCGCGCGTCGGGTTCCACCTCCAGGAGAGCGAGGTCGTCGGGCACTAGCGGGCCTTTCGCGGCGCGGCCCGCAGGGGGTTGGGCGCGCCGCGGCGTCCGAGGCGGAGGAAGAGCAGCGCGCCGAAGACCAGAAGCAAGACGCACACGAACTGCGCCTGGGTGAGGAGAAGGTGATGACGGCCGAGCACCAGTTCCTCCGCGCTGACGCCCAGGCGGAAGATCTCCACGATCCCCCGCAACACCCCGTAGAGCATGAGGTAGGCGGCGAAGAGCTGGCCCTGGGCCTTGAGCCGGGGGTGCAACCAGAGGAGCAGGCCGGTGAGGAGCAGGCTGCCGGCGGCGGAGTAGAGCTGAGTGGGATGGCTGGGGAGGGTGGTGATGCCGGGGAAGACGACGCCCCAGGGCAGGGAGGTGGGGGTGCCGTAGCAGCACCCGTTGAGAAAGCAGCCGACGCGGGTGATGGCATAGCCCAGGGCGATGCCGGGAGCGAAGACGTCGCCGAGCAGCCAGAACGGGAGGTGGGTGCGCCGCGTGTAGATGAGGCCGGCGAGGATCCCGCCGAGCAGGCCGCCGAAGTAGGAGAGCCCGCCTTCCCGCCAGACGCCGAGGATGTCGAGGGGGTGGGCGAAGTACTCGCGCCAGTTGAGGCCGACGTAGAGGAGGCGGGCGAGGACGATGGAGGCGAGGAGGATCCACACGCCGAGGTCGAGGGCGACGTCGGGGGAGAGGCCGACGCGGCGGGCCTGCCGGCGGGAGAGCGCCAGGCCGGCGAGGAAGCCGAGCATGAGCATGACGCCGTAGCTATGAACGGCCAGCGGTCCGACATGAAACAAGATCGGGCACACACGACACCTCCGCGCGGCTCGGGGAAACGCCACCCGGCGACTCAGACGGATCGGGGCGAACGTTTGAGGAGCGGCAGGGCCAGCAAGAGGAAGCCGACCGTGATGGCGATATCCGCTACATTAAACACCGGCCAGACCCGCAGGTCAATGAAGTCCACGACGGCGCCAAGGCGGAGCCGGTCGAGCAAGTTCCCCGCGGAGCCGCCCCAGATGAGGCCGAGGAGGACGACCTGGAGCGGGGAGAGAGCGGGGTGGCGCAGCAGGAGGACGGGGATCAGCAGGCAGCAGAGGAGGCCGATGGCGATCAAGGCCCAGCCCAGCGCGGGGACGCCGAAGGCGCCGCCGAGATTGCGGACGAGGGTGAACCTCACCGCGTCGCCGATGAGCGGCGCGGGGCGGCCGGAGGCGAGGGCGGATTGGGCCAGGGCTTTGGTGAGCTGGTCGAGGACCAGGGTGAGGGCGGCGACGCCGGCAAACAGGACCAGCCGGCCTTTTCGCGCGCGAGGCACGCCTATCCTTCCAGGCGGCCCTGGCAGTCGAGGCAGAGGGTAGCGAAGGGCAGGGCCTGAAGGCGGGCCTTCTTGATGGGGCGGCCGCAAGCGTCGCACACGCCGTAGGTGCCCAGGTCCACCTTTTCCAGGGCGGTGTTCACCTGATCCAGGAGGCTTTCCACGCTCTCGGCGATGGCCAGGTCTTTCTCGCGCTCGAAGGTCTCGGAGGCGAGATCGGCGGGGTGATCCTCATAGGAGGAGAGTTCGGTGGCGCGCTCGGCCTCGGTGGCGCGGGCGGTGCGAGCTTCTATCTCCTCGAGTTCGAGTTCCAGGCGCGCCCGCTCGGCGAGGAGCATATCCCGATACTTGGCCATCTCCGGGGTGAGCTTGACCGGGCGACGCTTCGCCTTCGGCCGGACCTTGGGAGGCACGGCTCTGGCGAGCGGTTTGCCGAGGGGCTTTGGCGGCGGCGGGGGCGGCGCGGGCGCTGGCTTCGCGGCCCGCTTGGCCGGGGCGCGCTTCGGGGGGGCGGGCTTGGCGGTGACCTTGCGCTTGGGCACGGCCCTGACGACAACGCGCTTGGCGACGACGGCCTTGGCCTTCGCCTTCACCTTCGGTCTGGCCGCGGGCTTGGGCTGAGGCTTGGCCCTGGCGACGCGCTTGGCCATAGACTTCGGTTTGGCTACGGGCCTCGGCTTCGGCTTCGGAACCGGCTTCTTGGCCGCGGCCTTGGCGGGCTTGGTCTTTGCTGTCTTTTTCGCGGTCTTGGCCGCAGGTCTGGCGGGCATAGCCCTTCTCCCTTTGCTGGCGCGAACACACCGGCAGTCAATGCTGCTCTTGCCCGGCTTCAATACCGGCTTGTATATATTCCGTTTCCGCACCGGAGGCAAACGTCGCCCTCGGTCAAGAGGTGATGAATCCTACACAACGGCCGCAGAGCGCCGGATGCGCCGCTTCGGTCCCTACCGTGTCCACACGGCGCCAGCAGCGAGCGCACTTGGGGACCTCCAGCAGACGGCCCGCAATACTCATGTCCTCCGTCTCGGTCGCTCCCGCGGGGGCGGCCTCTCGCGGACCGCCGTAGCGCACGCGGGAGACGCCGTTGGCGGCCGCGAGGTCATCCTCTCCCAGCGCGCCGACCAGCGTCTGCCAGCGCTCCGGCGCGCAGTACAGCACCAACTCGGCCTCGAGGGGCTGCTTCACGACCCCCCGCCGGCGCAACTCTTCCCCGGCGCGATCGGCGAGCGCGAAGTAGGGGAAAACGTCCCCTTCCCAGCGCGCGCTCAGCTCCTCGTCCCACCACTGCCCCGGATCGGGCCAGGAGGCGATCTGAACGGTCAGTTCCTTCCCGGCCCATTCCGGCAGGTACTTCCACACTTCCTCAGTGGTGTGGCTGAGGATCGGGGTCAGCGCCACGGCGAGCTGCGTGGCCATCACGAAGAGGGCCGTCTGCGCCGACCGCCGGGCCTGGCTATTGGGCGGGTAAGTATACAGTCTGTCCTTGGAGAGGTCAAGATAGACCTGGCTGAGATCCACGGCGCAGAACTCGTGGGAGCGGTAGTAGACCTGGTGGAACTCGAAGCTCTCGTAGGCCTGGGTGATGCGCTCCAGCAGCCTGGAGAAGCGGGTGAGGATCCAGCGGTCCACCTCCAGCAACTGTTCCCGGGGGAGCAGATCGGTGTCGGGGTGGAAGTCGTAGAGGTTGGCGAGCATGAAGCGCAAGGTGTTGCGGAGGCGCCGGTAGCCGTCCACCACCTGGGCGAAGATGTCGCGGCCGGTGGGCATGTCCTCCTTGAAATCCACGTAGGAGACCCACAGCCGGAGGATCTCCGCGCCGAGTTCCGCGACCACATCCTGGGGATCAATGGCGTTGCCCAGCTTCTTCGACATCTTGCGGCCTTCGGCGTCGAGCACGAAGCCGGTGGTGAGGACGGTGTCGTAGGGGGCACGGCCCTGGGTGATGATGGCGTTCCACAGGGAGAGCTGGAACCAGCCGCGGTACTGGTCGTGCCCTTCGAGGTAGAGGTCGGCGGGCCAGCGCAGATCCGGGCGCGTGGTGAGCACGGCGAGATGGCTGGAGCCGGACTCGAACCAGACGTCGAAGATGTCCTGCCCGCGGCGGAACTGCGCGGCGCCACAGGCCGGGCACTTCGCGCCGGTGGGGACGAGGGCCTCGAGGGGAGTGGTGTACCACGCGTCGGTGCCACCGGCGCGCACGAGTTCCTGCGCGCGGGCGATCACCTCCTGGCTGAGGAGCGCGGAGCCACAGGCCTCGCAATAGAGCACCGGGAGGGGAATGCCCCAGACTCGCTGGCGGGAGATGCACCAGTCCGGCCGGTCGGCGATCATGCCGCGGATACGCTGCCATCCCCAGGGCGGGACCCAGGTGGTGCGATCCACCTGTTCCAGCGCGGCGCCCGCGAAGGGGGTGAGGTCCACGAACCACTGCTCCGTGGCGCGGAAGACGATGGGGGAATCGCAGCGCCAGCAGTGGGGGTAGGAGTGCCGGTAGGGCTCGGACTTGAGCAGCATACCGCGATGCTGCAGTTCCTGCACGATCTTGGGGTCGGCGTCGGTGTGGCGCAGGCCGGCGAACCTCCCGCCCTCCTCAGTGAACACCGCGCGGCTATCGAGCGGCTGGTACACAGGAAGCCCGTACTTGCGGCCGGTGAAGAAATCATCCCGGCCGTGGCCGGGGGCGGTGTGGACGACGCCGGTGCCCTGCTCGAGGGTGACGTAGTCGGCGAGCACGAGCGGCACCTCGCGGGCGACGAAGGGATGCTGCGCGACCCCGCCTTCGAGCCGCTTGCCCTGTACCGTACCCACAACGGTGTACTCGTGAATCCCGACGGCGGCGAGGGTGGCCTCCAGCAGGCCCCGGGCGAGGATCAGATGCTCCCGCGAGGTGCGCACCAGGACGTATTCGAGGTCGGGATGGACGGCGAGGGCGGCGTCGGCGGGGAGCGTCCACGGGGTGGTGGTCCACACGGCGAAGGAGAGCGGCGAGACGCCGGCGGCCTCGGGCAGCACTCCCGCCGGGAGGGAGCGCACGGAGAAGCGGAGGTAGACGGAGGGGGAGGTGTGGTCCTTGTACTCCAGCTCCGCGTCGGCGAGCGCGGTCTCGCACTCCGGGCACCAGTGGACGGGCATCAGGCCGCGGGTCACCGCGCCCTGCGCGACGAACTTGCCGAAGGCGCCGAGCACGGCGGCCTCGTACTCCGGGTTCATGGTGAGGTAGGGATTGTCCCAATCGCCCCGCACGCCGAGGCGGCGGAACTGGTCCCGCTGCACGTCCACGAAGTGGCGGGCGGTCTCCGCGGAGCGGGCCCGCAGTTCCATGGGATCAATCGCATGGCGATCGAGATCGAACGTCTGGATGGCGCGGATCTCGGTGGGGAGCCCGTGGTTGTCCCAGCCGGGCACGTAGGGGGCGTCAAAGCCGCGCAGCGTCTGATACTTGACGACCACGTCCTTGAGGATTTTGTTGAGGGCCTGGCCGAGGTGGATGTCGCCGTTGGAGAAGGGCGGGCCGTCGTGAAGGATGAACTTGGGGCGACCGGCGGCGTGGGCCTGTACGGTTCGATAGAGGTCAATCTCCTCCCAGAACTGCTGGAGGCGCGGCTCCATCTCGGAGAGGTTGGCCCGCATGGGGAAGTCCGTCGTCGGCAGGTTGAGTGTCTTGCGATAGTCGGTGGGCTTGTCCATGACCTTCTCTCGGGCGCCGTCAGAAGCCGACGCGGGCGGGTCTGCCTCGGACAGCTAGAACCGTATACCCTATCCCCTACGCCTTGTCCCCTGGCAGCACCCCGCGGTAACGCCCGGCGAGCCAGTTCCAGCGGATGCGGAGCAGGTCTTTGAGCGCGTCGAGGCCGTCTCGCAGGCGATTGAAACGGGTGTCGGGATTGTCCACCCAGGTGACCGGCACCTCGGCGACGCGCAGTTTGAGTCGCTGGGCGAGGAAGAGCATCTCCATGTCGAAGGCGATCCCGGTCATGCGCTGCGCCCCGAAGAGCCGCTGCGCGACCGCGCGGGGGTAGAGCTTGAAGCCGCACTGGGTGTCGGCGACGCCGCGCACGGCGAGCATCCGCACCAGCAGGTTGCCGATGCGCCCGACCAGTTCCCGGTACCAGGGCTGGTGGACGGTGATATTGGACTCCGGCAGGGCGCGGGAGCCGATGGCGAGGTCATGTCCCTGGCGCAGGGCGGCGAACAGCTTCTCCACTTCCTCAATGGGAGTGGAGAGGTCGGAGTCGGAGAACAGCACATACTCGCCGCGGGCGGCGAGCACCCCGGTGCGGACGGCGGCGCCCTTCCCGCGATGCGGCTCGGAGATCACCTCCGCGCCGCCCTGCCGCGCCACCTCACCGGTGCGATCGGCACTGGCGTTATCCACCACGATCACTTCCGCGCGGTAGGACTGCTGGGCGAGGTAGGCGTTGATGCGCGCGAGGCTGGGCGGGAGGCGCGTCTCCTCGTTGTAGCAGGGGATGACGATGGACAGGTAGGGGCGAGGCGAAGGGTCAGCCACGGTTCGCCCCCTTGCGGGAGAGGGCCTGCTGGAGGCGGGCGCGCACCTCGGCCGCGGTGAGGCCGTCCACGGAAAGTTGCTTGGCGCGGCTGCGCTCGCCCCGGACGAGATGCACGGCGGACCTGGGCATCCCTACGGCCGCGGCGAAGGCGGCCACCAACTCCCGGTTGGCGGCGCCTTCGACGGCCGGCGCGTGCACGCGCACGATCACTCCCCCGTCGGGAGTGAGGGCGAGGCCCGCGCGCGCGGCGCGCGGCTTGACCGTCACGGCGATCAATTCCTGTGCCATGCTAGCGATAGATCAATAACATGAGGGCGACGCCGAAGCCGTTGAAGACTCCGTGCGCCGCCATCGGGGCGAGCAGCGAGCCGGTGCGCTCGTACAGCCAGGCGAGCACGACGCCGAGCAGGGCCAGACCGAGGAAGCCCGAGAGCGTCAGGTGGCCCCCGGCGAAGACGGCCGCGCTGACGAGGGCGGCCGTGCCCGGTGCGAACGCGCGCCGGAGCGCGCCGTAGAGGAAACCACGGAACACCGTTTCCTCTATGGCTGGGATGATAACACACGCGCTGAGAATTAGGAACACCCGTGCGGGCGGGTCGGTGGCGGCGGTGAAGATGGGCACCAGGGCCTGCTGTTCCGGCGGCAGGTGGAACAGGGTCTGCGTGGCCCAGGCAAGGAACTGGGCGGCGGGGATGACGGCCCCGCCCACGCCGAGGCCGAGCAGGAGTTGGCGTCCGGGGCGGCGGAGCCGCCACCCGAGGTCCGCGGAGGGGCCGCCGGTGAGCTTCATCCAGCCGATGGCGAGCGCGCCGGAGAGGATAGCAACGCCGACGGTGAGGTAGAAGTCGGCCTCGCGGGAGACGCGCAGCCCGGCGACGAGCGACCCGAGCCCGGCCTGGAAGGCGACGAGGAGCAGGAGGGCGAGGAGGGCCTGTGCGCCAGACCAATCGGCCGGTGGAGGGACAGGCTCCCGCGCGGGGCGGCCTCGGGAGAGCAGGGAACGGAGGAGGGAAAACAGGGCGACCAGGCCGGCCGCGAGGATGAGCCCGCAGATGACGATCACCGCGGCGAGGGTCGGACGCAGACGGCGCGCCTGCTCCAGACCGTCGTCCCAGATGCGCTGTGCGGTGGGCACCTGCCCGGCGGCCTCGTAGGCGTCGGAAAAGACGAGAGGGGCCGGGGCGAGATCGCCGACGGCGCGACGCGCGGCGTCGAGGTCGGGGAGGCGCGGGTGGAGCGAGAGGGGGCCTTGGAGGAGGGCGCGGAGGCGAGCGCGGTCCTGCTCCCGCGGGGAGCGGCCGAGGGTCGTGGCGGCCGCGTCCCGGGCCTCCTGGTTGCGTCCCAGAGCCTGCAGGACGAGCGCTTCCGACATGGCGGTGCGCACGTCGTTGGGATCAGCGTCGGCGCTGAGCCGGTAGTAGGCGAGTGCCGTCTCGAGAGAGTGGTTCGCCTCGCGCCGGCTCCGGCCGCTGCCAAGGGTGAGCTCGCCCAGGTGAACGTACGTATCCCCGGCGCGGCGGTTCAGGTCGCCCCAGCGCGCCCCCTCCCGTTCCCGCACGGACCCTCTCCGCAGGAAGGCGAAGACGATGATGAGCAGGAGGAGGAGGAATAGGGTGACGGCACGGGCGGAGGGTCTCTTGGAGGGCAGCGGGGGTTGCTCCACGGCGGAATTCGTCCTTGGGGGCTAGAGGGCGTGCAAGATGACTCGCTGGAGGATCTCGATGAGCAGGATGGCGACCAGCGGGCTGAAGTCAAGACCACCGCCCGCCACCGGGAGGTAGCGCCGGATCGGGCGCAGGACGAGGCCGGCCGTTTCCTCGATAATGCGCACCGCCGGATGATAGGGCGAGATGCGCAGGCCCGCGAGGCGCAGCCACGAGAGGATGACGCTCGCCAAGATGGCGAGGACCAGCAGCTGCAGGAGGAGCGAGATAAGACCGATGAGGTGACCCATGCGCTACTTCCCTTCCGATAGCTCCCGGGAGCGCTTGGCGGCCGCCCGCACCGCGCGCAGGAAGGCGGCCCGCACCCCGGCCTCTTCCAGCGCCTCCAGCCCGGCAACGGTGGTGCCGGCCGGGGTGGTGACCATGTCCTTGAGCTGGCCCGGATGCTTCCCGGTATCGAGGACCATCTTGGCCGAGCCGAGGACGGTCTGCGCGGCCAGCTCCAGGGCGACGGCACGCGGCAGGCCCGCGGCGACCCCGCCGTCGGCCAGGGCCTCGATCATGACGAACACGAACGCGGGACCGCTGCCCCCGATGGCGGTGGCCGCGTCCATGTGGCTATCCTCTACGGATACCACCCGACCGATGGAGGAGAGGAGGCGCCGCACCGCCTCCACCTTCTCCGGGGCGGCCTCCAGCGCCGCCAGCGCGAACGCTCCAGCCCCCACCAGGGCCGGCGTGTTGGGCATGACCCGGAGGAGGTGGGGCGTGACCCGGGTGAGCGTCTGGCTGAGGCTGCGCAGGGGTACGCCCGCGGCAAAGGAGATGACGGTCTGGTCGTTGGAGAGGGCGGGCTCAATCTCCCGCAGCACGGCTCCCACCAGGTGGGGCTTCACGACGACGGCCACGTACTCGCACGCGCGGGCCAGCGCCACGTTGTCCGGGGCCGCGTGGGCCCCGGTGTCGCGGGCCAGCTGTTCGGCCCGGCCGGGGGCGGGGTCGGAGACGATGATCTGGTGCGGCGGGACCGCGCCGGCCGCCGCGATCCCCCGGACGAGGGCCGCTCCCATGCTGCCGACACCGATGACGCCGAGCGTGTGATCTCTCGGCACGTTCGCCTCCTTGCCGGGTCCAGGCAGCGGGCCGCGCGGCGCGCGCCGCCGATCCCGTGGGGCTGGACTCAGACCCTCCC
>Ga0315282_10017965_pt1 | contig 10159 bp, 12 predicted proteins | sample YL17G07_20_MG_FD_203693 | JGI IMG/M metagenome (GOLD analysis project Ga0315282, IMG submission 203693) | Sediment microbial communities from Yellowstone Lake, YNP, Wyoming, USA - YL17G07_20 | ecosystem: Environmental > Aquatic > Freshwater > Lake > Sediment | place: USA: Wyoming | collected... | reverse complement strand
AAGGCGAGGGAGCTTATCGCCGCCTCCAAATACGGCAGTGCCGCCAATCTACCGCCGATTACCCTGACTGTCTCGGGGATGGGCGGGGCGATATCGCAGGACCTGGAGGCCATTATCCAGGAGTGGCGAGCCAACCTCGGGGTGGAGGTAGCCGTCAGGCAGCTTGAGCCGGACTACTTTATGTACCACCTTAAAGAGGAGAAGGACGAGCTGTACTCCGTGGGCTGGATAGCCGACTACCCGCACCCTCAGGACTTCCTGGACATCCTCTTCCGCTCCGGCGAGGAGAATAATTTTGGTGAGTACCGCAACCCCGCGGTGGACAGCCTGCTGGATGAGGCGGCAGTGACCACGGATAGCAGCAAAAGCCTGGCCCTGTACCAGCGGGTGGAAGAGATGCTGGTGGATGATGCCGCCTGCCTGCCCCTGTGGTTCGGGGAGAACTATATCCTGGTCAAGCCTTATATTGCCGGCTATAAGCTGAACGCGATGGGGCTGGTGGCACTGAATAAAGTGGAGGTGAAGCCGCACTAGTGGCGGAGGGGGTGGGATTCGAACCCACGGTTCCCTTGCGGGAACAACGGTTTTCAAGACCGTCACCATAGGCCACTCGGACACCCCTCCTGAAGCTAAATCCTATGACTTACTAGACATAATACTAAAAATTTGCGTTATTTTTGCGTTAAAGATAGCCCGTTCTTACCAGCTGGCAATACCTTGTCCAGTAAATTCATAGCTTTTTCCTGCATATCTTGTATTATATGGGAATAGACCTGTAACGTAAAGCCTACCGATGCGTGGCCTAGAGCTTCCGAGATAACTTTAGGATTAGCCCCTTGTAGCAACATAAGACTGGCAAAGGAATGTCTGAGGTCATGGAATCTAACCCCCGCTAGTCCTATACGTTTTACGAGCCTTTCAAAGTCGTGAGATAACACAGACGGGTTAAAGGGTTTACCATCGGGATTAGCGAACACCAAATCATCAAGCCCTAATATATGGTCACGTTCAAGATAAAGAATTTCCCGTTCCTTTTTATACTCTCTTAGGTACGAGGCTAGCTTGGGAGTCATATAAATTCGCCTCCGGCTATGCTCCGTCTTAGGCTGTTTGAAGGTGTAAATTCCATGTCTCTTATAAAGCACCTGGCTGACTGATATTGACATCATATCAAGGTCAAGGTCACGCCAGCGTAGCCCTAAGAGTTCCGCCTGTCTCATGCCCGTTGATAAAGCGGTGTAGATTATCGGGTAGTACTTGCTACCCTGTACCCTGTCCAGAAGTAACTCAGCCTCGGATAGTGTTAGCGTTCTCATGGGTTTATCTACTGGTCTAGGGGGGTGTGCATTAGCGCATGGGTTACGCCCTATTAAATCCAATTCTACAGCGTATTTCAGGGCTTTATATAGGACTCTGTGGAAGTGGTGAACTGTCCTAGCGGATAGCTTTTCGCACGCTTGGCCGTAGTAGGTATTTATCATCTGTGCATGTAAATCCTTTAGCTTGATAGCTCCGAGGTTAGGCTTTAGATGATGTATGATGATAGATTCATACCCGTCATATGTCCGTTGTGAGCAATTGGCTTTGACGTATCCTGCTAGCCACTGGTCTAGCAATTCACCTACGGTTAATTTCCCTTGCGGTGTAGGTACGCCCTTTTCGAGACTGACTAATAGCTCATTTAACCTCTTTTGAGCATCACCCTTGCGACCTCGGACTGTCTCAAAGTACCGTTTAGGTCTACCGTCCAACGTTTTGCCGGTGTAGATTTGAAGTTGGAATGACTTAGGTGTTAGTTGCCGAATACTACCTTTCATTGTTTACCCCCTTTTCTAGATTTGATGAATTATTCTGCTTATTAAGAGTTTTTATGAATTCGTGCATAACGGAAAGCCGTTCCAGGGGAAAGCGAGGTTCTAACGAGGTATCATTCTCGTAGTCAACAGCACTCAACAGAAAAGAACTATATACCGTCCTTCGTACTATTCCCTCTGTTATCACCTGTTGAGGGAACTCTGGATTACGTGTTTGGCCTGATTTATTTAGATATTCAAATATGGCCTTTGCTTCTTTATCTAGCGCCTCTTTTACCTCATTACTCAGCAAAGGAATCTCTTTTTTCAGTACAAGCTCAACTTGTTTATTTATAGCCTTTTTCAATACATCGGCCAATACATTTTGCTCTCTAAGAATTCGATAAAATGTTGTTCTGAAAACATTGGTAGTAGACATGATGTCTGAAGGATGCTTTTTATTCCATTCTGAAAGGATTGCTTTCCAGTCAATACGTCTCTTGGGTAAGTGTTTGTTGGTATATAGGTTGTAAAATAGTTCATGCGTTGTATACATATTAAACAAAACGAATTCTGCAATCGAGACACGTCTCTGGAAGTTTTTAACAGCTATTTGGTGAGCTTTCACTCCCATACCCTTTACTTTAGTAGACTTCTTATCAGGCTTACCTTTACGAAGATAATTCACTATCTTGACTGCTTTGTTAAACCTTTCCAAGTCAAGTAGTGCATCTTCTAGATGCACGGGGTCTTTAGTCATAGGGATATTAGCCCAATCTTCTATCATTTTCCGTCCAGAGCCTTCTATTATCGGGAGTCCAATTTGGGCTTCGATGCTGTCCCAACACTTTTTAATAGCCTTCTCAATATCCATAGTTTACTTAAATCCTAATTAGTAACAGTTGATACTATTATAGCACCTGCTAGGATAAAGTCAATAGGGCAAAACAGAAAAGGGGGTAAATCATGGAAGAATTCTGTATCAGTATCGAGGACACGGCCAAGATGTTATCAATAAGCCGTAATCTAGCATACACACTTGCAAGGCGAAAGCAGCTTCCGGGTGTTATTCACCTGGGGGGGAAAAGAATGGTGGTATCAAAATTAGTAATTCTCAAATGGTTAGAGAAGGGCGAACAATTACCGAACAACTAAAAAGGATGGAGGGATTATGGAAGATTATTTTGAAGATGAGTTTGACGTAGCCAACTTTAAGTTCGATAAACACTCGTATGAAGAATGGCGAATATCAGAGTATCAACACACCTATGGAGAGTTAGACTCGGAAGAACAACAACAACAAAAAGACAGAACCCTTGAGAAGATGCGGGAACTGGCAAGACAAGAATATGCTGAGTTAACAAAGCAAATAAATGAATTACCAGAGAACCAGGAGCGTAGATTTATGCTACTTCTTGCTAGCTCAACGGGAAATATCAGTGACATAGCAAGACGAGAGAATATTAGCCAGCAAGTAGTTGATAGAACAATTAAAAAGGCTTTAGCTAAACTCGGTTTGACAAAAGATGATATTCCCCGGTTGAGAAAATTAGCCGAATGGAACGAACTCTATGACAAAGTGGGGGGGGTGTAAAATAGACCCTCTTGCCCTATTAGTGCAGGGACTAAATTTTAAGGAGCTAGAAATGAAACCACTGACGCAAACTCAAATTGAGAACATGGTAAAAGAATTTTTCGATATGCCAAAAAACGTGGATGTGAATCTTTTAACAAACATCGTAAACCATGCCGAGAGTTTGGGTATATCTTTATGGCAGCTAGTCGAGGCGATTTTAATTGACTACTATGCCCGTAGAACAGCTACCCGCCAGGTATATGGTGAGGGCGTACCGATTCCGGCTCCTGAATTCGTAAAGGAAATACTTGATGACGGCCAAGAGCGAGCTATGGGTGGGCAATTACTCTTTTCTAACCTTTTTGAACATTATAAAAAAGAAATTATATCTCAAAAAGAGAACACAGCCGAGCTTGAAAGACGCTGTGAAACCCTACTAGCCAAACTCCTAAAGACACATGAAGGTAGAGCCGAGTATGAACGAGACCGTGCAAAACTAATAGTGGAATACGAGAAGCGGAAACAGGATAAGTCTTAAACTTTGCACGTTATTGCAAAGTTCTAATCTGGAGGAAGGAATGAAGGTTGAGGTTACTAAACCCACTTTTCACGATGAGATAATTATTTGTGCTGACTGTAATCGCCTGTTCACCTTTTCGGCGCAAGAGGCAGAATTTTTCTGGAGTAAGCAGTTATCAAAGCCTAAAAGGTGCTATCAGTGTAGGAAAGAGCGCCGGAGCCGTTTAGTCCCTGATAGGAGTAGTGATAGATGGTAAAAGAGGGGCTAACATCGGCTGAAATTCGGGGAAAATACGATAACGAATACTTTGAATCACTATTGGATTCCGGTATTGCCAGACCCTCAATTGAGGTATTACCTAGCGGTTATGTCTTTAAGTACGAAAGCGAAGGGATAAACGTCTATGTGCGGGGTATCTCAAAAGATAGAGCCGGCAACCTTCAGGCCGAGTGTGACTTTACCAGTGACCGGCGAAACGACTTTAAGGAACTGCTAGGTCAAAGGATTAACCTACACTCATTTTCAGCCCGTAAGAAAGTTGCCGATGAGATTAGCAAGAGTCGAATCCACAATGAAAATTACGACACCGGAAGCGGTATCCCGTTTAATGAGATATTCGAGGACTTGGCTAACCGTTTACTCAAACTATACCGTGAGGGCAATTCAATAGAGGAAAGCACGCCTCTTGAAAATATCGAACCTGTAAAATACGTTATTGAACCTTTCATACATGAAGCTAACCCCACAATCATATTCGGGGAGCGGGGCAAAGGTAAAAGTCTGTTAGCTGAGTTCATGGCAATAGCAGCGACCTTACCCTGGTATGATAACCCGCTAGGGCTGACTATACCGAGCGAAAAGTCATTAAAGGTGCTATATCTCGACTACGAGCGTTCAAAGCCATTATTCGACATGCGATTAAGCCAGATAGCCAAAGGACATAATCTAGGCTTTGTTTCCCTGAATTATATGCGATGCTGGCAACCATTCGCAGATATAGCCGATAGAATAGAGACAGCTAAGAATGACTTAGGACTTGACCTTTTGATAGTTGATAGCCTGGGGCAAGCCACTGGCGGGAATATTAATGAGCCGGAGCCAGCAATCAGATATTTCGGGGCTTTAAGGCGTTTGAACCTACCCTCTTTAACAATAGCACAGACCGCCAAAGACACACTAGGTAAGAGACGCTCGGTATTTGGCAGCACATACTTTGAATACTATGCCAGTTCAATATGGGAAGCTAAGGCCGAAAACGAATCATCAGAACTGGTTATGAGCCTCACAAATACCAAGTGCAACATCGCTGCGACCAGTGAAAGAATAGATATTAAATTCTCTTTCATACCAAAGGAAAATGAGCCAAAAGTCATAAAGGAAATAAAGGTGTCCAAAACTGATATTAGCAAAACGGAACTAGCCAGCGAATTACCAATAAAGGAACGCACCTATAAGTTGCTACTCCAAGAGGGCAAGTTGACATCGGAAACCATAGCGGAAATCCTGGGCGAATCTAAAAGCTCTATTGAATCTAAACTCTACCAGTATAAAGACAAGCTCTTTACCAAGATAGGGCATGAATGGGGAGCGGTTGCGAAGGGCTATAACGGTTAAAGAGGTGTTAGAAAAGGTGTTAGAACTTCTACCGTTAGAAAACAGTGTTAGAAAATTATGGCAAATATGGCAATTTTAGCTACAAATTCAGGGCGAAACAGGTGTTAGAACTACTGTTAGAAAATCCCAATTCTCTAACACCACCCCCCTTATAAAGGGGGTGTTAGAAGGGTGATAGAAATAGAACCTTAATACCACCCTTAATGGAAACGTATTCTACATGAGTAACATTCTAGGAATTGCGCCCACCCGTTACACCGATAGCCGTTACCACGCCTAGACATAGCCTCCGCCTCTCTAGCCCTTCAACAAAAAATAGGCTCTATATTTCACATATTCTCGTAGGCATAAATCACCTGGACATGACCTACTCTTAACGCAACTTTTAACGCAAGTTAGCTACGGGACACTTACCATCTAGATACGAAAACAGCGGTTTACTAGTTATATGCACAAGGGGTAGGGTAGGAAAATTACCGAGCTTTGGAAGCGAATCGGGGCAGTATCTCACTATAACGGTCAAGCATACAAAAATCGCCCTCATGCCTAGCACAAAGCAAAATAGTTCAAATTTTATTAAGTTTTAGCCAATATTTTGAAGTTTTGAAGGTGGTTTATGACAAGTAGCGTTACAAATATAGAAAAGAGGCGGGAAGCTACCAGATTGCGGGTTAAAAGGTGGCGGGAAAAGCAAAAGGGACTAATCATAAAGACAACGGATAAGGGCGTTACTCTCGAAGGCGAAGGGACAATTATCTTACCACCGGCTGAGAATGTATTAACTAAGACTCCCCTAACACTCAGAACGATGTTTATCAATGGCCGATGGGTAAAGATATTAAGCTGATTATTCCTTTAGGCTAGTAGCTAATCGTAAGGTGCTACCGGTAGAAGGCTGGCGGGTACTCTTTCCCGTGTTATTGCCGTCCCATGTGTCCCAGCTTTACAGAATTGGGAAATAGCCTAGTATCACCGGGCTAGCAGCAACGTGCTGCCGTAAGGGCTGGTGGGTGTTTCCTCCAATTCACCCTTAATCAGCCAGACCAACAGGCTCCAGCCCTTATTTGGAAAGCCCTGGTGTCCATTACCCCTAGCCCCCCGCTTGATATCGACTGGCGGGGGGCACACTCCCATTAACAAAGCGTAGTCGCAGCTACGACAGTGCTGCTTTAGATATATAAATTCCAATTTAGGAGGCTAACTTATGTTTACACAAGTCCAGCGCAGGCAGTTAGAAGATGATTTGCGTCCGATTCTAAAGAAACACTTCCCTTCGGAAAACGCAGACGCAACTACGGCGTACGCTGCCAACACAGCAATAGATAGTTACGAGTCAAAACGAGTAGTTAAGAGATTCACCCCCGGCCATGAGGCTGAGGGGAATTTAACAAAGGAGCGTAAGATTTTTGTGAACAACTATTCTGAATATTCTAGTACGATAAAGTTTTTTAGAGACGTCCGGGCAGCCGGTACTCCCGGAGGTGTTGAAAGTGAAGAGTTACGAAGCTATGCGATTGCCACGACAAAAGACATGAGTGAGGGCAGTTTATCGGGCGGAGGCTATGCAGTCCCGACTCAGGCAGCTTCACAAATCTTGGAAAAGGCGCTGGAGCGGAGTATTGTCAGGCCAAGAGCCTTAGTCCTGCCCATGTCCAGCAACCGGCTTGAGATACCGGCTGATGTAGATAGCTCGCATCAATCTAACTACTTCGGGGGCATAAGTATATACCGCCCTGGTGAAGCAGGGCAGAAAACAGCCTCTAGCCCAACACTCCAGAAAATCAGCCTTCAACTAAAGAAGTTGACGGGCTTAGTGCACGTCTCGGACGAATTGTTGGAAGATGCCCCTGCATTGGAAGCATGGTTAATTCGTAAGTTTGCCCAAGCGATTGCCTTTGTGGAAGATACCGACTTCTTGACGGGAGACGGTGTGAACGCCGCACTAGGGGCGCTAAACTCCGCCAATCCTTGCCGAATCTCCGTCCCCAAAGAGACTGGGCAAGATGCGGACACCATCGTGGCTGAGAACATCATCAAGATGTGGAGCAGATTGTGGCCAGATGGTCAAAGTAATGCTGTGTGGATTGCAAACATAGACACCTTTCCGCAGCTTGCTACTATGGCTCTGGCTGTGGGAACGGGTGGCGTTCCGGTGTATATGCCCGCTAATCAATTGGCTGGCAAACCTTACCGAGAACTCATGGGGCAGCCTCTAATCTTCACTGAAAAAATCGCCACACTTGGAGATGAGGCTGACATCGCCGTTTGTGACTTTAGCCAATACGTAGTCGGAGACCGGGGCGGAGGCTCACCACAGATAGCAAGCTCAATCCATCTGAAGTTTGACTATGACCAGACTAGTTTCAGATTTGTACTTCGCTATGATGGCCAGCCAACCTGGAGCGCTCCATTGACACCAAAGGTTAGCTCGACCACTCTCAGCCCGTTTGTGGTATTGGGTGAGAGGGCATAAGTAGAGAGTATAGTCAAATAATGGGGCGGGTGAAATTCCCGCTCCCTCAATAAAATAAGAACAAGGAGCTTTTAATATGGCTACATCAAGATTTAGTGCTAATCATGGCATAGTGCCTATGGCGCTCCCTGTCGTGGACAATGGTAATGCGGGGTTTACGACTGACTCGGTTGACATGAGTAAATACAACCATGCGACCCTGTTATTCATCTTCAATGCCGACTATGCGGGCACGGGTGTTCTAACCATGAACGCCGGACTTGCCGATGCTGGCACAGATGCTATTCCGGTATTCACTTACCGCTATGGTGGTGCTGCTGCTGGTTCGGCCAGTGCTGACGTTTTAAGTGCGCCGACTGTGGTAGAATCAACTACCCTCAACTTGGCGCATACGACCTATGCCGGTAGAATCCTGGTTATAGAGGTGGACGCTGAAGATATGGTTGTCTCCGGTGTTCAATACCGCTATCTATCGGCTACGCTTTCCGATGCCGGTACAGACGGGGAAATTGCCGTTATAGGAATTCTCTCCGAGCCTAGATATGCTAAGGGCATTATGCCTACAGCTATTCCAACTAGCTAAGAGTTAAGAGGGTAGGGGGGAGCTTTCGGGCTTCCCCCTTACTCATGCCTGACAACACCAGGGGCTTATTTTTTGATTCTAGCAAGCCTCAGTTTAACATAAGATAAGCCCCTGAAAAGCAAAGTTAATGATAAACTATTGCCCAGCTTGAAGCTAGTGCGTATTTGTCAAGTTGTGAATAGCAGGGTATGGTAAAGCAATAAGCCATTATCTGAACACGCAGTAAAGGTAATGAATTTTTTTCTAACCTGACTATCTAGTAACTAACCACAATGCCCGCCAATAGCCCTAACTGCCAAAAGGGGCTAAATTCACGATATGGTATAATATATATAGAGACAAAAATAAAGGGATACATTATCCCTGACCACCACCGGCCTTAGCTTCCGTCTCAATCCACTTTCCTTTTAAGTCTATTTTTTACCCAACTTTAACATACTAATACATCATAATGGAGGTATGACTGTGGAACTGACTAAACGATTTACGCCAAATGACCTTTGCCGGATATTAGGTTGTAGCAAAAGCTCTATTCTCTACTGGGAAGCCCAGGGCTTAATCCCGAAAGCACGCCGGAGCGTTAACATCATGCGTTCAAGGTACTGGAATGAAGATGATGCTAAAGCTATTGCAGATTATAGGTACTTCAGGCAAACGGTACGAGGCACGGCATAGCAGAGACCGCTCCCGCAAGCGTGTACAATCAAAATCTATGCGTTTAATCGGAGCGGTTAGGGTGATTTACCTGCCCCGTATTTCCCTTGCCAGATTCATTAACAGTACATAGGGAATTTGACCTTAGAATAGGGGCTAGCGGTAGACCCAGGCGGGCGGGGATAGAATACGATAAGGTTACACGACGTTACCTTTAATAAGATACGCTCAAACCGACCTCTTCACCTACTTTTCGCACGTTTCCTTTTTGTTTGCGGAAACGAGTTTGTAGGCGTCCGAGACCTCCAGTTCTCCTGTGCTTTGGTTGTGAGCGCTGCAAAGCGGGTAGATATACCACTTGTTGTCGGAACTGTCGGCTTTCTGGACGTGAGCGCCTACCAAGTCTTTCTTCAAGCATGAACCGGCAGGACAATAGGTCGGGGCCGACTGGCCGCTGAACTTCTCCCAATGTTTCAGCCATGAACCACAAGCGCAAGTAGTATCTGAAGTACCATTGATATTCTTGAGTTTCATAATTCTACCCCCCTTTTTCTGTATGCATAACCATACTCCAAAGAATGAGTGTTGTCAAACGCATCGGAGGTATTCTGTGAAGCCGTACAGTCAAAATCTAGGGGCTTTTCAGGGCTTAGGATAATAGACACTTCGCACCTTAACAAATGAATAAACCGAAGCTAAAAACTTGCGTTAAAATTTGCGTTAAACTGATTAAAACAGGTTAAAACAAAAGGGTATGCTAGGCACAAAACGGCATACAGTGAAAAACCAGTTTAGCTACGCAAGCGTAAATACACACAATTTCAAGACCGTCACCATAGGCCACTCGGACACCCCTCCCAGGTTCAGATTTTACCCCAAAACGGCCGGCTAAAGCAAAGCGCTGGCTGCGGGAGGGGGCCGCTTCGGTTACTTTATCACCTTGGCA
>Ga0315282_10017964_pt1 | contig 10160 bp, 13 predicted proteins | sample YL17G07_20_MG_FD_203693 | JGI IMG/M metagenome (GOLD analysis project Ga0315282, IMG submission 203693) | Sediment microbial communities from Yellowstone Lake, YNP, Wyoming, USA - YL17G07_20 | ecosystem: Environmental > Aquatic > Freshwater > Lake > Sediment | place: USA: Wyoming | collected... | reverse complement strand
AGCGCCGTCTGCGCGTCCGGAACTTCCAGTTGAATCCCGCGACCGCTTTCTGGAGTCTCGTCTCTAACCTTGCCAGTACGAGCGGATCTTGAGGACCCGCTCGGGCTCCACCGGATCGTTCGTCTTCACATGGATCGCGAAGAGGTGCGGTCCGCCCATCCCCTGGTGCATGGTGAACTCGGTTGAGACTTCGGTCTCCTCACCCGGCTTCAAGGTCGTCGAACCGACGACCACCTCGGAGGGTCAGCAGCCCTCTATGGCCTCGACCGTCCGGTCCATCGCCAGACGGAGGGGCTGGTCCCCGACGTTCCGCAGGCGGAAGTTGGCGGTCACGAATTTCTCGAAGCGGACGTTGCCGAAGTCAATGAGGTCTTTGTCCACGGCCAGCCTTGGCCCTCCGGTGTACTGGGCCGCGACCACGCGTGGGCTTGACTTTTGAAAGAAAAACCACGTCCCCGCTCCCACTGCGATGGCCGCAACCAGGATTACCGGAGCCAGGAGTTTCGGCCAGCCGGAGCGTGGCTGTTTAGAACCGGATTTCGACTTCCCCTTTCGCTTTCCCATAACCCCTCCAGGTGCCTATGGCCCTTTCGGATACCCCCATGTTTCCGACGAAAACGGTCCGGCCGCAACGTGGCTCACCTTACCCGGGCAAAGCCCGCCGGTCAACGCGCTGACCCTCCCCGCTTGCTCCCCGGTCGGAATTGGCCCCGTCGGCACAGGGTCCCGGCCGTCTTTCAATCCTCAATGTAGTGTCTTGAGGTAGGCCAGCACGTCATTGAGGTCGGCATCCCCCATCTGCCAGCGGGGCATCGTCCAGTCGAGGGGTTTCCCCGCCGGATCGACTCCCTGTGTGATAGCTCGCTTGATGAGGGCATCGGTATAGGGAGGATGCTCCATCATCTCTCCCTTCCCTTCGGTCTCGCCCCCTGACGCTTTCTTTGCGTGTTCCGACCTGGTGAGCGCTTCGTACCGGATGTCCTCGGGAATGGCGGTCCCCATCATGACCGGAACCCCTCCCCGGCCGTGCACCCCGTGACAGGCGACGCAGCCCGCGGCTCCCATGCGCAACCAGGGGGGACCGCCCAGCGTCGGGATGGGTCCCGTCCTGCCGCTCACCCCGGTGTAGTAGATCCGCTCGCCATTCGACGAGAACTTCTTCTTCCCGTACCACTGGGCCGACCAGCCGCCCATCATCCCGGGTCCCATTCCCATTCCCGGGCCCATCCCGGGCCCCATCATCTGCGCAATCTGCCACGGGCCCCCTTGAACCGAGGAGACCCAGGCGAGCCCGGCCGCGCCGATGAGGATCAGGGTCACCCCGAGCACTGGAAACCGCCGCCTCACTGGACACCCCCCTCCAACTGAAAATGGAAAACTGACAACCGACAACTGACAACCAAATCTGGCCAGTTCAGACCAGGTCCTGCTTCATCCGGTCGAATTCCTCCTTGGTGATCTCGCCACGCGCGTAGCGTCGCTTGAGGATCTCGATGGGCGCGTCGCTGCCGGCGGCGGCCGGGCGCCCGTGGTCCCACAGCCATCGGACCAGGAGGACCAGCCCCACGATGATCAGGCCCCAGAACAGGAGCATGACCAGCCAGCCCACGAAGCCCATGCCGTAGCCCCCGTACCCGCCGAACCCTCCCCAGCCCATCATCCCGCCACCAGGCATCATCGGCTGCGTCTCCTTCCCGTTTACTTCGCCTCGTCAATCATCCGCTTGGTCTCGCGCTCCACCTCTTCGGCCACCGCCTTGAGGTCCGCGGCACCCGGGAAGAGCGCCAGCAGGGCGGTCGGTCGGATCATGCCGATCTTCGTCTTGCCGCCTTCCTGGTACACCGAGATCCGGCAGGGCAGCGCCGTGTTCACCCCCATGTTCTTCGTCAGGACCTGCACAGCCCGCTGGGGGTTGCAGACCTCCAGGATCTTGCAGGCGTTGGGGAAGTCCACCCCCTTTTCCTTCAGCGTCTTCTGCAGGTCATGCACATGCAGGACGCCGAACTTGTTCCGCTTCACCGCCTCCTCCAGGTCCCGCGCCGCCGTCTCGACATCCTTCCTCGTCTCGACCACGTAGAGCATCGCTTTTCCCTCCTCTCGACCAGTGCAGGCGCAGACCCGCATCGTCATCGCTGATGGAGTCCAGGGCGAACACTACATCCGGATGACCAAATCTTACCCGATGTCGAATCAGATAGTCCATGGCTTCTCTCGCCAGAACCCAATCGCCTTCCAGGCCTCATCACAACCCCTCTCAGCGGGCCACAATAACCTTGACCCAATCCGAGAAGGCGTTTCGCTCTTCGACGGGCTGCAGCCCGGCCTTGCGGATGTTATCCAGGGTGCGGCGGTTGATATGAGGCCCCATCAGGCGGCTCATGACGGGATCCAGAAGGTCGAAGAGGCTTCCCAGAATCCCTCCAGGCCGCATGTGCTCGAGCAGAACCAGATCGCCCCCCGGCCGGAGAACCCGCCGGACCTCTCTCAAGCCGCGCACGGGGTCTGGCACGCTGCAAAAGACGCACGTGACGACAACCTTGTCAAAGACCCCGTCCTTGAACGCAAGGTCCTCCGCGTCACTCACCACGAACCGGACTGGTGCCGACCGGCCCCCGGATTTCTCCATCGCTCGCGCCAGCATGCCGGAGCTCAGGTCGGTGGCGACGACGCGCGCTCCCTCAGGATAGTACCGAAGGTTCTTGCCGGTTCCCGCCCCCACCTCCAGCACGCGTCCGCCCAGCGCCCGCTCGAAGACCCAGGCGCGGCCCTCGCTGAGGCCCATCATATGCTCCACGGGCGCGGTCAGCCAGTCGTAAAACCGGGCCTTCCGGTCCCAGCGGCGACGGGCGCGTGTGGTTGCTTCAGGTGACGTGGGCATCATGACCTCCCGTGCCCGTCCACATCACGCTCGTTCGGCGGCATCGGTGATCTCATTGCTCTCTGGACTTCCCTGGAGGGAACTCCTTCGCTCCCTGCCGAGCGCGTAAGCGCTTCACTCCACGATGAGCTTTCCCCGCAACATGCCCATCTGGCACTGGAACTCGTATTCTCCTGACTCTTTGGGCAGAAACTCTACGGGCACGGTCTCACCCTCCGGCAGGTTCGCGCTCTTATTGAAGGCCGGCAGCAGGACCATCTCTGAGCACGAGGCCGACTCCTGCCGGACGAAGTTCAAGCGCACCGGCTTCCCCCGCCCGACGACAATGACATCCGGGGTGTAGCCGCCCTTCACCAGCACCATCTGCTCCTGGTAGCCCCCACTGGTCATGCCGGCTCTGACCCCTTTGGTCCTGACCAGCCAGAAGAACCAGACGATGAAGCCGATCAGGCCCAGGCCGATGAGGTTCACGAGAATCCTGTCCCAGGTCATGACTCCTCCCTAGGCCGAACGCGGTTTCCACCACTTCAGCCGATTCGCGTTGGTGATGACCGTCACCGAACTGAACGACATGGCGATCGCCGCCAGTGATGAGGGTGATATCCGAGGCGGCGATGGCCACATCGGTGCCGGTGCCGATGGCAAAGCCGACATCGGCTTGCGCCAGGGCGGGGGCGTCATTGATCCCGTCGCCCACCATGGCGACCTTTTTCCCTTCGAGCTGAAGCTTCTGGACGTTATGCGCCTTGTCCTGGGGGAGGACCTCGGCCAGGACCCGATCCACGCCGACTTGACGGGCGATGGCTTTGGCCGTCCGCTCGTTGTCCCCGGTCAGCATCACGACCTCCAGTCCCATCGCCTTCAAGGTCTGGATCGCGGCCTTCGAGTCCTCCTTCACCGTGTCGGCCACTGCGATGATCCCCCCGGGCTTGCCGTCAATGGCCACGTACATGGGGGTCTTCCCGCCGTCAGCCAGCCTGGCGGCCTGCTCCTCCAGTCCGTCGGCCGGCACCTTCCGGTCCCGCATGAGCTTCAGGTTTCCCAGCAGCAGGCGCCGCCCCTCGATCGTGGCCTCCACCCCGTGGCCTGGAATGGCCGTGAAGGTGTCAGCGTCCTTGAGCGTCAGCCGCCGGGCCTGAGCCCCCTCCACGATGGCCGCTGCCAAAGGATGTTCCGAGGACTTCTCCACTCCTGCAGCCAGGCGGAGGACCTCTTCCTCCGCAAAATTACCGGCCGTGACCACATCCGTCAGCTCGGGTTTTCCCTTGGTGATCGTCCCCGTCTTGTCCAGGATGATGGTCTGCAGGCTCTGGGCCGCCTGGAGCGACTCTCCCGAGCGGATCAGGATCCCGTTCAGGGCCCCCAGGCCCACCCCGGTGGTGAGCGACATCGGCGTGGCCATCCCCAGCGCGCAGGGACAGGCGATGATCAGCGTCGTCACGGCGACGATGATCGCAAAGACGATCCGCGGCTCGGGTCCGAAGGTGTACCAGACCATGAAGCCCAGGATGGCCAGAATGGCCACAGCGGGCGTGAAGTAGCCTGACACCACATCCACGATCCGCTGGATGGGCACCTTGGAGCCCTGGGCGTCCTTCACCATCCGGATGATGTTGGCCAAAGCCGTATCCTTCCCCACCCTGGTCGCCCGGAACTTGAAGCTCCCCGTCTTGTTGATCGCCGCGCCGATCACCTCGTCGCCCACCTTCTTCTCGACGGGGATGGACTCGCCGGTAACCATAGATTCGTCCACGGCCGAGGCCCCTTCGATCACCTCGCCGTCCACGGGGACCTTCTCCCCGGGGCGGACCACGACGGTGTCACCCACCAGGACCTCCTCCACCGGGATGTCCACCTCTTTGCCATCGCGGACGACCCGGGCCGTCTTGGCCTGGAGACCGATCAGCTTTTTGATGGCGTCCGAGGTGCGGCCCTTCGCCTTCAGCTCCATGGCCAGGCCGAGAACGACCAGGGCGGTGACGACCACAGTCACGTCGTAGTACACGTCGAGGAACTCCGAACTGGGGAAGAGCCCCGGGAAGAGGAGGGCGATGGTCGAGTAGATCCAGGCGACCCCGGTGCCCAGCGCAATCAACGTGTGCATGTTGGCCGAGCGGTGCTTGAGCGCCTGCCAGGCCCCGGTAAAGAACTGGTTGCCGCTGTAGGCGAGGACTGCCAGCGAGCCGACCCCCATCCCGGCCCAGATGTACCAGAGTTGGGGGCTGTTACGTGGAAACCAGTCCCGGAGCACAGGAAAGAGCCACGGGTAGCTGAAGATCATGGTGAAGGTCCCGACCGCGGCCCCGAACCACCACTTGCGCATCAGGCTCCGGTATTCCCGGTCCCGAGCCTCGACCTCCTTGTCCGCCGCCTCCGGGCTGGCGGGGGCCGGAGCTTCGACCACCTTGTAGCCCGCGGAGCCCACTGCCCGCTTGATGGCTGCCGGATCGGCCACGCTGGGGAGGTACTCCACCGTCGCCTCCTCGGTCGCCACGTTCACGCTGGCCTTTACCACCCCCGGCGTTTCCAGCAGCGCCGACTCGATCTTGGTCACACAGGAGGCGCAGCTGATCCCCTCGATGGCGAAGGCGGCCGTCGCCCCCTCGGTTCGATAGCCCGCGTCCCGAATGGCCCGTTCCAGCGAGGGTAAGTCAGCCTCGGCAGGATCGTAATCCACGAAGGCCCGTGCGCTGCTCAGATTTACCGTTGCCTTTTTCACTCCAGGGACCGCCCGCAGGGCCTTCTCCACCGCCTGAACGCACTTGCCACATGTCAGGCCGAAGACCGGCAGCTCCACCCGCTTGGGGCCGGGGATCCCTTCCTGGATCCCCGTGGTGGCCGAGGGCACGTGCCGCCCGTGGCCTTCCTGCGGCCCTCCCGAGTACTTCACCGGGTCCGCGGCGAAGGCCGCCTCGCACTTCGCCGAGCAGAAGTAAAAGGTCCGCCCGCCATACTCCCGCCGGGCGTGGGCCTTCTGCTCCTCGATCTCCATCCCGCACACCGGATCCTTGACCATCGCGATCCCCTCCCCAGGCGTTACGTCGTCCCGGGGATCTTGGCCGATACCTCCAGTCAGGTCCTTGCCAGCTCAGAGAAGCCAGTACGTCAGCCTGTCATTGATGCCGACCAGGATGAAGATCACCCCGGCGATCTTTTGTGCGGGCGCGTGACCTCGGGCAAGGCGCTGAACGTGCCCCTCAGCCAAGCCGCTTCCCATTTTCGCCAGTCTTCCATAGGCCAGGAGAGGGACCGAGGTCCCAATGGCGAACAGCCCGGGAACCAGCAACCCGGCCTCGGATCGAAGCCCCAAAGGAATCGCCAGGCCGAAGAAGAGCAGGAAGAGCGTGGGGCAGAAGGCAAAAGCGAAAATCACGCCCAGGATGAATGCTCCCCACGGCCCTTTTGCAGAGATGCGGCGGTGGGGCGTGGCGGAAAGATTCTGTCCAGACGACACGCCTAGCCTCAGACACCCGAGAAACGCGAACCCGATGAGAATCATGAGCGGCCCCAGGATCCTCCGCGCCACGACCGCTCCTGGCACTGCCAAGGCCTGGATCTGAAGGCCGAGCCCGACCGTCACACCCCCCCCACGTGGGTATAGACGATCGTCTTTCCCAACGTGTACGTTACCGCCTCAAGCCGCGGACGTCCATCCCCGAGACCGCGGGAGACATACCCGATGGCGGAGAGGTTGGTAGTGAGCTGGCAGGGAGCCGTGGCGCGGATCAGACCGAATACAAACGCATTGGCCAATGGGAGGTTGATCCGGTCAGCGAATTGCCTCAACGGCCCGCCGAGAGCCACGCTGAACTGACTGAGGAGGATGTACCACTCCTGTATGAAGTCCACAGTCTTCCTCTCGTCCACACCAACCCTCGCCGGGTCAGGAGGGCTCTGTCGGCGCCCGCAGGCCAACCCCTTCCGGACGCCTTGCGATGCATCGCCTACATCTCCGGTGGATTAGGGACCTCGCCGAGAATCCGAGGGCCTGCGGAGAATCGATCGGGATGACGGAGCCGCGGCAGGAACCTGGGAACCTGTGCCGCGTAGGCGCGGTAGGCCTCGCCGAACTGCCGCTCCATGTCGGCCTCCTCCTTCCGGGCCAGACGGACATACATGAGGAGGAGGACGGGCCAGGTCAGCGCTGTGATGATGGTCGGCCACTGGATGAGCAGCCCAATGGTGATGAGGAAAAGGCCGCTGTATTGCGGATGCCGAACCCACCGATAGATGCCGTCGGTCACGAGGGCGCCCTGGGCCCGGTGGACTTGGCGCCAGCCCGTGGCGATGATCACCAGTCCACCGAACATCAACGCATTGCTCACGATGTGGATGACAGTCATCATGACAGCCCCGCCCCCGAGGAGCGTCACCCAGAGATGGCCACTGGCGTGAGAGAAGGGATTCAGGGCCGGGTAGCGGCTGCCCAATATGGTGGTGAGGATGTAGATGGTGAGGGGGAATCCGTACATCTCGGTGAACAGCGCCACGATGAAGGCGCTATACACGCCAAAGGATCGCCACTCGCGGCGCCGGAGAGGGACAAGGAAACTGAGAGTGAAGATCACGAAGAAGGCCGCGTTGAAGACGACCAGCGACCAGAAGTCATATCCGTAGGGGGTGTTCTCGCCGTGCATGCGTTACTCCATTCTCAGACCAACGATCGTTGCGTTGAAACGTTTGCTTTCGAGCCAGCGCCCCTAGCACGCCACCGAGACGGGGCGTTCCGGCTACGTGCTCGGGAAAATTTTCCATCTCGAAGCGGACGACCCGCTCCCGCAGCACCCGAGGTCCCGCGCCAGCAAGCACGCAGTTGCATCGACAGGTCAGCCCGCGCGCCGGATTCAAACCGGTGAACCGTGACCCATTCTCATGGATCGGCAGTGAGCCTAGTGGTGCGGGGCATGGCCTCCGGCCTTCCCGACGTACTTCTCGGGGCTCTTCTCGAAGGCGGTCTTGCACCCGGGGGCACAGAAATAATAGGTCGTTCCCTTGTACACCGAGCTCGCCGCGGCCTTCTTCTCATCCACCTGCATCCCGCACACCGGATCCTTCGCCATGATCGTACCCTCCTGAGGATTGAAAAGCGCCGTCGCGCCAGCCGCCTGACTCCGTGACCTCTTGCCCGTGCAGGTGAATCGCCCCCGCCGATCTCTCCCCGCGCCGCCTTTCGAGCACCCGCCCCCGAGCCCATCCCGACCGGTCAGGCGTGACATCGGGGTCTCCCAGTCTCAGCACGCCTTGGGTATGCTCGCCACCCGAATTCATGCCCGTAGGCAATGCTCGTTCATGCCTGCTGCACCATCTGCGCCATATGTCGTGATGCCTGCACGACCTTCGAGCTGATATACAACACGCCGGCCAGATTGAAGGCCAGGCCCACCCAGAACAGCTCAACCTGGTGCTGTCCCACCAGCGCGACGAGTCCGGTCGCACCCAGGATCGGTAAGACATTGGCCAGGTAATGCGTGCAACACGAAATCATGGCTGCGGTGGATGTTCCGCCAGAGACCGCCGCCACCCTGCCGGCGGCATCCCCATGTCGGGTGAGGCGCCTGAGGTAGGCATAGAGTCCTACCTGGACGCCAAAGCCCGCCGCCAGAGCGACGGTGAAGTACCAGAATGTGGCGAACTGTTCGAGTGTAAACTCCCAGCCAGACACCAGCGATAGGATGCCAAAATAAATGCCCAGCAGCAGGCCGAACGCGAGTATGCCCGCCCCCGCCGCCTTCATAGCCAGAGTGTGGGAGGTCATCCCTCATCTCCTTGCGGTCGAATCAGTCTGCAATGCCACTCCGCGGGCCCGGATGATTTGACTGATGATACGCATTGTCCAAGCCCCTTGACGCATAGCCGCGTCTTCAGGCCCCGGCCTGCAGCCGCTCGTACAATCCTCCGGGATCCTCAAAGCCATGATGGTCCTCTCCCTGTCCAGCGTAGGTACGGCGGGAGCCGAGGCGGTGGCTCCCGCCCGGCCCTGCCGGGGCAGTTTTCGGTGGTGCCCAGGACCACCGCATGCCCCTGGCTGCAGTGGGCGATGCGGGGGATCTGAAACCGCGGTATCCAGCTCACCTCCGTTCCGTTGTGCTCTCTCGATCCATACCTCACACCACGAAAGGGCGAGGAGGGACAGAGCACTCATCCCGGTCTTGGGACGTGACTCGCGACCCGGGCGCGCAGCTCTCCGTCCGGCGTCTTGACCAGGATCCCCGGCTGGCTGCCGAACTTGAAGATGCGGCCGGAGTTCGGCTTCAACTCCGCTGCCTTCCACGGCACCTCGACGCTGGCGATCCGGGGCTCGCCCACCTTCGGCGGCACCAGGAACCTGAGCACGGGATAGGCAAAGCTCAGGAGCATCGCCCCGAAACCGGTCGAGAGCAACGCGTGGATGAACTTCCGTCGGGAGGCCAGGTCCTCTAGATACTCGGTCCTGGTCATAGCGATCCCCTCCTCCCTGGGCGTCTGGGAGGGCCGCCAGCACGCCATCCAGCGTCGCTCTGGTCAGCCCTCGAGCGCCTTTTTCTCTTCCGGTGGCAACGAGGCTTGCTCCCCCGGCACGCTCCGCTCCACTGCGCCGTGATCGTGGCCACCGTGGCCACCGCGCATCATGAGAAAATGCGAAAGAGGGCACAGGAGAATCAGCAGGAAGCCGAAAAGGCTGCCGATACTGATCCCCAGCGCCGGCGGGATCAGCAGCGTTCCCAGCCCCACCACACACAGGGTCATCAGCCAGGATCGGCTCAGTTTCATTGGATCCTTCCCTCCTCAACCACGCCACCCCGGTCTCTGAGTCTCGTCGCGTTGTCAAATGTCAGTTGTCCGTTGTCGGTTTTGCATTGTCATTCCGTCGTACTCCACCGGAAGGTCCGCTCTTTCACGCCGGCCACATCCTTGACGATAAGCTCGATGGCCCTGGCCTCCGGACTCACCTTGCCGAACATCAGGACGGCCTGGCGATGATGTCCGCCGCCGCTGGGATTCTCCACGGCCCGGAGCGGATACGTCTTGCCGCCATCATCGTGCAGTTTGGCGATTGTTTCCCACTTGTAGCCGTCCAGATTCACCGAATGGGTTTCCAGCGCCAGCCTGATCGCCGTTGCCTCCCCTTGATCTTTCAGCAGCGTGGCGACCACGGTGACGCCGCCCCCTGCTACCTGCTGGCTCAGCTTGCTCGACGCATCGGCCGAGGCCGCGAGGGCCTCCCCGCTCCTACTGATCAGGCCGGCGATGGCAGCCACAACCAGAACAGTCAGCCACATCCCGCGTCGCATGCATTCTCTCC
>Ga0315282_10017963_pt1 | contig 10160 bp, 8 predicted proteins | sample YL17G07_20_MG_FD_203693 | JGI IMG/M metagenome (GOLD analysis project Ga0315282, IMG submission 203693) | Sediment microbial communities from Yellowstone Lake, YNP, Wyoming, USA - YL17G07_20 | ecosystem: Environmental > Aquatic > Freshwater > Lake > Sediment | place: USA: Wyoming | collected... | reverse complement strand
GGCGCAGGCCGGTGGGTGGCTTTGTTCGCTACGCTCACTCCGCCACCCACCGGCCACTCCTTCCTTGTTCCCGATAACTCATAACCTACCCCAAAACCAAGATACAAGGGGCGGTTCGCGAACCACCCCCGCATTTCGCGCGGGTCGGTGGGTGCGGGTCGGGTGGCATGGCCGGTTCCGGCCATGATTCATGGGCGAGACGCCCAGGCCGCTCTAACTTCGGTAATCGGCGTTGATTTTCACGTAATCGTGGGACAGGTCGCAGGTGAGCACCTCGGCCCGGCCGGGCCCGGCGCCCAGGTCCACGGCCACCGTAAAGACCGGCCGTTTCATGACCCGGGCCGCGTCCTCCTCGCGGCCAACCCCTTGTCCGGCACGGACCACGGCCACCTCGTCGAAATCGAGGCTCACTTTCAGCGGATCGAACTCGGCCGGGCTGCGTCCCAGGGCCATCATGATCCGACCCCAGTTGGGGTCCTGGCCGAAGAAGGCTGTTTTGACCAAGGGGGAGTTGGCCACGGTCAAGGCCGCGGCCTTGGCCTGTTCGTCGCTCGCCGCGCCAGCGACGCGGACGATCACCAGCTTGGTCGCCCCCTCGCCGTCGGCCGCGATCTGTCGGGCCAGGTCGGTCATGACCTCGGTCAGGACCCGGCCAAAGACGTCCAGACCCGGGTCTTGTCGGGTCAGAGGCGGAAACCCGGCGCGTCCGCCGGCCAGAAGAAAGACGGTGTCGTTGGTCGAGGTGTCCCCGTCCACGGTGACGGCGTTGAAGGTGCTTTCCGCGGCCTGGGCCAAGAGCATCTGAAGCGCGGACGGCTCGATAGCGGCGTCAGTCAGAACAAAAGAGAGCATGGTGGCCATGTTCGGGGCGATCATGCCGCTGCCCTTGGCCATGCCGGCCAGTCGGAAGGGGCGGCCGGCCGCCACGCCCTCGGCCTCGGCCGTCTTGGGCCGGGTGTCGGTGGTCATCATGGCCCGGGCCACCTGGCCCAGCCCGTCCTCGCTCAGCCCGGCCACAAGAGCCGGCACGGCTCGGGTCAGGGCCGCCAGGTTGAGGGGCTCGCCGATGACCCCGGTCGAGGCCAGGAGAATCTCCTCGGCCGGGCATCCCAAAGCCGCGGCCAGGGCCGAGGCGGACCTCGAGGCGGTCTCGAGGCCTTCCGGCCCGGTGCAGGCGTTGGCCTGGCCGCTGTTGACCAGGATGGCCCGGGCCCGACCCGGACCGAGGCACCGGCGAGACCACAGCACGGGCGCGGCCTGCACCCGGTTCCGGGTGAACACGCCGGCCGCGGACACCGGCCCCTCCCCGACGATGAGACCCACGTCCAGCCGATCCTTTTTGCGCAACCCGGCCTGCACGGCCGCGGCCTTAAATCCCGCGATCTTCATCTTGAACTCCTAAGCGCCGATCCTCTGACCTTGTCCGATCAGGCGGCCCGGCCGCAGCATTTCTTGTATTTCTTGCCGGACCCGCAGGGGCAAGGCTCGTTCCGGCCGATCTTGCGTCCCTCGCGCACGGTGGTGGCCGGCTGGGCCGAGCCGTCGCCGTGGGAGAGCACCATCTCCTGCTCCCGGTTCAGTTGCGCCACCTCCTGCTTCTGCTCGAGGCGGATGTGGAACAAGGTTCGGAGGGATTCGGACTTGATGCGCTCGATCATGTCCAGGAACAGATCATATCCCTCCTTCTGGTACTCCCGCAGGGGCTCCCGCTGCCCGTAGCCGCGCAGCCCGATGCCTTCCTTCAGGTGGTCCATGCTCAGGAGGTGGTCCTTCCACTGGGTGTCCAGGTTGTAGAGCAGGATGTGGCGCTGGATATCCTCGAACAGGGCCGAACCGAGCTCGGCGGACTTCTGCTCATAGGCCTTCTTGACCTCGGCCAGAATCAGCTCCCGCAGTCCGTCCCGGCTCAGGTCTTCGGCCTGACCCAGCGCCAGTTTGAGCCCGAAGATTTCGAGCGTCTTCTCGGACAATGCGGCCAGCGGCCAGTCTTCGGGAAAGGACTTCTCGTCCGTGAACTCCTCGATCAAGCCGTCCACCACGTCCTCGGCCATCTCGAAGACCTCCCCGGTCAGGTCCTCGCTGCCCAGGATATGCCGGCGCTGGTGGTAGATGACGTCGCGCTGCTGGTTCATGACGTCGTCGTACTCGAGCAGGTGCTTGCGGATATCGAAGTTGTGACCCTCGACTTTGCGCTGCGCGTTCTCGATGGCCCGGCTGACAAGCCGGTTCTCGATGGGTTCCCCCTCGGACATGCCCAGCCGTCCCATGATGCCCTGGATGCGGTCCGAGCCGAAAATCCGGAGCAGGTCATCCTCGAGAGAGAGGTAGAAACGCGAGCTGCCCTGGTCGCCCTGGCGGCCGGACCGGCCGCGGAGCTGGTTGTCGATGCGCCGGGCCTCGTGACGTTCCGTGCCCAGAATGTGCAGCCCGCCCAGCCCGGCCACCCCCGGGCCCAGCACGATGTCCGTACCGCGGCCGGCCATGTTGGTCGAGATGGTCACCGCGCCCCGCTGGCCGGCCTGGGCCACGATCTCGGCCTCTTTTTCGTGGTGCTTGGCGTTGAGCACGGTGTGGGGGATACCTCTGCGCTTGAGCTTCTTGCTCACCAGTTCGGACTTCTCGATGGAGATGGTGCCCACCAGCACCGGCCGGCCGATCCGGTTGAGCTCCTCGATTTCTTGGATCGCGGCCTCGAACTTCTCCGTCTCGCTGCGATAGACGAGGTCGGGAAAATCGGTGCGGATCATGGGCATGTGGGTGGGGACGACGACCACGTCCAGCTTGTAGATTTTAGCGAATTCCGGAGCTTCGGTATCGGCCGTGCCGGTCATACCCGAGAGTTTTTCGTACATGCGGAAATAGTTCTGAAAGGTGATCGTGGCCAGGGTCTGGTTCTCGCGCTCGACCTTGACGTGCTCCTTGGCCTCGAGAGCCTGGTGCAGGCCGTCCGAGTAACGGCGGCCGGGCATGAGCCGCCCGGTGAACTCGTCGACGATGATGACCTCGCCGTTCTTGACGATATAATCCACGTCCCGCTGGAACAGGGTGTGGGCCTTGAGGGCCTGGTTGAGGTGGTGCAAAATCTCTATGTGCCCCGGGTCGTAGAGGTTTTCGATGTGGAGCATTTTTTCGGCGTGGGCGATGCCTTCCTCGGTGAGGACCGAGGTGCGGGCCTTTTCGTCCACCGTGTACTCGACGCCGGCGCGCATCTTGGGGATGACCTGGTTGATGCGGTAGTAGAGCTCGGTGGATTCCTCGGCCGGGCCGGAGATGATCAGGGGCGTACGGGCCTCGTCGATGAGGATCGAGTCCACCTCGTCCACGATGCAGTAGTAGAAGGGACGCTGCACGTAGTCTCTGAGGTCGAACTTCATATTGTCGCGCAGGTAGTCGAACCCGAACTCGTTGTTGGTGCCGTAGGTCACGTCGGCGGCATAGGAGGTCCGCCGCTCGTCGTCATCCATGCCGTGCACGATCTTGCCCACGGAAATACCCAGGAAGTTGTAGATGGCCCCCATCCAGGCGGCGTCGCGGCCGGCCAGGTAGTCGTTGACCGTGACCACGTGCACCCCGCGGCCGGTCAGGGCGTTCAGGTAAACCGGCAACGTGGCGGCCAGGGTCTTGCCTTCGCCCGTCTTCATCTCGGCGATCTTGCCCTCGTGCAGCACGATGCCGCCCATGATCTGCACATCGAAATGGCGCTGGTTCAGGGTCCTGCCCGAGGCCTCGCGCACCGCGGCAAAGGCCTCGGGCAGGATGTCCTCTAGCGAGGCGCCCCGGGAAAGCTTCTCCTTCAGCCCGGCCGTCCGGCCCTTGAGCTCCGCGTCCGAGAGCTTCTTCATCTCGGGTTCGAGGGCGTTGACCTGCTCGACAATCGGCTTAAGACGCTTGAGTTCGCGATCGTTCTTGCTACCGACGACCTTTTTCACCAGATAACTGACCATATTCCTCGCTCTGCCTTCTTAAAACGAAAACCCCGATAAGGCTCTTATCGGGGAGAAGCTGCGGCTCTTGCGCTTGAAGAGACCTTCCAGGAGGCTAATCCTTATGGGCCAGGAACCGAATCGGGTTCACCGGAACCCCGTTGACAAACACTTCGTAGTGCAAGTGGGATCCGGTCGTGCGGCCGCTGCTCCCCATGGTGGCGATGACCTGCCCCCGTCTGACCCTCTGGCCCGGCTGCACCAGACTTCCGGACAGGTGGCCGTAACGGGTCATCAGACCGTAGCCGTGATTCACGGCTATCAATAACCCGTAGCCGGCTTCCCGGGAAATCTTGACCACCAGCCCGTCGGCCGTGGCCGCGATCGGCGTGCCCGAAGGACCGCTGATATCCAGCCCGGAGTGGAACTCCTTGAGGCCGGTCAAGGGGTGATCCCGGTAGCCGAAACCCGAGGTGATGGGACCCACGCACGGCAACCAACCGGGCGTCGAAACCAGAATCGAACGCTCGTCCTCAAAGACCGTTTCCAACGACTGCTGGCTCTGCTCCAGGTAGCTGGCCTGGGCGATCAGGGCGTCCAGGTTGGTGTGCAGCGTGCGGATGAACGTTTCGGGGTTGGTCCTCGGGTCGGCGATATCGTCCGCGCTCTCAACGCTGTCCCAGCCGCCCAGGGCCGGCTGGTGAGACCGGATCGGCTCCGACCCGCCTTGGGCGCGAGCCCTCAACTTTTTGCTCTGTATGGTGAGGAGGGCCATCTGCGTCTGAAGGCGCTGGGCTTTTTCCGCCAGGGCGTAAATCTCGACGTTCTGTTTGACCACCTTCCCGCGCAGCCGTTCCATCTCGGCCGTCCGGGACGCATAATCTCGGTAAGTATACCCGCCGGCCAGCAGCAGGAACACCAGGGCCATGAACACGATGCCGGCCATGAGCGGCACGAGTCTCGGGACGGTCAGCTTTCTTACGCTTTTCGTACCCTGGGGGAAAATGAAGACCGTGTACTTTTTTCGGATCAAGACGCGCGCCTCGTTGCCTGCCTTTTTACATGCCTGTCTGTTCTAGTTCACCTTCCGTGGAATCGGTCGTGCGATGGATGGCTCTAGGTAGCAGTCTTCCACCGAAATGTCAAGAGGTGCGGTCGTCTTTCCGAAAAGGCCGGGTTTGGGGCCGAAAGCTGACCGGGCGGCCGGGCGCGCGGCCTCTAGAGGCCGCCGACACTCAGCCCTTCGACCAGCAGCGACGGCGCCCCGGTCGAGCCGAACCAGCGAAGGTCAGAGCCCACCTGGGCCACGCGGCCCAGCAGTTCCAGCAGATTCCCGGCCAGGGCCACGCCCTTGACCGGGTGTACCCGCTCCCCGCCTTTTAGCTGGAAACCGGCCGCCCCCACCGAGAAGTCTCCGGTGATGGGATTGGCCGTATGCACACCCATGACCTCGGTGATGAGAAGTCCCTCCCGAACCTGCAATATCAGATTTTGTAGGTCCTTCTGGCCCGGAATGAGATAAAAATTGGTCCCGCTCACCTCCGGAGGGGCCTGCACTCCGGCCCGTCCGGCATTACCCGTCGACATCCGGCCCTCGACCCGAGCACGCAGATGGTCATACAGAAAGCCCTGCACCACCCCCTTCTCGACCAGGACGGTTTTTTGCTGAGGCACGCCCTCCGCGTCGGCCGAAGCCGTGCCCAGGCCCTGGGAATACAAACCGTCATCGACCAGGGTAACCGTTTCGGCCATGGCCCGCTGGCCGACTCGGCCGGCTAGCATGGATTTGCCTTTCTGCACGTGGTCGGCGTAGAACGAGGTGGACAGCACCTCCAGGAACTCGGCTGCCACGCCGTTTTCGAGGATGACCAGAGGCCGTCCGGTGGGCACCTTTCGCCCTCCCAGGCTGTCCACAGCGCGCCGGGCGGCCCGCCGACCCACCTCCTCGTGGCGCAACTTATCGAAATATCTGGCAGAATCGAATTCGAAGCCCATCTCGGCCTCGGAACCTTCCGCGGCCTTGACCATGATGCTGGCCAGTACCACCGTGCCTCGGTGGTGGTGGCGGAGACCCCGACTGCTTACCAGCCAGACCTCGGTCATCGTCTCCCGGTGCTCGGCCTGGCGCACCTTCTCCACCCTCGGGTCCAGGCCCAGGGCGGCCGCCTCGAGGGCCCGCACCCGGTTAACCTTGGTCTCGAGGGGCAGCGTTTCCAAGGCCGGGTCGTAAATATCCACCGTGGGGTAGGGTTGAGCAGGCGGGTCGGGCAGGCCGAGGTGGGGGTCGGGATCGGAGAGCCGGGTGCCGGACAGGGCCGAGGACACGAGGCGATCCAGGGCTTCGGGCTCAAACAGCGAGGCGTGGGCATAGCCGAGGCGTTCCCGGTCAATGAACCGAAGGCCGGCCGACAGGACTTCCCCCCGATGAACCCGGTCGATCTCCCCTTCCTTGACCTGAATGGACAGGGTCTTCACCCGGCTGAGATAGATTTCCCACTGCTCGACCTTGGCCTGCCTTGACCTGTCTTCCAGCACGGACAGGACCTCGCCGGGATCGGTTGCGGACACGTGTGTCGGCCCTCCTCGTCAAAGGTCCCGGGCCACGGCGACCTCGTCGCATTCGGGAAACTTGACGCACTTGAAGCAGTCGGCCCAGATTTTTTGGGGGAGCTCGGACTTGTCGATGGGCCTGAAACCGAAGCGTTGAAAATAATCCGGGATGTAAGTCAGGGCAAAGAGGCGCGTCAGGCCGAGCTGCCGGGCCTCCTCCATGCACACCTCCACCAGACTGCGGCCGAGATCGTGGCCCTGGTGGCCGCGGGCCACGGCCAGGGATCGGATCTCACCCAGGTCTTCCCAGCACACGTGCAGGGCGCAGGTGCCCAGGAGCTGGTCCTCGTCCCCGTCCGGAAAGGCCACGTAAAAATCGCGGATCACGTCGTACAGCTCGCTTAAGGAGCGGGGCAGGAGCAGCCCGTCCCGCCCGAACTCGGTCAGCAGATGGTAGATCTTCGGGATGTCCCGAACCTTGCTTTTACGCACCGTCACTGGCATCCTCGCCAAGTTAGAAAACTTTTCGGCCGAATGATACTGAGAAGACCGGAAAGGGGTCAATAAAAATTTCCGGCCGCCGGTCGTCCCAGGCCTTTCGCCCGGACCTCAGCTCGAACCGGCGAACCTATCCCTCCGCCAGGACCCGATGGCCGGACCCAGCGGGTAACGCAGCTTACGCGGACCGTTGCAAAACACAGGATGCCGAGACGAAATCGAGGAGGGCGAGGATCGAGGCCGCAGGAATATAAGTCATATTTCGAGGACTTCGAGACGACGCCCGACAATGAGTTCGGCCGGCAGCCGAAGTTTGGCAATGGTCTTATTTCAGACGGTAGGTGATCAGACCGTGCGAGGTGTCGTAGGGCGAAACGGCCACTTCCACGCGATCGCCAACCAACACCTTGATTTTAAAGCGTTTCAGGCGCCCGGACAACATGGCCCTCAGCGTGACCCCCTCTTCGGTTTCGACCTCCATGTGGCCGCCGCCCAGGGTCCGCGTCACGGTGCCTGTCAATTTGATCAGATCGTCGCGGCTCAAAAAAATATCCTTTCCTGCCAAGTGGATATGCCTGGTCCGCGCGAAACTTTCCAGCCTCCGCGCCGGCCTCGACAGATGGTGCGCGGCGTCCCATCCCACCGCGCCACCAGGCCGTAACTATCCCATAAGACCGGAAAAATGTCAAGCTCCTTCTATGCTCGAGGCGAAGGTGGCAGGGGCACGGCATGCCGTGCCCCTACTAAAAACCCCGACGACAACGACCGTCATTCCCATGAGCCCGGAGGAAACCGGCGCTGGGCCGGACCGTCGCCGAGACAGCGGTTGCGGCGCGGCGGCAGGGTCTGCTATGGTGAAGGGAAAAGGCAAACAGTGATAGGTGAAACGATAGTTCAAGACAAAGGAATAACGCCATGAAGGGCCTCGAGCTTGCGGAAAATTATTTCATCCGGGTGGGCGCGCCCATGATCGAGGCGCGGTTTCCTTTTCTGAGGGACCGCCTCGCCGCCGGGCTGGTCGGGGACGGTTCCGAGTGTTTCGGTTTTGACGACGTCTTTTCCCAGGACCACGACTGGGGGCCGGGCTTCTGCCTGTGGCTGACCGAGGCAGACGACCAGGCTCATGGCCGGGCCCTGGCCGAAGCGGTCGCGGCGTTACCCCGGACCTTTGCCGGCTTCCACGGCCGGAGCGAGAGCGCCTGGGGAAAAGGCCGGGTCGGGGTCTTCGAGATCGGCCGGTTTTATCAACGCTTCATCGGACTGTCCCGCCCGCCCGCAACCCTGGATGAATGGCGGCGCATCCCAGAGGAGAGTCTGGCCGTGGCCACGAACGGCAAAGTCTTCACCGATCCCTTGGGAGAATTCACCCGCTTCCGCCAGGCCCTGCTGGCCTACTACCCGGAGGACGTGCGGCTTAAAAAAATCGCGGCCCGGTGCATGGCCATGGCCCAGTCCGGGCAGTACAATTTCATGCGCTCGGCCCGTCGTGAAGAAGCGGTGGCCGCGCAGATCGCCGAGGGCCGGTTCATTGAGGAATCCCTTTCCATGGTCTTTCTGCTGAACCGGGTCTACAAACCCTTTTATAAGTGGATGCACCGGGCGCTAAAAGACCTGCCCATCCTGGGCGAGACCCTTCACCACCTGCTGCGAAGCCTGGTTGACACCCGGGAGGGAGACCTGACCTACTCGGTACACGAAAGGAAGAGCGGGCTCATCGAGGTCGCCTGCCAGGAGGTGATCGCCGAGCTTCGGCGCCAGGGCCTGAGCCGCTCCACGAGCGACTTCATGCTGGACCATGGCCCCGAGGTCCAGAGCCGCATCAAAGACCAGGACCTAAAAAAGATGGATGTGTGGGTGGAATAAAAAAGTGCGTGGTGCGTAAGTGCGTAAGTGCGTGGTGCGAATGCGGAAAGAGCATTAACCACGAAATACACTAAAAAAGGAAAAATAATTTTTGTGTTTTTCGTGGTTTATTTCTGTAATCGCGGCCTGGGCGTTGCACCTTCATGTCACTCTGGCGAGACAGTCCTGCTTTTTTTAGAAAATGTCCTGCGGAGGGCAGTTTGTTTCTCAATAGGCACCCAAGCTCCTTTCGTCATTCCGGCGGAAGCGGGAATGACGTTTGCATAGCCATATGTCCTTTAGAAACCGCTACTTGTTCATTTTTATCCATTCACGGGTGCCACGCCCCCAAGGGCGGGGCATGAGAATTTCGCCCACTTGCGTTGGACTTGGGGGGAATAGGGGTTGGCGGTGTAATAGGATATGACCGCGGCTGAGGTCTACGATAAAATTGGGACCGATTACGCATCGTTGCGAAGGCCCGATCCGCGCTGGATCGCCCACATACACCAAGCGCTCGAAGGCCAGCGCACCCTGATCAACGTAGGGGCTGGAGCCGGCTCCTACGAGCCCAAGTACATGTCCGTTTTTGCCGTCGAACCGTCATGGACCATGATCGGTCAGCGCCCATCCTCGGCCGCGCCCGTGGTATGCGGCGTGGCCGAGCGGCTACCATTCTCGGATGACGCCTTTGACGTGGCTCTGGCTGTATTCACCGTGCATCACTGGTCCGACCCGGGAGCAGGCCTGGCGGAGATGCGCCGGGTGGCGCGAAAGCAGGTCCTGGTCACTTGGGACCCAGGCGTTTTCGCCAAGTTCTGGCTGGTTCGCGACTATCTGCCGGAGGTTGCGGAACGCGACGCGCAACTGGCTGCCCTGGCGACGGTATTGACACATCTCGGGCCCGCCACTATTGAACCTTTGCCGGTACCGGACGACTGCACAGACGGTTTTCTCGGGGCGTACTGGAAACGGCCTCACGCCTATTTGGACGCAACGGTCCGGGGGGCCATTTCCGGACTGGCCTTGCTCGACCGAGACGTTGTTTCCGCCGCAATGGAGCGTTTGAAGTTCGATCTAGTCAATGGACGTTGGCACGCACGGTACTCGGAGTTGACGGACCTTCGCGAAATCGATCTCGGGTATCGACTCGTGGTCGCCGAGCGTTAAAATAGGTACGGGCGGTAAAATTCATTGTTGGGTTTCGCTTTGCTCAACCCTGAATCGGCCCCGGTTCTTTGGACACAAGATTAGCATCAGGCGGCCATCCTCGTCAAAGAGGTTTGCCGGTATTCGAGAGGGCTCAAATAGCCCAGCCTTTCAAGTCGCCAAGAGCGGTTGTAGGCT
>Ga0315282_10017962_pt1 | contig 10161 bp, 3 predicted proteins | sample YL17G07_20_MG_FD_203693 | JGI IMG/M metagenome (GOLD analysis project Ga0315282, IMG submission 203693) | Sediment microbial communities from Yellowstone Lake, YNP, Wyoming, USA - YL17G07_20 | ecosystem: Environmental > Aquatic > Freshwater > Lake > Sediment | place: USA: Wyoming | collected... | reverse complement strand
CCCTACACCAACATGCCGATGTTCTACATCTGGTACACGCGCGACTTCCACAACCACAAGCTCGGGTGTAACGGCGGGGTGTTGGAGACGCCGCTGATCGGCTACTACGATTCGCGCGATTACGACACCGAGTATCGGGAGTTGAAGATGCTCGCGGAGTGGGGCATCAACACCACCTGCCTGTCGTGGTGGGGGCCGCGGCAGGATGAGATCGTTGACGCCATCTGCCGCGCCGCCGACACCCTGCGCAAGGAAGGCTACAACATCTGGCTCACCACGTACATCGAAAGCGGTTTCGACTACTCAGACCTCGTCTCGAACGCGAAGCCGGGGACGATGTTTTCCCGCCCATTCGAACGCTACTACGCGCGCTATCCGCACCTGTGGGCGACGGTGGACGGCAAGCCGTACGTGGTCATCTATGGCCGCTGCGGGACGCCGGTGCTCCCGACCGACACCGACGGCTTCCGCGAGTACCTGCGCGGGAAGTACGGCACTGTCGCCGCGCTCAACCAGAAGTGGGGCACGGGCTTTCGAGACTTCGACGCCGTCGAACACCTACCCGATGACGTCCCGGGCTGGCAGCGGGCGGAATCGGTGCTCTTCTCGACGCGGCTCATGGAGCGCCAGTGGCAGCAGGTTGAGCAGGCGCTGCGCGAGCGCGCCGGCATCCCTGGCGCGGCAATCTGCGCCGACATCAACCAGTTCGCGCCCACCATCGCCGGCTATTCGGCGGTGACGCGCATCCTCGGCGGCGTGCACACCTACAACGACATGGGGCAGCCCGAGGAGCGCGAGATCCATCGCTTCGCCTACGCGCGCGCGTCGCAGCATTTCGGCGGCCTCTTCTTCGACCACATCAAGGCGCGCTACAATGACAGCGTCCATCGCGTGCCGGGTTTCATCTACCCGCCCGAGCCGTTCAAGTTCGAGCGCTGGTGGGTCGAGGCGCTGCTGCATCACACCGACAAGGTGCAGCATCCCTCATGGAACGAGTTCTGGGAGGGGTCGAACATCGAGCCCTCGTTCGAATACGGCAAGCGCTGGGTCGAGAAGAATGAGCTGTATTCCAGCGTGCTCGCGGAATGCATGCCCGCGACGCGCGACCGCGACCTCAGCTCGCGCCTGTGCATCATCTTCAACGAATGGGCGCCGTTCTTCTACGGCAAGCCGGGCGACGATCTGCTCGGCATCGTGCAGGCGCTGCGCAAGCTCGACGTGCCCTTCGACTTGCTGCCGGAGCAACTGGTGACGGCAGAGCGGCTCGGGAATTGCCGCGTCGTCATCGCGCCGACGTGCGGGGTCGGCTTGGGGTTCAATGGGGACGACCGGGCGGTGATGGATGTCCTGCGCGATTGGATCTCGACCAGCCACGGACGCAAGCTCTTCCTCACCCGCGCGCCCGAGTGGGGCGAACTCCTGGGGTTCACCGCGCTCGGGCCGGGCGGCGAGGCGACGCCCGCGAACCGCACCATCATCGACATCGGCGCACCCGCCGATGAGAGCTACATCGGCAGCGGCTGGCGCGGGCGCGAGGACTGGGGCACGCTCGCCCCGGGCGCGCCCGGCTATGGTTCGAACCGCACCATCCGGTGGACCACCCGCGAGTGGTCGAACATGGTGGTGCCCACCGCGCCCGGCAAGGAGCATACGCTCAAGATCATCGCCGAGTGGCATTACCCGGTCAGCGGGACGGTCTCCGTCAATAATCAGGAGGTGGGCCGGTTCTCGGCGCGGCCCGGGGCGCACGAGTTAGTGTTCGACGTCTCCGCCGCGGTCGTGGGCAAGCGCGATGAGAGCCGCCTCGATATCCATCACGACGCGCTGTGGGCGCCCGCCGAAGTCGGGCAGGGAGGCGATACCTCGACGCTCGGGATCGCGGTGGATGTTGTTGACATCGCGGTCAAGGGGCATGAAAGCGACGCACCCACGGTGCCTCCAGCCACCGACACGATCACACTAACCGGCGACATCTTCGGCGATATGAAGGGCGGGCAGATCACCACACCGCTCCTCGGCGGGCGCGACCGGCTGGAAGTCTGCAGCGCGGAGGTGGTCGCGACCTATTCCGACGGCTCGCCGAAGTATCTGCGCGCGGATGTCGGGCGCAACCAGGTGCTCTACGACAATGGGGTGAGCGGGACGTTCATGACGCCGGCGTTGATGGAGCGGATCCTGCGCGACTTCGCCCACATCCCGGCACCCGATATCGCGTTGCCGGATGCCATGCTGCTCACGACGCTGCCGTGCGATGACACGACGCTGGTGGCGGTGATCAATGCGCGGGGCACGGCGGCGCGATTCACAATGCGGTTGCCCGCGCGAACAGACAAGCCGGCCGTGCGCGTGGTTCGCCTCGATGTGGACGGCGAGCCCGCGGCGGGCGTGGAGGCTGGGACGGTGGCCGCCGAGGTCATTGTCGGCGACAAAGTCAGCTACTACGGCCTCTATCAGATCGTGCAGGCGCCGCTCCTGGCCGAGCTGCCCGAGTTGCGCATGGCGCCGAACGGAAGCTACGATGTGTGGGTCAAGCTCGAGAGCAAGGTGGATCGCAAGCTGTCGGGCGAGGTATGGGTCGAGGGGCCGCCATCATTGAAGTGCGAGCGCGCGAAGTTCGGCCTTGCGCCGCTGGACAGCGGGCGCGTGAAGCTGGCGATTCGCACCGGCGACTTTTGGGACTGGGGGCGGCGGACGATCAGACTCAAGGTGGATTACGGCGATGGGCGCGTCACGTTCTGGCATTTCGCGCAGGCGCTGCGACCCGCCGAACTCAAGCTCGCGACGACGAGCATCCAAGTGCCGGCGCAGGGCGCGCAGGCGGCGATTGAGTTCAAGAATGCGGGCGAGGCGCCGGCGCGCGGCGTCGCCGTGACCGTCGGCGGAGAGACCGCTCACGCCGGCGATATCGCGCCCGGGGCGACCGGTCAGGCGTATGTCCATGTCAACTCAGCACAGGAGGCCCAGCGGGTCACCGTTTCCTATCGCCAGGAGACCAAGGAGGTGACGACCGAAGCGAGTGTCGTTGTCGGCGAGACCCCGCCAAAGGGGCAAGGCCCGGCCGTGGTCATCACCAATCCGGGTGAAGGCCGCGCGGATTGGGTCGAGTTGCCGGTACCGCTGCCGCAGGGGGCGGCGATCTACGACAACGACGCGGCGATACCGTTCACCAATGTTGGCGGGTCAGCCGCGTTCGTTGACCTGGCCGCCGCGCAGACCAAGGTGCTGCCGGTCCGCGTCGGCGAGTGCAATGCGGACACGGACATCGAGGTAACCGGCGATCCGGCGGGAACGGTCGCGATACAGAACTCGCGCCTGCGGTTGGTTTTCGACGCGCGAATGGGCGGGACGGTGAGTTCATTGGCCACGCGCGCAAGCGGCAAGACGGCCGACGCGGTCGACTACGGCGCCGGGTCGTTCGGCACCGAGTACCGCGTGGGCGAGCTGACAGTGACGCAGCGCTCGTCGCCGGGCACGGTGCGCGTCATCGAGCATGACCGCTGGGGCGCGTCGGTCGAGGCGACGTGGGAGGATGATCGTGTCGCGGTCGCGCAGGTCTGGCGGCTGCGCGCATTCGACCCGTTTGCGACGCTCTCGGTGACCGTCACGCCCAAGGCGTTGCCGGAGGACGCGCGGATCACCTTCCTCAACAGCCACCTCGCACGCAACGACCTGCGCCGGATCTACCCCGGCTTCACAACCCTCGGCGAGAACACGGGTTGGACTCCCGAGACCAAGGCCGAGCACTTCGGCTGGAAGGAGTACCACGGCCCCTGGGTGCCGCCGGCCTGGGCGGCATTCATGATCGACGCGAACGACGTGCGCGACGCGCTCGCCATCATCCCGACGACGCCGGAGGCGATCAGCGGCTTCCGCCAGGGGTTCTACCCCGAGCGCAAGTTCGTCGAGCCGGGGGTTGCGAAGTACTGCGACATCGAGGTCTACGGACAGCCGCGCGGCGGGCCGGTCACGGCGCAGTTCGTGATCTACAACTTCGGTGGGTATTGGGACAAGTTCGAGGAGTTCATCGCCGCGCGTGAGCGCGCCCCGGTGGCGTCGATGGTGTGGTGAGGAGGACGCTCTCACCGCAGAGAGCGCCCTTCAGGACCCCGAACGGGGCCCTCAGAGTCCCGGAGGGGCAGGGAACACGGAGCCCACGCCGGATTCTGCCCCGGATTCACGCGGATGCTCGGGGTCCGCACCTGTAGGGGCGCATCATGATGCGCCCGTTACCAGGTCGCATTGATCGGTCGATATTGACGGCCGCGGTGGGCGTCTCATCTGCCCCCTGGCGAGTCGCAGCCGCGCCGTAAGACGAACTCGGCCCCCACGCGCCTCGCACCTGTCCCATCGCCTTCGATTGCCCTCTGCCGACCGTTTGAGCCTGGGCCCTCGCCGGCGGGAGATCCCGCAGCGGGCGGCCACGGCGCCTATCCTCGGCGCAACAGGGCGCCCCATTCCAGCCCGAGCATCAAGGTCGCCATATGGGCGACTTCTGCGGCGGGTCATGTGAGCTCTGGGAATGCCCAAAGTACCCCCCACACGATTCCCGGACCGGACCATCCTTGACAAGGCGCGAATAGTGCGTTATATTATTCAGTAAAACTGTAATAGAGGAGGTCACGCTCATGTTAGCCTGGGACAGGGCACTAGAGACCGCGCCAATCACCAAGGCGGCTTTCGGACCCCCAGGGCGGCGCGACCGCCCCAGGCCCATCGAGCAGGAGTGGGTGGAATTCACCAAGGACGACCAGGATACCGTGGTCTACCTGGCCGGGGCCTGGAACCGCTCAGGCACCCGCATGGCCTGGGGGATGGGCGCCGTCTACCTCGGCGGAGAGAACTATGACGGCGGCCATTCGCACCCTGCGATCCGGGCGTCAGCCGCGAGCGTCGAGCGCCTGCTGTCGCCGCTTGCCCACGAAGCGCGGATCCGGATCATGCAGGCCATGTACGACGGCCCAAAGTCGCCGGACGAGCTAGCCCAGGCCACCGGGCTCAAGGGCGGCGGTCTTTTCGAGCACCTGAAGGATCTGCTGGACGCCACCTACGTCACCAAGAAGGGCGCGGCTTACGACCTGACGCCGCTTGGCTGCCAGTTGCTCGTGACCATCGCCGTATTCGCGGACCTCGTCGTGCGAGAGCGCAAGGAGGGATAGGAGTCAATGGTACCCTGGGATAAGGCACCTGTCACCAAGGCCGCGCTTTGGACGTCGCTCGACGAGCAAGGGCCGCCGCCCATCGAAGGGGAGTGGCACGGCCTGGTGAACCATGACCAGGACGTCATCCTCTTCTGGGGCGGCGCGTGGAACCGCGGAGGACGCCGGTTGGGGTGGACCTGGATCGGATGGCATGTCGCTGAGGATGAGGAGGGCGCCAGGGAACCCAACGAGATCACGCGCACGCCGGCCGCCAACGTCGAGCGCATGCTCGCCCCTCTCGCTCACGAGGCGCGCATTCGCATCATGCAGACGCTGTACCTTGGGCCCAAGTCATCAGGCGAACTCTCCGAGGCCACCGGGCTCAAGGGCGGCAACCTCTACTACCACCTCAAAGAGTTGATGCACGCCGCCTATGTTACGGCGAGCGATTTCGCCTATGACATTACCCCGCTCGGCTGCCAGATGCTGATCACGGTCGCCAGCATCGCGGGCAAAGTCGTCGCCGACCGCGGCGAGCAGGGGCTCATGGTGACCTCGGGTGGGTGGGAGGAGTAAGGTAAGCGCGTGCGCGCGGGAACGGACGGCCCCCTTGCACCCTCTCCGGAGGGGCACGGCAGCCTACTTCGCCGAAGTAACTCCGGCTACGAAGGCTGAATGCCATGCCCCTACACTTCCCTCAAGGGCAACTTCGCCCGACGAAGCTGGGCTTCGATGCCCGCGAAGGCGGGAGAAGAGTTTCGCGCGTTGGCCCCACCATCGGGAACATACCCGTTGCGCCCCTCACCTCTTGAACTCCCACACCCAGTCGCCGTCGAGGCCGGGGCGCGCGAAGGGCCGGCCGCCGTCATCGTCGAGATCCTCGCCGAAGCTGTAGAGCACGAAGCCTTTGCCCTTGCGGTGATAGACGAATGGCTTGCCGCTGAAGGGATCCGGGGGCAATCGCCATCCCTGGGCGCGGCTTGGCCGATTCCGAGCGACGCTTGCGCCGCCGAGATATTTGTCTAGAGCGGCCAGGGAATCGGGGTATGAACCGCGCTCGGCGCGATAGGCCTTCAACGCCAGCGCAACCTGCATCGCATTGCGATATGCGATCGCACGGTAGCACGTCATCCCCGCCGCGGCTGGGCCTACGAGCGCTTGCGACATGAGCCAGTATCGCGGAAGCCTGTCATCCTGAGTCGTCGCCGCCTTGCATGCCGCAGGCCCCTCCGGAAAAGGCTTGTCCATAAGCTTGAGGGCGCGCTCCAGCCGGTCGCAATACTGAACCTCCTCGTTTAGGCGAAGGGGCTTGCCGAGCGGGCTCAGATAGAGGGCGATCAGCGGGCGTGCCGCGGCCCCACCGGGCGTTTCACCCATGCCGTTGGCGAGGTGGTCCCATCCCTCACGAGGGCTGCGCTGGACGGTCTCAAAGCACCACAGGGCGTCACAGCCTTCGGTCGCCGTGGCATGCCGGAAATAGCCCTCCCAATCGAGGCGTCCAAGCTCATTGTAGAGGGCGCGGCACTGGGAGGGGGTGAGGTCGACCTGCTGGAGCACATCGGACAGGCGCCTCAAGGTGATGCCTTCTATCGCGACGCCGGAGAGAAACGGAATCAGCGTCGGCTCGGCAGCGACATGCCGCGACAGGCGCAGTCCGGCGAGAGTGGACTCGACCGCCTGTTCGGCATCACCCTTTTCCGCCGCGATGAGCGCCTCGGCGGCGAGGAGCCTGGCGGATTGCCGCGCGTAGCGGAAGTGCGGGAAGAGGACGTCGTTCGGCTCCACACTCCAGTCAATGGGAAGACGAGATCGCGGCCTGGCGGCGCCCCGCTTGATCAGGTCGAGAGCAGCGCGATTACGGGCCAGCAATGCCTCGATGCCCGGCCGCAGCTTCTGGCGATTGCCGGGCGGATAGTCGCCCAGGAAGTGGTACAGGTCGATTCCAGCTGGATCGCTGGAGACGTCGAGTTGGTCGAAGCCTTCGACGTAGAGCACCGCTGCATTTTCGCTATCGGGTATCTCCGGCGGCGCGACATCTGCCCACGTCTTCGGCACGCCCAGGGCGTACAGGCGCTCGAGCCGGGCATGCAGTGCCCGCTGAAGATCGGAGAGGAGCAACCAGTACACCGCGCCGACGACGACGATCACGACCAGCGCGACCCTGATCGCGAACGATAGGAGACTCCTATGGCGGACATCGGTCCTGGACACCGCAGGCTCCTTAGACTCTAACAAAACCGGCGACCGCAGCCGACTGAACTGAACACCACAAAGGCACTAAGGCACCAAGGGAACGGCGGACTGAATCCTCCTCTTGAAATCAAGCCTTTGTGCCTTTGTGACTTGGTGGTTACATTTGGAAGGTCCTAGGCCCAGATGGGCGCATGCCCATGCGCCCCTACGGTTACGTCACCTCGCCCTACCTTATGAACCACCGATGTGTGATGGTGATTGACTCCCCCGGGGCAAGCTCGCGTTCCGGGCTGAACAGCGTCAGCTCGACCTCGCGGCAATCCCCGCATGGCTCGGCGAGAGCACGCTCCACCTGTTTCGGATCGAACTTGATGATGAGCTTGGCGCCGGCGCGCTTATTGACCACGCTCCACTCGCCCGCAGGCAGCTTGCCCCCCTGCAGGTCGTGCGCCCACCACGTGCCTTTGGGGTGATCCGCGAAGGCGTCCTGCAGCTTCGATCCATCGGCCAGCTTCGCCACCAGCGCACAGTCATCGAATTCGCCGAGCTGCAATTCCGGGTGCACCTGAAGCACCGCCTTCTGCGGCGTCGCGCCCGTGTTCACGAGCCGGCTCGTCACGCGGATCCTGCGCGCGGCACCCGCAGGCACATAGACCGTCCGCTCCAGGCGCAAGCCGTTGCCAAGGTCGCGCGTCAGTTCCACCGCCTGCCCGCGCGCTACTTTGCGTACCTCGGTCTGATAGGGCTCGCGCATGCTCGGCCCCACAGCGCCCTTGCCCGCGGCATCCCAGTAGCCGTCGGTCGCTGGATACTCCCGCTCCTTGGGATGAGGCTGGGACATCACCTCAAGCCCTGATTGCTTATCCACCATGCTCAGCAGCCGCCCCCCCAGCCCCGGCACGAACCGCAGCGTCAGGGCGTCATTGCCCACCGTCACCACCGGCAGCGGCGGCGTCCCGGAGCGATGGCCCTCGATCCACGACTCCCAGCCCGATCCCTCCCGCACGCCGGTGACGCCGATGCTATTGCTCAGCTCGATGAAGCGGTCGAGCATCGCCTGGGTGCCGCCGGCGGTGTTGGCGTCAACCGCGAACGTATCACCGACGAACCGCCAGATTGGCTTGCCGGTGTTCAGTCGAGCGTAGAGCGTCTGGCGGCGGACGAGCTGCACCTGGTGCAGCGCCTGGGCATCATTGGCGGCGAGCTTTTCGGCCTCGTCGAGAATAGCGTCGGCGCGGTCGACGATATCGCGCGCGAGATAGGGCGACTCGGTGCGATCGAAGATATGGGCATGCAGGTTCTTCTCCGCCGCGTTGTCGATGAACAGATCAACGTAGCGGCGGATGGCAGGGGCGGCGGGGCCATAGACCGCATTCAGATACTCGGTCAGCGCGGTCTCGTAGTCATAGTCCGGATTCCACAGGAAGCGGGCCATGAGGTAGGCCTTGAGCTCGGCGAACTCGCCGCCGGGCGTGGTGTAGCAGCCCTGCTCGAAGATGCCGATGACGCCGTTGTCGATAAGCGTGCGGATGTTGGGTCGCAGCGAGCGGACGTTACACAGCGGCTGCGGATAGTTGGCGAAGTTGGTGGCGTAATCCCAGATGAAGAGCTGGTTGCGGCCGCAGATCTGATGCCAGCCGCGCAGGTCGCGGACGAAGGCGCGGTTCTCCTCGCTGTTGCAGCCGTCGAGCGGATGTGAGAAACAGCACTCGATGCTGCAGAGCCGGATGATGACATTCGGCCGCGGCTTGAGGGTCTTGGGCGGCTTTCGGCTGTACCAATAGGCGAGGGTGTCGATCCAGACGTGCGGGTACTCCTTCTCCACCGCCTCCGCGATGCGATTGACGAATTGTAGAATCGGCCCCGAGTGACTGCCCTCGCGCTCCTCCAGAGCCAGGCAGTTCTTGCACGTGCACCACCCTTCCCAGTCGTTCTGCGATACCGAGAAGATTGTCGCCTCGGGGTGATCCCGGATCCAGCCCTTGACGTTGCGAATCGCCTCCTGGAGCATCGCTTCGTTGGTCAGGCAGAGCTCACCGTGTTCGGCGGTGCGCTTGCCGTTGATCTCCGAGAACCACTCCGGGTGGGTCGCGAAGTACTTATCGGGCGCGATCATGGTGTAGAAGCTGTGCACGAAGGGGTAGTACCTGATCTTCCCGCCGTCCTCTTCGGTGAGGCGGCTGGCGCTGCTGTTCATGCGGTTGCGCGCGCACCAGTCGGCATCGAAGGCCTCGCTCCAGAACGGCTCGCGGTAGATCAGGCGCGGGATGACGCGATCGTTGATCTCGGGCAGGGTCAGCGGATCGCGCTTCGGGATGCGGCTGATGGCGGCGGTGAACCAGCGGCAGCCGAGGTGTTCGTCGAGCAGCGAATAGACGCCGTACATGGTGCCGCGCCGGGGCGCGCCCGCGATGACGAGCCGCGGGCCGACGGTGCGGATGACATAGCCTTCGTCGCCGAGGCCGGAGAGGTCTATGTTTGCGCCGAGCGCGCGCAGGTGCGCGTTGTCGCCTACGATGATCTCATGCTCCACCGATGGCGTGTCATCGCCGACGATGGGCAACTCGGCGCCGCCGATCTGCTTGAGGAACATCTGCAGCTCTCGCGCGGCGCGCCGCTCGGAGGGCGACGCCTTCGAGCCGAGGACGATAACGTAGTCGGACTTGCCGCCCGAGGCGATGGTGAGCGCGGCGGGCCGTTCCGCCGCGCCTGCGGATGGATGAGTCGAAGCGATGGCCATGACGATAATCGCTGGCGCCAGCAGTCGCATCCAGCTTTCCTCCGTTTGGGTAGATTGGGGCCGGCGCAGGCCGGCCTGCGTGGCGGTCAA
>Ga0315282_10017961_pt1 | contig 10161 bp, 7 predicted proteins | sample YL17G07_20_MG_FD_203693 | JGI IMG/M metagenome (GOLD analysis project Ga0315282, IMG submission 203693) | Sediment microbial communities from Yellowstone Lake, YNP, Wyoming, USA - YL17G07_20 | ecosystem: Environmental > Aquatic > Freshwater > Lake > Sediment | place: USA: Wyoming | collected... | reverse complement strand
CTTGTTTGACTACATGATCAACTTGCTCCGTACTTGTGACATCCATCTTGAAGGCGATCGCGTTCAAACCAGCTCTCGATATTCTTTGCGCGGTCTCCTCGACCGCATCTGAGACATCTGTCAGAATAACATGTGCACCGTTCTCTGCCAAGACCTTCGCTATGCCTGCGCCTATGCCGCGCCATGCTCCTGTGACTATCGCGACCCTATCTGCGAGTCTATTCACATCTTGTTGCCTCCCATCTTCTTGAGGTGGGCTCGCCAAGTCATTGCCCATTTGCTCGAATCCGCAGATGGAGTGTGATCAATTTTCGAAATGGCAGCATTGTGAGGAGCAGTTTTGATTATCTCAGGATTAGTGTATGCCTCGTGAGTTATCTCGTGTAGGACGTCAACGAATTTGTCAAGATCCTCCTTGGATATGGTTTCGGGTGGTTCTGGTGTGAATGGTTCGGGAACTATCCATGGTTCGTGGCTTGTCTCCATGTCTTGAAGTCCGTAGTCGATTATTCTACGGTTGACCTCTGCGATTCCTATTCCGGTATCCTCCTTCAGTTTTTGTAGACTGAATCTTCCTTCTTGCAGCCTGAAGGGGTGAGCTTTGTACCAGGGAAGACTCACGCCTCTGACTTCAAGAAGCTTCCGTACGAGGTAGTTGTTGTTTATCACGGCCACTTCTGAGACTTCCTGAAGGCCTTCAGCACCCATCGTCATTATCCATGCGTAGGCTCTCACTATGTTCGGTACCACACCGTAGAATTCCCCAACTTTTCCTATTGTGTGAGGCCTATCGTAGTCCAGATAGTAGTTCTTTCCATCGTGCTTCACTATGGGTACAGGAAGAAATTCGGCTAATTCCTTCTTGGCGCCAATCGCTGCACTTCCAGGTCCGGTGGACCCGTGAGGAGTTGAGAACGACTTGTGTAGGTTGAAATGGCATAGGTCCGCGCCTAAGTCGCCGATCCTGAGTCTAGTCAGGACCGAGTTGGCGTTTGCTTGATCGATAGCTACAAGTCCGCCAGCCTCATGAACGATCTTGATGTATTCCAAGATGTTCGGGTCGAATACACCGGTGTCATAAGGATCCGTCATCATCAGACCGGCTGTATGCTTTGAGATAGCTGCTTTGAGGGCTTCGATGTCAGGGTAACCTGTCTCCTCATCCGGGTACAATGTCACGACTTTGAAGCCGGCTGCGCCAGGTGCTCCACCATTGCAAGGGTGCGAGAGCACCGTGGTGATTATTTCAGTTCGTTGTTCCAGCTCTCTGTTGAGTTTGTGGTAGGCCTTGATTATCTGAGCGTTGCTGAATACTGCGTGAGCGCCTCCTCTTGGTTGAAGAGAGAACTCATCCATTCCTGAAAGTTCGCATAGCCACTTCTGTAGCCCGTAGAATATCTCCAGAATGCCTTGGACCGTCTCAATGTCCTGAAGCGGATGGATGTCGGCCACCTTCGGTGATCTGGCGAGTGCGTCGTTTATTTTGGGGCTGTACTTCATCGTGCAGGTTCCGTGCATGTGTATCCCTGAGTCAACCCCGTAGGTTTGTTGCGATAAACGGATGTAATGCCTTACAACCTCGGGTTCAGAAAGTTCGGGGAGCTTCGGAGGTGCCTTCCTGCGCATCTTCCCGGGTATGCGAGAGACAACATCGCCAATGGACGTTTTGATCTCTTCTTCAGTTTGGGGGACCCGGTAACCCCGCCTTCCCTCCTTTCCCAGTTGAAAGATGATGGGTTCTCGCCATATGACTGCATGGTAGCCTGTCGACTCTTCGTGCCTCATTGGACAGCCTCCCGAAGTGCAGCCGCGAGCTTTTCGATATCCGCCTTGCTGTGTACCTCGGTCACACAGAACAACGATGTCTCGCCAAGTTCAGGAAACTCTCTGCTGAGGTCCTTTCCTCCGAGTATTCCGAATTTGAGAAGGACCTTGTTTATCTCCTGCACTGACTTGCCTGTTGCATCAAAGTTCACAGTGAACTCCTCGAAATGAGGAGCATCGAACAGTGGAACCTTTAGGCCTTTGATCTCTGACAGTAACTTCATCGCATAATGTGATTTTTCCATAATCACTTGTGCGAGCTCTCGCATGCCTTGAGGCCCCAACAGTGACAGGTAGACCGCGGCCGTAATTGCCCACAACGCTGTGGCAGTCCCAGTGATGGACTTGGCTTTCTCGCGAGCTGCGAACATGGTTCTTTTTGGGAGAACATACGTGAACCCCCATTCACCTTTCTCTTGGGTTTTGGTTATCGTTATCAACCTATGAGGAACTGATGAGACAAGCTGCTCCTCATCTCTGCAAGCTAGAAACCCCAAGAGCGCACCTCCGTAATACATATGCAACCCAAGAGGTTGCCCTTCGCCGCAGACAATGTCCGCGCCGTAATCACCAGGAGCCGTCAAGATCCCCAGCGAGAGCGGCTCAACCCCAACCATGAACAGCGCACCTTCGCTGTGAGCGACTTGAGCTACTTCTTCTACTCCAGTCTCGATGAATCCGAGGTAAGTTGGATTCTCGACATACACCGCCGCTGTCTTCGAGGAGATCTTGCTCCTCAAATCTGCGAGGTTGAGTTGCCCGCTCCCTGAGTCACTGTTGATGAGTCTGATCTCGGCTTGGCCATCCAAGTAGGTTCGCAGCAGCGCGAGTCTATCAGGACTAATAGTTCTTGGTACTAGGATCTCCCGGCGCTGAGTAACCATAAGCGCCATTCTTGCAGCGTCGCCGAGCACGCTTCCCCAATCGTACCAAGGAAAACTCACAACATCCATTGCAACGAGTTCGCCGATCATGCTCTGGAATTCGAAAAGGGCTTGGTATCTACCGAGGTCTGAGTAAGGGTCTCCTGCATACGCCGTGAGAAATTCCGATCGGGAATTGATCTCGTCGCATACTGCCGGTACATAATGTGGCCAGCAACCCGCTCCCAAGAAGGAAACTAGCTCACTGCAAGTTCGGTTCTTGCACAAAGTTGCTTCGACGTGACGTCTTACTTCATATTCTGACTTAGGATCTGATAACTTGAGTTTCTTTCCGAACCTCATTCTTTCAGGGATGTCTGCGAATAGGTCTTCAGCACTCTTGACACCTATTTCCTTAAGCATCTCGTTCTTCGATTGAGGATTACTGTTCGGGATGTATTGGTGAATTGGCACACTACTTCTCCTCAATTTCACTTGAACTAGAAACGAAAGATGAGTCATATATTAGATTACGATGAAGAGTCTGAGTTGCGCAGACTCGGCACGACGCTGATCGTCTTGTTCATCGCATTTCCTCAGTTTTGTTGAAAGGCAGTGCAGTGAATGACAGCGGTTCCGTTTGACCGTGAGAAGACCTTCCGAACGAGCATGCAAACTCTGGTTGTAGTAGCAACGACCACTAGGAATTCTGACCATTTGCAGGTAGCCATATATGATGAAGACACAACAGCCCCTCCGTCTTCAACAATGTGTGTACACGTTAGATTCGGCTTACAACTTGAGACACCTATCAGCCTTGAAGATGCGTTGAAATACGGTGTCAAAGCCGAGGACTGGGGATTCCATGTCCTGGGTATCGACGAGAACCTTTTCGTGTGGAACCCAGGGGATCCACCGCAGTTTGACAATTTCATATTCATGACCACAGTACTGAACCGAACCAAGAACATTACTGCACTGACCGCTGTTATCGACCCCATAAAACGTCATCCAGCAGTCGTCGCTCACATGCTCTCAACTCTGGACCACATTTCAAAGGGAAGGATTGCTGTGGGCATAGGCGCAGGTGAAAGAGTCAATTTTGGCCCCCTAGTAGATCTGGGGAAGGCCATCCATCCGCGGCGGGAGTAAAGGAATTCATCGCCGTGATGCGCGGCATCTGGGAATCGACAGTCGAGAAACCTTTCAGTTACGAGGGAACGTTCTTCTGTGTTGAGAATGCTTTCTTGTCTCTGAAACCATTCACAAAACCTAATCCGCGAATCTATCTTGGGGCAATGGGGCCAATAATGAGGGACGCCGTAGCACAGATCGCTGATGGATGGATCCCAATACACTATACTCCCGAGACATACGAAAAGGATTGGAGAGATATGCAGCGCGCGGTAGAGCGCGCAGGGAGGGAACCGGGCGGCATAGATCCTGGTCTTATTCTTTTTACGACAGTGCTGCGAGACGGCGAAAGAGCCGGGCAGATCGCTTCTCTCATGGGGAGAAAGAGACTGCTTGGAAGGCCGCAGCTTCTCTCCGCTCTAGGATTGTCGGAACTAGCCGACGATAACCAGAGCATCGCGAAGAGACCGGATTTGTCCTGGTTGAAGAGAACAGAATTGTTGAACGCGATTCCGGAAGAACTTGCTAGAAGGATCACCATCTCGGGCACCCCAGAAGAAGCGATAGAGCAAATAGAAGGATTCGTCAAAGCGGGGGTCAGACTCTTCGCAGTGTATCCTCCGTTTGACGACGAGCACGCGTCAGTAGAAACGCTCGAGAACTACAAGAATACGGTACTGCCGTATTTCGCGAAGAAAGAGAGATGAGAGAAAACTGGTTGGCGATTGCCTTCAGGCAGGGCAAGGTGAGCATAGGGGCCGCATTTGCTCTACTCAGCATGTTAGTGCCCGTAGGTTGAGCGCGTTTCGCAACAGCCGAGAGAGTCAGAAGAGACCGACGGAGGTTGCGATTCTAAGACCCATTATTGGCACACCTCCGAGACTGCTGGCTACTATTCTGAACCCTTGCGTCATAGTGTTTGCAGAAGTCAGCTGAACTCTACTTGGTCTACGGCTCTCCTTTGGTAAGCCGTTCTAACCTCAATGTAACCTGACAACAGCTCTAGGAGCTTGAGGATATTCGGAGGACAGAATTTCTGCCGCCACCTGCGATTCACTACAAGCATGTGCAAGGTTTTCGAGTTGCCATTGTCATACCTATTCGCCCGCGGCAACACTTCCCAACTTTGAAGAATTCCTGACAAGGCTTTGTGCCAGATGTCAGGTTCGGTAGGCGCGTGGCGTTTATGGCGTTATCCACATTCCATTTGACAGCTTGAATGATCACTCCAATCTTGTTCAGTCGATCGATTCCGGTTAGCAGTCGCTGGACTGTGGAGGATTGACAACTTCTGTTCAAGTCAGCAAGTAGTAAAGCGTTCTCACATCGCCATCCAGAACCATGCAACCATTATCGTGCTGGTTCGAGCGGCGCGAGCTTATTGAATTCACCAATGAACTCAATGATTGAGTCGGCGAGGGATTGCAGTAGATTGCGTCCCACATCGTGGGTTGCCGACTTGAGATCCGCTTCCTTGAATTCATGCAGTTGCTCACTCATTGAGCCAATCGCTGATACGTCCTTGGTTCGCAAGTAAGTTCGAACCGTCATACCCTTGAACTTGAAGTAGTCGAGTTCTGCTCGAATAGTCTTGGTCAATTCCTTTGGCGGAGGCAGCTGTGCTCTCTCGTATTTCACAAGGTCGGGCCTGATTGAAGCTACAAAGGCAATCTCAGCGTAGCCGCCATGTTGCATTGTTGGTTGGTTGTTGAATTCCGGTACAATCTCCCACCATTGAGGTATGGCAGATAGGACTCCGTACTTTGTCCTCAGCGTGAGGGCTATTTCTGAAAGTGCGTCGAGGTTTCCTCCATGTTCGCTTAGGAAAACGAACCTCTTCGCTCCCCAGCGTATCAAACATTCGGAAATATCCATGATGAAATTCTTGTAGTGCTCGCGTGTCACAGTCAGGGTGCCCGGGAAATCCATATGATGCTCAGACAAACCGACGGGAATTATCTGCGTAGTAATGACATCTGCTCGACTGGTCACAACTTTGGCCAACCCATCCGCTTCAATCCAATCCGCCCCCAAAGGCAGATGAGGTCCATGCTGTTCGGTGCTTCCGAGAGGCATCATCACAGTCTGGGTTCTCTCGAATGCATTTTTCGCATCCTCCCAGGTTAGTTCAGATAAGAAGACTCCCAAAGAAAATTCCTTCGAAGGCAGAAACCACGCTGGGCTTATAAAATGATGTGTCTGCGGGTGCGAATTCTGTCAACGGAAAAGTTCGCAGTGCCTAATAGTCCACTTCTATCGCCGTGTCTCCAGGTTTCACCGCAGGATTATGGACCACAAGCTCAACGCGCCCCGTTGCTGGAGCGCGGATCGTTTCGATTTCTTCGCCCCAGAAATCTATGAGCGTTCCAACTATCTGACCTTCTTTGACAAGATCCCCAGGTTTCACATTAGTGTGGTATAGACCACCTTTCGTGAAGTATGCTGAGGCGCTTGAGGTGAAGACTTCTTGTGCTTGCCCCGTGATCGTGCACGGTTGCCCTTCGATTGGTTTTGGAGTTCCACCGAGCATTCCCAGGTGCCGCATGACGTTCAGAGTTCCTTCAAGAATCGCTGAAGATTCTTCGGGCAGAAGTCTGTCACCCGAACATATCTCGAACAACCCTCCGGCAATCCTCCGCTTAGCAGCTTCCATCCCAAGCGATCCATGTGACTCTGATTTGAGTAGGTAGGTTATGCCTGTGGCTTTTGCGATTGCTACGGATTTCTTCTCAGCCTCGTCTCCGGTCTTGTAGTATATGAACGACCAAATCTCAGATTCATGGATGTCGCCGCCGTGGCAGTCTAGGAAATAGTCCGCTTTCAACACTATGTCATTGAACAGCTTGTATGCCATCAGATCGCTAATCGTGCCATCAGTCCTACCCGGGTAGAGGCCTTGAATGTTCTTCTCATCTATCGGGTTGATGTAGGTTCTCTCGGCGAACCCTGGAATGTTGACGCAGGGAACCGCAATGTATGTGCCCTTCAATTCCTCGGGTTTTATGGCGTTGGAAAGCCTGATCGTTGCATCTATGCCTGAGTATTCCGTAGGATGACAGCCGGCCGTTTGCACTAACGTTGGTCCTTCCTTCACACCTTTGATCACGGTGAAGGGTATGAGCACATAATTCCTAATGTGCATCTTCTGGTAAAAGTACGGTCCCACTCTCAGGTAACTTCTAGCTTTACTTCCCGGCTTAACGGTGAAACCAGATATTTCGAACTTTGAGTTCATTCATCCTCGCTATGTGGCAATAGTAGTCAGCCATTAAGCACTTTGAAATACTCTATATGTCATATGTACAGTAAATAACCATGTCTTTTATGCGCACTGAAGCTTTCACCTACCGAGGAAAGAAAGATCGTTGAGAACTGGACTCGCTATTCTCATAATTGGTTTAGTTATCCTTGCGGCAGGTCTAGGAGCATACGCCACAACCCCGCCGTCGAAGGGAAAGCTAGTCATAGATTGGTACTACGAGTCTTCCGGACATTACCCTGAAAGCGCTTCCCAAGCGCAAATGTATAAGGCGCAACTGGAAAGAACCGGTCTGATAACCGTGAACCTGCACGGCATTGATTATGCGAGTTACTACTCACCCTACACGGAGCAGGGACTCATGGAAGCGTATGTCTGGGGGTGGACTATTGATTACGCCGACCCAGACTCTTCGCTTTACGCACTACTGCACTCGCAAGGCGGCTCATGGCTGAACGACGGATACAATAGCTCCGAAATGGATCGACTCTTAGACGCGGGCCGAACAACTCTGGACCCGGCTCAGCGAGCAGAACTGTATTCGCAAGTCCAGGACTTGTCATTCAAGGATGCACCACTGATTCCCGTCTTTCAAGGCTCGGGCAATTACTGGGTGGTGACGAAACCCGATGTCTCCGGCGTAGTCTTCGATGTCACTGCTCAATATCAACACTGGCACATGATCACTCCCCCACAGGGGAAGGACACGTTGGTAATCGGCACGACGGATTCTATTGCGACTAACATCGACCCAGCAGAGGATTTTGGAGGACCGATAGACTTCAACCTCATCTTCGCACTCGGCGCGCCTCTTGTGTCCCTCAAACCCGGAACACCAGGAGCACCAGGCGACTTCCTTCCTGGGTTGGCAACCAACTGGTCATCGAGCCCGGACGGTTTAACCTGGACCTTTGACCTCAGACAAGGCGTCAAGTTCTCCGACGGAACTGAATTTACTGCGGAGGCATACAAGTACAGCTGGGACAGAGCCATTGGACTCGCTCGCCCGTTCGGCGGACAGGTGACCTACGGCTTCAGCGACACAGTTGCGAGCGTCGCAGCTCCTTCAAAGTATCAATTGGTCTTCAATCTCAGGCATGTCTGTCCCTGGTTCCTGCAACTTGTAGCGATGGACATTTCGGTTCCTGTGAACCCCAAGTACGCTCCCGTTGACGACGTTGTGAATTACGTCGACGGTAACGCACGAGCCAGCCACCCTAACGACCTAGGGCCTTACATGTTGACAGAGTGGATACGAACGGGGGGAAAAGAAGTCGAGATGAAACTTGATGCGAATCCCAACTACTTTGGCGCAGCAGATGGATACCCGAAAGCCAAGCACATAATCATCCGATACTACAGTGACCCAACCGCACTCGCGCTAGCTATGAAGGCGGGTGATATTGACATGGCGTCTCGGGTGTTGAACCCAACAGATCTTAGAGCCATGGAGTCAGACCCGACGCTCAAGGTTTGGAAGGTTAGTAGCCCATTCGTACAATTCATTGCCTTCAACGAGAGAATACCACCGTTCGACAATCCAAAGGTTAGACAAGCTATCTCGGCAGCATTGAATAGGCAAGAGTTGTGCGACACAGTGCTTCTTGGACAATGCAAACCTGCGTACAGCTTGCTCCCAGCGGGCATGCAATATCACAAAGACGTGTTCAACGCGTTAGGGGACGGTAACATCAACCTCGCTGTAAGCACGTTTCAGGAGCTAGGCTACTCTCAGACGGCAGAGAACCCGATGTTCCAGACGTACCTTGCCATGGCAGTCATTGGCGCAGTAGTAGCCGTCGTCGGTATCGCAATGAGCCTGAGACGGAAAAGCTCTCGGTGAAACAACTACAGTTGCATTGGTCGCAGCCTGACGCAAGTTCCCATAAATGCTCCACGCTTTCAGTAGATTCACAGAGGACACCATTCCCCCGACGACGCGACCTTCGAGAATTCCACGCTTAGGGTGAGGATTACGCGCTTTCCCAACTGTTCAGAAGGCACGTACTCCTCCTCGAACCAGTCAGCCACGTTACGTACTGGTGAGTCTTCATGAGTCTAAAGTCCTACATCATAGCGAGGGTTTTCTTGACCATTCCGATGATCATGTTGCTCCTTACCTTCGTCTTCCTGATGGTCAGAATTCTGCCAGGAGATCCGGCTACCCTTCACTTCACAAGGAGCATAGACCCCAAAGCTCTTCTCGCATTCAAGCATGAGTTAGGGCTCGACAAACCCATTTGGGTGCAGTACTTCGAATATCTTGGCGCATTCCTTCAGGGAGATTTTGGCAAATCCATGCAGGATTTTTCACCAGTCTCTCAACAGATGTTCTCCGCCTTTCCAGCAACGCTCGAACTTGCGCTCGCGTCCACAATAGTAATGATTGTCCCAGGAGTGTTGGCGGGCGCGATAGCAGCCCGTTCATACAATACCACGAAGGATCATGTGATTCGGTTCTTCGGCATCGCAGTATATGCAATACCGGTGTTCTTCCTAGGCGAAGTCCTCATCATGGTGTTTGGCGTCTACTTGCATTGGTTCCCTTCTGGAGGGCGAATGCCCGCAGGAATGCTTCCAACTGGACTGTCCATCGGAGGAGTACACTACGTCACAGGTCTCTATGTCTTGGACAGTCTCTTGGAGGGCAGCGCTCAGAAGCTGTACTTTTCAGTACTGTACCTCATCCTGCCCACCCTAACGCTCGGGATTATTTACTCTGGGATTTTCACAAGGTTGACAAGGAACAACATGTTGGGAATCCTACAACTTGACTTCATCACTGCCGCTAAGGCGAGAGGGCTCCGAGGACGCACGATCGTCTATGGGTACGCCCTCCGGAACGCCTTCCTTCCGGTTCTGACGATGTCGGGACTTCAGTTTGCAGCGTTGTTAGGCGGCGCAGTTTTGACGGAGATAACGTTCTCGTGGCAGGGTTTGGGCCGCTACCTGGTGGACAGAATCAGTTTTAGGGACTACACTGCAATTCAAGGCGTAGTCGTCTTCTTTGGCCTCTTAGTTACGGCTGTCAGTCTAGCGGTCGATATCATGTACGCATACTTGGATCCAAGGATACGACTG
>Ga0315282_10017960_pt1 | contig 10162 bp, 5 predicted proteins | sample YL17G07_20_MG_FD_203693 | JGI IMG/M metagenome (GOLD analysis project Ga0315282, IMG submission 203693) | Sediment microbial communities from Yellowstone Lake, YNP, Wyoming, USA - YL17G07_20 | ecosystem: Environmental > Aquatic > Freshwater > Lake > Sediment | place: USA: Wyoming | collected... | reverse complement strand
CGGGAACCCCCGCTGCGGTGGGATCGTCACATTGTTCATCTTGCTGGCAAGGATGATCGAGTTATTCATAACGTATGAAAGGGGTACCGAGGTGGTGAATCCATCGCTTGAGGAAAACACAAGCGTGGTCGCCTCAGGATTCGGACGGGTTTCATTGAGTAAATCCCTGACAAGGACTCCCTCCCACAGGATCACCACGCTCCAGCCTTCCACGCAGTTCAGTGTCACGACTCTCTTATAGTGCGTAAAGTTCGTGATGACCTCCTGGTACGTGAAGTTCTTCGGTGTCTGGACAAGCCCAGTGATGCGAAGCCGGTAGGTTTCGTTATTGACGTACTGGGTGCCTTTGATCGTGTTTTCACGGATGTCGTAGATCGAGGAGAGCTTGTGCCCTTGGTACTCACGGACCTCAGTGCCGCTGAGGGGGGAATTTTGCTGTGTGCATCCGGTGAGACTCAGAATAACAAGCAGTATAATCACAAGAATGACGTTTGTTTTTAGATGCCGCATATTTTTTTTCTCCCGTAAAAAACTATTACGTGGTCAGAAAAACCAGGTATTTATTTAAGGGTATCGTTGTCGTTATGATGGTGATTTGTTGGCTCCCAATCACAAAAAACTAATGAGGCATATAGTATTAATATTATTGAATTGATAGTAAGCGGTTCATGAGCCTAGTCTTCATCCAATGAAACAAATAGGATGGCTTCAGGATATTTTTTTCCATCATGAAAAGTTATATATGACGCGTTTTATCTTCTGGTCTGCGCAAACTACCGTAGCCCCGTAGTGCAGCGGTTAGCACAAGAGACTCTGGATCTCTAGACACCAGTTCGAATCTGGTCGGGGCTGTCCACGATTCATTGTAACTTGAGGAAGTGGGAGAGAACCATGAAGACAGTAGAGACGGTCACAAAGGATTTCATCCGGGAAATCATTGATGAAGACAATACAACAAACAAATACAACGGGCGGGTCCACACACGGTTCCCGCCGGAGCCGAACGGGTACCTGCACATCGGCCATGCGAAATCCATTTGCCTGAACTTCGGGATTGCGGAAGACTACAAAGGACTGTGCAACCTTAGGTTTGACGACACCAATCCGACCAAAGAAGAAGAGGAGTACGTCCAGTCCATCATTGACAACGTCAAATGGCTCGGGTTCGACTGGGATAAGCGGTTGTTTTTCGCCTCAGATTATTTTGACAAGATGTACGAGTACGCGGTGCAGCTTGTAAAAAACGGCAAGGCGTTCGTCGATGACCTCAACGCGGAGCAGATCACCGAGTACCGGGGCACGCTCACAAAACCAGGAAGGAACAGCCCGTCTCGTGATCGACCCGTGGAGGAGAACCTCGCCCTCCTTGAACGGATGAAGGCGGGGGAGTTCGCTGACGGTGAAAAGGTCCTGCGCGCGAAAATCGACATGGCGCATCCGAATCTGAATATGCGCGACCCGGTGATGTACCGGATCCTTCATGCGACCCATCATCGGACCGGGGACACCTGGTGTATTTACCCGATGTACGATTGGGCACATGGCCTGGAGGATTCAATCGAGGGCATCACCCATTCGATCTGCACCCTTGAGTTTGAGAACCATCGGCCGCTGTACGATTGGTTCCTGGATGCCCTTGGGACGTACCATCCGCAGCAGATCGAGTTCGCCCGGCTGAACCTAACCTTCACGGTCATGAGCAAGCGACTCCTGTTACAACTGGCGGAGGGGAAGTACGTGTCCGGTTGGGACGATCCACGGCTTCCGACCATTAGTGGGATGCGCAGGCGTGGCTACTCACCGTCCGCGATCAGGACGTTTTGCAAACGCATTGGCGTCGCAAAGTTCAACAGCATCGTTGATTTTGAATTCCTTGAGCATTGCATCCGAGAGGATTTGAATAAAACCTGTGCTCGGTACATGGGAGTGCTTCACCCTCTCAAAGTAATAATGGAGAATTATCCGGAGAGTCAGACCGAAGAACTTGACGCGGTGAACAACCCTGAGGATCCTGCCATGGGATCGCGGAAGATCCCATTTTCTAGGACTCTTTTCATTGAGCAGGATGATTTCATGGAAACCCCACCGAAGGATTTCTACCGGCTCGCCCCAGGCCGCGAAGTACGACTCCGCTACGCGTATTTCATTAAATGCACTGAGGTGATAAAAGAAAACGGGAACGTCGTTGAGCTGCGTTGTACCTATGATCCCGCGACCAAAGGCGGGTACGCCGCCGATGGAAGAAAAGTGAAGTCAACGATTCACTGGGTGTCTGCGCCGCATGTGATCACTGCGGAAGTGCGATTGTACGACCGACTGTTTACTGTGAAGGACCCGACGGGGGAGAAGGGCAAGGAGTTCAAGGAATTTCTCAACCCTCGCTCGCTGGAAAAATTATCGGGGTGTACGGTAGAACCCGCAGTCCGTCACCTGAAACCGTTTAATCGGTTCCAATTTGAACGGCTCGGGTACTTCTGCATCGACCCGGAAACCACGACTCACACGTTGGTCATTAATCGAACGGTTGAGCTGCGTGACACCTGGGCGAAACTGCAGAAAATAGCGCAGAAGAAATAACCGATTATCATGACGTTGAAAAAGCATACTCTTAAATAAAATCAGGGATTCCGGATATCAACAGTAGCCCCGTGGTGTAGTGGCAACATTTTGGCCTTTGGAGCCAACGTCGGCGGTTCAAATCCGCCCGGGGCTGTCATTGAATTCTTGTTTTGTTTCCTCATCTCATAAAGTATGTATATCCGAGAATTGTCGGAATTTTATCTCAGGTGTATATTGAAACATTCATACTCGCTCGATAGTATCAAAATGAAAAATGTTCAAAGAAGAAAAATGACGTTTTGTTATTTTATAAGGACATTTTTATATAGGACCAGCAAGTAAATATCAATTGTAGGAAAAGAATTCTGGAGGTAGGTAGAGATGTCTTTTCATAAGGAAAAAAGAGCAGTTGGAATAGGAATCATGCTGGTGCTTACAGCATTTGTGTCTATGACCATAAACGTGAGTGGGGATGGAGACCCACCAATAGCTCAAGCAAATGGTCCGTATACGACTTATGAATGTACTTCAATTTTACTAAATGCAACAGGCTCGTATGACCCAGAGGGCGCCCTGTTGACGTACCGCTGGAATATTGAAGGGGATTGGTATTCAACGTCTGAGATAAAATATGATTATTTATGGCGTCATGTTTTTTCAGGTACGATAACCCTCGAAGTTTCTGATGGAGATTTGACAGCTACTGATACGGCTGAGGTTACGGTGTTGAATGTGCCACCAGTGATTTCTTCCGTCGATGGTCCACCACCGGAAATTACATTAGGAACAGAAGTAATGTTATCTGTGACTTTTTTCGATGGGTTAACATTAATTGAACGTCAGATACCTTCAGAGGATACCTATCACGCAAATTTTACATGGGATGATGGAAGCTGGACAGATTATTGGTTAGGAGTAGAAGATTTTTTTGTCAGCGATTCCCATATGTATTCCAGTGGAGGTGTCTATAATATCAATATTAGTATTACTGATAATAATGGAGGATTAGCATATATGATATGGACCGTTATTGTTCTCAGTGATTCGTTCTTTGTCGAAGCTGGACCAGATGCTACTATCGATGAAGGATCGACGTTTATAAGTGCAGGCTTCCTTACGGACGCAAAGCCTATTGCCTACAGCGTCATTGCGAACTATGGTGATGGCTCAGGGGCTCAACTGCTTTCATTAAACGCGGGAAACACGTTTGATTTGCAGCACCTTTATTACGAGAACGGTGTCTATACCGTTCTGATAACAGCCTATTATGAGATTTTGGAAATTGGATCAGACAGCGCGGTTGTAACAGTGAATAACGTCCCGCCAACTATTACATCGCTCACAGCATCACCAACTGATCCAGTCCGTCTCCGTGTTGAGACCAACCTTCTTGGAGTGTTCACTGACCCGGGTGTCCTGGATAGCCATGTTGCGCTCATTGATTGGGGTGATGGGCAGACAACAATGGTTAATCTCCCTGCTGGAGTCTATGAGGTCAGCGGAAGTCATACGTACGCTAGTGCCGGTGCGTACACTATCAATCTTACCGTGACTGACGACGATGGTGGTTCCGATTGGAAGACGCTCGTCTACAATATCGTGGATGTCGATGCGGGACCCGACGGATTCATTAATGAAGGGTCTACGTTTACAAGTGCTGGCTCGTTCACCTGTTCAGCCAGCGGCCTGTATACTGCGACTGTTGATTATGGTGATGGGTCTGGGCCGCAACCGTTGAGTCTGAGTCCTGGATACGTGTTTGATCTGAGTCATCAATATGTAGAGAATGGTATGTACACTGTTTTGGTGACAATCTTCAAGGACGGGGCAGCGTTTATTTCTGATAGTGCGCTTGTCACGGTCTATAATGTGGCGCCAGTAATCACCTCGTTTACAGGATCGCCAACTTCTCCAGTCATCCTCGGCGTTGAGATCAATCTCGCTGGAGTATTTACAGACCCCGGTGTAATGGACAGCCATATCGCGGTCATTCAGTGGGGTGATGGGCAGACAATGACCGTGAATCTTCCAGTTGGGGTGTATCAGGTCAGTGGAAGTCATACGTACGCAAGTGCGGGTGTGTATACGATCACCCTTACCGTGACTGATGATGATGGCGGTTCTGATTCGAAGACGCTTGGATACGATATCGTTGTTGTTGATGCGGGACCCGACGGATTCATCAATGAAGGATCAATGTTTACAAGTGCGGGTTCCTTCAGCTGTTCAGGCGGCGGCCTCTATACTGCGACTGTTGATTATGGTGATGGGTCTGGGCCACAACCACTGAGTCTGAGTCCTGGATACTTGTTTGATCTGAGTCATCAATATGTAGATAACGGTATATACATTGTTCAAGTAACAATCTTCAAAGATGCGGTAGCGTTTATATCTGATAGTGTAATCGTCACGGTCTATAATGTGGCGCCAATCATCACCTCGCTATCAGGTCCACCAACGAATCCGATCCGTATCGGGAATGCAATATACCTTCTTGGTGTGTTCACCGACCCAGGTGTTCTGGATAGTCATGTCGTGCTCATTGAGTGGGGTGATACTCAGACAACAACCGTGAATCTCCCTGCAGGCGTCTATCAGGTCAATCGTAGTCACACGTACGCAAGTGTCGGCGTGTACACGATCACCCTTACCGTCACTGACAAAGATGGCGGCTTCGATACAAAGAGTATCGAGACGTACGTTGTGGTCTACGATCCGATCTGTGGGTTCGTCACTGGCGGCGGATGGGGCCTCATACCGGTGGGATCCTATCCTGCGAATCCAGATCTTGGCGGACGGGTGAACTTCGGGTTTGTCGCGAAATACAAGAAAGGATGTTATATCCCTGAGGGCAATACCGAGTTTCAGTTCCAGGTAGGAGACATGAATTTCCATTCACATGTCTATCAGTGGCTGATTATTACTGGCCCAAAAGCGACATACCAGGGAAACGGCACCATTAATGGCCAAGGCCATTACGGGTTTAGGTTTACCGTCATTGACGGCAAGATCAGCGGAGGCGGCGGTGTCGACAAATTCAGGATGAAAATCTGGGATAAGGACAATGACAACCAGATCATCTTTGACAACGACATGGGGGCACCGGACGATCAAGACCCTTCAACCCCACTTTCCGGTGGACAAATCACCATCCACAATAAATAGGACCACGCACAACCCCTAAAAAATCTTTTTTTCTTTTTTTTATACCTTTTTCCTCGATGATATTTTTACATTTTGAATAAATCTTTATTTTGCTATTATAATAGAATATTTTTATATAGCTCGTTGACAGAGTATATTGTATTAATATGATGAGTGGAGGGAGCTACTATGGTTTTTAAAGGGAAAAAAAGTAGTCTTGTGGTTGGGCTTTTGTTTATTTTGACTGCCTTTGTTGGTGTGCAGATCCCTGCGGGTGCTGCCGTGCAGCCACTTGTTGCCTCAGCAGGCGGACCGTATGAAGGCTACGAATGTAATCCAATCTTGTTTGATGCCTCAGGTTCGTATAACCCTGAAAGGGCTGCGTTACAGTATCGATGGGATTTTAACGGGAGTTGGACCGACTGGTCTTCAAGCCCGTACATAGAGCATATATGGCGAGATGATTTTCAGGGAGTAATCAACCTTGAGATGCAGGTAGATAATCTCAGTGCCTTTAGCACGGCTGAAGTACTCGTACTGGATACCCCTCCAAGTATCGGGTTTATTGATGGTCCGCTGAACCCTGTTTATGTCGGCGAGAATGTACTAATAACCGTCAATTTCTATGACGGAAACCCGCAGATGGACATAAAATCATTAGACACCTATATTGCAACATATTATTGGGGTGACAACACTTCCACGGTATATGAGGCCGGTGTCGGCGAATTTATCTTCATAGGTTCTCATACGTACGCAGAACCAGGTGACTATGAGGTCTTCATCGCTCTTTTCGATGATGATTTTGGTGATGCGAGTGAATCTTTCTACATCACGGTTGTTGCACCAGAGATTTTTACGGTTGATGCGGGATCCGATGGTCTCATCGATGAGGGAACTGTGTTTACAAGCGCTGGCTCCCTCGTTAGTTCAGGAGGTGGTCTCTACACCGCAACCGTTGATTATGGTGATGGGTCTGGGCCGCAGCCGCTTGATCTGAGTCCTGATCATATGTTTGATTTGTGCCATCAATATGTAGAGGACGGTGCGTATACTATTGTCGTGTCCATCTTCAAGGATGGGGTCGCTTGTGGGTCTGACAGTGTGCTCGTCACCGTCACGGAAGTGCCACTCACAATCACCTCGCTTTCAGGACCGTCAGCCGATCCGATCCGCCTTGGGAACGCAATAAATCTCGTTGGAGTATTCAACGACCCGAATGTCCTCGATAGCCACCGTGCGCTCATTCAGTGGGGTGATACCCAGACAACATCCGTGGATCTTCCCGCTGGAATATATCAGGTCGATGAAAGTCATACGTACACAAGTGCTGGGTTGTATACAATCACCCTTACCGTGATTGATGATGATGGCGCTGCTGATTCGAAGATGCTTGAAATCAATGTCGTGGATCTTAACGCAGGATCAGATGGATTCATCAATGAAGGCGATATGTTTACAAGTGCTGGCTCTTTCACCTGTTCAACTAGCGGCCTGTATACCGCGACCGTTGATTACGGTGATGGGTCTGGGCCACAGCCACTCAATCTAAGTCCTGGATACCTGTTTGATCTGAGGCATCAATATGTAGAGAACGGTCTGTACACTGTTGTCGTGACGGTCTTCAAGGATGGGGTAGCGTTTATTTCTGATAGCGTGCTCGTCACCGTTTATAATGTAGCGCCAACAATCACCTCGCTTTCAGGACCGTCAACTAATCCAATCCGTCTTGGGGATACGACAAACCTCGTTGGGGTGTTCACCGACCCAGGTGTTCTCGATAGCCATATCGCGCTCATTGAGTGGGGTGATGGAAAGACAACAACCGTGAATCTTCCCGCTAGATCGTATCAGGCCAGTGGAACTCATACGTACGCAAGTGCCGGTTCGTACACGATCACTCTTATAGTCACCGACGATGATGGAGGCGCGAGCCAAACATCGACCCGTGTTGTGGTGAATCAACCCACGGTATCATCCACGGTATCGATTGATACTTTAATAGGAACCATTAACGGATTGAAAATTCCCAAGGGTCTGAAGAGTAATTTATTATCGGCATTGAAGAATGCGCAAACCCTTCTTAATCATCATAAAATACATTCAGCAATAAATAAACTGCGCGCATTCATCAACTTCGTTGAGGCGCAACGCGGGAAAAACCTTTCAAAAGAACAGGCTCATACGTTGATAAGTACCACTCGATTGTTAATTGATTCACTTAAAAAAATGTAACGGGAGCATCAACTCGCTGCATCTCTCTTTTTCCTTTTTTTCTCTACTCTTCATTGAAAAATGGAAGAACACGACTATGTATTAATAGTGGAAAATTTATTCTCAAACGATGTTTGAAAAAAAGACGGAACCGTTGCTTCCGCGTTCCAAGTTTTTTCTGCGTGTCATGAAATTCACGCTCCTTGCCATTGGTATCATTATTGTCTCTTTGTTCATCGGGATTCTCGGGTACACGCAAATCGAACATCTGTCCTTGATTGATGGGTTTTTGAATGCCTCAATGCTCATGGGTGGAATGGGCCCAGTCAATATCATGCAGAGTGGGGCAGGGAAATTGTTCTCTGGCGTGTATGCGTTGTATTGTGGTTTTATTATACTCGTATCTGGTGGTATTTTCTTCACCCCAATTTTTCATCGGATTTTACATCGATTCCACCTCGAGAGCGAATCGAAAAAGTAACAATCCTAAGTAGATACGTTAAAAAAGATTTGTTTTATTCAATGTCATCAAGGGTTTGAATATGGGTAGCGAGCTGTTGGAAAACCTAGCGAATAAATCAATGACGACGATGCAGTTGAAAGAAAAAGTTCAGCGGAACTATGATCTTCTCCCTGAGGTTCTTGCTGGTGTGCATTCTTCAAAGGCAGCGATCCGGTACGGGTGTTCAAAGGTGCTCATGGAGCTAAGCCAGGACCATCCCAAACAGTTGTACCCGCATATGGATTTTTTTGTTGGTCTCCTTGACAGCCGGTATCGGATTCTGACGTGGAACGCCATGGCGGTCATCGCAAATCTTACCCGCGTCGATACACAAAAGAAGTTCGACGCCATTTTTGAGAAATATTACAGCTTTTTGAATAATGAATATTTGGTAACCGTTGCAAACGTTGTCGGCCATTCGGGTACGATAGCCCGGGCGAAACCGTACCTGATTCCAAGGATCACCCAGGAACTTTTGAAGGTTGAGAGTATAAAAACCGGGGCGCATCTCACCGCGGAATGCAAACGGGTGATCGCCGAGAAAACCATTGAGTCGTTCGATTTGTTTTTTGACCAGGTGCGACAGAAAGAAGGCGTGATGATGTTTGTAAAAAAATACTGCTCGAGCAGCAGGAAGTCATTACGAGAGAAAGCACACCTCTTCGTCCAGAAATGGGGATAAGGTAGATCATAGTTTGATTAGCGCGGGATGGGTATGGAAACGAAGAATGTTAGTCAAGAAATCGTGTATGCGAAAACTCTCGATGGGTGGGATCTGAGGATTTTTCATTATATTCCCCGGAGCGATCCTGTGTTCCAGTCTCCGGTTATCCTCTGCCATGGACTCGCCGCGAACAAGAATAGCTGTGACTTCGGCGAGATGGGAACCCCGGAGTGGGAGCGGTATAGTCTCGCGGCGTTCCTCACACAGAAAAAATCTGGAGATGAGCCAGTGTTTGATGTCTGGGTGCCTGAGCTTCGAGGGTCCGGGCGTCTCACGTTTGATCCCAGAACGCATCCTGAGAAGTACCGCTGGTGTGTTGATGAGTATATTGATCAGGATGTGCCTGCGATCGTCGGTCGCGTACAGCAGTGGTATACTGAACAGAATCGGTCTGCGCCTCAGGTGTTCTGGATCGGGAAGAGCATGGGCGGGATGATCTCCTACGCGTACGGTGAGACGGAGGCGGGTCGTCGGAATCTAAAGGGCGTGGTCACGCTTGGTTCCCCGGTCCTCTTCGGGAAGAGCGATGTGTTTCTCGAGTTTCTGACGCGGGTGACCCCGCGGAACATTTCGATCCCGATTCGGATCATGGAATTGATGGAGAAATCAGCGGAGTTACGCGAACATTTTAAGGGGCTCGGGGTGAATCCAAGGAATGTCGACCCGGAGGTGTTCCGCGCATATTTACAGGTCGGGCTTTGTGATGTTCTATCCTCCAAGGTGTTGAGCCACTTTTCTCTTTTCTTTAAGCATTCCAATTTTAGCCGGTACCCGCGGTACCCGTGGATGTACGATATATTTGGGAGAGTGCCTGGGATCAAAAAACTCGTGACCCCGTATAGTTATCGGGACCATCTTCATCAGTTCACTACTCCGTTGCTCGCGATTGCTGGCGGGCAGGACAAGATGGCGCCGAAGCAGGATATGAAGTATGTAGTTGAGCATGTTGGTAGCTCGGATGTGACGTACCTTGAGTTTTCAAAAGAGGCGGGGTATCGCACTGATTACGGGCATCTTGA